>ERZ772972.663-NODE-663-length-12693-cov-13.157857_pt1 | contig 12693 bp, 10 predicted proteins | sample MGYA00580673_ERZ772972 | MGnify/ENA primary metagenome ERZ772972 (study PRJEB29015, sample SAMEA2738051) | human oral metagenome | biome: human oral; feature: human-associated habitat; material: saliva | place: China | collected 2229 ... | reverse complement strand
CGTCGCCGTTGTTGGCTTTGATGATTTCGAAAGGCATGGATTCGATGTCGCGTTGAACTTCTTTGTCTTCAAATTTATGACCGATCAAACGTTTTACAGCGTAGATGGTGTTTTTAGCGTTGGTTACCGCTTGGCGTTTGGCGGGTGCGCCAACGAGGACTTCGCCGCCGTCCAGATAAGCGATAACGGAAGGAGTGGTGCGTGCACCTTCTGCATTTTCGATCACTTTGGTTTGACCGTTTTCAGAAATGGCCAAACAAGAGTTGGTTGTACCTAAGTCAATACCGATTACTTTTGCCATATTATGTTGCTCCTAATAAATAAACTTTTCTAAATTAATAATCCTGTGGAACATTTCGTTCCGATGGCTTGTAAATAAGGTTGCTTCATTTTTTTTCAAGGCTTAATTTGAATTTTTTTTTAAATTAAATTCAAGCACTTGATTTATTTATCCACAAGCCGTTTATTCTTTTTTCAGACGGCCGGCTTTAATTTTCCGATTCCGGTTTATCGGAACGATTTTCCAATAGCGGAACATCAGGCTTTGAAACCGGATAAGGCCGTCTGAAGATTTTATGCTTGATAAACTTTATCAAGCGGTGCCTTCAATCTTCTTTTTTCGCCACAACAACCATCGCAGGACGCAGCACGCGGTCGGATAATGTGTAGCCTTTTTTCATTACGCTGACGATGGTGTTCGGCTCTTGCTCGCTGACGACTGCCTGCATGGCTTGGTGGTAATGCGGGTCAAGTTTGTCACCCGGCTGTGGATTGATTTCTTTAATGTGTGTGGCATCAAATGCTTTTTGCAGCTCGTTCAAAGTCATTTGCACGCCCATTTTCAGTGCATCAAAATTACCGCTTTGGTCGAGTAGCGCCATTTCAAGATAGTCTTTGACAGGCAGCATTTCGGCCGCAAATTTTTGTCCGGCGAATTTATGGGTATCGGCGATTTCTTGCTGATGGCGGCGGCGCAGGTTTTGCTCGTTTGCCAAACCGCGCAGCTCGCTGTCTTTGAGCTGGCCTTCCAACTCGGCGACACGCGCCTGAAGCTCTTCGTAAGTCGGTTCTGCTTGTTCGGTTTCAACGGTTTCGGCAGTTTCTACGGCTGCCGCTTCTTCTGCTTCGTGTTGATGTTGTTCGTTATGCTCCGTCATTTCTGACATCCTTTTAGCGTGTTGATATTCGATGTTTCATATATAAGGCCGTCTGAAAAAACTTCAAGCATTTGAATACCGATTATCAAATGCCTTGTTAAAAGACGTTGGAAAACGGTAAGATAGCCATCTGATTTTATTCTTCAGACGGCCTCGAATATGAAAAAAGACCATTTGAATTCAACCGATTTTAATCTGTGGCACACCATCCGCGAAGAAACCGAAGCCGCAGCCGCGGCCGAACCGATGCTGGCAAGCTTCCTGCATCAAACCGTGTTGCGCCACGATTCGCTCGATTCGGTACTTGCCTACCATCTTTCCAGCAAGCTCGGCAGTCCGATTATGGATGTGCGCGCGCTGTTTGAAATCTATCAGCAGGCTTTGAGCGTGGACACCCGTATCAGCAAATGTGTCGAGGCCGACTTGAAAGCCATTTACGAGCGCGACCCGGCTTGTGATGAATATTCGCTGCCGCTGTTGTATTTCAAAGGTTTCCACGCCGTACAGGCACACCGCATCAACCACTGGCTCTATCAAAACGGCCGTAAAACGCTGGCGTATTTCCTGCAAAACCGCATGTCGGAAGTCTTCGGTGTCGATATCCACCCGGCCGCCCGTTTCGGTCACGGCCTAATGCTCGACCATGCCACCGGTTTTGTGGCCGGCGAAACCGCCGTCTTGGGCAACAATATTTCCATCCTCCACGGCGTAACGCTGGGCGGTTCGGGCAAAGAAAGCGGCGACCGCCACCCGAAAATCGGCGACGGCGTGATGATTGGTGCGAATGCCTCAATTTTGGGCAATATCCGCATCGGCGTAAATGCCAAAATCGGCGCAGGCAGCGTGGTGGTTGCCGATGTACCGTCTTCGATTACCGTTGTCGGCGTACCGGCCAAACCGGTTGGCCGCTCGTCCAAAACCCCGTCTGCCGATATGGATCAAAACATTCAATTATCGACTACGGATTTTGTGATTTAAGCAATCTGCCATTTAAAAGGCCGTCTGAAAAATTTGTTCTTTCAGACGGCCTTTTTCTATTTAAATCTTGGCATTAACCGCGTTTGCGTAAGGCTTCCAAGTGCATTTTAACCTGCTTGACTTTCTCTTCGGTAAACAGGTTGGCAATGTTTTTCCAAATGCTGTGATAACCGTAAGGCCCATGTTGCATTTCGGCTTTTGCTTCTTCCACCGGCCAGCCTTGATAAATGATGCGGTACATTCCGGCAATCAAACCGGTACGGTCTGCGCCGTGATAACAATGGATAAGCACTGCGCCGTTTTGCTGTTGTTTTTCAATTAAGTATAGGATTTCCGCAATCTCTTTCGGCTTAATGCTCCATGACAGCAACGGACGGTTTAACAAGGTCAAACCATACGCTTTCAAATGATCGTCATCGTTGCGGTCGAAAAAGCGCAGGTTGATCACGCTTTGAATGCCCAGTTTGACGATGGCTTCGCCATCTTCGGCAACAGGCTGCTCGCTGCGGTAAAGCTTGTCGTCGATACGATAAAGGTTGGCATCGTGTTTGACGGGCGTTGCCCAGCGCTCGGACCGAACGGCTTTGCTGCCGTTATCCGGCGGCGCGGACGAGCAAGCGATGGGCAAGCCGGAAGCGAGAAGGCACAATAAAAGACGGCGCATAAAATTCCTGTATGAAAATCAATTGGAAATCAAAATATCATACGATTCTATCAAAACCCGTTCGGATATTCTATCCGCGCAAACCGCGTTACAATAAAGCCTCTTTTTTCAGACGGCCTTTCATCATGACCTGCCTTGCTTGGAACACCACGCCTTCCCTTGCTACCCTTTGCCGCGCCATCGAACAACATACCGCGCCGCTTTATTTGATTGTCTGCCTGCCTGAAAACCATATTCCCGATTTTCCGCTGTCAAATCATCCCTCCGAGCTTGAAGGCCGTCTGAACAACCGTTTCGCTCAAGCCATGAAATGTCTTCAGTTCAACAGCGTCAATGTTTTAGAAAACCTATTGCCTGATGTGCATCTCTGGCTGGTGCCGCCACACCGCGCCGACCGCTTACACGAACATTTCCATCATATCGAATGGCAAACCGAAGCCATACCCCAATCCGCCCCTATTCCTCTAAAACCTTGGTTCAGACGGCCTGAACATCAAGCCGCGCCCGAACACGTCCTGATTATCGGCGCAGGCATTGCCGGCGCAGCGACCGCGCGCAAACTGGCTGAACACGGCGTACGCGTTACGGTTTTGGAGGCAGGCAAAGCGGCGCAGGCAGGCAGCGGCAACCGCCAAGGCTTGCTCTACGCCAAAATCTCGCCACACAATACCGAACAAACCGAGCTGCTGCTGACAGGCTACGGCTACACGCGCCGATTGTTGGAAGACTTGCTGCCTGATTCCGACGTATGGGGCGGCGACGGCGTATTGCATTTGAATTTTGATGACGGCGAACGCAAACGCAATCAGGCCTTGGGTTTGCAACACCAGCATAAGCACCTCTACCGCATCGTATCTGCCGAAGAGGCTGCATCCATCGCAGGCATAGACGTATTTTCAGACGGCCTTTACTGGCCGCAAGGCGTATGGCTGAATCCGCCCGCCGTCGTGCATACCTTATTAAATCATCCGCTGATTGAGTTGCACGAACACTCGCCGCTGACCGCAGTATCGCATGACGGCACACAATGGACGGCACACACGCCGGACGCGCATTTCAACGCCAGCCATATTGTTTACTGTATGGGCGCACACAGCCCGACTGCCGCCGACACCAACGTCTCCGCCCTGCCTTTCCGCCAAATCCGCGGTCAAACCGGCGTTGTGTCCGCCAGCCCGTTTTCACAAAAGCTGCGTTGCGCTATTTCCGGCGAAAGCTACATCAGTCCGAGCTGGCAAGGCCGCCACTGCTACGGCGCGACATTTATCCTCAACAGCAACGATGAAACTTGGTATCCGTACGAAGAAACCGAAAACCGCGCCGCCCTGCACCAGCTCAATCCGCCATTGGCACAATCCCTGTTTGAGCAAGATTCGTTTTCAGACGGCCTTCAAGACACACAAGGCCATGCCGCCCTGCGTTGCGACAGCCTCGACCACTTGCCCGTTGTCGGCGCACTCGGCGACATCGCCGCCATGCAGTCCGCCTACGCCAAGCTGGCATTGGACAAAAACTACCGCCTCGACAATATCCCCTGCCCTTACCTGCCCAATGCCTACATCAATACGGCACACGGCACGCGCGGACTGGCGACAGCCCCCATCTGCGCCGCCGCCATTGCGGCCGAAATACTCGGCTTGCCGCATCCGCTATCGCAAAGGCTGAGAACCGCGCTACACCCCAACCGCGCCATCATCCGCGCGATTGTTCGGCAGCAGCCGTTGTTATCCGTTTAAAGATTTCGTTTTAAATAAAAAAGGCCGTCTGAAAGTCATCAAAACTTTCAGACGGCCTTTAGCTATCCGTTAACTGCTTAGAATTTCCATTCCAGCGATACAGCGTAATTGCGGCCTGGGGCGCGGTAGCGGTCTAAGCCTTTGCCATCACGGTCAACGCCGTTGGTGGTGCTGTAGCTGTACAGGCCTTCCTTTTTGTTCTAATTACCTTAGAACTTAGCTTCAAGTGTAAAGTTGTAACTTCTTCCTGGTGAAGAGAAACGCTCTATACCTGCATGTGTCTTATTATCGACACGATTAACTGTACCAAATTCACGGATACTACGTAGAGATTCCCAAGTGTAATATTTTTTGTTACCGATGTTATAAGCACCAGCACGCACAGTGAAGTATTTGCCCAAATTGACGTAACCTGTCAGATCGAAAAGCGTATAGGCTTTGCTATGTTTGGCAAACGGCCACGGGTTGTTCAAATCATCACTGCTGTGGACGGTGTCCGACGGTTTTTTAGCTGCGGTGTGTGTCAGGTACGCATTGATGCCCCAGCGTTTGGAGGGAGCATCGTAGCCCAGATTGTAAACGGCAGACCACGGGGAAAGGGCGTTAATCGGGGTTTCTTGTCCGTTGGTCTGTTTGGCTTTGCCTTTGATGTAGCTGACATTGACACCTGCGTGCGTGCCTTGCGGCAAACCGATGCTGTCAAGGTTCCATGTGCCGTTAAATTCCAAACCTTTCACCCATGCGGAGGAACGGTTTTGGTTTTGCCAAACGGGTGAGCTGACCAATGCGGTACCGTCGGAAATCGGCGCGTAGTTGGGGCTGTTGGGATTGTCGGAAGATACGCCCATGTAGGTCAGTTCGATAAAGTTGCGGTAGCGGGTTTGGAAGCCGGAGAGTTTAAAGTTTCCTGCTTTGCCGCTACCGGCAAGCCCCAGCTCGAAGTTTTTGGCGGTTTCTGCCTTAAGGTTAGGGTTTGCTTTAAGGTAGAAGTCAGGATGCGGGAACAATAGCCAGGTTTCGTCCGAAGTCGGCGCGCGGAAGCCAGTGCTGTATTTTGCCAAAAGATTCAAATGTGGAGTGAATTTCCAGTCTAATCCTAAGCCGTAGCTGAAACCGCTGTGTTTACGCTCGCTGCCAAGATAGGGGATTTGACCGCGGATGGCAGGGGTATAGTTGGGGTTGTCCTTGGCTTTGCTGCTGCTGTTGTCGTAGCGAAGCCCGGCATTGAGGCGGTATTGGCTGCTGTCGCCGAATTGGAAGGTGTTGTTCCAGTAGGCAAAACGGTTTTTGGACGAGCTTTCGACCAGCATAGTCAATTCTTGGTTGTTGGACGTTTGATATTTCGGGTCGTATAGGCGTACCCAATAGCTATGATCGCTATTGCTGTTGTCGTTTTGGGAACCACCCAATCCGTATTGCATTGCCCATACCAATTTGGAGAAGTCGATTTGTTTTTCGGCATCGGCGCCGAATTGGGTATTTTTTTGACGGATGTTGCGGAACATATGGTACACGTCGCTATTGACACCGTTACGGCCATAATCCGTCGGCAAGTCCCAGGTCCAAGTGCTCATGTCGATGGTTTGACGGTCGTAACGCAGGTTGAGGTTGTCCCATGGTCCTTTGTCAAGTTGGTTTTTGTATTCGAAACCGATGCGTTTGCGGTAGGAAATATCTTGACGGGAACGGGTGTCGCCCAGTGCGTCGCCTTTCCAGTCTGCCGCCCACATATTGGACAATTCAATCGTCGTGCGGTCGGCGCGTGAATCTTCGTAAATCCAGCCGATACGGTTTTTATCGTTGAAGTTGTAACCCAGTTTGAACAGGGTGCTTTTGTTTACCCAATCTTGTGGATCGGGTTTGCTGCGGGCTACGCCGCGGCTGCCGTAGTTGGTGCTGCCGGCATTCGGGTTCCAGCTTTGTTTGTTGTCGGTGATGACGGTATCGGCAGCGTCGCTGTTGTTTTTGGTTTCTTTACCGAAACGGCGGGTATAAACCATCAATGCATCCAGCCCCAACCAGGTTCCAGCGGCGGTTATGCTGCTGAATTTTTGGCTGTTGCGTCCGATATAGCCGCCTTTAATGCCTAAGTGGTAGGGTTTTTCTTCGGAAACATAGTCGCTTGCGGATTTGGTTTTGTAGTTGACGGCACCGCCCAATGCGCCGCTACCGGATTTAAGCGAGTCCGCGCCTTTGTTAAGGGTTACTTCCGAAAAGTTTTCGGGTTCGGAAGTGTTGCGGTTTGCATTGAAGTTGCCGTATGCGCCGAACAACTCTTGAAACGCTTCAGACGACCTGCTTTCTGCTTGTGCCAGTCCATCCACGTTAATGGCAACGCGGTCTTTGTCGACACCGCGTATGGTAAAACCGTTGGAACCGGAACGTCCGCCTTCGACTACGCTGATGCCCGGATCGTAGCGCACCAAGTCGCTTTCGTCAGAGACCATTTGTTTATCCAATGCCTGACGGCGGATTTTTTCTTCACCAAGTTTTTGTACTTTGCGGCCGCCAATGACTTTGACTTCATTCAACTCCTGATAAGCTTGAGGAATAGGATCGGCAGCGAAGGCAGGGAAAGTTTGGCTGACAATGGCTGCCAGCAATACGGGTTTAAAGGGGAAGGACATTTTTTGCCTCTTAAATATATATTGATTATCTATTGTTGGAATGCTTGATGTGCAGTTACTGGCTGACAGGTGTCAAGCTTGTATCTGTCGTATTGCGGTCTGATGAATTTTCTATGCCGCCGAATACGGTATCCAACGATTTATCGGCATCGAAGGTTACTTTGCCGCCTATGCTGACCTCTGTTTTATGGCCGCCGTTAAACTGACCGAAGAATTTTCCTTCGACTTTGCCGTTTTTGCCGTCGGATTCGGCAGTGCCCGAGAAATCAACGCCGTTGATGCCCACATCTTTCAGTACAACATCCGGACCGTAATCCGCATTACCCAAAATCGTGCCGCCGAGTTTGTTGGTGTTGAAATTGGCTGTCAGCAGTGAAAGCTTAGGAGCAGTTTTTTCAGACGACTCAAAGGATTTTTTGGGCTCGTAGGTAGAGGTAACGAAATTGCCGTTGCGGACGCGGACTGCCCAAACTTCGTATGTGGTCTTGCCTTTTGCCACTGTACTGTCTGATGGAGTGTAATAAGACGGTTTCGCCGTGCCAACAGGTTTGCCGCCGACAAACAGGTCTGCCGTGCCGTCTGCACTTATCCATGCGCCGAATTTGAGGTGGTCCTGTTTGGTTGCAGGGGCGTTGATGAATTGTCCGGAATTGCTGCAACAGACAAATAGTTTTCCACCTTCAGACAAAGGCTGGCCTTCGTGGCGGGTACGCAGGGCATAAGACGGACTGGAGTAGGAGGGGACAATCGGGTCGGAATATGAGCTGATGTTGTAATAGTTGCCGGAAGGGGTTTGATAGACATATTGTTTATCAGGGTAGCTGCCCCATGATGTTTTCACTTCTAGTTCCGCTTCATGCAGGCTGCCGCCTTTACCGGAAAGGGTGTTGATGGTCTTTATTGCATTGCTCTCATCACTCAGCTTGACATTGGCGATAGGCTGCGCCGTAGGTATGGCAACGGGAACTTTGGGTTCGGATGCGCCTCCACCTGCACATGCAGTCAAAATTGAGGTAGTTGCAATAGACACTATAAATACATTAATTTTCATAACCAATCTCTCTAAAATACAAACTTCTCAGATACAATAATGATAAGTATTACTAATAATATGAAATATTGTGTAATAAATATTTTATTTTAGCAATACCAATATTTTTTTCTATCAGTAGTTAAAGTGAGTATTTATGCAAACCTCACTCTGTTAAATATATTTACGTAATTTATAATCCTATAAAAATAAATAAGTTATATTTATTTCGTAAATTTGCCGTTATAATGATAAATCTAAATACGAATCTGTATTTTTTATGCACAAATAAGATTACCTAAGATACTTCAGGCAGTTTTGTGGCAAACGCGAATCCCTTATTAGGAACTGTTCGCCCTACAATATATACATATATTTGGATGACTTTAAATGCTAAAAATAAAACAAAAAATTGTCTCAGCTTCTTTGTGCTACCTATTGCCGTCAGCAGCCTTTGCTGAATTTCCCGAAGGGAGGGTTCGGCAGAATATTTCTTCTCAGAATACTGCTGTACAAGTACAACAGAATCAATGGTTAGATATTTTATCTGAGGAGGAAAGGTCGCCTGAAAAAAATGAGAATATAGGCAGACCAACTCTGGTTAACGATGATTTTTTAGTGGCAAACCCGCATATTCTTGAGGACGCGTTAGTTCAAGCACTTAACAGCAATAGCACAGATCTAGTTTCCTCGCTTGTCGCCCTTTACCGCAAACAGCCCAACCACGATCCCAAACTGATTGCGCGTGCCGATGCTTTGCTGGCAAAGTTGAAAGGACGGACTTCCGAAGCGGTCGAACGTTACCGTACCCTTTATGAATCTGACGTTTCAGACGACCGCGTACTGTTGGATTTGGCGGCGGCGGAGTTTCAGGATAATCGCTTGGGCGATGCTGCCGCACATTTCCATCAAGCCGCGCAGCGCGATATACCAGCCCCCGTTTTGGAAAATGTCAAACGTTTTCAAGAAGCCGTCAAACGGCAGACAGAATGGAAATGGTCTGGCGGAATCAGCCCCGTGCATAACGATAATGCCAACAACGCTGCTCCGCGTTATTGCATCGAAACAAAAGGGCAAACCGCATGCAGTGTTACCTTACCTGTCAGTGCCAACGGCTTGAATTACGAATTGAACACCGAAAAACTCACCCCATTGTATGGGCATCACGCCATCAAATTCCGCGCCAACCTCAGCGGCACAAGCTATTTTTTCGACCGCCAATCGGCTTACGACGATGCGTTCGGCAGGGCTTATTTGGGCTGGCAGCGCAAGGACGGCAAACAAACCATCAGCGTTTTACCGTTTTATCAGGCACAGTTGGCAGGCAGCAGCGAGTTTGACAGCAAAAAAGAAAATAACCGCCGCGCCGCGCCGTATATGCTGGCACACGGGGTCGGCGTACAGCTTTCGCATATGGTTAATCTTGGCAACGCGACACAACTTTATTACTCGCTGGAACGCTACCGCCAAAACTATCGGGAAACTGATCGTGCGCTGCGCAACGACGGTTGGCACGACGGCACCTATCTCTCCCTGGCGCGCCGTTTTGGCAGAACGACCCTGTTCGGCGGTTGGCAATACAACCGATTTGTTCCTGAAAACAAAAACATACGCAATGCCGTCAACAATGCCGCCTACCGTCGCAACAGTTTCAATATAGGCTGGATACAGCAATGGCCGTTTTTGGGCGGGCTGAACAGCCGCCTGACCGCTTCATTTGCCAACCGCCGCTATAAAGGCATTATGGCATTCGGCACGGAGCCGCAACGCAACCGCGAGCGCGCTCTCTCCGTTAGCCTCAGCCATGACAAATTGTCCTACAAAGGCATCACGCCGACCTTGAATTACGGATACAGCCGCATCCGCAGCAATGCCCCTTATGCACGACGCAGCAGCCGTCAATGGTCGTTGGGCGCGGAGTGGAATTTTTAAAAAAAGCCTAAAATTCGAATACTTAATCAATAAAGGTCGTCTGAAAACGGGCATCGTAGGTTTCCAGACGACCTTTGCGGTATTTTCAAACCGATGGATAGGGTTTTGCAATCAATATGGACAGCTTGAACCTTCCGTCTTAAGGACGGTAGAATCAGTCATTTCAATGCGGTAGTTCGGAGTTTTGTTGGAACTGCCGTATATCCCAAATAATCAGATATATATCATGAGTACCGAAACCAAAAACTACATTACACCCGTTGGTTGGCAGGCGTTGAAAGACGAGCTGTATCAACTGGTCAACAAAGAACGTCCCGAAATCGTCCAAATCGTCAACTGGGCGGCAAGCAACGGCGACCGCAGCGAAAACGGCGACTATCTTTACGGCAAACGCCGTATGCGCGAAATCGACCGCCGCATCCGTTTTCTGACCAAGCGTTTGGAAGCCGCCGTCGTCGTCGATCCAGAATTGCGCGAAGCGACCGACCAAGTGTTTTTCGGCGCAACTGTCGGGCTGTTGCGCGGCGACGGACGCGAGCAAACCGTCAAAATCGTCGGTGTCGATGAAATCGATACCGCGCAAAACAAAATTTCTTGGATTTCCCCGTTGGCGCGTTGTCTGATTAAAGCGAGAGAAGGGGACGAAGTCATCTTGAATACACCGGAAGGGCGCGAGGAGATTGAGATTTTGTCGGTGGAATATATACGGATAGATTAAATCTCTCGCAAGCATAAGAGATAGGTCGTCTGAAAACTTTACCAATACGTTTTCAGACGACCTTTTCCATAAAAAAACACCGCTTTTGCAAGCGGTGTCCGGTAAAGCATAAATTATTTGCGCAGACCCAAGCGGGTGATCAGGTTGCGGTATGTATCAGGTTGGGTACGGCGCAAGTAAGACAACAGACGGCGACGTTGGCTGACCATTTTCAACAGGCCGCGACGGCTGTGGTGGTCTTTAGGGTTGGCTTTGAAGTGAGGAGTCAGGTCGTTGATGCGGAAAGTCAACAGAGCGACTTGTACTTCAGAAGAGCCGGTATCGCCTTCTTTGCGTTGGAAATCTTTAACAATTTGTGCTTTTTGTTCTACGGTCAATGCCATGATGGATAACTCCGAAAAATAAAAGAACCGTTATTCGGTTCGGACAAGTTTGACGAGCGCGAACCCGTTCAAACTCCTGAAGTCTTTTTGTGAAGACGGGCGGATTATGCCACAGTTTCATCTGTTTTGCACGGCTGAATCCTGTTTTTGATACGAAATTGTGGAAATGTCGTCTGAAAATGTATCGGGGTGTGGCGTAAAGTATGTGCGAGAAGTTTTGATTCGGTGCATTTTACAGCAGGTTAAAATGGAAAATATTCCCATCATTCCTGAACTTCCTGAACAGGCGTGAATCCGGGCTTCTGATTTCGGCAAGATTCAGCGATTATTGCGGATTGCCGCTTGAACAGAAATGGCGGCGTGGGTACTTTTTTTGAATTTCAGCGAATGGGTAGGGCTTTTCGGAAGGGCGTGGGTTTTGTAGTAAAATAGACGCTGATTGACGGCATGAAGAGGTCGTCTGAAATTTAAAAGAGCTTTGATATTATGAATTTTTTTAGAAAAACAGCCTTGTTTTTGCTCGTTTTGTCCGTATTGGCTGCCTGCGGTTCGTTTGTTTCGCAATATGTTTTAGGGATGAATCCCTGCGTATTGTGTATTGTGCAGCGTTTGTGCGTATTGGCGGTCGGGGTGGCGGCTTTGCCGGCGGTATTTTTCCGTCAGTCTTCCAAAGTGGGGCGGACGTTTTTCGCTTTGCTTATCAGCGCGCCTGCTGTGTACGGGATAGGGACGGCGGCTTATCAGTTGTGGTTGCAAAGCCTGCCGCCGGGTACGGCACCTTCCTGCGGCGCTCCGTGGACGTTCCGCCTGAAGGACTGGCCGTTGTTTGACTGGTTCGAACCCATCGTGCGCGGCTTCGGCAATTGCGCCGTACCGGATTATTTTTTGGGTATTGCGCTGCCGGTTTGGAGCATCGCTTATTTTTGTTTCGTTGTCGTATTGGTTTGGTTTGCTTGGTTGAAAACGAAATAAATGTCCGGAATTTAAAAAAGGTCGTCTGAAAATCCGTTTTCAGACGACCTTTGCTTATGGGAAATGATTTACATCACATCCAACACATCAATACCCAGCAAATCCAAGCCTTGTTTCAGCGTGTCGCCAGTGAGTTTTGCCAGTTGCAGGCGGCTGTTGCGGGTTGCGCCTTCGGCTTTGAGTATCGGGCAGGCTTCGTAGAAGCGGCTGAACAGGGTGGCAATTTGGTAAAGATAGTTTGCCAGATAGTGCGGATACGCCGTGTCCGCCACGCTTTGCAGTACGTCTTCGAATTTCAGAAGCTCGGCGGCAAGCTGTTTTTCCAGCGGTTCGGTCAAAACGGTGGGCGCGGTTGCATCCCATTCGCCGACTTTGCGGAATACGCTTTGCACGCGGGTGTAGGCGTATTGCAGGTAGGGGGCGGTGTTGCCTTCAAACGAGAGCATGGCGTCCCAGTCGAACACATAATCGCTGGTGCGGTTTTTGCTCAAATCGG
>ERZ772972.662-NODE-662-length-12701-cov-8.866361_pt1 | contig 12701 bp, 9 predicted proteins | sample MGYA00580673_ERZ772972 | MGnify/ENA primary metagenome ERZ772972 (study PRJEB29015, sample SAMEA2738051) | human oral metagenome | biome: human oral; feature: human-associated habitat; material: saliva | place: China | collected 2229 ... | reverse complement strand
CGAGTTTGGCAAATTCGTTGTTGCGGGCGCGCAGGGAGTAACGCGGGCTGCCGGCATAAACGGCATCTGCGCCGTAATCGTAGGCGGCGCGCATACGTTCGAGGCCGCCGGCGGGAAGGAGGAGTTCGGGTGCTTTCATGTTTGAGCTTTATAAAAGGTTTCAGACGACCTTTTAAATCACGGGGAAAGGTCGTCTGAAAAGGTGTTTTAAGGATGGGCGGATTATCCGCCTTTTTGTCGGGACGGTCAATTTTGCGGCGGCATATCGGGATTGTTTGGCGTTGTTTTTTCAGAGGAAAACGGGTTTCGGAGTGATAATAAGCTGATAGGCGCGACGGGCGGGGAAATGTAAAAAACGGACGGCAACCCGATTAATTTAACAAAAAGGCATTCAAAGAATGTATTTTCTTGTAAAATATCGAGTTTCATTTTTCCAATGTTCGGGAATCGGGCGGCTGCCGCAAACCGTTTCCCGGAGTTTTAGACAGGCGGACGAGTATGGATTTTCGGTTTGACATTATTTACGAATACCGCTGGATGTTTTTCTACGGCGCGCTGACGACGCTGGGCTTGACCGTAGTGGCGACGGCGGGCGGCTCCGTATTGGGTCTGCTGCTCGCGTTGGCGCGCTTGATTCATCTGGAAAAGGCGGGTGCGCCCATGCGCGCGCTGGCTTGGGTTTTGCGTAAGGTTTCGCTGCTGTATGTAACGCTGTTCCGTGGTACGCCGCTGTTTGTGCAGATTGTGATTTGGTCTTACGTTTGGTTCCCGTTTTTCGTCCATCCTACCGACGGTTTGCTGATCAACGGCGACGAGGCGGTGGAAATCCGACGCTCTTACGGCGCGCTGATTGCCGGTTCGCTTGCCTTGATTGCCAACTCCGGCGCGTATATCTGCGAGATTTTCCGCGCGGGCATCCAGTCCATCGACCGCGGTCAGATGGAAGCGGCGCGTTCGCTGGGTCTGACTTATCCGCAGGCTATGCGCTATGTGATTCTCCCGCAGGCGTTGCGCCGTATGCTGCCGCCGCTTGCCAGCGAATTTATTACGCTTTTGAAAGACAGCTCGCTGTTGTCCGTTATCGCCGTGGCGGAGCTGGCTTATGTGCAAAGTACGATTAGCGGCCGCTATTCCGTTTATGAAGAACCGCTCTATACCGTCGCGCTGATTTATCTCTTGATGACGACTTTCTTGGGCTGGGTGTTCCTGCGCTTGGAAAACCGCTACAACCCGCAGCATCGTTGATTTCCGAATAAGCCGATTGTTTTCGGCTAGGGCAATGTCAAAAGGTCGTCTGAAAACCAATTTGGGTTTTCAGACGACCTTTGGGTTTTTGGGGCTTACAGACCGAATAGGGCGGTGTCGCCTTTGCCTTGTTGGAAATCTCATTCAACTTGAACAACTGACGCAAACCGGAATGCTGCCTTCGGGCGGCGGTTCGGCAAGGTCGGCGAACTCTGCCTGTTCGTCAAAGGGACGGGCGAGGCAGCGGCGCAGGCGTTCGATTTCGCGGTAGTCGCCGTTTCGGGCTTGGGCGATGGCTTGTTCGGCAAGGTAGTTGCGCAGGATGTAGAGCGGGTTGGTACGGTTCATGCGTATTGCGCGTTCGGCGGGACCGCTGTTTTCGGCGCGCAGGCGTTGGCGGTAGCGTCCGAGCCAGCCGATGAAGGCGGGTGGAACGCCGTTTTTGAAGGTTTGTTCGAATTTGGGCGGGAGGGGTTCGCCGTGTGTATTGCTGACTTCGGACAGGTTTCTGAAAAACAGGGTGAAGTCGGTTTTTTGGTCTTGCAGGGCGGCGAAGAGGTCGGCGATAAGGCTTTCGTCGTCTCTTTTGTCTGCTTGCTGCAAACCGAGTTTGCGGCGCATTTTCTCTAAATAGGTCGTCTGAAAAACTTCTGTCCAGCCGTCGATGAGTTTCTCGAGGGTGTCGTGTGGGACGAGGGTGTCGAAGCAGGAGGCGAGGGCGGAGAAATTCCAATGGGCGACGAAGGGCTGGGCATTGTAGGCGTAGCGGCCTTGGGTGTCGGAGTGGTTGCAGACGTGGCGGCGGTCGTAATCGTCGAGGAAGCCGAAAGGGCCGTAGTCTATGGTCAGCCCCAGTGCAGACATGTTGTCGGTATTCATTACGCCGTGGCAGAAGCCGACGCTTTGCCATGCGGCGACGGTATCGGCAGTGCGGTTGCGGATTTGTTCCAACAGGGCGGCGTAGGGATTGTCGGCATCTCGGCAGTCGGGGTAGTAATGCCGGATGAGGTAGTCGGCAAGTTGTTGGATTTCGGCTTCGCGGCCGGTGTAGTAGAAGTATTCGAAATGGCCGAAACGCAGAAAGCTCGGGGCGATGCGGGTCAGGACGGCGGCAGTTTCGACGGCTTCCCGATAAACGGGGTCGTCGCTGCCGCACAGGGCGAGGGCGCGGGTTGTGGGGATGCCGAGACCGTGTATGGCTTCGGAACAGAGATATTCACGGATGGAGGAGCGCAAGACGGCGCGCCCGTCGGCAAAGCGGGAGTAGGGCGTTTTACCTGCGCCTTTGAGCTGCCACTCTTGGCGTTGTCCCGCGGCATCGACGGAATCGCCAATCAGGAGCGCGCGCCCGTCGCCAAGGCGCGGGGTATAGACGCCGAACTGATGGCCGCTGTAAACGCCGGCAATGGGCGCGGGCGCGTATTGCGGTGCGTTGCCGCTGAGGTAGGCAAGGTTGGCGGTCGTCTGAAAATCTGTATCCAGATTCAACTCTGCCGCTAAATCGGTATTGAAAGCGACCCAGTAGGGCGCGGTCAGCGGCTCAGGGGAAACGCGGGAATAGAAAAACGGCGAGAGTTCGGCGAACTGTTGGGTAAGCAGGGGGAGTGTGTGCATGGGATTCCTGACGGGCGCGGGCAGGTTTGTATAACGCGCGGGTATGTTTATTGTGTTTTAGAGTTGGATGCTGCCTGTTTGGTTTTCAAGCATTTTTAAAACAATGCCTGCTGCCGTTGTTTCAAATAATCTGCCAGCGGTTTGGGCAAACCGTAATCCGCCAAATTTTCGGGTTTCACCCAGAAGCGGTTATCTTTTGATGCGTTTTCAGAACGGGGCAGCGTGTCGGGCGAACTGATTTGTGCTTCAAACGGCGTAATCAACAATAAGCGGTGGGTCAGGCGGTGGGTCAGGGCGGGTTGTTCTTCGAGGTCGTTTGAAGCGGTGCCGAGCTTTTCGGCGCAAGCGTATGCTTCGTTCAGGGTTTCAAAACACGGCACGCAATACAGCCCGCCCCAAATGCCTTTGGCAGGACGTTTTTCCAGCAGGATTTCGCCGTCTTGGTTGCGGACAATCAGCCAGTAAAGCGGCAGGGTTTGCACTTCGGGGGCGGTTTTTTTGCGCGGCAGCTCGGCGATGCGGTTTTGTTTTTTCGCTTCGCAGATGTCCGCCATCGGGCATTGATGGCACAAGGGTTTAGTCCGTTTGCACACGGTTGCGCCCAAGTCCATCAAGCCCTGCGTGTAGGCGGGCATATCGGCGTTTTCAGACGGCAGCAGGCTTTCGGCAAGCGTCCAGAGCGAGTTTTCAAATTTTTTGTCCTGCGGATTGCCGTCGCGGGCGAACACGCGGCAGAGCACGCGTTTGACGTTGCCGTCCAAAATGGTTTCGCGGCGGTTGAAGGCAAAGGCGCAAATGGCGGCGGCGGTGCTTCTGCCTACGCCGCAGAGGGTTTCCAAGTCTTTGCGCTCCGACGGAAACGTGCCGCCGAATTGTTCGACGACTTGTTGCGCGGCTTTGTGCAGATTGCGCGCGCGGCTGTAATAGCCCAAGCCCGCCCACAGCGACAACACTTCGTCTTGCGGCGCGGCGGCAAGCGTTTGTACGGTCGGGAATTTTTCCAAGAAACGCGGATAGTAGTCCAACACGGTGGCAACCTGCGTCTGCTGGAGCATGATTTCGGAAAGCCAAACGCAATAAGGGTTTTTGACCTGCCAAGGGAGGTGGTGCCTGCCGTATTGTTTTTGCCAGCGGATGAGCCGTTCGGAGAAAGGGATGGGTGTGTTCATTAATATCAATCAGTGGTTTTATTTATATTGAAAACAAAATGTTATGGTATAACATTGTGAAAATAATTCTTATTGACTTAAGTTTTATAGGGGTATATAACTCATATAAAGAGACTTTATTGCAGTATTGAAATTATTTATCAACAAGCAAGGAGTATCAGCATGAAAGCAATGGTTTATCACGGCGCAAACGACATCCGTTTTGAAGAAAAACCCTGTCCGCAGATTATCGATCCGACCGACGCGGTGGTGAAAATTGTCAAAACCACGATTTGCGGTACCGATTTGGGTATTTGGAAAGGCAAAAACCCCGAAGTCGCCGACGGCCGTATTCTCGGCCATGAAGGCATCGGTATTGTAGAAGAAGTCGGCGAGGCTGTAAAAAACGTCAAAGTCGGTGATAAAGTCATTATTTCATGCGTCAGCAAATGCTGTACTTGCGACAACTGCAAAATCCAACTCTATTCACACTGCCGTAACGGCGGCTGGATTTTGGGCTACATGATTGACGGCACGCAAGCCGAATACGTCCGCACGCCTTATGCCGACAACAGCCTTGTTCCGCTGCCCGATAATGTCAACGAAGAAGTCGCCCTGTTGTTGAGCGACGCCTTGCCGACCGCCCACGAAATCGGCGTGCAATACGGCGATGTCAAACCCGGCGACACCGTCTTCATCGCAGGCGCAGGCCCTGTCGGTATGTCCGCCTTGCTGACCGCCCAACTGTACAGCCCCGCCGCCATCATCGTCTGCGATATGGACGAAAACCGTTTGAAACTGGCGAAAGAGCTGGGTGCAACCCATACCATCAGCCCCGCTTCAGGCGACGTATTCAAACAAGTCTTTGCCATCGTCGGCGACGACGGCGTGGACTGCGCCATCGAAGCCGTCGGCATCCCCGCCACATGGAATATGTGTCAAGACATCGTCAAACCGGGCGGTCATATCGCCGTCGTCGGCGTACACGGTCAATCCGTTGATTTCAAACTGGAAAAACTCTGGATTAAAAACCTCGCCATCACAACCGGCCTGGTAAACGCCAATACCACCGAAATGCTGATGAAGGCCATTTCCAGCAGCTCCGTCGATTACACCAAAATGTTGACCCACCGTTTCAAATTCAGCGAATTGGAAAAAGCCTACGACGTGTTCAAACACGCCGCCGAAAACCAAGCCATGAAAGTGGTTTTGGAAGCGGATTGATTTGAAACAGATTATTGAGTTTTAAAAAGATAGAGGTCGTCTGAAAACAGGTTTTCAGACGACCTTATATATTGCTACCCGAAAGGGACGACCTTTTTGTTTATGGGGTTGACTGAATTGGGATGGCGTGGCGTTAACCTTTTAGCCATATGCAACCGGGCAGTGTGGCTTTATGGCATTTGTAAAGAGTCTGTCAAAAAATAAGCGGTAATATCGTAATGAATGACGATTGCTTGAGTTAAATCTAGCCCGCACGTTATCGGATTGTGTTAACCTTACGCTAGGCTTGATAATAGTTAACATTCTAGGGTTTTGGTTCCCTTGTTTATTAATTATCTCAAGCCAGGGTTCCCGCACCATCATCGCTTCATTTTTTTCTTCCATAAATGCTTCGGGATGCAGTTTGTCCCCCCGCAACAATAAGAACCCGAACATTCTCACTCTTGTATTTTAAGGATTAAACAATGAAATCGCTCAAAACGTTCCTTATTTGGGGCATTGTGGTTTTGGTCGGCGTAGCGTCCTTTACCACTTTGGCCATCAGTCGGGGCGAGCAGGTCAGTGCGGTATGGATGGTCACCGCCGCCGTGTCGGTGTACTGCATCGCTTACCGTTTTTACAGTCTCTACATCGCCAAATATGTGATGCAGCTTGATCCGAACCGCCTCACGCCCGCCGAGCGGCACAATGACGGTTTGGACTATGTGCCGACACACAAAGGCGTATTGTTCGGACACCACTTTGCCGCAATTGCGGGCGCAGGTCCCTTGGTCGGTCCCGTACTGGCTGCGCAAATGGGTTATCTGCCGGGTACACTGTGGATTATCTTCGGCGTAGTGTTTGCCGGTGCGGTACAAGACATGATGGTCTTGTTCGTCTCCATGCGCCGCGACGGTAAGTCTTTGGGCGATATCGTAAAACAAGAACTCGGCACCGTCCCTGGCGTGATTGCCTCCATCGGTATTTTGATGATTATGGTCATCATCATGGCGGTGTTGGCGCTGATTGTGGTGAAAGCACTGGTTCACAGCCCTTGGGGTACGTTTACGATTGCCGCCACCATGCCGATTGCGCTGTTTATGGGTATTTACACCCGCTATATCCGTCCGGGCAAAATCGGCGAGATTTCCATCGTCGGCTTTATCCTGCTGATGCTGGCGGTCATTTACGGCGACAATGTGGCGCACAGCTCCATCGGTCATTGGTTTGACCTTGACGGCATCCAACTCACTTGGGCGATTATGATTTACGGTTTCGTGGCTTCGGTATTGCCGGTATGGCTGCTGCTGACTCCGCGCGACTATCTCTCTACCTTCCTGAAAATCGGTACGATTGTCGCCCTCGCCATCGGCATCCTCATCGTCAGCCCCGCGCTGCAAATGCCTGCCGTGACCCACTTTATCGACGGTTCCGGCCCGGTATTCTCAGGCGCATTGTTCCCATTCCTCTTCATTACCATCGCCTGTGGCGCGGTTTCAGGCTTCCACGCGCTGATTTCTTCCGGTACTACGCCGAAAATGCTGGAAAACGAAACCCACGTCCGCATGATCGGTTACGGCGGTATGTTGATGGAAAGTTTCGTGGCCATTATGGCGCTTGCTGCTGCCGCATCGCTTGATCCCGGTGTGTACTTCGCCATGAACAGCCCTGCCGCCCTGATCGGTACGGATGCCAATACTGCCGCTGAAGTGATTACCACCAAGCTGCAATTCCCTGTCGATGCCGCAACCCTGTTGCACACCGCTAAGGAAGTGGGCGAAAACACCATTCTGTCCCGTGCGGGCGGTGCACCTACCCTCGCAGTCGGTATGGCACACATCATGAGCCGTCTGATTCCGGGCGAAGCCATGATGGCATTCTGGTATCACTTTGCCCTGTTGTTTGAAGCCTTGTTCATCCTGACCGCCGTCGATGCCGGTACCCGCGTCGCACGTTTCATGATTCAAGACTTGGGCAGTATCTTCTACAAACCTTTCGGCAACACTGACTCCATCCCTGCCAACCTGATTGCGACCTTCTTCGCCGTGGCATTGTGGGGCTACTTCCTCTACACCGGCGTAACCGACCCGCTGGGCGGCATCAACTCGCTCTGGCCTTTATTCGGCATCGCCAACCAAATGCTGGCAGGCGTAGCCTTGATTATGTGTGCCGTTGTATTGATTAAGATGAAACGCGACCGTTATGTCTGGGTGGCACTCGTTCCTGCTGTCGGCGTACTGTTTGTAACCTGCTACGCCGGTCTGCAAAAACTGTTCCACAGCGACCCGCGCGTCAGCTTCCTTGCCCATGCCGGCAAATACAGCGAAGCATTGGCTAAAAACGAAGTCCTCGCGCCCGCTAAAGACATCGGCGAAATGTCGCAAATCATCTTCAACGACCAGATCAATGCCGGTCTGACCGCATTGTTCCTCTCCGTCGTCGTTGTCGTTGCCATCTACGGCGTGCGTACCGCTATGAAAGCACGCAAAGTCGGCTGGTCAACCGCCAAAGAAATCCCGGCGGTTTACCGCGACGGCAAACAACCGGAGGCACAAAGTGAAGCGTAAACTCGCCGCTTGGTGGAAAACCGCCAAACTTACCGCCAACCTCATGGCAGGTGTGCCCGATTATGAAAACTACGTTGCCCAACAGCGCAAACATAATCCCAACGCCCCCGTCATGACCGAGCTGCAATTTCAAGACTACTGCCGCAAACGCCGCTGCGGCGCAAACGGCGGAAGATGTTGTTAATTGCTTAAAAGGTTGAAAAAAGGTCGTCTGAAAGTTTTCAGACGACCTTTTTATATTAATGCTGCTTGAAAAAGGACGGGTTAGTATTCGCCCAATAGCTGCTCGCGGGTCAGCAAGAACACGAATCCGTCGCCGCCGCTGGTTTCCAGCCAAGTGAACGGCAGCTCGGGATAGGCGGCTTCCAATACGTCGCGGTTGTGTCCGATTTCGACCAGCAGTACGCCTTTGGGATTCAGGTATTTGGCGGCGTGCAGCAGGATTTGGCGGGTGGCGTCCAAGCCGTCTTCGCCGCTGCCCAGGGCGAGTTCAGGTTCGTGCAGGTATTCGTCGGGCAACATATCGACCGATTCGGCATCGACGTAGGGCGGGTTGGAAACGATCAGGTCGTATGTGCCTTCCAAACCTTCGAACAAATCGGTGTGAATCAGGTTGATGCGCTCTTCCAAACCATAATCTTCAACGTTGATGGCGGCTACTTCCAGCGCATCCAAACTTAAATCGACGGCGTCAATTTCAGCGGCAGGGTAGTGGTGCGCCATTTGAATGGCGAGGCAGCCGCTGCCGGTACACAAATCCAATGCGCGGTGAACCAATTCGGGATGCTCTATCCATGGGGTGAGGCTGTCGCCGAGCAGCTCGTAAATAAACGAGCGCGGTACGATGACGCGTTCGTCAACATAAAAATCGAAATCGCCTTGCCATGCCTGATGGGTAAGGTAGGCGGCGGGGATGTGTTCGACTGCGCGGCGTTCCAGTACTGCCAACACTTCTTCTTTCTCGCTTTGCAGCAGCTTGGCATCGAGGTAGGGCTCCAGCGTGTCCAAAGGCAGGTTGAGGGTATGCAGGATGAGGTAGGCGGCTTCGTCGTGCGCGTTGTCCGAGCCATGCCCGAAAAACAAACCGGCATCGTTGAAACGGCTGACGGCGAAACGCAGGATGTCGCGGACGGTGGTCAATTCTTGGGCTGCTTGGGTAAACATATTCATCAAAATCCTTAATGGTCGGAGCACCGTCATTCGGGCGGCAGAATTGGGAAGTCATTTGTTGCAAAGCGGAGCGATTATAACAGAGGTCGTCTGAAAGCATGGTTTCAGACGACCTCTTGGGTGCGGAAGCGGTTATTTTTTGCCTTTTGCCGCTTTCACATCTTTTTCGGTGATGGTACCGCCGCCGTTATCAAATGCATTCATGATGTAGGTCGAAACTGCTGCTACGTCCGCTTCGTTGATGGCTGTTGCAGGCATGAAGCCGTTGTAGGGTTTGCCGTTAACCTTGATCGGGCCGTTGATGCCTTTGAGCATGCTGTTCAACAGTACCTGCGGTTTTTTCATGATGTAGTCGGAACGGAACAGGGGCGGGAACATTGCTCCTCTGCCTTCGCCTTTTTTACCGTGGCAGGCGGCGCAGTTGGTTTCGTAAATTTTCTGCCCTTGCGCCATCTGTGCGGCATCGGCGGCGAAGGTTGGGGCGGAAAAACAGGAGAGTGCGGCAAGTGTCAGGATGTGGATGGTTTTCATGGTTTGTCCTTGCAGATGGTCGGGATGTTTTTGTTTTAAAGGAATAGGGCAATCATACAATAAAGGTCGTCTGAAAACCTATCCTGCCGAAGCTTTTCAGACGACCTTAGATTTAAGTCAAAGAAACAACGGGGATGCTTCAAACCCATCCGCACAAATTGCGCCGCACCAAATCTGCCAGTGCGCCTATCCATTCTGCGCTGTCGTTCAGGCAGGGGATATAGCGGTATTCTTTACCGCCGGCGGCATGAAATTGTTCGCGCCCCATCAAAGCGATTTCTTCCATCGTTTCCAAGCAGTCTGCCATGAAGCCCGGACAGAAAACGTCCAATTTCGTTATGCCTTGTTTCGGCAGTTCGTCAAACAGAACCTGCGTACTCGGTTTAACCCATTTCGCCTTGCCGAACTGGCTTTGGAAGGAGACGATATATTCCTGCTCAGTCAGTCCCAAGGCTTCGGCAAGCAGTTTGGCCGTATGGCGGCATTCGTCGGGATAAGGGTCGCCCTCGTCGTACTGTTTCTGCGGTATGCCGTGAAAACTCAGCATCAGTTTTTCGCCGCGTCCGTGTTCCGTCCAATATGCCTGAATATGTTTTTTCATGGCTTCGATATAGCCTGCATCCTCGTAGAAACGGGACACCGTGCGTATGCTGAGTTGGTTGCGCTGGCGCAGTAATTGCAAGAATACTTTATCCAAAGCCGCACCTGTGCTCGATGCCGCATATTGCGGGTAGAGTGGGACTACCAAAAGATTACCGATGCCTTGCGATTTCAATTCCGCCAAGACGTCGTCAACGCCCGGGTTGCCGTAAGTCATGGCGTAGCGGACGGTTATATCCGGCAGTAGTTTGCCCAAGGTTTCGGCTTGGCGTGCGGTATAAACCAATAAGGGTGAGCCGTCTTTAAACCAGATTTTTTCATAGGCGTGCGCGCTTTTTTTCGGGCGCAGCGTCAGTATCAGGCCGCGCAAGATCGGTTGCCACAATAGCTTCGGCAGTTCCACCACGCGTTGGTCGGATAAAAAGTCGAGCAGGTAGGGTTTGACGGCTTGTGCGGTCGGAGCATCCGGTGTGCCGAGGTTAAGCAGTAGGACGGCGGTACGGTTTTGTTCGGTATAGGGGAGGGGAGGCTCTGGCAGGAAACGGGGCATGGTTTGTTTCTTTAATATTGAATGATTTTTTGTGTGAAAGGTCATCTGAAAAACAAAGGGAATAATCAAGTTAAACGTTTTCAGACGACCTCAATAAGCATAGTTCAATCTCAATCTACACCGCGGGCGCGGTTTTCATGGAATTGAGCCTGCCAATCGGCAAATTTTCCTTGCTCGATGGCTTCGCGCATTTCTGCCATGATGACTTGGTAGAAATGCAGGTTGTGGATGGTGTTGAGTTGCGCGCCCAAGATTTCGCCGGCGCGGTGCAGGTGGTGCAGGTAGGCGCGGCTGAAGTTTTGGCAGGCGTAGCAGGTGCAGCTTTCGTCTATCGGGCGCTTGTCGAGCTTGTGTTTGGCGTTTTTGATTTTCAAATCGCCGAAACGGGTGAACAGCCAGCCGTTTCGCGCATTGCGGGTGGGCATGACGCAGTCGAACATGTCCACGCCGTGCGCCACGCCGTAAACGAGGTCTTCGGGTGTGCCGACGCCCATCAGGTAATGCGGTTTATGTTCGGGCAGCATCGGTCCGACGGCGCGCAGCATGCGGTACATTTCGGGTTTGGGTTCGCCGACGGACAGCCCGCCGATGGCAAGGCCGGGGAAGTCGAATTGTTCCAAGCCGCGCAGCGATTCTTCGCGCAAATCTTCATACATCGCGCCTTGCACGATGCCGAATAGGGCATTCGGGTTCTTCAAATCTTCAAAGGCTTTTTTGCTTCGTTCTGCCCAACGCAGGCTCATTTGCAGGGATTTTTGCGCCTGTTCGTGCGTTGCTTCGCCCGGTGTGCATTCGTCCAACTGCATCACGATGTCGGAATTGAGTACGGTTTGGATTTTCATGGAGATTTCGGGCGAGAGGAAGAGTCTGTCGCCGTTGATCGGGCTTTGGAAGGTACAGCCTTCTTCAGTGAGTTTGCGCATATCGGAAAGCGAAAAAACCTGAAAACCGCCCGAGTCGGTCAAGATGGGTTTGTCCCAGCCGATAAAATCGTGCAGGCCGCCGAATTGTTCGATGACTTCCAGACCGGGGCGCAGCCATAAATGGTAAGTGTTGCCCAAAATAATTTGTGCCTTGATGTCGTGCAGGTTTTGCGGATTCATCGCCTTAACCGAGCCGTAAGTGCCAACCGGCATGAATACGGGTGTTTCGATTTTGCCGTGGTTCAGTTCCAGCGTGCCGCGTCGGGCATGACCGTCTTTTTTATGTAAGGTAAATTTGAGCATAGGTTGTATCTATAAATGTAGAAAACGGCGTGCGAAGCCGCCGTGCAGTCAAACGATTGAGGTAAAAACGCGATTATAAAGGATTTTCATCGTAATAGCGGTGTTTGAATATTTCAGACGACCTTATTTGTATCGAGATGTTCACTGTTGAAAATGTTTCAAAAAAATCACAATGTTCCGACAATGTCGTCTGAAACCTTGTTTTCATGCTTGCCATTGCGTCAAAGTATCGTCTATAATCCGAACCCTATTAAACAGGCACGTAGCTCAGTTGGTTAGAGCACCACCTTGACATGGTGGGGGTCGTTGGTTCGAATCCAATCGTGCCTACCAAATTTCCCAAACGGCATTTATGCCGTTATTTTTTAATGTTTTGGAGCTTTTTGATGTTGAACATTACCTTGCCGGACGGCTCAGTCCGCCAATACGAATCGCCCGTTACCGTGGCACAGATTGCCGCGTCTATCGGAGCAGGTTTGGCGAAGGCGACAGTGGCAGGTAAGGTAAACGGCAAATTGGTCGATGCGTGCGATCCGATTACCGAAGATTCAACCGTCCAAATCATTACCCCGAAAGATCAAGAAGGCGTTGAAATCATCCGCCACTCTTGCGCCCACCTTGTTGGTCATGCGGTCAAGCAGCTCTATCCTAATGCAAAAATGGTTATCGGCCCCGTCATTGAAGAGGGCTTTTATTACGATATTGCTACGGAAAAACCGTTTACGCCTGAGGATGTTGCCGCTATCGAAGCGCGTATGAAAGAATTGATTGCTCAGGATTATGATGTAATCAAAATCATGACTCCGCGAGCCGAAACCATCAAAATTTTCCAAGATCGCGGCGAAGA
>ERZ772972.661-NODE-661-length-12704-cov-15.198988_pt1 | contig 12704 bp, 2 predicted proteins | sample MGYA00580673_ERZ772972 | MGnify/ENA primary metagenome ERZ772972 (study PRJEB29015, sample SAMEA2738051) | human oral metagenome | biome: human oral; feature: human-associated habitat; material: saliva | place: China | collected 2229 ... | reverse complement strand
TTGGAGCCTCTGTTGTTGTTGGAGCTTCTGTTGTTGTTGGAGCCTCTGTTGTTGTTGGAGCTTCTGTTGTTGTTGGAGCCTCTGTTGTTGTTGGAGCTTCTGTTGTTGTTGGAGCCTCTGTTGTTGTAGTGTAAGTATTTGTAAACTTACGAGCTTCATCTGCTTCTATAACAGTAGCTACGAGTTTACCTTCACCGTTATCTACAACTTTAACATGAACTTTATAGCTTTCTTTAGAGTATGTAACTCCTTCTGCTGTTCCAGCTTTTTCTGTAATTGTATATTCGTGGTCTCCAGCTTCAGTGTAGAGAACTGAGAAGACTACTTCATTTGTTGCTGCTTCAACACCATTGACTGTCTTACCATTTGATGACGTTGCAATGACGTTTCCACCTTCGCTCAATTCAAATTCAAATTGTTCTTTAGCAAGTTCTTTACCAACCAATTCTTTAGTTGCTTTGAATGTAGCACGAGCTGGTGATGGCTCATATGTGTTTGTTAAAGTTGGAGCTTGAGTTGTAACCTCAGCTTTAAGTGTTCCACCTTCAGCTTTAACAACAACTGTTACTTCGTATGAGTTTTCATCAAATGTGATACCTGGAACTTTTGTTTCAGTATTTTCTTTGATGACATAGTTGTAGGTACCAGGACCTTTAGCTTTCAAACCTTCAAATGTGATGCTTCCATCTGCTTTGTTTGTTGTTGAAGCAATTGGAGTAGTCAAGTTGTTTGCATTGTACAAATCAAACTTGAACTCACCATCTTTCAAGGCTACTGGACGATTTCCAGCAATTACTTTCTTAGCAGTAATTGAGAAATCTGCTGCGATTGGTTCGTCTTGAAGGTTAATCTTAGAACCTTCGGCTCCAAGAACTACCTTATATTCTTTTTCATCAAGAGTATATCCAGCAGGAGCTGTCTTTTCTTTGATGATGAATGTCTTACCAACATATTTTTGATCAAACTCATCAGAGATTGCCACACCTTTTTCATTTGTAGTCAATTCTGTAGAGATAGTCCCATCTTCTGACTTAACTGTGTAAACCGCACCTGCAACTGGAACCAATGTGAAAGCATTTGTCTTGTTGATCTTAATCTTGAAGGCTGTAGAAGCTTCGATTTGTCCTTTTACAAGAGATACACGTTCAGCTTTGAATTCTAAATTTGTGCGATTACTGCGGAAAGGAAGTGCAGTTCCATCTGCTGTAGTCAACTGGATAACGTTTTGAACTTTTCTACCATCACCTGGTGTTGTGGTATGGTATTCAACCCAGTATGATTTAGATCCATCTGCAAAGATAAGCTTGAACTGAGTATAGTTCTCATTCCAAGCTACAGTATAGTCAGTACCTTCTACCATCTTCTTAGCATCATCCGGAACTTGAGAACTACCATCGTTCAATGTAGCAGAAGAATAAACTACCAATGACTCTGGGATATACTGGATAGGAGCAAACTCAGCTGTATTTGGAAGAAAGTCATTAAGAACTAGGTTTTTACCATAGTCTTGTCTTCCTGTATTGACACGGATTCTCCATGGAGAGTAAATGTCTCCTTTACCTACTGAACCGATAGCTGCAAGTTTTTGTGATTCCCATGTTTTGCTAACTACATCGTTACCAACCTTAGCATAGTTTTCGAAACCTTCTTGCTTGCCGTCAACGGTCTTAGATGTAAAGGTATGTGTGATTGTCTTTCCAACACCCTTGTTTTCAAAAGTAAGCGGCGTTGCTGTTTGGTCACTCTTAAATAGGAAAGTAATTGCATAATTACCTTTCACACCCTTGACGGTGTCTCCACCAGTTTTGGCTTGAAACTCATCTAGGTTTTTCAAAGTAACACGCGCCTTACCACCCTGGTTATCACCATTAGCAGTAACAACTACTGTACCGATATTTACTTTTGTTTCCTTATCGTACAATTCAGTAGTTCCGTTATACACGGTTACTGGTGTAGGAATATCTACATCAAAGTAATCACCATTGGCCAATTTACCATCATATTTCTTGAGGTCAAATTGGACAAAGAACTGATTTGTACGATTGGTAATAATCTGATAAGTACCATCTGCATTCGGTTCCAATTTGGAATCCGACATGTTGAGGACACTTATATCAGTTACTACACCTGTTAATTCTTTCCCATCTGCATAAGCGACATTGGTCGATAAGAACAATGCGCTCAAGAAGGTCAGAACTGATACAAAAAATATTAAAAACGGCTTTTTCTTAAACTTTTTCACCATTAAATATTTCCTTCTTTCCCTATTATTTTAAATATATTGAATTATTAAATAACTCACCATCATAGTACTATAATTTAATCTAAAAGTCAATGAAATCGAGGCTCAAAAACCTTAATTTTAACTAATTTCAAATATATTTATTTTATTTCTTAACGATTATAAATTTTTAAATCATAATATACGTATTTCTTATAATTTTATTTGTTTATATACAAAAATTTTCATAAAGTTACAAAAAACCATTCAAAAAATTTTCGAATGGTTTTCATTTATACGAGCACTATTTTTTCAATAAGCTAAGCGCTTCAGCATCCGCAATAATAATGACATCATCATGATTCTGAAGGCTACTTGCTGGAAGGCTTTCAGTAACGGGACCTTCGACAGTTCCAGCGATAGCTTCTGCTTTTGACTGACCGTAGGCAAAGAGAAGAATAGACTTGGCATCCAAGATGTTTTTGATTCCCATTGAAATAGCTTGGGTAGGTACATCTTCGATCTTATCAAAGAATCGAGCATTTGCTTCAATTGTAGACTGATCTAAATCAACCAGGTGTGTCTGGCTATCAAACGGTGTGCCAGGTTCATTAAATCCAATATGGCCATTGCGACCAATTCCCAATATCTGCAAATCTACAGGATGGTCTGCAAGAATTTGATTGTAACGTTCTACCTCTTCTTCTGCATGGTCTTTATCACCACGAGGTAAGAAACTTTCTTTAAATGGTTTTTTGTTGAAAAGATTTTCTTGCATGAAGTGACGGTAAGACTGAGGATTATCTCCATCAAGTCCTACGTATTCATCTAGGTTCACACTTGTTAGGCTTGAAAAATCAAGGTCACTCTCAACGATTTGTTGATAAAACTCGAGAGGGCTGCTTCCTGTCGCAAGACCCAGTGTTTTAGCACCATTTTCTAATTTTTCTTTCAAAATATCAAAGGCAACTTTCCCACCTTCAATTGGATTATCCACTTGAATAATTTTCATAATCAATTCCTCCGTTTTTCTTTCTTTCATTATATGGTATAGACCAATTTTTGTCAAGTGAATACGGTTTATTTTTTTAAGAATAGATTATATTTACTTGAATCCATAATTAAATAGAAAGAATGCTGAATCAAAAAAGAGAGAGAGCAATTAAGCCCTCTCCATTTTCTTGAATAAGAATCAGAAACTTAACCAATCTTAAAAGGTATTCGTTTAAACTTCATCTTCTTTACGCTTGGTAACCAACCCAAGACCAAATAGTCCAAGAACTGCACCAATAGCCGAAACAACTGTAGTTGATTCTTCACCAGTATTTGGTAATTCACCTTCCTTAGATGTTTCTGGGATCGGTGGTGTCACCGGTGGGGTCGGTGGTGTCACCGGCGGGGTCGGTGGTGTCACCGGTGGGGTTGGCGGCATTACCGGCGGGGTCGGTGGTGTCACCGGTGGGGTCGGTGGTGTTACCTTGTTATTGAACTCGGTATCTTCTGGCATTTGTGTTGTTAGGGTCAACACTTTTCCATCCTTGGTTACTGTAACATTTACAGTAGCAACCATACCATCGTATTCCATACCAGTCTCAGTACCTTTTACTTCTTCTACGTGATAGAGGTGTGTACCCTCTTCACCACGTTTGAATTCAAGGGCGGAGAACTTGATTTTACCTTCAGCATCATTGCTTACAGTTTCAATCACTTTTCCATCCTTATCTTTCAGTACAAAAGTAAATTCACCAGCCTTCAATTCACGGCCTTCTAACTTCTTAGTGAAACTGAACTCAACTTTAACCGGAATATTAACAACACGTTTTTCAGTTGGTTTCTCTGGTTTTTCAACTGTTTTCTTAGTTGGATCGTATTGGTGAACGATTTGAGAAGCTGTATTTTCAATATCTACACCTTCTTTGGCAGCTTCTTTGATACGAGCTGGAATATCAAACTTGTAGTAACGTCCAAATGCTAGCTTAGCAGTGTCAATTACCTGAGTAGCTTCCTCATCACCAAGTGACTTCGTTAAATCAGCTTTAGATGTAGCAGTAATAACACCATTTACGATTGCAATATCAAATTTAGCTGTTACGTCTTCACCTGTTACTGAATCGTATGCTTTAATATCAGCTACATTAACATCTAAGTTTTCACTGTCATATTTATCCGTTACACCTACAGATTGAATATTGTGAGCTTCAGTGAATTTAGTTGTATCCAACCATACTTGGTAAACAACCTTATCACCTTTCTTAAGTGTCTTGGTATTGATATTTTGAGCTTCGTTGTTATCAGCTTGATCAACATAAGGATTTATATTCGTATCAGCAACCTTATCTGTCAATTCTTTATCATCATCCAGAAGTTTGTTACCAGTGATATCGAATTTCTCTTCATTAAGAATGTATTTCTCTGGGTTAAACTCTGGCGTTGATGGAGGTGTCACACGGTTGTTGAACTCTTTATCCTCAGCATCTGTTACTGTCTTAACAAGTGCTTTAGCAGTTCCATCGTGCTTCACTTCAACAGTTACTTCAGCTTTCATAGTATCGTAAGTAACCGTAGAGTCAGATCCTTTGACTTCCTCAATTGTGTACTTGTAAGTTCCTTCTTGACCTTTCTTGTACTCAATAGCTGAGAATTTAATGTTACCAGAAGCATCATTCTTAACTGTTTCAACAAGGTTTCCGTCTTGGTCTGTCAATGTGAAGCTGAATTCATTAGCTTTCAACTCACGGCCTTCAAGTTTCTTCGTAAAGTTAAATTCTACAGAAATCGGAACACTATTGACACGTTTTTCAGTTGGTTTAGATGGTTTTTCAACTTTCTTAGTAGTTGGATTATAGTAGTTCACTACTTGTGCTGCAGTATTTTCGATATCTGCGCCAGCAGCTACATCTTCCTTAACTGTTGTTGGGATATCAAATTTGTAGTAACGTCCAAACTCAAATTTAGCTGTATCGATAATTTGAGTATTTTCAGCATCACCAAGTGACTTAGTATTGCCAGCTTTAAGCGTCGCTGTCATTACTCCATTTTCAACTGTAATATCAAATTTATTTGTTACATCATCACCTGATACTGAATCGTAGGCTTTTATCTTAGTACCATCAACATCAACCTTAGTTTCATCAAAATCATCTGTAATTCCAACTGACTGTACCTTTTCCTTATTATCAGTTGTGAATTTTGTAGTATCCAACCAAACTTGGTAGACTAGTTTATCACCACGTTTAACAGTCTTAGTATTGATATTTTCAGCTTCGTTGTTAGTAATTTGATCAACATATGGGTTGGTATTCGTATCTTTATACTTATCTTCCAACTCTTTATCGTCATCCAACAATTTGTTGTCTGTAATAGAGTATTTCTCAGTATTCAAGACGTACTTCTCTGGTTGGAACTTAGGTTCAGTTGGTGGTGTAACTGTATTATTGAATTCTTTATCAGCTGGTTCAGTTACATTTGCGATTAAAGCTTTTGCAGTACCATCATGTGAAACAGTAACTTTAACTTCAGCTTTCATAGTATCGTAAGTAATAGTTGCATCTGCTCCTGCTACTTCTTCAACAGTGTATTTATGTTCACCAACTTGGCTCTTTTCAAATTTAAGAGCTTTGAATTTTACTTTACCATCTGCATCGTTCTTAACAGTTTCAACTTCTTTCCCTTTTGAGTCTTTCAGAACAAAGCTGAATTCGCTGGCTTGCAGTTCACGACCTTCTAGTTTCTTAGTGAAGTTAAATTCTACTTCGATAGGAACACTGTTCACACGTTTTTGAGTAGGTTTTTCTGGTTTTTCAACTGTTTTACTTACTGGATTATAAACGTGAACGATTTGGTTGGCAGTGTTTTCGATATCAGCTCCTGCAGCAACATTTTCTTTGACTGTAGCTAGGATATCAAACTTGTAGTATCTTCCAAATTCAAATTCAGTTGTATTAATGACATTATCAGCATTGACAAATTTCTTCTTAGATGTCGCACTAATAGTACCATTTTCAACTGTAATATCAAATTTATCAGTTACATCAACACCAGTTTTACCATCGTAAGCTTTAATTGAAGAAGAGTCAACTGTAAGTTTGTCAGCATCATATTTATCTGAAACACCTACATATTGGACATTGTTTTTATCAGTAAATTTAGTTGTATCCAACCAAACTTGATAAACAAGTTTTGAACCACGTTCAACAGTCTTGGTATTAATATTTTCTACTTCATTGTATTTAGCAGTATCAGCATATGGATTAGCATTTGTCTCACCATATTCGTCTGTTAGTTCATTATCATCATCTAGCAATTTCTCACCAGTGAGATCAAATTTTTCTTTGTTAAGAACAAATTTTTCTGGTTGGAACTCAGGAGTTTCTGGAGGAGTTATTTTATTGTTAAACTCTTTATCTTCAGTTCCATCTGTAGATTCTCCATTCTCATTTACACCACCTGCTGAGCTTACATTTGTTACAGTTGTTAAGGTATGTCCATTTTTAGCAACTTCCACAGTAAGCGTTGCTTTCATGGTGTCATAAGTCATCCCTAGCTCTTTAGTAGCTGGGATAACCTCTTCTACTGTATAAGTATGTCTACCAACTTTTGTATTATCAAATAACAGTTCAGAGAAGGTAACCGTACCGTCTTCTTTATTTTTAACAGTTTCAACTTCTTCACCTGCTGCATTCTTAAGGACAAAGCTAAATTCACCTTCCTTAAGTTTGCGGCCTGCGAGTTTCTTCGTGAAATCAAACTTAATAACTACTGGTGAAACTACATAATTGTTAAAGACTTTGTCAGTAGCATCTGCACTAAATCCACCTTCAGAACTATACTTAACTGTAGCCTCAAGATCTCCTACTGCATTTTTTTCAGTTACCGTAACAGTCATAGTAACTGTCATCGCATCGTAATCAACGTTCGTATCAGAACCTTTTAACTCTGTAATCTTGTATTTATAGGTACCAGGGTTACTAAATGATAATTCACTAAATGTAGCCTTGCCATTTTTGTTAGTGACTGTTTCTTCATGTTTATCAGGAGTACTCTTTTCCTCTGTTAACTTGAATCTAAACTCTCCATCTGTTAATGCACGTCCGTCAAGTTCCTTTTCAAATTCAGGCGTAACTTTAGCCGGTTCACGTTTCACATAGTAGTAAATCGGTTGTTTATAAGGTGTTAAAGAGTTCAATAAGTCAACGTTTGTACCAATACCATAATTTGCTCTTTCCAACTGTGCATTTGGAGAAAGGTGTCCAATATTGTCCCCTAAGAATGGTACAAATACCGTTTTCTTAGGTATATAGCCAGCTGCATTTTGGAAGTCAAATGGAATTTCTTTACCGTTTGGATAGTTTACACCGTTGTTATCAGTAAAAGGAATCGTATTAAGAGGTGTCTTTTTAACAGCTAGTTCTTGTTTGTTAACTTCACCTGGTTTGATTGGTTTAGTTTCTGCAAGTAGCATGTAACCATCTGTTTCCAAGGTACCATCAGAACGTTTGCTTTGTTGTTTTGGATCAAGTAGGTACACACGAACAACTACTGAACCATCTTCTCCAACAATTTCTTTGATACGTTTAATTCCTGCACGTTCAGCATCCATGAACTTAGTACCAACTTTATAAGGACGACTTACATAGCCAGTTGTAGTATCTGGATCTGCTGATTGATAGAGTTTATACCCGTCAAATTGGCGCTCACCTGAAGCTGTAAAATGTTGACCTTCCATAGCTTTAGTTGTGTATTTAGCTAAATCTACTTCATTACCATTTTCTTTGTAATCTTGAACATTTTTATCTGTTTTGTTGGCGTTGAATGTTGGGTTGCTTCTATCAACTACTTTATAATAGGTTGTTTTTTCAACAAAGCTAGGGATTTTACTGTTTGTATCTGTAATGGTACGTCCATTATAAGCTGGTTCTACAATGTTAATAATATCTGTTGAAGTACGAGCCTTATAAACTGCATCGAATAGTTTTTGTTCCTCTGTAGTCAGTTGGTGCCCACTTGCTACAAGAGCTTTGATATTAGCTCCAACTTCAAAACCATATTGAAGGAAGGGTTGAGCTGTTTCAGCCTTACTAGTAGCTTTACCTTTATTATAATCAACCTGATAAGTGAGTTCTCCATTAGAAGCTGTCTTAGTAGTCGTAAAGCTTTGAATACCACTTGAAGCAGAAATAGTTCTAGTTTCAACTACATTACCAGTATTCTTATCAATTAATTCGACAGTTGTTTCAGTAGAATCATCAAATCTCTTGTATGAACGAGAGTAGTAATTTGTATTGTAACGTTTATTAAACTCAGTTAGTTCTACAATACTGTATGTATAAAGATCTCCTTCTTTTCTTTCATAGCCAGCTGGAACTGTTTGAGAATTGACAGTTGCCCCATTTGGGTCTGTCATTTCTGGTGTAGCCTTTTCCCCATCTTTTAGATAGTTTTCAGTTACAACCGGTGTATAGTTGTGGTCTTCTGCTGCACGAAGACTGCGTACTTTTGGTTTATTACCTTCAGAAACAGCTGGTTTTACTTCTTCCTTTGTTTCAGAAGCTTTGATAGTTTCTATAGCAGGTTTTTCTGAAGTTGCAGCTTCAGAATTTACTTCAGTAGTTTCTGGCTTTATTTCTTCCTTTGCTTCTGGCGCAGCTTGATCTTCTGCTACATTAGTAGTTTCCCTCGGTTGAGGTTCAGCTACTTCTTTCTTAGCTTCAGCTACTACTTCAGTAGTTTCCACATCCTTATTTGATGATTCCCCACTAGAATCACCCGTATTTACCAACTCTGTTTTTTCTTCGGTAACTGGCTGTGCCGGAAGCTCGGACGCCAATGTTGTGGCTCCATTAGCCATCATGAAGCTAAGAGTTGTTCCTAAAAAGACTGATGCAACACCAACCTTATATTTACGCAAAGAGAAGCGTTGTTGTTCTTTTCTTATCATATTGATAAGTTCTCCTTTTTAATATTTTTACTATTAGTCAGAAATAATTTAGCGTTTTAATATTTTTGATTTTTAAATACAAATTTTTTCTAACATCTTTAGCATCTTCATCTTATCATAAGAATTTAAATAGTTCAAAGAATTATGTACTCCTGAAAACGTTTACTTTTTGTCTTTGTTTTTTTTAAAAAATAATTAAAATTTATACTATTTTTAAAATGTTTGTTAATGAAAAACCTTAATTAAAAGGGTTCTTTAAGTAAAGAAATAACATCTTCTATTATATTTATATTTCTATTCTATATTTTCGGATCCTTTATTTTACTTATGAATGTGATTTTTATAACTAAATTTATATTATTGTAAAAAAAAGATTCTCCAAAGAGAATCTTATTTCTTAAATCGCTTCTGTGACAAAACTTCTGCTTTCTAGTACTTTCAACATCGCATCTGCTGTGTCTAGAGCTGTAAAGAGAGGAACCCCATGTTCAATTGCTGAACGTCTGATTTGTTCACCATCTTCATCAGCTGTCCGTTTGGTACCAACTGTGTTGATGATAGCTTGAATTTTTCCTTTGCGGACGTAGCTTGGGATATCGTGTTCATCATCACCAATCTTTCCAACAAGTTGAGCCTGCAATCCATGACTTGCAAAGAACTCTGCAGTTCCTTCAGTAGCAAGGATTCCGTAGCCAATATTTTGGAAACGACGAGCCAAATCTAGTGCTTCTTCTTTTGCATCATCTGCGATAGTGAAGACAACATTACCAAAGGTTGGTAAGTGAAGATAAGAAGCTTCAAAGGCCTTGTAGAGAGCTTTTTCAAGAGTGGTATCAGAACCCATGACTTCCCCTGTTGACTTCATTTCAGGTCCAAGCAGGCTGTCTACCTTAGCTAGCTTGGTAAAGGAGAATACTGGTGCCTTGATATGAACGCGACTACTTTCTGGGTAAAGCCCATCTTGATAACCAAGTTCTTCAAGACTTTGACCAAGAATCAACTTAGTCGCTACCTGTGCCATAGGGATGTTAGTTACTTTAGAAAGGAATGGAACAGTACGGCTGGCACGAGGGTTTACTTCAATGACGTAGACTTTCTCATCCTTGATAACAAACTGAATATTCATCATCCCAAGACAGTTAAGGCCAATTGCAAGACGTTTGGTGTAGTCTGCAATCGTTTCTTGCACTTTTTGCGACAAGGTTTGAGGAGGATAAACCGCCATGGAGTCACCTGAGTGGACACCAGCGCGTTCGATATGCTCCATGATACCAGGAATGAGGACATTTTCTCCGTCTGAAATGGCATCGACTTCGCACTCTTGCCCAACGATATAAGAGTCGACAAGAACTGGGTGGTCTGGACTAGCCTTAACAGCAGTTCGCATGTAAGAACGAAGATCATCTTCATTCTCAACGATTTCCATAGCACGTCCACCCAAAACATATGAAGGGCGAACGAGAACTGGGAAACCAATTTTACGTGCAGCAAGTACTGCTTCTTCTTCATTGGTTGCTGTTTGTCCAGGAGGTTGTGGAATATCCAAGTCTTTGAGGGCTTGCTCAAAAAGGTCACGGTCCTCTGCACGGTCAAGGTCAGCAACCTGCGTACCAAGAATAGTCACACCTGCTTTTGCTAATGGCTCAGCAAGGTTGATAGCTGTTTGACCACCAAACTGAACGATAACACCTTTTGGTTGCTCTAAATCGATAACATTCATAACATCTTCGAATGTCAATGGTTCAAAGTAGAGTTTATCAGATACAGAGAAGTCTGTTGAAACTGTCTCTGGGTTTGAGTTCATGATGATAGCTTCATATCCAGCGGCTTGAATAGCCTTAACAGAGTGAACTGTTGCGTAGTCAAACTCCACACCTTGACCGATACGGATTGGACCTGAACCTAGGACAAGGACAGATTCCTTATCAGACTTGATAGATTCATTTTCCCAACCATAGGTTGAATAGAAGTACGGAGTTTCTGATTCAAACTCTGCTGCACAAGTATCCACCATCTTGTATACTGGGACAATCTTGTTTTCCAAACGTAGTTGGCGCACTTGGTCAGCTGTAGTATTCCAGAGTTCAGCAATCTTACGATCTGAGAAACCATTGAGCTTTGCTGTTTTTAAGACGTCTACATCTTGTGGATGTGAACCTAATTCTTGCTCAATTTCAAAGATATGCAAGAGTTTATCAAGATAGAAGATATCAATCTTAGTCAAATCTGCAATCTCTTCTGGTGTATAACCACGACGAATAGCTTCTGAAACATAGAAGAGACGGTCATCTTGAGCTTTGACAACTTTTTCAATCAAGGCATCATCTGAGACTTCTGCAAGTTCAGGCATTTCATTGTGGTGAACTCCAATTTCAAGCGAGCGACAAGCCTTAAGAAGTGATTCCTCGATGTTACGACCGATGGCCATGACTTCTCCAGTTGCCTTCATCTGGGTACCGAGACGACGTTCACCCTTTTCAAATTTATCAAATGGGAAACGTGGAATCTTGGCAACCACATAGTCAAGCGCTGGTTCAAACATAGCATAAGTTGAACCTGTAACAGGGTTAATAACCTCATCCAAAGTCAATCCTACGGCAATCTTGGCAGCCAATTTAGCGATTGGGTAACCTGTCGCCTTAGAAGCAAGGGCAGAAGAACGAGATACACGAGGGTTTACTTCGATGACATAGTACTTAAAGCTATTTGGATCAAGAGCCAACTGAACGTTACATCCACCTTCAATCTTGAGAGCGCGGATAATGCTCAAGCTGGCGTCACGAAGCATTTGGTTTTCATAGTCTGACATGGTTTGCGCTGGGGCAAATACGATGGAGTCCCCTGTGTGAATCCCAACTGGGTCGAAGTTTTCCATGTTACACACAACAAGGGCATTGTCAGCTGAGTCGCGCATCACTTCGTACTCAATTTCCTTGAAACCGGCAATGGAACGCTCAATCAAACACTGGGTAACAGGTGACAACTTCAAACCATTTTCAGCGATTTCACGCAGTTCTTCCTCGTTGGCACACATACCACCACCGGTTCCACCAAGAGTGAAGGCTGGACGGACAATGACTGGGTAGCCAATAGTTGCTGCAAAAGCAACAGCTTCTTCAACCGTATTTACAATTTCAGATTCTGGAATCGGCTGTTTCAGCTCTTCCATCAATTGTTTAAAGAGATCACGGTCCTCTGCTTGGTCGATGGCAGACAATTTAGTCCCGAGAAGTTCAACACCAAGCTCATCCAAGATACCATTTTTTGACAATTCCATGGCCATATTAAGCCCCGTTTGCCCTCCAAGAGTTGGAAGCAAAGCATCTGGACGTTCCTTACGGAGAATACGAGTCACAAACTCAAGTGTAATCGGTTCGATGTAGACCTTGTCTGCAATCTCTTTATCCGTCATGATGGTTGCAGGGTTTGAGTTTACCAAGACAACCTCATACCCTTCTTCTTTCAAAGACAAGCAGGCCTGGGTTCCAGCATAGTCAAACTCAGCAGCCTGACCAATAATAATCGGACCAGAACCAATCACCATAA
>ERZ772972.660-NODE-660-length-12725-cov-4.764088_pt1 | contig 12725 bp, 9 predicted proteins | sample MGYA00580673_ERZ772972 | MGnify/ENA primary metagenome ERZ772972 (study PRJEB29015, sample SAMEA2738051) | human oral metagenome | biome: human oral; feature: human-associated habitat; material: saliva | place: China | collected 2229 ... | reverse complement strand
CTCAAAGAAATCCATCAAAGCTTAACTAAGCTATGTAAAATTCCCCATCAAAATGAAGAGCAAATTGTATTTATGGCAGAACATCTTTTAGGGCAATGTACCGCCTTGACCGAAGCCATGAATCGCAAACATAAAAAGCCCATTCCACCAAAAATAACAGACCCACAAATTGCAAGTAGTAAATCACAACATAGCATTCATCGTCTCCCGCCTAGAGAGCGACTAGAAAAGTATTATGAAGCCTTGCAGCAACTCACGGAAAAATACGAAGAAGCTAAAGCACAAGCCAATACGGCTCAAACAGATATTCAACGAGATATGCATAAGCAAACTGCGGCAATTTATTTAACGCGCCGTCAAAAATGTTTAGAAGCGATTGAGACCTTAGAAGAATACCTTGCCTTTAAAGAAGCCCAAGAAAGTGCGGTCAAAAAATAAGATATTTTTTAATAGACTGAAAAGTAAAAATCCCTAAATCTTTCGATTTAGGGATTTTTTGAATTTGATGGCGGAGGAAGTGAGATTCGAACTCACGGAGGGCGTAAACCCTCGCCGGTTTTCAAGACCGGTGCCTTCAACCACTCGACCATTCCTCCGTGATTTAAGCGAGGTGAATAATACGTTTTTTCCCCCACCCCGTCAAGCAAGAAAATAAAAAAATTATCTGACTGACTACTTTTAAATCACTATGTTTTAAAAATACACAAAATAAAAAACGGAACCTACTGGCTCCGTCTTTATGATTAAGATATTACTCTGCTTTCGCTTGTGTCGCTTCAGAATAAATATGGCTAATTGCACTATGATGGCCTGCGGCGCCTTTACCGTTAAAGTAATAGCGAGACTCCGTCCATTCTACAATTGGGAATGGTTTAGACTCTTCATCTGGTGCTTTAGCTAATGTCATCGCTGCTTTAGTGTGTTGTACCGCTGAAATGGTACCTGCACGACCAGTGAACACATAAGAACTTACAAATTTTGCTTTTTCTTGTGGTTCAACTTCTGCAGTTGCGACTTGAGCAACAGGTTCTGATTTATGATGCAAGCGTTCTAATGATTCTTGCACTTTCTGTTGAACCGCTTCATTTGCCGGTTGAGTAATGAAATCTAACGCAGGTTGTGCTTCAACTGATTTCTCTTCCACGACAATACCTGTTGCCGGGGTGATCACACCTTTTTTCGTTTTTTCTTGCTCAAGCAATTCATCCACAGATAAGAAATTGCTTTCTTTCGCTGCATTCACAACAGAATAATCGACACAAACTTTACCGCTTGCTAATTCAGGTGAAGCAACTGCCGCAAATAATGGCATTGGTGACTTCACTTCATTACGACGACGGCGTTGATTATTCGATGTACGTAAATGACGTGGAGTACGACGCTGACGTTCTTGACGTGGTTTATCTTCAGCATTATCAGCAACATTGTTTTCAACCACTTCATTTTGAACAGTCTCAACAACGGGTACTTCAACCGCTTCAATAACATTCTCGTTTACATCAGTTGCATTGTCATCAATACGAACACGTTTACGTAAATCACGACGTTGACGACGCTCTGCTACCGGTTTCTCTGCTTTTTCTTCTTGACGATTATCATCAGAAACATTAGCAAAATTAACCGCACTTTCAGATGTCACTTCTTCATTCGCGTTACGACGATTGCGACGATTATTTACACGCTCGCGAGTTGGACGCGCATTTTCTTCATCTGTATTTTTCGCATTATCGTTGTTTTCGTTATTGCGAGAACGGCGATTATTACGACGCTCTTGATTACGACGATTATTACGGTTGTTGTTACGATTGTTGCGGTTGTTTTGGTTTTTCTCTTCTTCTTTTGGTTCAGAAGCAAATAAACCTTTAATTGCGGCAACAATTTTTGCAAACAATGACGGTTCTTCCGATTTACGCTCAACCGGTGCTGGTGCAGCCGTTGGGATCGATAGAGATACTGCTGCACTTTCCATCACTTGCTCAGAGGTCACTGCTGCAGTTTCGATATTGCGAGAAACAAGAGACTCTTCTGGTACAAATGTATCGTCTTGTGCATCATGGAATTTTGTTAAGTTATAGCTTAATTCATTTAGCTCTTCGCCTTCACGAACACGGAATACGCTGAAATGTGGCGTTTCCATTGCTTCATTTGGCACGACGATAATATCAACATCATGACGTTTTTCGATGCTATGAACAGCTTTACGTTTTTCGTTAAGTAAGTAAGACGCAATTTGTACAGGCACGATAGTGTGTACTTGTTTGGTATTTTCTTTTAACGCTTCTTCTTCGATTAAACGTAAGATAGAAAGTGATAAACTTTCGTTATCACGCACTTTACCTGTACCTTGACAGCGTGGGCAAACATGGTGAGAAGACTCACCTAATGATGGGCTTAAACGCTGACGCGACATTTCCAACAAGCCGAAGCGAGAAATACGGCTAATTTGAATACGTGCACGGTCTTGACGTACGGCATCACGAATACGGTTTTCTACTTCACGTTGGTGACGAACAGGTGTCATATCAATGAAATCGATAACCACTAACCCACCTAAGTCACGTAAACGTAATTGACGAGCAATTTCATCTGCGGCTTCAAGGTTGGTATTTAATGCGGTTTCTTCAATATCACCACCACGAGTTGAACGCGCCGAGTTGATATCGATCGCCGTTAACGCTTCTGTCACATCAATGACAATCGAACCACCAGAAGGTAAACGCACTTCACGTTGGAAGGCTGATTCAATTTGTGACTCAATTTGATAGTGGCTAAATAACGGCACTTCGCCTTGATACAGTTTCACACGATTGATGAAATCTGGACGCACAAGTTTGATGTGCGCTTTTGCTTTTTCAAATACTTTCGGGCTATCAATTAAGATCTCACCGATATCTCGACGCAAGTAATCACGGATCGCACGAACGATCACATCACTTTCTTGGTGAATTAAGAACGGCGCCGGACGGCTTTGTGAAGCTTGTTTAATCGCTTCCCAATGATGTAAAAGTACTTTTAAGTCCCATTGTAATTCTTCTGGTGATTTACCCACACCCGCTGTACGCACGATAAGACCAACGCCTTCTGGTACATCTAAAGAACTCAATGCTTCTTTTAATTCGATACGTTCATCGCCTTCAATACGGCGAGAGATACCACCTGCACGTGGATTGTTTGGCATAATCACCAAATAACTACCGGCAAGGGAAACAAAAGTGGTTAAGGCTGCGCCTTTATTGCCACGTTCTTCCTTGTTTACCTGAACGATCACTTCTTGGCCTTCAGTCAAAATATCACGGATATTTGGACGACCTTGGAACACATAATCAGCAGGGAAATACTCGCGGGCAATTTCTTTTAAAGGAAGGAAGCCATGGCGCTCTGCACCATAATCCACAAAGGCTGCTTCTAAACTCGGCTCTACGCGAGTGATTTTCCCTTTGTAAATATTGGCTTTTTTCTGTTCATGACCCGGACTTTCAATATCCAAGTCGAATAAACGCTGGCCATCGACCAACGCAACGCGCAACTCTTCTTTTTGAGTCGCATTGATTAACATTCTTTTCATTGTCAATTTCTCGTTTGAATTATCTAAAATACCTTGAAAATTAACCGCACTTTACAGATTTACTGACCTTAGCCATCGACCTCGTGTTTCTCGCGAACAGTCAATCTCACGACTGTGTGTTGCTGGGTGCATTGATAGCATACTCAATTGTTATCTAAGACAATTTTCGTAAAACAATGCGGTGTGTTAATTACGCATTGCAAGGAAGCGTTAACCTTCAAGAAAAATATGTTGATTATCAATGTCTTATGCCATTCGCTGCATTGAGTTTTGACCAACATACAAAATCGCTTTCTAAATGCCAAATTTTAGGCGCAGAAAGACGCTCTATTATCCACATTCAGGGCTAAATTAGCAAGGCATTCTTGCTATTATCACCAGGGATATTGTGATATGATTCAGCCCAATTTTTAAAGGACAGATTCAATGACTGAAAAACAAGAAAAAATCATCAATCAATCCGTCAAAATGCTCACGATTTCTGAGGATGAAGCAGGACAACGCATTGATAATTATTTATTGGCAAAATTAAAAGGTGTGCCAAAAAGTTTGATTTATCGCATTCTGCGTAAAGGCGAAGTACGTGTGAACAAAGGGCGAATCAAACCTGAATATAAATTGCAAAATGGTGATGTGGTGCGTGTGCCACCAGTTCGTGTTTCTGAAAAAAATACTGCCCCAATTTCTAAAAACTTGAATAAAGTCGCCTCCCTTGAAAGCCATATTATTTTTGAAGATGATTGTTTATTAGTATTGAACAAACCTTCTGGCATTGCGGTTCATGGTGGGAGTGGCTTGAATTTTGGTGTGATTGAAGCCTTGCGTGCATTACGTCCTGAAGCCCGTTTTTTAGAATTGGTTCACCGTTTAGACAGAGATACATCTGGCATTTTATTAGTCGCGAAGAAACGCTCTGCCTTACGCAACTTACACGAACAACTTCGTGTTAAAACCGTACAAAAAGATTATCTCGCACTCGTGCGTGGACAATGGCAATCTCATGTAAAAGTCGTGCAAGCCCCTTTATTAAAAAATGAATTGGCCAGTGGTGAACGCATCGTTAAAGTCAGTGAACAAGGCAAACCTTCTGAAACGCGATTTGCCATTGAAGAACGCTATCAAAATGCGACCTTAGTAAAAGCGTCGCCTGTAACGGGAAGAACCCATCAGATCCGAGTTCATACTCAATATGCAGGTCACCCAATCGCGCTGGATGATAAATACGGTGATAAAGAATTCGATAAATATATGCAAGAGCTCGGGCTCAATCGTTTGTTTTTACATGCATTTTCTATTCGATTTGAACACCCTAAAACGGGCGAAACATTACGTTTCAATGCACAACTAGATGAAAAAATGAAAACAATTCTGAAAAAACTGCGTGAAAGCAAAGAGATAAACCCATAGACAAGAAAAATGTTTATTGCTATATTTGGCGATGGAGACAACTCGTTTCTATCATTAATTAACATATAACAACAAAGGATAGCAAAATGGCAAAAGGACAATCATTACAAGATCCTTATTTGAATGCGTTACGCCGTGAACGTATTCCTGTTTCGATTTATCTCGTTAATGGGATTAAATTACAGGGTCAAATCGAATCATTCGACCAATTCGTGATTTTATTAAAAAACACTGTTAATCAAATGGTGTACAAACACGCTATTTCAACTGTGGTTCCAGCACGTTCTGTTTCTCACCACAATAATAACGGCGGTCATCATGCAGCACAAACGTCTGACGCTGCAGCGGAAGTAGAAACACAAGCAGAATAATTCTGTTCAATGAATGATTTCATCAATTCAAGTGCGGTTGAAAATTCACCTGAAATTTCAATCGCACTTTCGTCATCTAAAACAGGCGACAATAGCCCATCGGCAAAAGATAAAGCTGTCGTCGTGCATGTTTTCTTTTCTCAAAATAAAAACATTGAAGATCTGCAAGAATTCCAACTTTTAGCGGAATCTGCCAATGTTGAGATTTTACAAATCATCACCACGAGCCGAGCGACGCCACAAGCGAAATATTTTATCGGTGAAGGAAAAGCACAAGAAATTGCGGATGCAGTAAAAGCCTTAGATGCCGATGTTGTTTTGGTGAATCATCAATTAACCCCTGCACAAACCCGTAATTTAGAAAGCATCTGCCAATGCCGCGTTGTGGATCGCACTGGGGTAATTTTAGATATCTTTGCCCAACGAGCTCGCTCACACGAAGGGAAATTGCAAGTTGAATTAGCTCAGCTTAAGCATTTATCCACTCGATTAGTTCGTCGAAAAACAGGCTTAGATCAGCAAAAAGGTGCGGTTGGATTACGTGGTCCAGGGGAAACGCAATTAGAAACGGATCGCCGTTTAATCAAGGTGCGTATTGCGCAGTTGCAAAATCGTTTGGCAAAAGTCGAAAAACAACGCAACCAAAATCGCCAAACCCGACAAAAAGCGGATGTCCCTACCATTTCTTTGGTTGGTTATACCAATGCGGGAAAATCGACACTATTCAATTTCATCACACAAGCCAATGTCTATGCGGCGGATCAGCTTTTTGCCACCCTCGATCCCACATTAAGACGTTTGCAAATTCAAGATGTTGGCACAGTGATTCTCGCCGATACCGTTGGTTTTGTTCGCCAACTCCCCCATGATTTAGTGTCCGCTTTTAAATCTACCTTGCAAGAAACGGTAGAAGCCAGTTTGTTATTGCACGTCATTGATGCAGCAGACGCTCGAAAGATCGAAAATATTGAAGCGGTAAATTTAGTGCTGGAAGAAATTAAGGCTGACAAAGTACCGGTATTGTTGGTGTATAACAAAATCGATTTATTGGAAAATGTGGCGCCCCATATTGAATATGATGACGAGAATAAGCCCGTTGCCGTTTACCTTTCAGCACATTCAGGTGAAGGATTAGATCTGCTACTTGAAGCCATTAAAGTGCGGTTGAAAAATGAGATACTTTCTTTCACCCTCACTCTGCTCCCACAAGAGGGCAAAATTCGCCACGCGCTCTATCAATTAGATAGCATTCGTCACGAACAAATTTCAGATGAAGGCGAATTTATCCTCAATGTACAAATTGATAAAGTCGAATGGCTCAAACTTTGTAAACAATTCCCTAAACTGTCAGAAATTATTTACTAATACCGTATTGTTTTAATTTATTGGCGATCGCCGTGTGTGATACGCCTAATCGTTGTGCCAATTTTCGAGTACTTGGATACTGAGCATAAAAAGCACGCAATACACTCGCCTCATATTGTCCCATGATCTCATCCAGGGTTTGCTCTCCAAAATCATCCGCAGAAATGACCGCACTTTGTACGGGTTTTAAATTTAAACTTTCAATATCAAGCTGGTTATTTTTTACTAAGGAACAGGCACGATACAAGACATTGTAAAGCTCTCGCACATTACCTTGCCAAGGCTGCCCTTTCAAATAATTCAAAAAATCAGCATCATATTGCGGCATTGGAATCTTAAGCTGCGTGCTAATTTCTTGTAAAAAACCGTCCGTTAAAGGCTGAATGTCTTCCACGCGCTCACGCAATGGCGGTACATTTAGTGCTAAGACATTTAAGCGATGGAATAAATCACTGCGCAATTTCCCTTGCTCTAGCAGTTTTTCCATCGGTTCTTGTGAAGTACAAATCACCCGAACATTTGCATGATGTTCTTTTTCTTCACCCACTCGACGGAAAGAACCATCGGTTAAAAAACGCAATAATTTTGCCTGTAAACTTAATGAAAGCTCGGCAATGCCATCTAACAACACCGTGCCTTCGTTAGCATATTCAAAAAAACCGATGGTTTCACTGTCACCCACTTTACGCCCAAACATTTCGCTTTCCGCATCTTCATCCGGCAGGCCTGCACAGTTTACTGCAATGAATTTTTTCTCACGACGCAAGCTCGCAAAATGGCAAGCTTTTGCTAATAAGTCTTTACCCGTACCCGTTTCACCCTGAATTAAAAGCGGCACATCAAACATCGCAAAACGTTGTGCATTTTCGACCGCACTTTTCATGGAAAGGCTTTGAGTGACAAAGCAAGAGAACGGATCTTGTGGATTAAATGTCAGCATAAAATAAGCTCAATTTTATTGAATGATGCCGATATGATAGGGAGTTTATTGATATGTGTAAAGATTAATTTACATATAAAAAGGGCAATCCTTGACTGCCCTTTTAGATGATTTTTCGTATTATTTTTTCACTGCACGATCAAGTTCTTGTGCGATGATTTCCATGCTTTCTAAACCACCAAACGCAAGATACCAATTGGCTGCATCAAGGTACACAATGTGTCCATCTTTATACGCTTTGGTTTGTTTGATGATATCGTTATCCAATACTTTTTGCGCATTGTTGGCTTTTTCTGTAATGGCTGCTGTACGATCCACGACGAGTAAAAAGTCTGGATTTTTTTCTAAGATATATTCAAAACCAACGCTTTGTCCATGCGTAGAGGATTTGATGCTGTCATCAATCGGTTTAAAACCAAATTTTTGATACACCATGCCATAGCGAGAACCATCACCAAAGGCACTGATTTTACTTTCATTAACCAATACCAATAAAGCTGTTTTGTCTTTCGCATCTTTGGCGACTTGGTCAACCTTACTTTCCAATGCTGAAAGTTTTTCTTTCGCAACATTTTCTTTACCAAAGATCTGACCAAGTGCGGTCACATTTTGTTGAAAACTCGGGTAGTAATTCGTGTAGTCATTTTCAACATTAAATACTGGCGCGATTTCTTTAAATTTGTCGATCATTTTTTCTTGACGTTTAGACGCAATGATCAAATCCGGATTAAGTTCGTTAATTTGCTCCAATGATTGTTCTTTCAAATCGCCGACATTTTTATATTTTTTGTCTGCAAATTCTGAAAGATAGTTTGGAATTTTTCCGCTTTGTGGGAAGCCCACAATTTTATCTTGCACACCTAATGCACGAAGCGTATCAGCTGCACCAAAATCGAGAACCACCACACGTTGTGGATTTTGTGGCACGACTTGTTTTCCAGCAGCATTTTCAACGGTAATATCCGCAGCTTGTGCAATACCAGCAAATGCAAAGAGTGAAAGCGCTAAAGTTGATAATGTTTTTTTCATAAAGATTTCCTTACTTATCTAAAATAAACGGCAATTTTATGGTCGTCGATATCCTGAATCGGAATCGTCATGTCATAAATATCTTGTAATACGGTTGATTGCATAATGTGGTTAACTTCACCTTGTTGGACTAATTTTCCATTTTTCATGGCAACAATGTAGTCTGAATAACAAGAGGCGAAATTAATATCATGAATCACAATCACCACGGTTTTGTTGAGTTCTGTCGCTAATTTACGCAAAACTTGCATGATCTGCACTGAATGTTTCATATCCAGATTATTTAGTGGTTCATCCAACAAAATATAATCGGTATCTTGTGCCAGTGTCATCGCAATATAAGCACGTTGGCGCTGACCACCACTTAAATTATCGATATATTGATGACGAATATCATCTAAATTCATATAGGCAATGGCATTATCAATAAAAGTGCGGTCAGTTTGGGTTAAGTTTCCTTTGCTATAAGGAAAACGCCCAAAAGCGACTAAATCTTCAATGGTTAGACGCAAATTAATGTTGTTAGTTTGCTTTAAAATCGCAAGTTGTTTCGCAATATCGCTACTTTTCTTACGATTGAGCAATTCACCGTTGAGATAGATCTCGCCACTATCAGCATTCAACAAACGGCTCATAATAGACAGCACCGTACTCTTCCCCGCGCCATTCGGCCCGATAAAAGACGTAATTTTCCCCGTAGGAATGGTAACGGACACATTATCCACCACCTTTTTGCTTCCGTAACTTTTCGTAATATTGCGAATTTCTATTGCCATTTTTTGTTTGCTCTTAATAACAAATAAATAAAATACACACCGCCGACAAAATTAACGATGATGCTTAATGTTGTGCGGAACGTAAAAATATGGGTCACTAATAATTGCCCTAAAACCAAAGTTATGATGGAAATTAACATCGCGGCAGGAATAAGGACTTTGTGGCGATAATCACGAACAAATTCAAAGGTCACGTTCATCACTAATAACCCAAGGAAAGTAAGTGGGCCAACAAGTGCGGTCGACACTGACGTTAAAATTGCCACGAGAATTAATAGGACTTTTAAGGTCTTTTGATAATCGATACCTAAGTTAATGGCATTTTCTCGCCCTAACGCCAACACATCAAAGCAATGCCAATATTTCAAACTGAAAACAATCGTCGCCACTAAAATGGCTAATGCGACCCACAAGATTCGTGTATTGATTCGGTTAAAACTGGCGAAGCCAATATCTTGTGCGATCTGGAATTCATTTGGATCAATCAACACCTCCATAAAGGTCGTTAAGCTACCAAAGAAGGTGCCGAAAATAATCCCGACAAGCAACAAGAAGAAAATATTTTGGTTTTCTTTCTTAAACAGGAAGTGATAAAGCACTAATGAAAACGCCATCATTAATCCCGTACACAAGACAAACAATGCAATCGAATTCATGGAAAGCAATGTGCTTGAACCGAAAAGGAAAATAATCGTCGTTTGAATCAGTAAATACAGCGAATCTAAACCCAAAATACTCGGCGTGAGAATTCGGTTATTCACAACCGTTTGGAAAATCATCGTAGCAAGTGCAATTGCCGCGCCTGTAATCACAATCGCAATTAAGGATAAGGCACGATTTTCCAAGGCATATTGCCAACGGTTTGGTAAGTTGTAGCCTAAATAGAGTGCAAGAGAAACAATGGCTAACAACGACAATACAATCAGTTGAGAAGAAGATTTCTTAGCCATTTCTATACCGCTTTAATAATAAAAATAAGAAGATACCACTACCAAATACACCAACCACGGCATTAATGGAAATCTCATAAGGATAAATCACACTTCGACCTAAAATATCGCAAAATAAAACAAATACAGCGCCTAGCAAGGCCGTATGAGATAACACTTTCTTCAAGTTATCACCCAAATAAAGTGTGACGATATTCGGAATAATTAACCCTAAGAAAGGGATCACGCCAACAGATACGATAATAATCGAAGATACGACCGCCACAATGAGCAGACCGAGATAAAGTACTTGGTTGTAATTTAGACCTAGATTAACCGCAAAATCTTTCCCCATCCCGACAATAGAAAAACGATGCGCAAATAAATAAGCCACGATGAGTGTAGGAATACTGAAATACAACAATTCATAACGGCCAGACATCACAAGCGAGAAATCCCCTTGTAGCCACCCGGATAAGTTTTGCAATAAATCTTCTTTGTAAGCGATAAAGGCAGTAATTGAACTGATGATATTACCGAACATAATCCCCACTAAAGGCACAAAAATCGTGTCCTTGAATTTCAAACGGGACAGAATCGTCATAAATAACAATGTGCCAAGGAAAGATACAATCACCGCAATGGTGGTTTTTAACAACATTGAAGCTGTTGGGAAAAACAGCATCGCCATTAAAATCCCTAATCTTGCACTATCCATGGTGCCCGCAGTGGTAGGAGAAACAAATCGGTTTCGACTGAGTTGCTGCATCACTAAACCACAAATACTTAAGGATGCACCCGCAATCAAGATACTGATTAAACGAGGCACTCGACTGATAAAAAATATCTGCCATTGATTACCTTCAAAATTCAGTAACCCTTGCAAATTAACGGTACTTACCCCGAGAAAAAGTGAAACAAAGGAAAGCACGATCAACAGAAAAATCAGATAACGTCTCTTAATCATAAAAATGAGAATAATTCTAAAATGCAAAGAGAATAGCATATTGAGGAAAAAGAGAAAAGATGAAGTGCGGTCAGTTTTAAATTAATTTTTTAAGCCTATAAAAAATGCGGTCAAATTTGACCGCACTTTACTTTCTAGAATCTTAACATTCTTTCCGCTTCTTTAGCTCGCACTAAGAATTGCTTACGTTCTGCCGTTGCCATTCCACTGCTGGTACCTGGCAATTTAACTGTTAGCGGGTTCACCGCTCGATCATTAATATGGAACTCATAGTGCAAGTGTGGACCGGTTGAGATACCCGTATTCCCTGTTAATGCAATACGTTCCCCTTTCTTCACTGCTTGCCCTGCTCGAACTAAAGCACGACTTAAATGCATATACACCGTTTGATATTCACGACCATGACGTATCACCACATAACGTCCTGCACCACCAGCCTGATAAGCCACTTTTTCCACCACACCATCAGCTGGTGCGATAACTGGTGTACCTGGTGAGACAGCAAAGTCTACCCCTTTATGTGGGCGAACACGTCCCGTTACTGGATGGCGACGATTTGGGTTAAATGGTGAAGAAATACGCGCTTGACGTTGCAATGGATAACGCGCAAAGCCTTTACCTAAGGTTTCACCTTGCTTATCGTAGTAACGACCATTCGCCGCTTGAATACCATAATAACTCTTACCATCCGCTATAATATGAATGGCTTCAACGTTACCTTGCCCCGTTAATTTATCGCCTAAGTATTCGCGAGACACTAAAATCGCAAACTTGGTCCCTTTACTGAGTTTCTGGAGACTTACCTGCCATTGTAATGCCGAACTTAATTGGCTGATTTGACGACCATCCAAACCTAGATCACGTAAACTTGACGCAAAGGATCCATTAATCGTGCCTTTTAGCACCTCTTTCTTCCAAATACTTTTCTTCTCTAAGATTTGGCGTTTAAACTTGCCGTCTTCAGTGCGCTCATAAATGCGCTCTTCTTTTTCAGATACCAACCAGTTTAAATACTCTAGTTGGTCTTCTTTATCTAAAATCCAATAGAACTGTTGACCTGCGCGTAAGTTTTTTAATTCAGGATATTCGGCAATTAAATCTTTCGCCGTATCATCTTCTAAACCGGAAAGCTCTAACACATCTTTTAATGAATCGCCACGTACTACGGTATGGCTAAATTGATCGGTAATACGTAATGCTTGATCGGCCACATCTAAAATGCCGCTAAGCGCATCTTGTGCATCTTTTGGCAAATCAGTTAGCTCATCAAACTGTGGTTTAATTTCATCGACTTCATCATCTTTGGCTTGAAGATCATCATCGTAAGAAGTCGCATCTTCCGTATTCGCATTCTGCTTAGTTTCAGGATGTTCACC
>ERZ772972.651-NODE-651-length-12793-cov-5.119249_pt1 | contig 12793 bp, 9 predicted proteins | sample MGYA00580673_ERZ772972 | MGnify/ENA primary metagenome ERZ772972 (study PRJEB29015, sample SAMEA2738051) | human oral metagenome | biome: human oral; feature: human-associated habitat; material: saliva | place: China | collected 2229 ... | reverse complement strand
CATGAAGATTTTTGATACACACACGCATTTAAATGTGGAAGAATTTGCTGGTCGAGAGACAGAAGAGCTTCAATTAGCTAAAGAAATGAGTGTTGCTGCACATAATATTGTCGGTTTTGACCAACCGACCATTGAGCGTGCCTTGGAGTTGGCCGACAGCTATGATCAGCTTTATGCTACGATTGGCTGGCACCCGACTGAGGCTGGGACATATGATGAGGCGGTGGAAGCCTATTTGGTAGATAAACTTCGTCACCCCAAGGTGGTGGCTCTAGGCGAGATTGGGCTGGACTATCACTGGATGACTGCGCCCAAGGATGTTCAGGAGCGGGTTTTTCGACGCCAAATCCAGCTCTCCAAAGAGCTGAACCTGCCCTTTGTCGTTCACACACGTGACGCATTGGAGGATACCTATGAGATTATCAAGAGTGAGGGTGTCGGCCCTCGAGGCGGTATTATGCACTCTTATTCGGGTTCTTTGGAAATGGCAGAGCGCTTTATTGAGCTGGGAATGATGATTTCCTTTTCTGGGGTCGTCACCTTTAAGAAAGCGACGGATATTCAGGAGGCTGCGCAGAGCCTGCCTTTAGACAAAATTCTCGTTGAGACTGATGCACCTTATCTGGCGCCCGTTCCCAAGCGTGGCCGAGAAAACAAAACAGCCTATACTCGCTATGTTGTAGAGAAAATTGCTGAGCTTCGTGGGTTGCCTGTCGAAGAAGTAGCGCAAGCGACCTATGATAATGCAAAGAAGGTGTTTGGGCTTGACTGAGAAGATAAAAATCCCTCAGGTAATCGTCGTTGAGGGCAAGGATGATACAGCTAACCTTCAGCGATTTTACCAAGTTGACACTTACGAGACGAGAGGTTCCGCTATCAATGAAGAAGACCTAGAGCGGATTGAGAAACTGCATCAGCTGCGTGGCGTTATTGTTTTTACCGATCCGGACTACAATGGCGAGCGTATCCGTCGAATGATTATGGAGGCAGTGCCAACTGCTCAGCATGCCTTTCTCCGCCGTGATGAGGCGACCCCCAAGTCTAAGAACAAGGGTAAATCGCTTGGAGTGGAACACGCTTCATTTGAGGATTTACAGCAGGCGTTAGCTGGGCTGGTCGGATATTTCGATGATGAGGATAATTTTGATATCACCAAAGGCGACCTCGTACGACTAGGCTTGCTTATGGGAAGTGACAGCCGTCAGCGTCGAGAGTATCTGGGAGAAGAGCTCCGTATCGGCTATTCTAATGGTAAGCAGCTCCTCAAACGCTTGGAACTGTTTGGGGTGACTTTGGCAGAAGTGGAAGAAGCTATGCTTAAGTATTCAGACTAACGGGGTCAGAAATGAAAAAAGTAATTATTACGGGCGGCAATAGTGGTATTGGCTATCAGGCTGCTAAACAGTTAGCTGAAAAGGGATGGTCAGTGACCCTATTTTGCCGGCGAAAAGAAGCTGCTGAGCAAGCCTGTGAGAAAATCCGTCAACAAACAGGAAATTCGCATGTAGATTATATCTTGGTTGATTTATCTGAGATGAAGAGCGTCAGGAAAGCAGTGGAACAGTATATCCAAAAAGAAGAGACTTTAGATGTTTTAATTAACAATGCGGCTGATTTTGACTTATCAATCAAAAAGCCAATTCTTACCAAAGACGGATTAGAAAAACAATTTGCGACCAACGTGGTTGCTCCCTTTTTACTTTCTGCCTTGTTGAAGGGCTTGTTGGAAAAGTCAGAAAGTGGTCGGATTGTTAATATTTCTTCCCAAGGGCTAGTGCTTTATCCTTTCATGAAGCTTGATTTTGAAAATTTATCTGGACAAAAACATTACAGTCCTGCTAAGACCTATTATCAGAATAAACTGGCCTTGTTGATGCTGTCGCTTTATATGCGGAAACATTGGAAAGGTATCAAGGTTCAGGCAATCCGTGTGACCAATGTCAAAGTTGATATGCGTCGCTACAATCACCTCAGCGCTTTTATGAAAAATCTGTATAAAATTAAGTCGAGATTTTCGATTAGTCCTGAAGAAATGGCGAAAGTTTATACAGCCTTATCTACAGAAGATGGTTATGAGGGCTTTTTGTATGACGAGAAATGCAGAGAAGTAAAGGCTAACGCATTTGCTTACGAGGAAGAAGAGCAGAAAAAACTTTACAGCTTGCTAGAGCAAATGACCTCTTTAAAAGATAATGAATAAATAATTAGAAAAGAGAAAACATGCGTATTGCAGACTATAGTGTGACCCGTGCCATTCTGGAGCGTCACGGTTTCACTTTTAAAAAATCTTTCGGTCAGAATTTCCTGACTGATACTAACATCCTTCAGAAGATTGTGGACACAGCCGAGATTGACAAAAAGGTCAATGTCATCGAAATTGGGCCTGGTATTGGGGCTTTGACAGAATTTTTAGCGGAAAGTGCCGCAGAAGTTATGGCCTTTGAGATTGATGATCGTCTGGTGCCAATTTTGGCGGATACCCTGCGCGATTTTGACAATGTGACAGTGGTCAATCAGGATATTCTCAAGGTTGATCTGGCCCAGTACATAGCGGAGTTTAAGAATCCAGACCTGCCTATCAAGGTAGTGGCGAACTTGCCATACTATATCACGACGCCGATTCTCATGCACTTGATTGAAAGTGGGATTCCTTTTAGTGAGTTTGTTGTTATGATGCAGAGAGAAGTGGCAGATCGGATTTCGGCTCAGCCTAATACCAAGGCTTACGGCAGTTTGTCGATTGCAGTGCAGTATTACATGACTGCCAAGGTTGCCTTTATCGTGCCGCGTAAAGTCTTTGTGCCAGCGCCAAATGTTGATTCGGCTATTCTCAAGATGGTGCGCAGAGAGCGGCCAGCTGTTGAGGTACAGGACGAGAAATTCTTTTTCAAGGTCTCCAAGGCCAGCTTTGTCCACCGTCGGAAGACTCTCTGGAATAACCTGACCAGTTGTTTTGGAAAGTCTGAGGAGACTAAAGGCAAACTGACAGCAGCTTTAGAACGAGCGGAGTTATCTCCAAGTGTTCGGGGAGAAGCTCTGAGTTTAGAGGAATTTGCGCGCTTGGCAGACGCTTTGAAGTCTGAAGGATTATAAAACAATAGAAGATCCGCTCTATATAGCTGGTCTTCTATTTTGCTAATGAGGTACATATGAAAGTGAAATGTCTGTCTTTGTTTTCTGCCCTGCTCTGGTTTTCGCAGTCTTTACCCCATTTCCTGCTTATGCTAGGTCTGCCTCTGGGACGTTTGGTATTTGGCGGCGCTTATATAGTATTTCCTTTATGGTTGCGGCCAGTTAACTTCCTGCTTTTCTTGCTGTGGGCTTTCTTTAGTCTTAGTTATCTATCTTTTGGCGGTTGGCTAAGAAGTAGTTTAAAGTCTTCTGTTTTGAGAAAGATTATCTTAAGCGGAACTGTATTTCTCTTTTTGGCTACTGTTTTCAATTTCTTTGTGACCGCGAGTCTATTAGAGAAATATTTAACAGGGGGACTGACCTTTCTGGCTTTTCTCAGCAGTGTAATTCTACTTCATAATAACAAAAAATCCTATCAATCATGATAGGATTGCTTTTTATGCGGAGGAAGGGATTTGAACCCTCACACCCGTACGGGCACATGCGCCTGAAGCATGCGTGTCTGCCGTTCCACCACCTCCGCTTGAGATTCTATTATAACTTATTTTTGTGAAAATGCCAATAGAGAATATCAGTTTTTTTCATACAGTAAAAAAAGCGGAAAAATTTCTATTTTTTTCTTTACTAAAATAGTTCTATAATATTGCCATTATAGTAAGTATTTGTTACAATAAGATTAATTACTTATTTAGGTAACGAAATAAAAAAGGAGAATGTTATGAAACTGAAAAAATGGCTGCTGTTTTTGATGCTGCCCCTTCTGTTTTTGCTGGATTTGAAGCTGTTTACAGCAACTGCTCAAGCTGATGCTTTGAAGAATGCAATCACAGACATTAAAATCTGGGATCATTCTAATGGCCGCGAAGCAACCAAGGTTAACGGTGCTTACAATTTGGTCCAAGGGGGGAATTATCGCTATGAGCTAGTTTTTGATTTGTCTGCTTACGATAACAAGCTCAAGGATGGGGATACCTTTACCTTTACAGTACCGAACGGTGCAACCATTGCTGATGGTACAACTTTTACTCTGACGGATAATGAAACGCAGGTCCAACTTGGAGCGGCTAAGATGACGTCGAATGGTTCGGGTAAGGGTGGTCTGATCACGGTTACTATTCAGAATTTGGCAGATTACAAGTCTAAGACAACTGCTAGTGGAGTAAGAGGGAGCTTCTTCTTTGATTTTCAGGCGACGACAGTAGGTGCTGATCAAGACTGGAATTATAAGCCTGAGGAAACTCAAGGGGCGATGAGCCATAAGGTAACCATTAACGAGCGCAAACAAAACAGTTTTTCAACAGCTGGTGAAAACTACGCTAAGATTGGAGGGGTCATTGCTAAGAAGCCATATAATTCGGCTATTCTAGGCAAGAGCGGTGACTACTCGCATAACTGGACTGTTCGTATCAATACTCAGCAAAAGACCTATAATTCTCCGATTGTTATCAAGGACGTCATTCCAGATAGCAGTGCACCAATGCAATTCGTTCCGGAGCAACTTGTCCTTCGCCAAGGGGAGTACACACAGAGTTTATCAAGTATTGCGAATTCTGTTATCTTGAAAGAAGGTCAAGATTATACGGTTGCCTATAATGACACTTATACAGAGTTTACTCTAACTATCAATAATCCAGGTAATCGTGCCTTTATGTTGAACTATATGACAACTTCACCAGCTGATGGTTCTTTGGTATCCAATACGGCTGAGATGGAAGTTGATAATACAAAACTGCCATTCAGAGATGATCGTCCTGGTCAGACGAGCTCTACGGTAGAGCGCAGCAGCCGGATTACAGAAGGCGGTGTTATCACAGCGGATATCAGCAACAGTCTGGTTCTCTATAAGCAGGATTCTAAGACTGGCAAAATGCTGGAAGGTGCTGTCTTTAAGGTGACAACTCCTAGCGGTGAAGAGATTACTCTGCCGCCGACTGATGCTAACGGGCGGGTTTCTACACAGCCTTTCTCAAGTGAAGAAATCAAGAAAGGCCAATTCACAGTAGAAGAAGTCACAGCTCCGGAAGGCTATGTACTGGACAGCAATCCGATGAAAGTGACTATCAAGGCTGATGGTGCAGTCAAAACAGTCAAGAATACGGTAGATCCAAATGCCAGCAAAAAGCTGACAGTCAAGAAAATTTGGAAAGATGAAAGCAATCAGGACGGCAAGCGTCCAGCTTCTATTGCTGTAGATGTCTACGCTAACGGTCAAAAGTTGGCTGATAAGACAGTGACTGTAACTGGCGGAAGTACAGATGCGGAGTGGACAGCTCAGACAACTGATTTACCAATCTTTGATACAAATGGTCAAAAAATCACCTATACAATCGGTGAAGATCAGCTTGATGGTTACGATGCTCCAGAAGTAGATCAGGGGAATCTCACTGTTACCAATACTCGTACGCCAGAGAAAATCGCTATCAAAGCCAGCAAGAAATGGGATGATGCCGAGAATCAAGACGGCAAACGTCCTGCCAATGTTGTTGTCAAACTTTATAAAGAAGTCGGCGGTCAGAAATCAGAAGTTGCGAACCGAACTCTGACTGAAGCTGACCAGTGGGCAACCGAGTTCGCCAACTTGAACAAATATGAAAAGGGACAAGAAGTTGTTTATTCTCTGGAAGAAGACGCGGTCCCTCACTATCAATCTCAGGTAACTGGCAATGCTGCTGACGGCTTTGTAGTGACCAACACTTACAAACCAGAAACAATCAAGATTTCTGGTCAGAAGAAGTGGGAAGATGCGGAAAACCAAGACGGCAAGCGCCCAAATGCTGTTAGAGTCAAGATCTTGAAAGGCCAAGATATTGTCGATGTGCAGGAAGTGACGGCTGCTAACGGTTGGAAATATGAATCTAATCCTCTTCCTAAATATGCGTCAGGTCAAGAAATTGCTTATACTGTTGCAGAAGAAGCTGTACCGGGCTACACGAGCAAGGTGGACGGCTACAACATCACCAACTCTTACACCCCAGAAACGGTCAAGGTTTCCGGTCAGAAGAAATGGGATGATGCGGAAAACCAAGATGGTAAGCGTCCAGCTTCTGTTAAGGTTAAAATTCTGAATGGTGATACGGTTGTTGATGAGCAAAATGTGACTTCCGCTAACGAATGGAAGTATGAGTCCAAGGCTTTGCCTAAGTATGCGGCAGGCCAAGAAATCACTTATACCGTAAGTGAGGAAGCTGTTCCAGGTTATACTAGTAAGGTAGAGGGTTACAACATCACCAATTCTTACACTCCAGAGACAACGACTGTGTCTGGAAGCAAGACTTGGGAAGATGGCGATAACCAAGATGGCAAACGTCCAGCTTCTATCACAGTTAATCTGCTGGCTGACGGTCAAAAAGTCAATACCCAAACAGTCGGAGAGGCAGAAGGCTGGTCTTACAACTTTACTGGCTTGCCAGTCTACAAGGATGGCCAACGAATTACCTATACAGTAACGGAAGAAGCTGTACCGGGTTATTCAACTAATCTTAATGGCTACAATATCACTAACTCTTATACACCAGAAAAGACAGAAATCACTGCTAGCAAGACCTGGAATGACAGCGACAATCAAGACGGCAAGCGTCCAACTAAGATTAGCATTAAGCTGATGAAGACAGTCGGCGGTGTCAAGACAGAAGTCGCTAGCAAGGAAGTGACGGCTGCTGATCAATGGCAAACCAAATTTGAAAATCTGCCAGTCTATGAAAATGGTCAGAAGATTGATTACTCTATCGAGGAAGATGATGTAGCTGGCTACACTAAAGAAATCAAAGATTTCACTGTTACCAACTCTTACACTCCAGAGATGATCAAGATTTCTGGTCAAAAAGTCTGGGATGACGCGGATAACCAAGACGGCAAGCGTCCAGCTTCTGTTAAGGTTAAGGTGAAAAATGGCGATACTGTCGTAGATGAGTTGGAAGTAACGGCTGCTAACGATTGGAAGTTTGAGTCTAAAGCCCTTCCTAAGTATGCAGCAGGTCAAGAGATTGCCTACACAGTTACTGAAGAAGCAGTTGCGGACTATCAAACTAAGATTGATAAGTTCACCATTACTAATTCTTACACTCCTCAAAGTACGGAGTATGCTGTTACGAAGGTCTGGGATGATGCTAATAACCAAGATGGCAAGCGTCCAGCTTCTATCACAGTGCAACTGTATAGCTCAGTAAACGGTCAAGAGCCAGTTGCTGTCGCAGGTAAGACATTGACCTTGACGGCTGCTGATAAGGCAGATGACAACACATGGAAAGCAAGCTTCACCAATCTGCCTCAGTTTGACAAGGGACAGGAGATTACCTACTCTGTCAAAGAAGATGATGCAACAGTAGCCGCTTTGAAAGAAAAAGGTTACAGTCCGAAAGTAGAAGGTCAGACAATCACTAACTCTCATACTCCAGAGCAGGTTAAAGTTTCTGGTCAGAAAGTTTGGGATGATGCAGATGATCAAGATGGTAAACGCCCTGCATCTATTACAGTTAAAGTAATGGATGGAAGCACTATTGTTGATACGCTTGAAGTAACAGCTGCTAATGGATGGAAGTTTGAATCTAAAGACCTGCCTAAATATAGAAATGGTCAAGAGATTGCCTACACACTTAAAGAAGATGCTGTTGCTCAGTATGAAACTAAGATTGATAAGTTCACCGTTACCAACTCCTATACTCCAGAAACCGTTAAAGTCTCTGGTCAAAAGGTTTGGGATGATGCTAATAATCAAGATGGCAAGCGCCCAGCATCTATCAAGGTCAAGATTTTGGACGGAGACAAGGTAGTAGATGAACTGGAAGTAACAGCTACTACTGACTGGAAGTTTGAGTCTAAGGATTTGCCTAAGAATAGGAAGGGCAAGAAAATCAACTATACAGTCCTTGAAGAAGTGACGGTTGAGGGGTATAGCAGCAGCCAAGAACAAGCAACAGATGGTAGCTTCACTTTGACTAACAGCTATAAACCAACACAGATTGCTGTTAAGGGAACTGCGGTATGGTCAGATGCTGAAAATCAAGATAAGGTACGACCTTCTAAGATTACTGTTCGCCTCTTGGCAGATGGCAAGCCAATCAAAGAAGAGGTTGTGTCAGGAGAAAATGGTTGGCAGTATGACTTTAGCGGCCTTCCTAAGTACAAGGATGGCAAGGAAATTGTCTATAGTGTTGCGGCTGATCCAGTTGATGGCTACAAGCTTGAGATCAACGGTACTCAGCTGACCTTTAGTCATATCCCTGCTAAGAAAGAGGTTGTTGACGGAGCGATAACTAATAAGCCAGGCGGTCAAGCTCCGAAAGTCGGAGGGAAAGCTCTTCCTCGTACTGGACAGGAAGAAAGTCTTCTTGTTACTATTCTTGGCTTCTTAGCGGCTCTTCTCGCAGGAGGAATGCTGATGGCTAAGGCGAAACGCAGCTAATCAGTTTTGTGACTTACTGAAAATTACAGTGAGCATCTCATTCGATATAAAAAAGCGAACAGGTTCTTTTGAGCTTGTTCGCTTTTATCATGCCAGTTTTATTCCAAATATTTTAAAGTAGTTGTTTTCTATGAAAAATGAACCCAACCTTAAGAAATGCCTTCTATGCAAAACAAGCAAGCTAAATCTCGCATTTTTTGTTATAATGAGTGTATTAACTTTTAAGGAGCAATCTTGCAAGGAAAAATCATTAAGGCTCTGGCTGGTTTCTATTATGTAGAGTCGGATGGACAGGTTTATCAAACCAGAGCGCGGGGTAATTTTCGCAAAAAAGGGCAGACACCTTATGTCGGTGATGAAGTCGAATTTTCAGCAGAAAAAGACTCGGAAGGCTATATTTTACAAATAGCAGAGCGTAAAAACAGCCTGGTTCGGCCTCCGATTGTCAACATTGACCAGGCAGTTGTAATCATGAGCGCGAAAGAGCCAGATTTCAATGCTAATCTATTGGATCGTTTTCTGGTGCTTTTAGAGCATAAACAGATTCATCCTATTATCTACATCAGCAAGTTAGATCTGCTTGAAGATGAGCAGAGCTTGGATGCCTATGTACAGGCCTATCAGGCCATCGGTTATGAGGTCCTTAAGGCTACTGAGGAGTTGCTGCCACGGCTGAAAGGGGAAATCACTGTTTTCATGGGACAGACTGGAGTAGGAAAGTCCACTCTGCTCAATAAAATCGCCCCGGACTTGCAGCTTGAAACAGGAGAGATTTCTGAAAGTCTGGGCCGCGGCCGCCATACGACAAGAGCTGTCAGCTTTTACAATCTAAACGGCGGTAAGATTGCCGATACGCCAGGATTTTCGTCTTTGGATTACGAGGTGAGTACAGCTGAAGATCTAAATCAAGCTTTTCCAGAGATTGCTGAGTTCAGCCAATCCTGTAAGTTTCGTACTTGTACCCATACTCACGAGCCGGCTTGTGCTGTTAAGCCAGCAGTTGAGGCCGGCCAGATAGCGGCATTCCGCTTTGATAATTATCTGCAATTTCTCAGCGAGATTGAAAATCGTCGGGAAACTTATAAAAAAGTTGCCAAAAAAAATTCTAAATAAGGAGAAAACTATGACATCATTCAAAATTGCCCCTTCAATCTTAAGTGCGGACTATGCTAATTTTGAAGCAGAGCTAAAAAAATTGGAAGCGACAGGTGCTGAGTATGCCCATATTGATATTATGGATGGTCATTTTGTACCCAATATCAGCTTTGGGGCTGGGGTTGTTGCCAGTATGCGTCCTCACAGCAAGCTAGTTTTTGACTGCCATTTGATGGTTTCCAATCCTGAACATCATATCGAAGAATTCGCTCGTGCCGGTGCAGATATTATCAGCATCCATGCCGAAGCGACGCCACATATCCACGGAGCACTGCAGAAGATTCGGGCAGCAGGAGTCAAGCCTAGTGTTGTGATTAATCCGGGAACACCAGTTGAAGCAGTCAAAAATGTTTTGAATTTGGTTGATCAAGTCCTTGTGATGACAGTTAATCCAGGCTTTGGCGGCCAGGCCTTTCTGCCAGAAACTATGGATAAGATTCGTGAACTGGTCGTTCTGCGCGAAGTCAATCAGCTGAATTTTGATATTGAAGTGGATGGCGGTATTGACGATAAGACCATTGGAATTGCTAAAGAAGCTGGCGCCAATGTCTTCGTAGCTGGTAGCTATGTCTTCAAGGGCGATGTCAATCATCAAGTTCAGACCTTACGGGATGTCCTGCATGACTAAGATTGCGCTGTTTGCTGGTGGAAACTTGGAACATTTTAGCTTAGATTTTGATGTTTTGGTCGGAGTAGACCGTGGGAGCCTCTTTCTGCTTGAGCAGGGAGTTTGTCCTAATTTGGCTGTCGGGGATTTTGACTCTGTGAGCAAGGAAGAATTGCTGCGCATAAAAGATAGTGCCAAGGAAGTCGTTCAGGCCCATCCTGAAAAGGATGATACGGACTTGGAGTTGGCTGTTCTAGCTTGTTTTGAGCGCTATCCAGATGCTTGTCTGACTATTTTTGGAGCCTTTGGCGGCCGTCTGGATCATGCCTTGGCCAATGTCTTCCTGCCCAGTAATGAAAAAATTGCAGCTTATATGGAGAAGATTTTTCTGGAAGATGAGCAGAATCTGCTGACCTATGTTCCCAAGGGGCGCCATGAAATCAAACCAGTAGCTGGCATGCGTTATCTAGCCTTTCTGCCATCGGATGATGCTGCCTTAACGATTGAGGGCGCCAAATATCCGCTCAATAAAGATAACTTTTTTTTCAAAAAAGTGTATGCTTCTAACGAATTTATAGATAGGCCCATTTATTTGGACTTTGATAGCGGCTATACAGTCGTCATTTACAGCAAAGACAGGAGCTGATATGGAGTTTATAATCGTCCTCATTCTTTTGGGAAATCTAGTGCTGACCTTTCTTTTATGGCAAAAGCTTAGTCAGCAGACCGAGACGCTAAAGCAAGTCTTGGAAAATCAGGCAGATCATCTATCGGATCAGTTGGACTATCGCTTGGAGCAGGAAAGTCAGAAAAAGCAAACGTCTCAGAAAGAGCTGGAATTAGCTCTGGGAGACCGTTTGAGCGAGGTCAGAACAGATTTGCACCGTAACTTGACAGAGCTGCGCTTGGAAATCAGTGACAACCTGACCAAGAATCGGGATAAAACTGACGAGCGTATGCGGCAGATTCAAGAGTCCAACGAAACCCGTCTAGAGCAGATGCGGCAGACTGTTGAAGAGAAACTGGAGAAAACACTTCAGACTCGTCTTCAGACTTCTTTTGAGACCGTTTCTAAGCAATTGGAGTCTGTCAATCGCGGTCTGGGAGAAATGCAGAGTGTTGCCCGAGATGTCGGCACGCTGAACAAGGTTCTTTCCAACACCAAGACACGAGGGATTCTAGGGGAGCTGCAGCTGGGGCAGATTATTGAGGACATCATGACGGCCAGTCAATATGAGCGAGAGTTTGTTACGGTGGCTGGATCCAGTGAGCGTGTCGAATATGCCATTAAACTGCCGGGACAGACAGAGCATGAATATGTCTATCTGCCCATTGATTCTAAGTTTCCTCTGGCTGATTACTACCGTTTGGAAGATGCTTATGAGTCTGGCAACAAGGAAGAGATTGAGCTCTACCGCAAGTCTCTCTTAGCAAGCGTTAAACGCTTTGCCAAGGATATTAAAAGTAAATATCTGGCACCGCCGGCCACGACCAACTTTGGTATCATGTTTCTGCCTACGGAAGGTCTCTATTCGGAAGTTGTCCGCAACCCAGCCTTTTTTGACAGTTTGCGGCGGGAGGAGCAGATTGTGGTGGCGGGACCGTCGACCTTATCTGCCTTGCTCAATTCACTGTCTGTCGGCTTTAAAACGCTCAATATCCAAAAAAGTGCGGACGACATAAGCAAGGTTCTGGGTTCTGTCAAATCCGAGTTTAACAAGTTCGGTGGAATTCTGACCAAGGCACAGAAACATTTGCAGCATGCTTCGGGCAATATTGATGAACTCTTAACCCGGCGGACAGGAGCTATCGAAAGAACCTTACGTCATATTGAGCTGTCTGATCAAGACCTCGATTTGAACTTACTTGATTTTTCAGAAGAAAGGGAAAACAATGAAGATTAATCAAATGAAAAAAGATGAACTGTTTGAAGGTTTCTATCTGATCAAGTCAGCAGAAGTCCGTCAGACAAGGGCTGGAAAAAATTATCTGGCCTTTACGTTCCAAGATGATACAGGGGTAATTGAAGGCAAACTCTGGGATGCTCAGCCACATAATGTTGAAGAATTTACCGCTGGCAAGGTCGTGCACATGCAAGGTCGACGGGAAGTCTACAATAACACGCCCCAGGTCAATCAACTGACCCTGCGTCTTCCTAAGGCTGGAGAACCCAATGACCCAGCGGATTTCAAGGAAAAACCGCCAGTAGACCAGAAAGAAATCCGAGACTATTTATCTCAGATGATTTTCAAGATTGAGAATTCGGTCTGGCAGCGCGTGGTCCGCTCGCTTTATAGCAAGTATGACAAGGAGTTTTATTCTTATCCAGCAGCCAAGACCAATCACCATGCTTTTGAGTCGGGGCTAGCCTTTCATACCGCTACCATGGTCAAGCTTGCAGATGCTATCGGAGACATTTATCCTCAGCTTAATAAAAGCTTGCTCTTTGCTGGGATCATGCTTCATGACCTGGCCAAGGTTATTGAACTCAGCGGTCC
>ERZ772972.649-NODE-649-length-12818-cov-14.111808_pt1 | contig 12818 bp, 9 predicted proteins | sample MGYA00580673_ERZ772972 | MGnify/ENA primary metagenome ERZ772972 (study PRJEB29015, sample SAMEA2738051) | human oral metagenome | biome: human oral; feature: human-associated habitat; material: saliva | place: China | collected 2229 ... | reverse complement strand
GGTAGGTCATGTTGCACTGGACGCACTGCGGCTTGGTGTACACGGTCACTACCATGGGAATGCCTCTTACTTTCTCCCGCTCAGGCGGGGTTATCTCGTGAATGAATCTGGCGTGTTTCGTTTGTGGTTCGCCACGTGGTGTTGACGGTGAGCGCGGTGCCGTCCGCTACCCCTCCTAGTGGGGTGTGGCGGTTTCCTGCGCGGGGGCAGGGCGCTCAAAAGTGCCGTAGTGGTGGAACCGAGTATTAATACTACATCTAGTGTCGAGATTTTTCTGCACCACAAGATGATGTGGTGTGAGGGGCGTGTTTCGTTCGATAAACCCACAGCTGAACCCACTTAAGATGGGGTGCCTACAGCTTATCCACACCCTGCCGCGGGGCTAGTTCGTTGGATTTTCGCGGGGTGCGCCGGGTTATCCACAGGTGGGGTTTAAGTTGGTCAGGATTTTTAAGGGTTCATTCGCCCGCCAAGTTGAGGTTCAGTTAACCTCATGTATGCTTTCGGGGGCATAAAACCCGGCAGATTCGGGCTTGATTTTAAAGAGATCTTAACTCTCACGCGTTCTTGCGCGGAACGGCGCGGTTTTAAAGCAGAACGGACTTTCTTAAAGGCGAGGGTTAACCCCCTTCGAGCGGCTTTAAGCTGTGTGATTAAAGCTGTAGAAAAGATTTTTAACTCTTTTTGATGAGCCGGTGTGTCGTGGGTTTAAGTTGGTTAATTCCTCTGAAACAGCAAAACCCACCGCATATACCGGTATTTCGCGGTATTTGCGGTGGGTTTACTGGGTATCGGGGCTGGTTTTAGCAACCGGTGAGGCGCAGGAGAAACACAGCCGGCTAGAAATCGATCAGGCCCAGCTCACGCAGCTTCTTGCTCAGCGTTACGCCGTCGGTGGCTTCAATCCACAGCGGCGAGCGCATCATCTGTTCGGCGCGGTAGTCGCTCCACACGCGGCCGGAGGCGAGCATGGTCTCCCCCACCGTCAGGTTGCGGATGACGATTGCCGCCACGTTGTCCGGGTAGCGTACCGCGAAGCCGTTGTAGATGTACGGGTCGCGCTGCCCGTCGTCACCGACGAGGATCCACTTCATCTGCGGGAATTCCTCGGCGAGGCGGCGCAGGGACTCGACCTTGTGGTTGGTGCCGGAGCGGAACCAGCGGTCGGGGGTGGGGCCCCAGTCAGTCAGCAGGAACGTGCCCCGCGGGTAGCCGTTGCGGCTGAGGAAGCGGCGCAGGGTCGGGGTGATGTTCCAGGCGCCGGTGGACAGGTACATGAACGGCGCATCCGGGTGGCTGCGGCGGATACGGTCGGTCATGACCGCCATGCCGGGGGTGGGGATGCGTGCGTGCTCGTCGAGGATGAAGGAGTTCCAGGCGGCAACCAGGGGGCGCGGTAGCATGGTGACCATGACGGTGTCGTCGACGTCCATGATGACGCCGAGCTTCTGGCTTTCGGGAACGATGTAGACGCTGGTTGCTACGGCGCGGGAGCCGGGCACGTACATGATGACTTCGTGGATGCCGGGTTCCAGGTCGATGCTGAGTTTGACGTCGAGCACGCCGCCGCGGTCGGTGTACGCCTCGTACTTGGTGCCGTCGATGACGATGGTGACGGGCGCATCGGACATTGCGGTGGCGGTGAAGGAGCGCCAGCCGCGCATGGGGTTGGCGGTGTCTTGGGTACCTTCTACAACCTGCAGCAGGCGTTCGAGGGTGACCGTCTTGTAGAGTGCGCGGGCGATGACGCGGACCCAGCCGGGGTTGCCGTCGGAGGCGGCGCGGCCGTAGCCTTCGGTGGGCACGAGGATAGGTTCGCGGCCGGCGGCGATGGCGCGCTTTTCACGCCACCTGTGCAGCCGGTCTGCAACGCGGTAGCCGATGTTGACTGCCTCGTCGGCAGCATCGTTCACAAGGTTGCGCAATTCGTGAGTGCCCAGATTCTCCATCCCACTAGTTTAGCGGAGCGTTACCGGCTTGAGGCTTCTTGATTTTGTGTTCTTATACCTAGTTTTTATACCTATTAATACTGTGGTGCTGAGCGCGCGGTGTGATGTGCACATTATTTAGGGTGTATTCGCTGTTCAGATTCGTTCCTTGCAGGTGGGGGCGTTATCCTGGAAAGTATGACCCACTCACAGCCTAATCGCCGACTTTTTGTGCTCGGCACTGCTATGCTTCCGCTGATTGCCGCCTGCTCGAAGAAGTCGAATGACTACGACGGCACCAGCGGTAATTTCACTCCGTATCAGGCTGGCGGCGAGACTACTGCTGCTACTCGCCCCGCCGCAACGAATTCGCCGACGGTTGCCGCTGCTGGCAACCCGGTTGATAAGCCGCGCGAATGGCCCGGTATCGGCAACTCTCTCATTGGTGAGGGTAAGTATGTTGCGTGGACTGTTGATGACGGCGCGAGCCCGGAGGCGATTCGCGGCTACGCTGAGTTCTCGAAGCGCACGAACACTCGCCTGACGTTCTTCATTAACGCTTCGTACACCGGTTTTAAGGAGCATGTGTCGTTGCTGCGTCCGCTGGTTCAGAGCGGTCAGATTCAGGTTGCGAACCACACCTACAGCCACGCCGACCTGACCACCCTGGACGCTGAGGGCGTGAAGGAAGAGCTGCAGCGTAACGAGGACGAGATTATGAGCATGTTCGGTGTCTCGTCGAAGCCGTACTTCCGCCCGCCCTACGGCCGCTACAACGATGCGGTGCTGAAGGCTGCTGGCGAGATTGGTTTTACCCGCCCGGTCATGTGGAACGGCACTACCGGCGATGAGGCGGAGACGAGCGCCCGCGTGATTTACACGCGCTGCATCCGCTACATGCTCCCGCAACAGATCGTGCTGGGCCACCTGAACTACGAGACGATCATCCCGATCCTGGATAAGGTGAAGGGCCTGCTCGATGACCGCGGTCTGACTGCGGTGACGATTCGCGACTACTACGGTGACGCATCCGAGGAAGAAATTAAGGCGGCGGCTCCTTCGCCAACCCCCACCCCGGAGGAGAACACTCCGTCACCTGAGGCGACCACCGAGGCCCCTACCCCGGAGCCTACTACTGAGGCTCCGACTCAGGCACCGACCCGCTATGAGGATGAGGTAGCGGCTAGCCAGCAGGCTACTACAGCTCCGGCGGCAACGACTGCTCCGCCCGCTCGTGCGACGGCGGCTCCGGCGGCGACGACCGCACCGGCAGGCACGACGAGTGCTTCGGCAACTGCCCGCCGCTAGCCGCTTCGGCTATTAGATACGGTAAAAGCCCCCTCGCACCGGACAAACCGGTTCGAGGGGGCTTTGCATTCTCACAATGCGTTCATTCGTATGGTATCCGCACCTTGATGCGTGGGTCTACGCGTGACGCTGTTCGGCACGGTATGCGGAGGGCGTGGTACCTGTCCACAGGGTGAAGGCGCGCACGAAGCTATTAGCTTCAAGGTAGCCGAGCATGAACGCGATAGAGTCCATGCTCATATCCGTGGTGGATAGGTACTGCTTGGCAAGGAGCAGACGCACATGGTTGAGCTGCTTACGGAAGGTGGTGCCTTCCTCAGAGAGCTGCCGTTGCAGGGTTCGGGCGCTGGTGACGAGCTTGCGGGCTACGTCTTCGATGGTGTTCTCCCCTGCCGGGAGAAGTTCCACCAGGGCGGCACGCACTCGTGCTGAGGTGCTGTCTTCCACGTCCAGTTGCGAGAGCCTGCGTGAGAGCTCCGGCTCAAAGTAGGACCACATGCTCTCATTGTGGGAGATGAAGGGAATCTGCAGGTCCGAGAGTTTGAAGGTGATGGCGTTGACTCCAGTCACTTCTACCGGCACACCGAGCAGCTTCTCGAGGGAGGAGCTGACCGGGTAGACGCTTTCCGCTCGAAGGGGCTGTATCTGCTCTTTGGTTGCTGAGCGGATAATGTGCAGGATAAAAGCGAGTTCGCTTTCAGCCAGGAATGCGGGGATCTGGATTCCGGGTTCATCTGCCTCAATGTAGAGGGTGCTTTCCTGCCCCAGGGTTTCGAGGCGGTAGCGAATCGGCCCGATGAGGGGCTTATGCTGAGCTAACCGTTCGATGCACCGCTGACCGTTTTGAGCGCAGTACGCCGCGAATATGGGCGGGCTGAAACGCTCAACACCGTCAGATGTTGCCAGGCGGATCGCTAAGTCCTCGGAGGGCGCCAACTGCCCTACTGCTTCCGTGAGAGCTAGATAGTCGGACCCGGACAGGGCGGGTATTGAACGGCTGAAGAGGTCTTCCGCCAGGCCCGCTTTGCGGAGCACTTCACCGGGATCAATACCGAAGGCGACGAAGAGCTGTGAGAACTGGGCATCCAGTATGTAGGTTTTCATAGGGTGTATCTTCCCTGTATCTTTCCCGCGTGGTGCATCCCGCGTGGCGTATCCCGCGTGGCGTATCCCGCGGCGGGTGTGGTGCGGGTTGGCGGAGTGTTCGCCTCAAGTTCGGGGCGGAGTTCGGGGCGGTTCTTCAGGTGCCGGTGGTTGCCGGTTACTTCTTTGCGCTACCTGCAATCTGCTGGTCGTAGACGAAGTTCAGCATTGCCTTGCGCGGCATCATCGGGGAGAGGGAAATGAGGGGCTTCTGCCATGCGACCAGACCGGAGACAACGTTGATCTTGCCTGCGATCATGCCCTCGTAGCCTTCCTTGGCAACCTGTGCCGGGGAGACAGCGTTAGCGAAGAGCTTGGTGTCGTCCAGGCCGCCTGCTGCTGCGAAGCCGGTTGCCATAGCGCCGGGCATCAGGCAGGAGACGGTCACGCCGGTGCCCTGAACCTCACGCCACAGAGCGTTGGACCAGCTGGTGATGTACGCCTTGGTAGCGTAGTAGACTGCCTGCAGCGGGCCGGGGATGGTAGCTGCGGTGGAGGAGACGTTGAGGACCTTACCGGAACCGCGCTTGATCATTTCGGGCAGGAAGAGCTTGAGCAGGCGGGTGGGGGATTCGATGTTCACAGCAATCATGGACATGTCATCTTCCATGGAGCGTTCGCGGGCGAAGTCGCCCTGACCGCCGAAGCCTGCGTTGTTGATGAAGTAGTCGGGCAGGATGCCGAGCTTCTGGCACGCGTCGAAGATCTGATGGGCGGCTGCTTCGGTGGAGAGGTCAGCGGCGATGGTGTATGCCTTCACGCCGTAGTCCTTTTCAACCTGTGCTGCCTGTGCGTCGAGCTTGCTCTGGCTGCGGCCAACCAGGATGACGTCGCCGCCGGTTGCCGCGTGGATGTTGACGAATTCGGTGCCGAGGCCGCCGTAAGAACCGGTGATGAGTGCGGTTGCCATGATGTGTTCTCCTTGAAGATTAGAAACTTGGTTGTGGATTCCGCCGAGTTTTTCGGTGGTTTCCGTTGCTTTGTGGTTACAACTATACGGAGCAAAAGACGCCAGCAATACAGCAATTCGCGCCAGGAATCTGCAAAATGCGCCAACTCTGCTGGCGTTTTTGGCGTTGTCTCCGCCGGCGCTTCGTAACCATGCATCTTTTCTGGGAACGGCACGCGGCGGGGTTTGAAGACTAGCGCGGGAATAAACGCTGGGAGAATAAACGCCGGGGAATAAACACTGGGGAATAATCGCGACAGCCGCGGCGTTAGGCGAGTGTACAGTTGCGGTAGCTGCCGCATCCGAGTGTGAAAGGAATAGATACCGTGCGTATTGATATTTGGTCCGATATTGTGTGCCCCTTTTGCTACGTGGGCAAGCGTAACCTGGAGCAGGCGCTCGCCGAGTTTGAGCACCGTGACGAGGTTGAGGTGGTGTGGCATAGCTTTGAGCTGGACCCGTCGGCTACGGAACACCCGGCAGGTTCGCTGCCGGAGATGATTGCTAGCAAGTATCAGATGCCGTTGGAGCAGGCGATTGCGACCCAGGAGTCGTTGGCGGAGCGCGCCCGCGAGGTCGGTTTGGATTTCAATTGGCGGCAGGCACGCTACGGTAACACCTTTGATGCGCACCGCGTGATTCAGTATGCTTCCGAGCAGGGCTTGGCGGCGGCGGCGCAGGAGGCGTTTAAGCTGGCGTACTTTACGCAGGGCCGTTCGGTGCAGGATCACGAGTCGATTCTGGATATCGCCTCTGAGATTGGTTTGGACACCGCCGAGGTTGAGGCAGTGTTGAAGAGCGACCGTTACGCGGAGCAGGTGCGTGCTGATGAGCAGTTGGCGCGCCAGCTGGGTATTACCGGTGTGCCGTTCTTCTTGATTGAGTCGAAGTGGGCGGTCAGTGGTGCTCAGCCTGCGGAGGCGCTGGTGCAGGCGCTGCGTCAGGTGTGGGAGCAGACCCATCAGGTTGAGTTGTTGAACCCGCTGGCGGGTGCCTCGGAGGCGGGTCCGTCCTGCGATATGAACGGCAACTGCTCCTAGCGGCGGCGGCTCTGGGCAATGGTTCAGGGCAATGGTTCTGGGCGACGGTTCTGGCTAGTGCTGCCCGCTAGAGCTATCCCAGTGGGGGCGTTACTCCCCTAGCGTCCCTGGCTGGTGCCCCCCCCCAGATATAGCGAATATATAGCGAAGCCCCCCGTGCCGGTTCTTGGTTGAACCGGTACAAGGGGGCTTTGCCGTGCCGGGTTGGCGTTTCTTCTCTCGTCAGAATGTTTGAAAGGCTCAATAGTGCCTGCGGGTGAGATAGTTTTCCTTTACACTTGAGTGTGTGTTCTACGGTGAACACCCTTATCCACTCACTTTATAAAGGAATATTGTGTTGAAAATTCACGCCGCGACCGCTGGTGTTCTTGCGGGTGCTCTGCTGCTGACTGGTTGCTCTTCGTCTGTTCGTGCTCCGAAGGTTACGCCCTCTGCGTCGTCATCGTCGACGTCTGCTTCTGTGTCTCCTTCCGTTTCGGCTACCCCTAGTTCTTCTCCGACGCCGAGTGCGTCTGCGACTCCTTCGGAGTCTCCTTCCCCGACGGTAACTCCGTCTCCGGTTCCGACGGCTGAGGCTCCCGCGCAGGCACCGGCGGCTGAGGCACCTTCTGCGGAGGCGCCGGCGGCTCCGGTTTCTGAGGCTCCCGCGCAGCAGGTTCAGCAGGCTCCTGCTCAGGAGGCTCCCGCTCAGGTTGCTACGGAGGCGCCCGCCCAGCAGGTGCCCGCACAGGCTCCGGCGGCTGAGGCTCCTGCTCAGCAGGCACCGGCTCAGCCTGTTCAGCAGGCTCCTGCGCAGTCGAGTGTTTACTACGAAACATGCGCTGATGCTCGTGCGGCTGGCGCGGCGCCCTTGCATCGTGGTGAGCCGGGTTACCGCCCTGGTCTAGATAGAGACGGTGACGGCGTGGCGTGCGAGCCGAAGAAGAAGCACTAGGCTTCTGCCCCCAGATATAGCGAAGCCCCCTCGTACTTTTCAGTACAAGGGGGCTTCGCAGTATACCAGTTCCATTGGATGAATTTGAATATGAGATACGCTACTTAGTTTTGATAAGAAATTACTTCAGGTTACTAGCACATATCCTCATCATTAGATTCACCTTAGGAAAGAGGGTTACTATAAGTTAACCTATTCTTCCTCAGACCCCACATTGCCCTTCGTCAAATGATTAGCTGTAACATATTTAGTTATTTTAGGAAAAACAATCGCATGCAAAACCACTGGTTTCCTAGCATCAAGGTTACGGCGATTCGGCACCGTCGCTTCCGACTTAGGATTTAGTACATAGATGACCAACAGGGGAAAGTCTCCATATAGGGAACGATCATATCCTCTCTCTTCGGAAATTTGGATTCGTCCGTGGCTGCCAAGAATGCGAAGGTCCAACTGGTACGTCCGAGAGTTAACAAGATCTCCAATACTCGTAATACCTCCAGTCGGGATATTAGCTACCGCGCTACGGTTCGCCATGCGAATTTCATATCCAGCAAAACCCTGAGCAGGCTGATTTTCCTTGGTGTTTGAATAGATAACTACATTCCAATTCTGGGTAACGTTCTCAGTAATCCATTCAACTAGCCTATCCGAATCCATTCCAGGGTTCGAAGAGTCAACCTGATAATTTGTGAGATACTCAATAATAGTACCTACTGAAACTCCTTCAAAGAGATAGCTACCATTATTTTTTTCCCTCAAAGCTTCCTGAGTACTCCCGATAGATTTAATGAGTGATTCAAGAGCCTGAATATTATTATTCAAAATCTCGTCGTTCTGCTCTTCAATTACAGTCACTTGATATGTCTTATCACTATTGATATTTTCAGGTACCGCGTTACGCATCTTATTCGGAGACGTCACATTTAGTCTTTCTCGACTATCACGAATCTTAACGGTTACTACGGAAGGGTCTTCAATCTTTCGAATCTCTTCACGAATTTCATCCTCGATATCAGCAAGATAACGGTAATCTTCCTGAATATCCTCAGTTGTCCACAAACGGATAAGATCCTCGTAACCAGCGCGGAACCCAAACCAGCGACCCATCTGCAAAAGAGCATCGTAAGTCTTACTCGTCCTCAGATAATAGGAGCAGATAAGACCTTCAAGAGTCAGACCACGAGAAAGTGCATTACCGCCAATTACTATGTAAGTAGCTGGTTCACCCTCTTTGTAAACCAGCTCTTCTTTTTGGTTTTTTGTAGAGCTATTTTTTACAATGCACTTAGCATCATTAATAACGTCGACTACATTAATCTTAAGCTCATCCCATTTAGGATAGACTCCATTAGGATTAATACCCCGCATACAATCAACTTCGCGCTCGTACAGGCTCTGCATAGCATCGTTAATCTCAGGCTTTCCGCAGTTTTCCTTTAGTTTTGAGATGTAGTTCTTGATGACCTTCTCAACTTCAAAATGGGTTTCCGTTAGGTGTGAAAGATGAATCAGCATCGAGCTGTGCTGCTTCTTCTGAGTACGACTACGGCGAAGAGCCGTGGCAATCATAAACCACTGCACTGCGGCTTCAAGGGTGGGAACCATCTTAGGCATGTAGTTCCCACCATCCTTACGAGTAAGAGGACGCAGAATCTTTGCTTCCTCTTCCTCAATATTGCGGACAGCGTCAATTTCTACTTCGCCAACGAATGTACCGTCTTCATCCTGGGCATCCAATAGAGTGTTGCCAAAGATATGAGATGCACCAATATAACCCTTCGGGCGTCCTAGTGCATAGATGAAGTCAGAGGGGTACAGACCCGGGTAGCGTTCAATAGTCTCGTCTTCGGATTTATCGGAGTCATCTGATTTTACAAACTCAGTGTAACGTTCCTCATCGTTAGGATTCATAAGAAAATTCGCAAATGGAGTTGCAGTGTACGCTACATAGGAACCCTGTTGAACCTGGTCCCAAATCTGGCGGATAAGCTTATTGACCTTAGAGTATTCTTCACGTTGCTCTGCCGTATTAGGCGTTGCTTGATCTGACTCATCATCAATCATAAGTACCTTTACATCATCAAGCTCACCTTCACTTTTCGCTTTTTCCATTAAATCCAGGAGAGCTTGCAACCTCTCACTTTGCTTCTTAACGACAGCAAGGGACGTAGTTTCTGGATACCACGACACCTCATCCTCAATATCAGCCCCTCGGTGAGTCAAGAGCTGGATATGTTGATTCATCTCCCTGTATGCCGTCCCAATATAGTCTTCCAGACGCTTCTGCGTCTGTTCTCGAAGAATGTTGTGCATACCAGCCAAGACAATAATAAATCGATAACCTCGATCAATTGCTTTCGCAATCACTGCAGAATAATTTGTAGTTTTACCTGACTGAACATAACCAACCACAAGTCCCTTACGCTTCGGTTTGCCCGCTCCAGAATCTACTATAAGGTCGAGGATTTCTCCAGATTCCCGATCAATGGTTTGGATTGCCTCAGGGCTAAGCCACTCTAACAGATTATCTTTCATTACAGGCCAAACTTTACCTTGACAGCGAAGAAGCGCACTCTCATAGGTAGACTTAAATTCTGACATGTTCTCTTCCGAAACATCTTTACCAATAATACAATTACCAAATTCACACTTGCAGGCATCCTCCGGAGTAAGACGCTTGATGTCAATCGCAGCCCTAATCTTCTTCGTTGCCTCTGCGACTAGTCGCTTTCGGTCGTTATCTTTCGCCATGCGTTTTTCTCCTCGTTGAAAACTAAAACACTAGAAACCTATTGGCTCACGGACGAGTATAGCATCTAACTCATGTCTGAATATTGTTATATTTCGCAGCCTGTTACCAGCTTATTCATTGGGTTCTCATCAGGAGACATGTCTCTACAAGACCCTCGCCCCGTCAGCCCGCTCAAGATGACCGAGCAGGCTGCTTTCTAGCTGAAATATTGTTACCCTTAAAATCCATGCAGGACATCTGGAACATTCGATGACCTTTCCTAAAACAGAGATTCAAACCACTACAAGCGGAGAACCTTATGACTAAGAAGCACACGTTGTCCCCACCCACAACCTACAAAATGGGAGAACTCTTCTGCGGACCCGGCGGCATTGCCCTGGGCGCGCACAATGCTGCTGATGAAATTCCGGGCATCAAAATTGAGCATGCCTGGGCTAATGACTACGACCCCACGACTGCAGATACCTACCGCGAAAACACTCCTGGTGCATCTGAAGAGACCGTATACGTAGGTGACGTTCGTGAGCTCGATACCGACGCGCTACCCCCGATTGATGGTTTTGCGTTCGGTTTTCCCTGCAATGACTTCAGCCTCGTAGGAAAGCAGAAGGGCCTAGACGGTACCTACGGTCCTCTCTACTCCTATGGAATCAACGTGCTCAAGAGCCATAAGCCTGAATGGTTTGTGGCAGAAAACGTGGGCGGCCTTTCTGGTGCTAATGAGGGTCTTGCTTTCCCCTACATTCTGCGTGAAATGCAGCGTGCGGGATACACCGTTGTTGCTCATAAATACCGTTTCGAAGAGTACGGTCTCCCCCAGGCTCGACACCGAATCATTATCGTGGGTCTGCGCAATGACGTTGCCGCAAAGGGTGTAGCGTTCAAGGTTCCGGCACCCACCACTCCCGAACCTTCGATGATGCGCACCGCTAAGCAAGCGATTACCGAGCCTCCCATCCCCGAGTGGGCAACCAACAACGAACCGACCCGTCAGTCTGAGGTGGTGAAGCAGCGCCTCGCCTATATCAAGCCCGGCGAGAACGCTTTCAACGCTACCGACATGCCTGAGGAACTGCGCCTCAACGTGCGTGGCGCTAAGCTCAGCCAGATTTATAAGCGTCTGGACCCCAATAAGCCCGCGTACACCGTCACCGGATCCGGTGGCGGCGGAACGCACATCTACCACTGGGAAGAGCCCCGCGCCCTCACTAACCGCGAGCGCGCACGTCTGCAGACGTTCCCTGACTGGTATAAGTTCATCGGTAGCAAGGAGAACGTCCGTCGCCAGATTGGCATGGCGGTTCCCCCGGACGGTGCACAGGTCGTTTTTGAGGCTCTCTTCAAGACTCTTGAAGGTATTTCCTACGAAAGCATTGAACCAAATATTGATGTAGAGAAGCGTATTCAGGTGATGGAAGATAAACTCGAGGCAGAGAAAGAAAGCACTCTTTTCTAGGTGAAAGAAGGACCTTATTCCCATGAAAATTTATTCGTCACTCATGGGCGACGACCTTGTTAAAGAGGTTCTCCATTCGCCCTATCTTGAAGGTGATTGTGCCGGACAAGAGCTATGGGCAGTAACAGGTTTTGTCTCCCCAGCCGCTATTTTGTATGCCCTATATCAGAGAGATGCCACGCCCCAAAAGGGCAAGGGTAATAGCTGGGGCGATTTGAATGCTTTTGAACCTGATGGTACTACTCCTAAGATTCATCTTCTGGTTGGTATGGCACGAGACGGTGCGATAAGCACCAGAACCCACGAGCTTTTTAAAGAGTGGGTTAAATCAAGCCGCGGGTATCTGGATATCCGATACCCAGATCCCCGCCTCTCTCCTCTGGTGCATACCAAGCTCTACGCTTGGGCGAAGAACGGTTCCTTCGATACTGCCTACGCTGGCTCGGCTAACCTTTCAACGGATGGGTTCAATATCGGTCGTGACGCTTCAGGGTGTCAACAGGAGAACATTCTTGTGCCGGTGTCGGTGGAGCACGCAGAGAACTACCTCTACACACTTTTCGATGCTTCATTGAGCTGCACCGACCCTGTGGTTGATTCTCTCTTCGTTTTCCCCGAAGCACCTTCCGATGTCCTGGCAAATAAGTCTCTGCCTCCGGTACCGCCTCTCCCCGAGCCTAAGTCGGAACGCGAGGAACGATCCAAGGACTTCCCGTCCGTCAATCTTTACCTCTACAGCCGCAAACGTGGGGGCACATCTTATAATGGGGCCGGAATCAATTGGGGTCTCCGCCAGAATCGAGCTAATAAGGATGAAGCCTACTTCGCCGTTCCTGCTGAGATTGCGCGGTCAAACTTCTTTCCCAGCAAGAACATGCCGTTTACGGTGTACTGCGATGATGGTGAGGCCCTCACCATGCGCGTTGCCAGTGGTGACAAGGACAAACCTTATGGTAAAGATATGTCCACCATTCCACACAATAGCGAACTTGGTGCATATCTTCGTAAGCGCATGGGCCTCGACGGAGGGACCAAGGTCGGCATTCGCGAACTGCTCGATTACGGTCGCACCTACGTCACCTTTACACGCACCTCTGAGGGTAACTACTATCTGGATTTCTGCCCCGAGACTGCAGAACGCGATGAGGTTGCCTTGCAAGCACCCGAGATTGTCAACGAGTTTTCCCACGAGGAGGACTAGCACCCCCGGCTAATGCAGCCCCAGATATAGCGAAGCCCCCTCGTACTATTTCCAGTACAAGGGGGCTTCGTCATATCAGCCTAGAATCCGTGCGGGGTCAGAACCTG
>ERZ772972.647-NODE-647-length-12839-cov-2.334089_pt1 | contig 12839 bp, 6 predicted proteins | sample MGYA00580673_ERZ772972 | MGnify/ENA primary metagenome ERZ772972 (study PRJEB29015, sample SAMEA2738051) | human oral metagenome | biome: human oral; feature: human-associated habitat; material: saliva | place: China | collected 2229 ... | reverse complement strand
CGTTCCTATATAGGATTGAGTCGATTCCTATATAGCTTTCGGTGTATTCCTATATAGCTTTGCGCACGTCCCTATATAGGATTGCGCTGATTCCTATATAGCTTTATGATCATTCCTATATAGGTCTACTTGCATTCTTATATAGGTCTGCGGACGCTCCTATAAGCGAGTGTGCATTCTTATATAAGTCATCGTGCGGATCCGTATCAATAAGGCGAGGGGCTATCGGTTGACTATGTCTGATCCTCGGAGCTCTATGCCCACGGTCTATAGCGAGGAATAGGGCCTATCTGCAGAAGGGGCATGCCTCCTTCTAAGCTGGGATAGGACTGTATTTGCCTGCAATGTGCCCGATATTATACCATCTGCAGGGTTGCGGTATTGATGGAAATCACTATTTTTGCCGTGTAATCGATTTATTTATAATCAAACTACAATCAAAATGATGGACCTTTTTAAGAAGCTTCAGGGGCTTTTCGGGGGAGATAACTCTGCCGAAGCTATCGAGAAGCAGATGCAGAAGATGCAGGAGCAGATGCAAGCTGCTTTCGGAGGCGAAGAGCAAAAACGCGGCTGGCAGCCCGATGAAGGCTGCTACTATGCCAAGGGTGAGTACGACAATGCCGTCGAGTACAACAACGAGCTCATCTGCCTCTCCAACTATGGTCTCGACCAGATGGCGAAGATGAATGATGCGATGGATGCCAAGGATTACAACCGCGCTGAGTGGGTTCGCCTGGAGTGGATCGAAGATCTCAAGGGCTTGAGAGAGCAGGCTGCTGCGCTCGGTGCCTATGATGGTGACGACCGTATGCTCAAGGCGCTCTATAAAGTCTTCGATGGCTGGGAAGCTCTGATGAAGGATGGCTACAAGACCCTCATCAAGATGCGTCTTGATGGCCTCCGTGGTACGCCCGAAGAGCAGGCTCAGCTCAAGAAGAATAATACCATCCTGGTGCGTCTCATCGATAACCTCAATGATGCGAGCGAGGAGTTCCTCGATGCTCACGGTGTCGGTGACTACGACTATGATGACGACGACGACGAGGATTAATCGTCGCTGAGCCACACGCTCACTTTCCCACTTTACTATAAAGAGCAGCCTACTGCATCCCCTCACTGAGGGCTGTGCAGTAGGCTGCTCTTATTGTATCAAGGATAGATGGCTACCCCTTCACTTGTAGAATCTTGGGCACTGGCTCATGGAGGTAGCAGAGGTAGCCCGAGACTTTGGCGTAGCCCATCTGACGAAGAAGCTCCATGTACTCACGGACCTGGCGGTGGTGGCTCTTACGCTCCTCTCCTGACTTATAGTCTACGACCTCGATATGGCCGTCGGGATAGAAGATCACACGGTCGGGACGGCGACTGGTCTCCAGTTGCCCGCCGATGATCGCACGCTCATTGAAGATCTTCCCTGTGCCGTCAAACCATCGGGCTGCTTCGGGGTGCTCTACGACAGCACGGAGCTGGGAGGAGAGCTCCTCCGCATGCTCTGCCTTGATATATCCATGATGTACGGCCTCGCTGATGGCGGGAGCTACATCACTTGCGGTCTCGATCTCAGAGAGAATGAGGTGTAGGGTACGCCCATAGGCACGCTGGCTATCCTCAGAGAAGTACTCGAGACCCTCACGAAGGATGGCTAAGCGCTTGTCAATAGGGTAAGAGCTTAGTGCACCTACCTGTAGAGCCGTAGCGCTATCCTCTTCGGAGTCGGAGTGCTTCTTCTTTGGTGCAGAAGTACTATCACCTATGGGTTCCTCCTTCGTCGTTTGATGAGCGGGGAGTATCTCGTGAAGGGGCTTATCTTCTTCTACGGAGGCCAGGAAGAGGTCTTCTATCTTGGAGATCTTCTCCTCAGATGTTTCTTTCTTCTTTGGCTTCTTCTTCCCTGACTCCTCTTCCTTTGACTTCTGTGCTTCCTCCCGGATCCAGATATGTAGCTCCTGCTTAGGACGCGTGGTGGCGACATAGAGGAGGTTGAGCGAGTCCATCATGTTCTTGAGCTTCTCCTCAAAGTAGGGCTCTGCGAAGTAGCTCATCTGTAGGGTAGAGGTGTACTTCAGAGGGACGCTCGTCACGTTAGTTGCGGTAAGCTCTTCGGTCTCGCTGATATGGGGGATGGGGCACCACAGGATATTCTCCTTGTTGCCGCTCAAGGCTTCATCCAGCTTCCAGCTGATGTCGGGGAGTAGGACGACGGGGAAGCCAAGTCCCTTGGACTTATGTATGGTCATCAGGGTGATGGCGTCCTCAGCTGAGTTGTTGACGATACTCTGCAGATGGCCTTTATCTTGCCAGTACTGGAGGAAGGTCGAGATATCTGCAGCCTCCTCTTGCTCCCAGCTATAGAGCATGTCGAGGAGCTTGACGAGATAGGCGCCTTCGCCCTCGGGGAAGAGCTTCCCGTAGCGTGAGTTGATGATCTCAACGACTTCGTAGAGCCCTTGGCGCCCGAAGTCACGCAGCTCTTGTAGCTCGGCTTCGGAGAGGTCTTCTTCCGCTTGCCCCGAGAGGGCGAGGACTTGGTGATAGGCTTCTTGGAGGACTGCTAATCGTAATGGGATGCTGGTATCTGCCAGATAGCTGAGGGCTGCGATGATGAAGCGTACGGAGTATGCACGATCGACGTGAAGAGCCTCCTCCGAGAGGAAGGGTAGGGAATAGCCCTCCAGTACTTCCTCGGGAGCGTTGAGGAGAGTCTCCGCTACATTGGCTGCATGCGCCTTCGTGCGAACGAGGATAGCGATGTCGGAGCAGCGATAGCCTCGCTTGAGTAGATCGACGAGGACAAGCGGGAGTTGATCTAAGGCGCCGCTGGGTACTTCCTCTTCGGTGTCTGAAGTCTCTTCGCTGTCCTCTCCCTCTGTGGTGCTATCATCCTTCTTTTGGGGGGGAGCATAGCGATGGAGTACGACTTGCCCGAGACCTCGCTGTTGCTTTGGCTTAGGAGTATTCTGCTCTACGTCTTCATAGGCCTTGAGGAGGATGTCCAGCTCTGCATCCAGTCGGCTCTTGACTTCCTCTTGTCCTTCGGGGAAGCCGTAGCCCCTGACCTCGCCCCAAAGTGAATCGAAGACACTGCGGATGAGTGAGCAGAGCTGTGGGTAGAGGGCGTTGTTGAAGTCTACGATCTCGGGGACACTACGCCAGTTGTCCTCAAGGTTTTTGCGCTCAGCAGAAGACGTGAAGTCCTCGGTGAGCTGTGTGGTCAGTAGGGTGCTGTCGGAGTTGCGGAAGCGGTAGATACTCTGCTTGGCATCACCGACGATGAGGCAGTCCTGGCCTTGGCTCTGGGCATTATCAAGGAGAGGCTTGAAGTTCTCATACTGCATGCGACTCGTGTCCTGGAACTCGTCGATCATGTGATGCTCGATGCGCGCCCCGATCTTCTCGTAGAGGAAGGGTGCATCATTATTATCCTTCAGTAGCGCTTGGATGAGTGAAGGTGCATCAGAGATGAGCATAAGCTTGCCCTCTCGCTTGAGCTCTTGGAGGGCATTGTCGATGTCGATCAGTATGCCATAGAGCCCCGCATATCGGTTGATCTGCTGGGCGGTGACGTAGATGGGGAGCTGCTGGAGGTTGTAGTCGCTGAAGGCCTTGAGGGCATCATAGATGCTGCTGAGGTGAGGCTCTATCTGCTCACGGATAGAGTGCTTGTCTTTACTCCCTATTAGCTTAGCCAGCCTCGAGTCTGTGTCTGTAGCAGCAAGGAACGCTTGTAGGTAGGAGCGCTCAGCAAGAGGTACTCCGTCTATGGTAAAAGCTCCTTGCACTCTTTGACAGGCATAAGTCGCTCCAAAGACTCCAGACCTCTTGTTGCTTAAATCTTCTATTGCTACCCCAGACCGCGCCAGTGCATTGAGTGCTCTTTCAGCAAGGGTACTGAGGGCTTCCCTCTTATCCTTGATGATCTTACGAGCTGCTTCACGTAGCCTCTTGACCTGCGCTTGGGAGGGGAATTCCTTGCCCGCACGTAGCTGCTTGACGGCTTCGTTCTCGAGCTGCTTGGCGAACTTGCTGAGCTGGTCTTCAATATTGTAGCCCTTCCCATCTTCTATCGCCTCGGTGGTTAGCTCACTAAGCCAAGCCTCAATCTCCTTGTCGCTCTTCTCTTGATCCTGTCGGGCTAAGACTTCGAGGACGGCCTGATGAAGGAGTTGGTCAGAGTCAAGCTGCACGCGGAGGGCTCCAGCATGTCCCAGCTCATAGGTGAAGGAGCGAACAACCTCTTGGAAGAATGAGTCGATGGTACGCACACGGAAGCTCGTGTACTCCAGTAGCAGGGCATGCAGCGTCGCATTGGCTCGCTCCTGTAGCTTCGCCTCCGAGATACCCAGCTCCCTGCATAGATCATCTGTGAATAGGGACTCCTCTGGGGTACGCGCGAGGGTAGATAGCTCAGCGACGATACGTCCCTTCATCTCAGCGGTGGCCTTCTTAGTGAAGGTCACCGCTTGGATAGTCGTGAAGTATCTGGGGTCGCCATTGCTGAGCATCAGACGCAGGAACTCGCGTGTGAGCGCGTGCGTCTTCCCCGATCCCGCCGAGGCGGTATATATCTTGAGGGACATGAGCTTGGGGGGCGAAGCGTTAGTATTCGTCTGGGGTACTGGTCGTGTCGAGCTTCTCGTCGTCTCGCCCTCGATTGTGGTAGTGACGGCGGAGAGGATTGCGCGTAGCTTCGTCGTAGCTGCGACGGTGACGGTAGATGTCGAGTGCGCTGTAGATAGCCTCTCGCATGGAGGTGGGGTCAGCGATACCCTTACCAGCGATATCGTAGCCTGTACCATGGTCGGGGGATGTGCGTACGAAGCTAAGTCCCAGCGTGACGTTTACCCCCTCGTTCATATACAGCGCCTTGAAGGGAGCTAAGCCCTGATCGTGATACATAGCGAGGATGCCGTCGAAGGAATCTACACGCCCGCTACCCCAGAAGCCGTCTCCAGGGAAGGGACCAAAGGTGATGATGCCCGAGGTGAAAGCCTCCTCGATAGCGGGACGGATAATCGTATCCTCCTCGTTCCCCATAAGCCCCTTATCTCCTGCGTGGGGATTGAGTCCAAGCACGGCAAGGCGTGGCTTCGTGATGCCGAAGTCTCGCTGTAGGCCAGCCTCGAGGAGGCGGAGCTTGCGGAGGATCAGTTCGCTTGAGAGTCGTGAGGCAATAGCACTCACTGGGATGTGTGTCGTAGCTAAGGCCACACGGCAGTCGCCCGAGGCGAGCACCATCAGTGATTCGCCAGGTGTGCGTGCTGCGATCGCCTCGAGGTAATCTGTATGCCCATTGAAGGGGAAGAGGTCGCGTGGCATCACGGCTTTATTGATGGGGGCTGTGACGAGGACGTCGCAGAGTCCCATGCGGATATCTGCCGTAGCACGCTCAAGGGCTTCGAAGGCAGCGCGCCCAGCTGCGTCGGTGAGCTGGCCGATCTCTACCTGCTCACGTCCCGTGGTACAGTCGAGGATATTCAGCACGCCGTCCTTGGCTTCGCTTGCCTGACGGATGACCTGCCAAGAGACATGCTCGAGGCCGAGGTGCGCCTTCCAGAAGTTTGCTACGTGCGAAGAGCCGTAGAGAATAGGGGTGAAGAGCTCAAGGATGCGCTCATCCTCAAAGATCTTTAGTACGACTTCATAGCTGATGCCATTGATATCGCCGTGGGTGATAGCTACCCGTATCTTGCGTGTACTCATTGTCAGACTATGGATTAGAAGCCCTTGGTGTAGCGAGCCTTGAGGATGATCCCTGGGTCAAAGGCCTTGACAGCGCTGGGGCGGAAGGAGTAGAGCGATGACTCCATCATGCGGATAAGGTGGAGCTTGTCTTCGTTGGGGCGGTAGACGAAGCCCTCGAAGACGTAGACCTTGCCTGCAGCCTTGTCAACGACAGCATGACTGACGAAGGGACCACCCATCATCGCACCGCCCTCCATCTTCCACAGACCACGGAGCTCAGCACGAGCCATCTCCTCATCGGGGAGCTGCACACGGCGATAGAGGAGGCCATAGTTCTGCTCGGTGCAGGGGTAGGAGCCTTCGAATTCACCCGAGATATTGGCCTTGAGTACGGAGTCTCGCTTGGCAACCAGAGCATCGAGGCTGATATCCTTGGGGCTGTGATAGGGGTAGGTGTAGACGAGGATGTCGTGACGAGAGCGCATGGAGGAGTTGGACATCCAGAGGAAGTCCTTGCCGACACGCTTATTGCGAATATCCTCGGGGACATTGACGCGATGAGCGAAGAGGCTATCGACAAGCTCGGTAGCCTTCTGGCTGTAGGTCTTAGCGATAACCTCGCCGTAGAGGAAGAGCTCGTGGCGAATGAAGAGATTCATCAGCCCTTCGCCCTGAGTCTTGAGGTAGTTCTGTACCGAGTCGGCGCTGGGTGAGGTCATGCGCGCGACGATCTGCCCCTTGGCCCAGTCGTCATAGCTGTACTTCAGCGAGACCTTTGAGTAGCGCTGAGGGTCGATGTCCAGGAGGAAGACATTGCGTACGAGCTTCAGCGAGCCTTCGAAGGATGGGGTAGGGACGCGCGAGATGCGCAGGGAGGGTTCGCTCTGAGGGAGGGCAGGGGCATCTTCTTCGAGTAGGTCATAGAGCTGCATCGCCATGGGGGACTCGAAGTAGTCCTTGTCCATGACGAGCATGAGTTCGCCTGGCTTCCCGATAGCACTCTGCTGGAGTACAGAGGAGTTCTTGGAGGAAGATTTGCAGGAGCCGAAGGCTAATATGCTTGCGATGAGGGCGGGTAGGGCGAAGCCCATCCGGTAGTTGATCTTCATAAGGCGTATGTTGCTTTGTCTATCGTGCTTATTTACAGTAAGACAAAGATAACCAAAGTGCCACAGACTACCGCAGGGAGTAGCTCTGTGCTATGAGGCTCCTTCCTATCCAGTAAATGGGGCGGCTATACGTCGATTTTTGTGATCACGAAGGGGCTATCCTATGTGTAAGTATATCTGCGTCTTATGAAGGAGAAAGAACCCACCTCATACAGAGTGGAAAATGAACCAGTACTGGTCACTCGATAGACTACTACTGGTCAGTGATAGTTACCAGTACTGGTCGGAAGCGTGACCAGTACTACTTCGCTTGGTGACCAGTACTGGTCGCAATCCGCTCCTCTGCGGGCATGAAGCATCGCCGTATACAGGTGTGTTTTCTTCGCGCGCGTACATTTCTATATATGCGTGGAGGTGGGGGGCGAAGACCTCTCGTGGGGTGGGGCTTCTACACTACCTATAAATACCGTACCTTTGCGGGACAAATAAAGTATCATATAATAGTAAGCAACAACGACACAATGACCTCTAAAGAGATTCGCGAGTCATATAAGTCTTTCTTCCAAAGTAAGGGCCATACGATCGTACCATCAGCTCCGATGGTGGTCAAGGGCGACCCTACCCTGATGTTCACGAACGCAGGGATGAACCAGTTCAAGGATATTATCCTCGGTAATGCCGAGATCAAGCATAGCCGCGTGGCGGACTCACAGAAGTGTCTTCGCGTCAGTGGTAAGCACAACGACCTCGAGGAGGTGGGCCATGATACGTACCACCACACGATGTTTGAGATGCTTGGAAACTGGTCCTTCGGGGATTACTTCAAGCACGAAGCTATTGACTGGGCTTGGGAATATCTGACTGAGGTACTCCACCTCTCCCCCGAGCGCCTCTATGTGACGGTCTTCGAAGGGGCTCCTGCCGAAGGCCTTGAGCGTGATGACGAGGCTGCTGCTATCTGGGCAAAGCACCTGCCAGCCGAGCGCATCATCAACGGGAATAAGCACGACAACTTCTGGGAGATGGGCGACCAAGGCCCTTGCGGTCCTTGCTCTGAGATCCATATCGACATCCGCTCTGACGAAGAGCGTAAAGCCGTCGATGGCCTCACGCTGGTCAACCAGAGTCACCCTCAGGTCATCGAGATCTGGAACCTCGTCTTCATGCAGTACAACCGTAAGGCCGATGGCTCACTTGAGCCACTGCCTAAGCGCGTCATCGATACGGGGATGGGCTTCGAGCGTCTCTGTATGGCTATGCAGGGGAAGACGTCGAACTATGATACCGATATCTTCACCCCGATGATCCAGGCTATCGCCACGCTCACGGGGATCGAATACGGTGCTGATCAGAAGTCGGATGTCGCTATGCGCGTCATCGCCGACCACATCCGTACGATTGCCTTCGCTATCACCGATGGTCAGCTCCCCTCCAACGCTAAGGCGGGCTATGTCATCCGCCGTATCCTACGCCGTGCTGTCCGCTACGGCTATACCTTCCTCGGTCGTCGTGAGGCCTTTATGTATAGCCTCCTGCCCGTACTCATCGAGACGATGGGCGATGCTTACCCCGAGCTCATCGCTGGTCGCGAGCTCATCGCTAAGGTGATGCGTGAGGAGGAAGAGAGCTTCCTGCGCACGCTGGAGACGGGTATTCGTCTGCTGGATAAGCAGATCGAGGAAGCAAAGAAGGCCGGTAAGACCGTCCTTGATGGGCACGATGCCTTCGTCCTCTATGATACCTACGGCTTCCCCCTTGACTTGACCGCACTGATCCTCACTGAGCAGGGGCTGAGCGTCGACGAAGCCAGCTTTGACAAGGCTATGCAGGAGCAGAAGGAGCGTGCACGTAATGCCGCTGCTATCGATGCTGGTGACTGGCAGGTCGTCAATGATGGCTCTGCTGTACGCTTCGTCGGCTATGATACCCTCGAGTGTACCACGGAGATCCTCCGCTATCGTGAGGTGAAGCAGAAGAATGCTACCTTCTATCAGGTCGTCCTCTCTGAGACTCCCTTCTACGCAGAGATGGGTGGTCAGGTAGGTGATAAGGGCTTCCTCATCGCTACCGATGGCACGAAGTACGATATCTTCGATACGAAGCGTGAGAATAACCTCGCTATCCACCTGATGAAGAAGCTCCCCGCTACGCTGGAGGGTGACTTCCGTGCCGTGGTTGACGAAGAGCGTCGTCATCGTATCGAGGCTAATCACTCTGCTACGCACCTCCTGCATGAGGCTCTGCGTGAAGTCCTCGGCTCACACGTCGAGCAGAAGGGGTCGTTCGTCTCTGATGAAGTCCTGCGCTTTGACTTCGCTCACTTTGCGAAGGTCGAGCCCGAGCAGCTCCGTGCTGTCGAGCGTATCGTCGCAGCACGTATCCGTGCCTGCATCCCTCTGCAGGAATACCGCGAAGTGCCCATTGACGAAGCTCGTGAGATGGGGGCTATGGCTCTCTTCGGAGAGAAGTATGGGGATCACGTCCGTGTCATCCGCTTTGGCTCATCAACCGAATTCTGTGGGGGGACGCACGTCGCCTCTACGGGTGTGATCGGTACGCTGCGCATCACGAGTGAGTCCTCCGTAGCTGCAGGTGTACGCCGTATCGAGGCTGTCACGGGTGCAGCTGCTGAGAACTACCTCTATGAGCAGGCTGATATGATCGATGCTATCCGCCAGCTCTTCAATAATAGCCCTCAGCTGATGACGGCTATCCGCAAGACCCTTGAGGAGAACGCCGAGCTTGGTAAGCAAGTAGGGGAGTACGTCCGTGAGCAGATCGCTGAGAAAAAGCGCCAGCTACTGGAGAAGCGTGTCGAGGTCGGTGGTGTCCGCCTCTTCCTCATTGAGAAGGAGGTCCTCGCTGAGGTCATCAAGGATATCGCCTTCCAGATCGCAGGTGAGCTGCACGAGCCCTTCGTCTTCATCGCCGCTTGCGTAGAGCCCAGCTCTTCTAAGCCCAGCCTGACGCTGATGATCAGCAAGGATCTGGTAGAGTCAAGAGGCTGGAACGCTTCACAGCTCCTGCGTGCTGCTGCCAAGCATATCCAGGGCGGTGGTGGCGGTCAGCCTCACTTCGCTACGGCAGGTGGTAAGAACGTCGATGGACTCAACGCAGCTGTCGAAGAGCTCCTCTCCGCTATGGAGCTGAAGGCATAAGCCTACCCCTGTACGGATGATCATCGGTACACAGATACTCGATCGCAAGCTCCCCTCAGTCGCTGAGGGGCTGGCTTGCGATCGACTCTTTTTAGTCCTGGAGGAGCGTGTCGCAGAGCTCCATCCCGACCTCCTTCCACAGCTGCAGTCCGCACTTCCCGAGGCCATATGTCGTACGCTGCAAGGTGGCGAGGAGTGTAAGACGACGGAGTTGCTGGGGCTCCTATGGACTTGGCTCAGTGAAGAGGGGGCTACCCGCCGTAGTGCCCTCGTCCTCATCGGTGGGGGAGCCCTACTTGACTTAGGAGGCTTAGCCGCCTCGACCTATATGCGTGGCATAGCGACGGTCTATGTGCCGACGACACTGCTGGCGATGGTCGATGCCTCGGTAGGGGGGAAGACTGCGATTGACTTCCTCGGGGTAAAGAACCTTATTGGTTCCTTCCACCCTGCCCATGAGGTCATCGTTGATATTGACTTCCTGCGTACCCTTCCCTTGGAGGAACTCCTCTCTGGCTATGGTGAGGTCGTCAAGCATGCCACCCTTATGGGCGGAGAGGCCTGGCGAGAGGTCTGTCATATTGGCGACCCAGTTGGCCTCATGGATGACGAATGGCAGGCCCTCATTGAGAAGAGTATTGCCTACAAGGCATCCGTTGTGGAGGCTGATCCAATGGAGCGTGGGCTTCGCCGTATCCTAAATATCGGGCATACGGTAGGGCATGCACTGGAGGCCTACTCGCATCAGAATGAATTTCGCCGCACGCTCCCACATGGTGAGGCCGTCGTCTTTGGACTACTCATCGAGAGCTATATCACGATGTGCCAGCGTGGGACGAGCAAGGAGTACATCCGCCAGCTGATGACTTTGGCCCGTGAACTTTACTCTCCCTTCTTCTATACCTGCAAGGATTACCCCGAACTGCTGCGCCTTATGCGGTATGATAAGAAGAACTCTGCAGGCACCATCACGCTCATGGGTGTCATCGAGCCTGGAAATATCGAGGCAGTAGAGGTTGCGGATGAGGGAGTTATTAAGGAAGGGCTTGATTTTCTTCGCGAGACATTTGGTAGTTAGCCACCTTCTCCTTATCTTTGCAGCGCAAAAGGGACAAAGCCCAAGTGGTAAGTCTCCAAGAGCACTCGGGATGTAGCTCAGCCCGGTTAGAGTACTCGTCTGGGGGGCGAGTGGTCGCTGGTTCGAATCCAGTCATCCCGACTGAATATAATGCGAGTAGAAGTGAATCCACTTCTACTCGCATTGCTTTTAGTAGTCCTCATATTAAGGTATAGCTATGGTGCTTCGCTCTGGGTGAAGGATCATGCTATGGTGCCTTACTCTTCTCTATCTATTACCTGGCTATAAATCCCCCGTAATCTTTTGTATTTTTGTAGAGAGAACAAGCACTTATCACTCGGTGTGCAGGCCTCTGGCTGGCTGCCGATCAAGGAAAAAGAATATATGTATCGCACTACTACCTGTGGCGCCCTGCGCCTCAGTAATGTCGGGGAGCAGGTGACGCTCGCTGGCTGGGTCCAGAAGGCACGCCGTATGGGCGGGATGACCTTCATAGACCTTCGAGACCGCTATGGTATCACTCAGCTCGTCTTCAATGAAGCTCACGTAGGCGAGGCTCTCGTCTCTGAGGCAGAGAAGCTCGGCCGTGAGTACGTCATCCAGATCACGGGTGAGGTCACAGAGCGTGAGAATAAGAATCCTAAGCTCACTACGGGGGATATCGAGATCTCAGTCAAGACGCTGCGCGTACTCAATCCCGCAGAGGTGCCTCCCTTCACTATCGAAGACGATACCGATGGAGGGGATGACCTGCGTATGAAGTACCGCTACCTCGACCTGCGTCGTAGCTGCGTACGCTCCAATCTTGAGCTGCGTCACCGCTTCGCTCTCGCCGTGCGCCGCTATCTTGATGGTCAGGGCTTCCTCGAAGTAGAGACGCCTGTCCTCATTAAGTCTACGCCAGAGGGTGCTCGTGACTTCGTCGTGCCCTCTCGCATGAACCCTAACCAGTTCTACGCTCTGCCCCAGTCTCCTCAGACCTTCAAGCAGTTGCTGATGGTTAGTGGTTTTGACCGCTATTTCCAGATCGTCAAGTGCTTCCGTGACGAGGATCTTCGTGCGGACCGCCAGCCTGAGTTCACTCAGATCGACTGTGAGATGAGCTTCGTCGAGCAGGAGGATGTGCTGACGATCTTCGAGGGGATGACCCGCTACCTCTTCAAGGAGTTGCTCGATCTCGATATCCAGACGCCCTTCCCTCGTATGAGCTGGCACGATGCGATGAAGCGCTATGGCTCTGATAAGCCGGATACACGCTTCGGTATGGAGTTCGTCGAGCTCAAGGATGTGCTCTCGGGTCATGGCTTCTCTGTTTTCGATGATGCCGCCTATATCGGTGGTATCTGCGCTGAGGGTGTTGCCAGCTATACGCGTAAGCAGCTCGATGCTCTGACTGACTTCGTCAAGCGTCCGCAGATCGGTGCTAAGGGTATGGTCTATGCTCGTGTCGAAGCTGATGGCTCTGTCAAGAGTAGTGTCGACAAGTTCTACAGTCAGGAGACGCTGCAGGAGCTGGCACGTGCGATGCAGGCTAAGCCCGGTGATCTGATCCTCATCCTCTCAGGTGATGATGCGATGAAGGTGCGTAAGCAGCTCTGCGAGCTTCGTATTGAAGTGGGCAATCAGCTTGGTCTCCGCGATAAGACGAAGTTCTCCTGTCTCTGGGTAGTTGACTTCCCCCTCTTCGAGTGGGATGAAGAGACCCAGCGCTTCTACGCTATGCACCACCCCTTCACTTCTCCCAAGCCCGAGGACGTACCTATGCTTGAGACGAATCCAGGGGCTGTGCGCGCCAATGCCTACGATATG
>ERZ772972.645-NODE-645-length-12841-cov-3.692633_pt1 | contig 12841 bp, 1 predicted proteins | sample MGYA00580673_ERZ772972 | MGnify/ENA primary metagenome ERZ772972 (study PRJEB29015, sample SAMEA2738051) | human oral metagenome | biome: human oral; feature: human-associated habitat; material: saliva | place: China | collected 2229 ... | reverse complement strand
TCGGGCCGCCCCTGTCGGGCGTCATTCAGGACGCTTTCCGGGCGCTTCGGGTCAGTGCCGCTTGCGCAGGCCGCCCAGCATGCGGGCCATCAGGCCGCCTTTCCTGCCGGAGGTGTCTGCCTCGGGCGCGGGGCCGGACTGGGCCTCTTCATACGCGTGGGCCACCTGGGCCAGCGTCTCGAAGACGAAGCGGCGCGGGTTGACACGACGGCCGGTGAGCACTTCCATGCGGGCGATGGCCTGCATCACCAGCATCGAGTGGCCGCCCAGGTCGAAGAAGTTGTCATCGGACCGGATGTCATCGGTGCCCAGCAGGTCGGCCCAGACGCCGGTCAGCGTGGCTTCCATCGAACCCGCCTCTTCGGCGGGCAGAGGCGCTTCGGCCGTGGCCGCACCATCTGCGGCGGCATCCGGGGACGGGGCAGCCTGGGTCTGCACGCTGCTACCTTGCTCGGTGGCAGATGCCGCAGCGGTCGCAGGCATGGTTGCCGGCGTGTTGGCGGCTGCCGAGGCCTGGGCAGCCGCGATCACTTCACGAGCGGCTGCGTGCCCGGTACCGATCCCTTCCCGGACCGGCGCGGCTCCTGAGGGGGCCGTGCGGGTCGCCTTCTCGATGCCGATCTCTTCACCGAAGCCGGGCTGGTGCACCGGTGCGGCCGACGAAGGCTGGGGGGCAGCGGCCCGGGACGTGGTCGTCGGCGTGGACGGCAGGGTGGTGACCGGATGGTCGACCCCACAGAGCACGGCCGTCGGAATATGCGTGAGCATGTCCGCCAGCGGGGTGTCGGGCGTGCTGTCCAGCCAGCGGGTCAGCAGCAGCTGGTAGGCCTCGGCGATCCGGCGCACGCGCAGCGCGTCGAAGATGTCGGTGTTGTACTGCAGGCCGCCCACCAGGTGGTTGCCATTGGCCAGGAACCACAGTCCCAGATCCTCGGCGGTGCCGGGTTGCAGCACGTACAGCGGCTTGTCGTGCAGGTTGCCCCACTGCAGCTGGCGTGCCGTGGCTTCCTGGAACGAGAAGAAGGCCTGCCAGAGCGGGGGACGGGACTCGTCACGGGACGGGCCCATGGCCTGCAGGATGCGGTCGGCCGGCACATCACTGTTGCCGAAGGCGGTCACGACGGTCTGGCGGACCTGTTCGAGCAACTGCTTGATGGTGTGCGGAGCGCGCTCACGGGCGCCGGCGCCGGCTGCCATGCCGGCAGGCGTGGCGCTGTCCGGGCTGGCGTGGGCCCCTGCATGGGACGAGGCCTGATCGTTGCCGAAATGGAAGGTGAGCGGCAGGGCATTGACGAAGAAGCCCATCACCTGCTCCAGCTCGGGCAGCTCGCGGCCACGCACGGGGGTGCCGATGCGCAGCGTGGGCTGGCGCGACAGGCCGTGCAGGAGCAGTGCCCAGACGGCCAGCAGCGTCATGAACGGCGTGGTGTGCTGCTGGCGGGCGTGCTCGCGCAGCCGGGCCACCAGGGGTTCGGGCAGGTACAGCCATTCGGTGCTGCCCAGGCCGCTCATGCGGGCCGGGCGCTTGCGGTCGGCCGGAACGTCCAGAGGCGGCAGTTTCGGATCGATGATCGACAGCCAGTGGTCGACCTGTTTCTGCAGCGTGTCGCTCTTCAGGAACTGGTGGTGCCAGCCGGCGAAATCGCCGTAATCGATGGCCAAGGGCGGTAGCGGATCGGCGGCGCCGGGTTTCTCCATCTGGTGCGCATACAGGGCCGCCATTTCCTGATACAGCAGGTCGAAGGACCAGCCGTCCCAGATGATGTGGTGCGGCATGAAGAACCAGACGTGCTGCTCTTCGCCCAGCCGGAACATGCGGGTGCGGAAAAGCGGTGCGCCGTGCAGCGGAATCGGTTCCTGAGCCAGCGAATCGATGGCATGACGCAGGGCCGTTTCCTGGGCCTGGCCCTGCAGCTTGCTCAGGTCCATCGCCGGGAAGAGCGAGACCTGCAGGTTGTCCATCACGCGCTGCTCGGGCATGCCCTGGGCATCGGTGTCGATGACGGTGCGCAGGATCGGCTGGCGCTGCATCAGCTGGTTGAATGCACGCTGGAAGGCGTATTCATTCAGCTTGCCGGTGAGGCGGTGGGCCGACGGCGTGTTGTAGACCGGGGTGCCGGGATTGATCGACTCCAGGAAGTAGAGCCGCTGCTGCATCAGCGACAGCGGCGCGACACTGCGGTCAGCGCGACGGGTGATGGTGTCGGCCGGCTCGGCAGCGGGCACGTGGCTGGCGGCGGGGGCAGCAGGCTGCTCGGTGGCCTGAGCGGAAGGCTGCCCTTCGCCCCCCTCCAGCCAGGCAGCCAGCTGCAGTGGTGTCGGGGCCTCGAACAGCGCCGCCAGCGGAAGCTTGCGGCCCAGCTCACGGCCCAGCGCCTGCAGCAGCTGGGCGGCCAGCAGCGAATGACCACCCACGGCGAAGAAGTCGTCGTCGTCGGACACTTCGGGCAGGCGCAGGTATTCGGCCATCAGCGCGCGTACGCGGGGCAGCAGCGTGGGCGCCGAGGCAGCAGCCTGTGCGGGCGAGCTGGTCGGCGCGGGCGCCGCGGAGGCTGCGGCGATCGTGGCAGCAGCCGCTTCGCCTGCCGTTGCCGGGGGCGTGCTGGCAGCGGGTGCGCTGGCACCGGGGCGGGCGGCCGGTTCGGACGAACGCGGTGCTGCATTCCGGGCGCTGGCGGATGGCTGGGGCATGACGGTGCTGGCATGCCGGTTGGGAATGCTGCGGGCCAGCTGGTCAGGCCGGGGCAGGGCCTTGCGGTCGATCTTGCCGTTGGGCAGCAGCGTGAAGGTGGGCAGCCAGACGAAGTGTTGCGGCACCATGTAGTCGGGCAGCTGCTTGCGCAGGTGGCTGCGAAGGGCGCTGGCTTCTTCACGGTTGGCTTCGCGCGGGGCGGCCTCGGGATCGTCGGACACCATGTAGGCGACCAGGCGCTGATCGCCGGGCACGTCCTCGCGCACGATGGTGACGACCTGGGTGATGCCCTCGAAGGTGGACAGTACCGATTCGATCTCGCCCAGTTCGATGCGGTAGCCGCGCACCTTCACCTGGTGGTCCAGACGTCCCAGGTGCTCCAGCGTGCCGTCGTGGTGCCACCGGCCGCTGTCGCCGGTGCGGTAGGCACGACGTCCGACGACATGTGCAGATTGATTCTGTTCCGAATGATTCTTGATGAAATCATCCGGAATGAACCGATCTTCGGTGAGTTCAGGGCGGTTCAGGTAGCCCAGCGCCACACCTTCGCCGGCAATGACGATCTCGCCGGCTGCGCCCACCGGCACTTCCTGGCCATGGGCGTCCACGATGTGGATGCGGGTGTTGTCGATGGGGCCGCCGATGCGGATGTACGACGGCTGCGGCGGAACCTGCCAGCAGGTGGACCAGACGGTGGTCTCGGTCGGGCCGTACATGTTCCACAACGTGACCGGCAGCGCGGTGAGGTCGCGTGCCAGGTCCAGCGGCAGCGGTTCGCCACCCACCAGGGCACGGAAGCCTTCGGTCGGTTGCCAGTCTGCGGCCAGCAGCAGGCGCCAGGTGCCCGGAGTGGCCTGCATGACGGTGATGTTCCATTGCTGCAGGCGCTCGGCCAGGCGATGGCCGTCGCCGGTGTCGTCGCGGTCGGCCACGTAGACGGTCCCACCGGCGATCAGCGGGGTGATGAGCTCCAGCAGCGCGATGTCGAAGGACAGCGTGGTGACGGCCAGCAGCCGGTCGCTGGCGCGGATGCCGGGCTTGCGCTGCATGGACAGCAGCAGGTTGGCGGCAGCGCGATGCGGTACGGCCACGCCCTTGGGCTTGCCGGTGGAGCCGGAGGTGTAGATGACGTAGGCGGCCGCTTCGGGGCGGGACAGGTCCAGGCGCTTCTCGATCTCGCCGCTGGCGGGCAGATCCTGGATCAGCTCGTCGGCCGAGATGGTCAGCGTGCGCTCGGCCGGCCAGTTGAACTGTTGACAGACCTCGACGGTCTCGGCATCGGCCAGGACGAGGGCCAGGCCGGCGTCTTCGGCCATGTAGGACAGGCGATCCTGCGGGAAGTGCGGATCAAGCGGCACGTAGGCGGCACCGGTACGCCAGACGGCCCACTGGGCCACCACCATGGCCACGCCACGGGTCAGGCACAGGCCGACGCGACTGTCGGGGCCGACACCGTATTCCTGCAGGCGCAGGGCCAGCTGGTGGCTGGCATCCAGCAGGGCACGGTAGCTGAGCTGATGGCGGGCATCGACCAGAGCGGTCTTCCGGGGCTGGGTGATGCCGATGCGATCGAGCAGGGCCACCGGGGTGCGGCCCAGACCCTGTTCATGCTCCGTCCGGTTCCAGCGGGCCAGCAGCGCCTGCTGCTCGGCATCCAGCGCGGGCAGGTGGCCGACGGGGCGCTGCGGGTCCTGTGCGATGCCGGCCAGCAGGGCGGCGTAGCTCTGCAGCCACTGTTGGATGCTGGCATCGTCGAAGAGCGCGGTGCTGTACTGGCACTCGATGCGCAGGCCGGTGTCCAGCGGCGTGAGGTTGAAGAACAGTTCGAAGTTCTCGAAGCGACGGGCTACCGGGTGGATGGTGGTGTCGAAGCCGGGCAGTGCGGTGAGTGCCGGATCCAGCCGCTGGTCGAGGTTGAACATCACCGACACGAGCGGCAGCCGGGACGGGTCGCGCCGGAGTGCCAGGTGGCGCAGCAGCGTGCCGAAGGTGAAGCGCTGGTGGTCGAAGGCGTCGAGCAGCTCACGCTGCACGCCGGCCAGCCAGTCGGCGGCAGTGGCTTCGGTATCGATGCGGCCACGCACGGGCAGCAGGTTGACGCAGTGGCCGACGATGTCGGGCAGTTCGGCCGCCATCTGGCCGGCGGCGGGCACGCCCACCACCACGTCGGGGCTGCTGGTCAGGCGCGACATCAGCAGCTCGAAGCCGCCCAGCAGCAGCGAGAACAGGCTGATGCGCAGGCTGCGGGCTGCCTGCTGCAGGCGCTCGAAGTCGGCGGCCGGGATGAGGTGGTCGATGCGGTTGGCCGCGACCTGGCGACGGGCCGGGCGCGAGTGGTCGGTGGGCAGATCGGTGACGGGCACGTCCTTGGCGTAGCGGCCGGTCCAGAAATGCACATTGGCGCCGGCTTCGGCGCTTTGGGCAAAGCGGGCTTCGTCGGCGGCGTAGTCGGCGTAGGCGGACGAGGTCAGCGGTTCGCCCCGCATGGCGCGCGCCAGGTCACGCAGCACGATGCCGAAGGAGTAGCCGTCGCAGACCAGGTGATGGGCGGCCAGCAGCAGCACGCCATGCTGGTCGGTCAGACGCAGCAGGTGAGCACGAAAGAGCGGACCCTTGCCCAGGTCGAAGGGGGCAGTGACCACCTGCTGACGCCAGTCGGCCAGGCGCCGGTTGCGGGTGGATTCGTCCTGCATGCGCAGATCCACCACGTCGAAGACGAGGGGAGCGGCGTCGGTGGGCTGGACCAGCATTTCGGAGCCGTCGTCACTGAAGACGGCGCGCAGGGCCTGATGGGCCTGGTGCACGGCCTGGCAGGCGCCCTGCAGCCGGGTGACGGCAGCATCGTCGAGCGGGCCGCGCAGGTCCAGCTCGACGGCTTCGTTGTAGGCCAGTGAGGCTTCGCGGCCCAGATGATCGGCCAGCCAGACTTCGCGCTGGGCATCGGTGGGCGTGATGACCTGTTCGATGGCTGCGGCAGCAGGGTCGGCCGCGAAGGGGTCGAAATCCACCGCCACGCCCACCAGGCCGGCGGGCAGCGGGTGTGAGGGGTTGGATTCGTGGCTCATGGCTTTTCTCTCTGGTGGAATGTGGGGTCATTTCGGCGGACGCCCCGGCCGGGGTGTGGGCCAGGGTGTCCGTCGATGCCTTCTTGTGGTTATGTGTGTCAGACGTTGCTCTTCAGTTGCATGTAGCTGCCGGGCCGGTCAGGGTCGGCGATGAACCAGGCGGCCTTGCCCTGGGCGTCACGCCCCAGGCGGGCACCGGGTACCGGCGGCTTGGTGGGGTCGAAGCTGGCAGACGTGTCGGCGGCATTCTGCACGGGCTTGCCGGGCAGGAAACCGTCGGCCTGCAGTTCCAGCACCGAGTCGCAGAAGGCCTTGCGGATGGCTTCGACATCGGCCTCGCTGTGCGCCGTGGTCATGAAGCAGGGGAAGTTGTCCAGGATGTGGATGCCGCGGCTGCGCATCATGGCAAACAGCAGGTCCTGGTACGGGTGATCTTCGGTGAAGACGATCCGCCAGACCGAGGCGAAGTGCTTGACCGCGATGGGCGCACCGTGCTCCTGGCAGAAGGCGTTGAGCGAATCGACCAGTTGTGTGGTGGTCTCGGTGAGCTTGCGTTGCAGCTCGGGACCCGCTTCCTTCAGGTACGAGAGCACGGCGTGGCAGGCAGCCAGCGCCAGCGGGTGCCGCACGAAGGTGCCGGCGAAGTAGGTGACGCCGACGGTGGGGATCGAGTCGTCGCCATACTGCCAGGCGCCGCCATCCAGGGCATCCATGTACTGGCGCTTGCCGGCGATGATGCCGATGGGGAAGCCGCCGCCGATCACCTTGCCGTAGCTGGCCAGGTCGGCGCGCACGTCAAAGTGGGCCTGGGCACCGCCGGGGCCGGTACGGAAACCGGTGACCACCTCGTCGAAGATCAGCAGGGAGCCGGATTCGGCCGTGATGCGCCGCAGCTCGTGCAGGAACTCGCGCGGCTGCAGGTCGGGGCGGCGGCTCTGCACGGGCTCGACCAGCACGGCGGCCAGGTTGTCGGCGTTGTCACGCACCCATTGCAGGGCGTCGGGCTCGCCGTATTCCAGGATGACGACGTTGGCGGCGGTGTTGGGCATGATGCCGGGGGCGGCCGGCATGGCACGACCCCGGGCGCCCAGACGCACGATCACTTCGTCGAAGATGCCATGGTAGGAACCGGCGAAGACGGCGATGCGCTCGCGGCCGGTGACGGTGCGGGCGATGCGCACGGCGCCCATGACGGCTTCGGAGCCGGTGTTGCAGAGTGCTGCACGGTCAAAGCCGGTCATCTCGCAGACCAGTTCGGTGACGGGGCCGGCCAGCGGATGCTGCGGGCCGATCTCGTAGCCAAGGTCGAGCTGGCGACGCACGGCATCCAGCACGAAGTCGGGCTGCCAGCCGAACAGGCTCATGCCGAAGCCGTTCAGGGCGTCGACGTACTCGTTGCCGTCCAGATCCCACAGGTGCGAGCCCTTGGAGCGCCCGATGACGATCTGGTAGATCATCTCCTTCAGGCGCGGGCGGAAGCCGTTGACGACGCGCGGGTCGGCCGAGTGCGGGCGATGCTGCTGCGTGTAGTCGCGCGAGGCGCGGGTGCGGTCGACGTAGCGCTTGATGAAGGCATCGAGCCGCGCTTCCTGGCGCGGGGTGAGCGCGTCGTGCTGCTGGCGGTAGATGCGGGCGATGGCGCCGAAGGCACGCTTCGGATCATCGGTGGGGCGCTCGTCGGCCTCGGCGCTGCTCGGGGCGGCGCTGGCCGAAGTGGCGACTGCTGGGACGGCGGGCGCCTGGGCCGGCGCAGCGGCGACTGGCGCATCGGTGGCGGTGATGACGGCCTGGGCGGGCGCCGCCATGGCGGGCTGGCCTGTCAGCAGGCGCAGCTGGTTCTCCATCAGCTGCAGTTGCTGGCTGAGCAGGTACGAGACACCGTCGACGGCGCCCGCCGGGGCGAGCGGGGCCAGCAGCGGTGCCTGGGCGGGCATGCTCGGCATGGCCGGCTGCAGGGCCGTCGGCGCGGCCGCGGCCGGAAGCTGGGGCGCAGCGGCGACGGCGCTGTCCGCGGCGGGGGCGGCCACGGCGGCATCGGCCGGCAGGATGCCGTCCAGGTGCTGGACGACGGCGTTGGGGCTGGGCAGGTCGGTCATCAGCTGGCGGAAGCTGATGGGCGCGTTGAAGTGGCGCTTGATCTGCAGGGCCAGCTGGGTGAGCAGCAGGGAGTCCAGCCCCAGGTCGACGAAGGCGCTGTCGCGGTCCTCGGGTCCGACGGTGATTCCACAGACTTCATCGATGGTATCGGCCAGTTCCTGATGCAATCTCGCTTGGCGATCGTTGGTGCTCATGGTGTGCGTGTGCTGCTTGAGAGGGTTCGGGTTTTCTGAAGGGGATGAGGGGGCCGCTGTGGCACGGGCCGAAACAGGGCTGGTCGTGGCAGGATGGACTGCGGCGTCCGGAGACGATCCCGCCGCCTGAGGCGTCACGGCCTGATTCGGCTGGCCGGTGCGTGCCTGCAGGGCGGCACGCAGGGCGCGGATGGCGGCTTCAGCAGCGGAGATCAGGCCCTGATGGTCAGTGCTGGCCACGGATGCGGCCACCGGCACGGAAGACGGTGCCAGCGGCTGGTCACCGGCGGCGGGATGCGCCGGACGGGCCGGAAGCGTGTTCGTCGCGGTGGGGGCCGTGCTGGCAGACGGCGTGGCGGCCAGGGGCACTGCACGGGCCTGTGCACCGCAGGTGGCGTATGCAGCAGACGGGACGCGGGCGTCCCGCCCATCCGCGGCCGGTGCATCCAGCCAGTAGCGCTTGCCCTCGAAGGGGTAGGTGGGCAGCGGAATGCGCCGGCCCTGGACCGGGGCGAGGCTGGCCGCCGGCAGGCGATCCAGACACCACATCCGGGCATGGGCGCGGGCAAGCGACCTCACCTCGTCATCGGCCGACTCCAGGCTGGCGACGCAGGCTGGCGCCTTCCTGGCGGGCGCGGCACGGCGCACCAGGTTGACCAGAATGCGGCCGGGACCGACTTCCAGGAAAGTGCTGTCGGGGCTTTCGGCCAGGACATGCTGCACGGCATCGGCAAATCGCACGGTGTCGCGCAGCTGCGCAGCCCACCAGTGCGGGTCGGTGGCCTCGGCATCGGTCAGCGGTCGGCCGGTCCGGCCCGAGACGATGGGGATGGTCGGGGACGACAGGCTTACCCGGGACACGGCCCGCTCGAAGGGCGAGACGGCCGGCTCCATCATGGCCGAATGGAAGGCGTGCGAGGTCTTCAGTCGCTGGTTGGCGATGCCTTCGGCTTCCAGCTGCCGTGCCAGCGCGTCAATGGCGGCTTCAGGGCCTGCCACCACGCAGGCTTCGGGCGCATTGATGGTGGCGATCGACAGCTCCGAGGGCAGTCGTGGCGCCACGTTGGCGGCCGGTTGCCGCACGGCCAACATGGCACCGGCCGGCAAGGCCTGAATGAGCTGGCCACGCAGGGCCACCAGCCGGGCAGCATCGGCCACCGACATCACGCCCGCAATGACGGCGGCCGTGAATTCGCCCAGGCTGTGACCCACCAGCATGTCGGGCAAAAGCCCCTGGTGCTGCCACCAGCGGGCCAGTGCGTATTCGATGGCAAAGAGGGCCGGCTGGGTCAGTGCCGTCTGGGCCAGGTCGGCCTCGCTGCCGTGAAAGACGAGGGCACGCAGGTCGGCACCGCTGTGGCGCGTCGGGTTCTGAGGGGCTGCGCCGGATGCGGCCGGATGTCCGCCGGGGGTATGGTCGTCCGGACGTGTGTGTCCGTTGCTCGGCAGGCCGCTGTTCTCGGCGGACTGGATGAGCGTGTTCAGCCACGGATGACCGTTGGCGCCGGGCAGGGGGCCGATGGCCTCGGCCACTTCATCGAACGCGCGGGCAAAGACGGGCTCCTGCTCGTAGAGCTGACGCCCCATGGCCGCGTACTGGGCGCCCTGACCCGGGAAGAGCCAGACCAGGGGGCCTTGGGCGGCTGCCGTTGCATGGATGTGGTCGGGGGCGCTGTCGTTTTCCAGCGCGGCGATGGCCTCGTCCAGTGTCCGGGCCAGCACGCACTGGCGATGCGGCAGCGGACTGCGGCCGTGGGCCAGCGTGAAGGAGATGTCGCTCAGGTTGGCAAGCGCCGTCGACAGGAACGGGTCTGCGTCCTGGCCGGTACGTGTGGTGCCCTTGTCTGCAGGATCGTCAGCCGCATCCGTCCGGGCTTGCGCTGCTTGCAGCCGGCGCAGGTGCTCGGCCAGCTGGCGACGCTGGGTGGCCAGGGCCGTGGGGGTGCGTGCGCTGAGCGGGAGGAAGGCGAGCGCTGCATCCGCGGCATGGGCAGACGGGGCGGCAGCTGCCTGCACGGTACCAGTTGCAGGGGCACCGAGCGCCAGGTCGGCCGGCGCTTCCTCGATGATGATGTGGGCGTTGGTGCCGCCCACGCCGAAGGCGCTGATGGCCGCACGTCGCGGGGTGCCAGGGGTGGCCGGCCATGGCGTGGCCTCGGCGGTGACCCGGAACGGGCTCTGTTCCAGCTGCAGGCCGGGGTTGGGCTTCCTGAAGTGCAGGGTGCCGGGGACGAGGTTGTGCTGCAGGGCCATCACCGTCTTGATGGTGGCCGAAGCACCAGCCGCGATGACCGTGTGACCGATGTAGCTCTTGAGCGAGCTGAGCACGGCAAAGCCGGTGTCCTGGGTCTCTTCGCGCCAGGCGCGGGTCAGGGCGCGCACTTCCACCGGGTCGCCCATCGGGGTGGCGGTACCGTGGGCCTCCACGACCTGGATGCTGCGGGCAGGCACGCCGGCGTCGTCCAGGGCGGCGCGGATGACGGCATGCTGGCCTTCCACGCTGACCGCGGTGAAGCTGGCCTTGTTGCCGCCGTCGTTGTTGATGCCCACGCCGCGGATGACGGCGTAGACGGTGTCGCCGTCACGGCGGGCGTCAGCCAGGCGCTTGAGCAGCACCACGGCAGCACCGTCGGAGAACACCGTGCCCTGGGCATCGGCATCGAAGCTGCGGGTGAAGCCGTCAGGCGAGAGCATCGAGCCGGCTTCGTGGCGGTAGCCGCTGTTGACCGGGGCGGTGACGGCAACGCCTCCGGCCAGCGCCATCCGGCACTGACCGGCACGCAGCGCCTGCACGGCCTGGACGATGGCCACCAGCGAGGTGGAGCAGGCGGTGTGCACCGAGACGGCGGGCCCCCGCAGGTCCAGCCGGTTGGCCGTGCGGGTGGCGATGTAGTCCTTCTCGTTGTCGAGCATCACCTGGAATTCGCCCAGGGCGGCGATTTTCTCCGGGTAGTGCTGCAGGTGACGCTGGAAGTAGGTGGCGTTGTACATGCCGGCGAAGACGCCGATCTGACGGTTGCCGTCGCGCGGGGCCTGGCCGCCCTGCTCAAGGCACTGCCAGGCCAGTTCCAGGAAGATGCGCTGCTGCGGATCCATCAGCTCGGCTTCGCGCGGGCCGATGCCGAAGAAGGCTGCATCGAAACGCGCTGCGTCGTCGAGCACGCCGCGTGCGGCCACGTAGTCGGGGTCGCCGGTGAGGCTGGCGGGCAGGGAGGGATCCAGCTCCTCAGGCCGGAAATGACGGATGCCGTCACGGCCGGCGATCAGGTTCTGCCAGAGTTCCTCGATGCTGGCAGCGCCCGGGAAGCGGCCTGCCATGCCGATGATGGCGATGGTGCGCTCGTCCTCGCCCGTCGGGGGCGCGACGTTCGCCTGGCCGGCAGGGGCAGCATGCGGGGCGCCGTCGTCCGTACCAGGGGCAGACTGGCTGTCCGGATGCGTTTCGGCATGTGGGGTCGTCTCGGCCGGGGCCTGATGGGATGCGTGCCCGGCGCGGGCCGCAGCATCACCAGGTTGCAGGATGTGCTGCAGCTCGGTGGCCGGCACGCCTTCCGCGATGCGCGCGGCAAAGGCCGTCACCGTGGGGGTGCCGAAGAAGTCCTCGATGCCGATGGCCGGTCCGAAGGTCTGCTGCAGGGCTTCCAGGGCCTGGGCGGCCAGCAGGGACGATCCCCCCACCTCGAAGAAGTTGTCGTGGGCGCGCAGGCCCCGGATGGCCAGGATGGGTTCCAGCAGCGCGATGATGCGCTGTTCGAGCCGGCGCTTGAGCGCAGGGGTCAGGGCCTGGCTGCCGGTACCTGCCTGGCCATCAGGGCGAGGGGGCGTCTCGGTCGTGCGAGGTGTGCCGGATACAGGTTGTGGTGTCGATGACGCAGCGGATGCCGCGATCTCGCGTTTATTCTGGTTTGAATGTGCAAGATCTGTATCGATTCCGGTTACGTCACGGTCTGTAACCTCCGTGTCTTCTGTAAAACCGGTGTCGACAGAGTTTACGGGTGTTGTGTCTTTGGTCTCCATGGCCTGCAGGGCGCGGCGGTCCAGCTTGCCGTTCAGCGTGATCGGCAGTTGTGGGACGGCCACGAAACGTGCGGGCATCATGTAGATGGGCAGGCGCTGGCGACAGTGGTCGCGCAGGGCGTCGTCATCGGGCAATGTCTGGCCGGCGGCTGCCACCAGCCAGGCCACCAGGCGGCGCTCGCCATTGGGCGGGCACTCGTCGGTGATGGCGGCATTGGCCACGGCCGGATGGCTGGCCAGCACGGCCTCGATCTCGCCCGGCTCGATGCGAAAGCCCCGGATCTTGAGCTGACCATCCAGTCGGCCCAGGTACTCCAGGCGGCCATCGTCGAGCCAGCGCACGGCGTCGCCGGTGCGGTAGAGCACGTCGTGAGGACCACCGAACGGATCGGCAACAAAGCGTTCCTTCGTGAGATCCGGGCGGTTCAGGTAGCCCAGGGCCACGCCCGGGCCACCGATGTAGAGTTCGCCGGTCAGGCCGGGGGGAACGGCATCGCCCAGCGGGCTCAGCACGCGCACGTAGGTCCAGTTGATGGGACGGCCCAACGGCACGGAGGCGTGGCTGTCCAGATCGTGTTCGGAAACCGGTCCCGTGACGGCAAAGGTGGTGGTCTCGGTGGGGCCGTAGCCGTTGATCAGCTGCAGTCCGGGCAGTGCCTGCAGCGCCCGGCGCACATGACGGGGCGACAGGGCCTCACCGCCCGTCATCAGCGTGCGCAGACCCTGCAGGTGCAGCGGATCCTCGTCGACGATGCGGTTGAAGAGCGCGGCCGTCA
>ERZ772972.644-NODE-644-length-12851-cov-10.885980_pt1 | contig 12851 bp, 10 predicted proteins | sample MGYA00580673_ERZ772972 | MGnify/ENA primary metagenome ERZ772972 (study PRJEB29015, sample SAMEA2738051) | human oral metagenome | biome: human oral; feature: human-associated habitat; material: saliva | place: China | collected 2229 ... | reverse complement strand
AAATCGGCAGTTTTTGAATGCCGAAAATACCCGCTGCGATGATAAAAATCGCAATAACCCATGCAAAAATGGGGCGGTCAATAAAAAACTTAGCCATTGGTGCCTTCCTTATTTAGCTGCGGATGCCGGTTTGGCTTCAGAGGTCGTCTGAGCGTCTTTCTTCACTTCGGAAGCAGCTTTGGGCACGGCTTCTGCAGCACTTCCGGCAGGCGTCCATTCTTTAGGCGTAACCTTTTTCGCACCCATCATGGCGGCGATGCTGGTGCCGTCCACAACGACTTTGTCGCCGTCGTTCAGACCCGCAGTGATAATCCAGTTGGTTCCCTGCTGCTGGGCGACTGTTACCTCGCGCGACTCCATTTCGCCTTTGGCGTTCACAATCGTTACAGTATCTTTCGTACCGCGCGTTACTGCCTGCTGCGGTACGACAAAGGCATTAGCAACAGCAACCTGCTCCATCAGGACACGCACATAGAGACCGGGCATCAGGATATTTTTGTCGTTCGGCACTGACGCGCGCAGCGTGATTTGTCCAGTCGTTTCGTTAACAGACGGATCGGAGAACAACAAACGGCCTTTGTACGGATAAACTTCGCCGTTGTCGAACTTGATGCCCACTTCAATCGCGCCGTCCACGCCCGACAGCTTACCTTCGGCAACCTGTTGGCGCAGCTTCATCACTTCGGTCGCAGATTGAGTGATGTTCACATACATAGGATTGGTTTGGCGGATGGTCGCCAGAACGGTCGTATCGCCCGCGCTCAGCAGCGTACCCTCGGATACTTTAGACTGACCGATGAAACCCGAAATCGGCGCGGTAATGCGCGCCCTGTTCAAATTGATACCGGCAGATTTGATCGCCGCCTGAGCCGCTTTAACGCTTGCTTCGGCTGAACGTTTCGCCGTTACCGCCGCATCGTAGTCCTGTTTGCTGATGGCATCGGCGGCAACCAGCGGTTTGTAACGCGCCAAGTCGGCATTGGCTTTAGCAAGAGTTGCCTGCGCGCTTGCCAACTGGGCGCGCGAGCTTTCCAGATTTGCTTCATAGGTGGAGCTGTCGATTTGGTAAAGCGGCTGCCCGGCGCGGACATAGCTGCCCTCTTGGAACAGGCGTTTTTGGATGATACCGCCGACTTGCGCGCGGACATCCGCAGTACGCAGCGACTCCAAACGTCCCGGCAGCTCGGTCGTCAACGCGATAGTTTCAGGATGGACGGTAACGACACCGACCACAGGAGCGGGAGCCTGCTGTGCCGCTGCCTGCTGCCCTGCTCCGCCCGCTTCGCCTTTCGCCGTATCACCACCTTTACCGCACGCCGAAAGAGCCAGCGCAATAGCGGCAGCGATTGCCGTCATGCTTTTCACCTTAGAAGCATAAAAAGTCATTATTTTTCCTATCTAGATAATTGTTATGAAGTTTCACTATATGCTTTGTTATTGTAGCCGATTTTTGGTTCCGAAAACAACAATCGCCTGCTTCAATATCTGAAGCAGGTCGTCTGAAAAAAAGAGTTTATATTTGAGAGCCAATCTCAATTACAGGCGTCATTATACATACATGCTTGCATGGATACAAAGTATTTTTTATAATCCCCAACATTCCACTTAACTTGAAACAGGCATCATGCGGAAAACCAAAACCGAAGCTCTTAAAACCAAAGAACATTTAATGCTCGCCGCGCTGGAAACCTTCCACCAAAAAGGCATCGCGCGCACTTCCCTCAACGAAATCGCCCAAGCCGCCGGCGTCACGCGCGGCGCTTTGTATTGGCATTTCAAAAACAAAGAAGACTTGTTCGACGCCCTCTTCCAACGCATTTGCGACGACATCGAAAACTGTATGCATCAGGACGCAGCTGATAGCAATGAACAAGAGTGGCCGCTTTTCCGCCGCACCTTGATGCACTTTTTCACGCGTCTGCAAACCAACGACATCCACTATAAATTCCACAGCATCCTGTTTTTAAAATGCGAACACACCGATCAGAACGCCGCGGTCATCGACATCGCGCATAAACATCAATCCATTTGGCGCGAAAAAATTACCGAAGTTCTGACCAAATCCATCGCCCAACATGCCTTATCCGAAGATTTGGATACCGACATGGCGGTCATCTTCATCAAATCGACGCTGGACGGTCTGATTTGGCGTTGGCTCTCGTCCGGCAAAAATTTTGATCTCGCCCAAACCGCACCGCGTGTGATCGACATCCTCTTGGACAATCTGAAAAACCACCCGCAACTGCGTAAGCAAAAATAACGGACCATACACAAAAGGTCGTCTGAAATCTTTTTCAGACGACCTTTCGGGTTTTATGGAGAACCGGCTTTATTTTGCGCCGAAATTGGGTTGCAGCAGGGCGCAGGGTTGGCGTTCCCTGCGGCTGCGGCGACTGCGTCCGGCGATGGTGCCGCAGGCTACGCCGGGATCGGTTTTGTCGGCTTTTTGGGATTTGTCGCCGCGCTCGTTACGTTCATTGCGTTCGCTGCGGTTGTTCCGTTCGGAACGGTTTCTGTCGCTGCCACGGCTGCGGGTTGGGGCGGCTTGGGTGTCTGCGGCGGTATCGCTGTCGGCGTCACTTCCCCACCAGTTCGGTTCGAAGCCTTCGATGCGTTCGACTGCCAAGTCGTTGCCGGTCAGCTCCTTGATGGCTTCAAACATTTTCTGTTCGGTTTTGTCCATCAGGGAAATGGCGACACCGTCCGCGCCCGCCCTGCCGGTGCGCCCGATGCGGTGGACGTAGTCTTCGGGCTGGGTCGGCAGTTCGTAGTTGATGACGAAGGGCAGCTCGGCGATATCCAGACCGCGTGCGGCGACGTCGGTGGCGACGAGGACGCGCAGGCTGCCTTCTTTGAAGGCGTTGAGGGTTTCGAGGCGGCTTTGCTGGGATTTGTCGCCGTGGATGGATTGGGCGGCAAGGTTGCGGCGTACGAGGTCGCGGGTGACTTGGTCGACGCTTTGTTTGGTTTTGCAGAATACGATGACTTGGTTCATCTGCAAATCGACAATCAGCCGCTCTAAGAGGTTGCGTTTTTTGAGCGCGTCAACGGCGATGATGTGCTGCTCGACATTGGCGCTGGTGGTGTTTTGCGCGGCGACTTCGACGATTTCGGGCGCGTTCATGAAGTCTTTGGCGAGTTTGCGGATGGGGGGCGCGAAGGTTGCGGAAAAGAGCAGGGTTTGACGTGGCTTGGGCAGCATCTGCATGATTTTGCGGATGTCGTCGATGAAACCCATATCGAGCATACGGTCGGCTTCGTCGAGGACGACGATTTCGACTTTGTTGAGGTTGATGTTTTTCTGTTTGACGTGGTCAAGCAGCCTGCCGACGGTAGCGACGACGATTTCGCAGCCGGCGCGCAGGTCGGCGGTTTGTTTGTCCATGTTGACGCCGCCGAAAAGGACGGTGTGCCGCAACGGCAGATTTTTGATGTAACCCTGCACGTTTTGGTCGATTTGGTCGGCAAGTTCGCGCGTCGGGGTCAATACGAGCATACGCACGGGGTGCATCGCGGGCGAGGTACTGGAAGTGGCGTAGCGTTTGAGGCGTTCCAGGCTGGGCAGCATGAAGGCGGCGGTTTTGCCTGTGCCGGTTTGGGCGGCGGCGAGCAAGTCGTGGCCGGCGAGTGCTTTGGGGATGGCGGCGGCTTGGATGGGCGTCGGGTTTTCGTAACCTTGTTCGGTCAGCGCGGAAACGATTTCGCTGCCAAGCCCGAGTGAGGCGAATGGATTCATGGCGGTATCTTTCTGTCCGGACGGGATGCGGAATGCCGCATGGGGTCGTCTGAAACGGGAGGATGTTTTGATTGTGTGTTCGATAGGATGCCGCCGGCAAAGTGTGCGGCCGGTTTACGGCAAACCGCAGAAGTGGGGATGTGGTCTCTGCGGTATGGAAAGGTAAGCGCGATTATGCCATAAAACCCTTGCGCCGCCCAACGGCAGGCGGTCGGGGCGTTGGGATTGGGCGGTGTTGCCGGAGTGGAAAGGGGATTTTTTACATTGCCATGCCGGCGGCGTTTATGTCCCTTAAATTTTTGAAACCGCTTATCATTTCCTGACGGCATTTACTGTCATAGTTCAAACTTATCGAAACCTTTCATATGTAAATGAAACTAAATCGTACTAATGGGACTCTGTTTTGGGACAGACGCAAATTTGCGCTGTAAACCATCAATCACAATAGGAATATACGACATGAAAACTTTATTGATCGCCGTTGCCGCTGCAAGTCTGATGCTGGGTGCCTGCTCTAGCAGCAAAACTTCTGAAGAAGCAAAAACCCCTAGCGTAAGCGTTGAAGAAGCAATTGCTCAATGTCAACAAGCTTCCGGTGCCAACCAAGACCGCGCCGTGTTCGATGCATGTATGAAAGACAAAGGCTACCAACGCAGCGCCGCTGAAGGCGCAGCCGCAGCCGCTGCTTTTGCACCTGCCGCACAATAAGCACAGCTAGGAATTATTGATGTATCACCCGATCTGTTCGGGGTCATACATCAACAATTTCTCGCCATGCTTGTTCCGCCTGATTCCATTCACTCCCGGAAGGTAGGGCGGGCGCAAACGGAAAGGTCGTCTGAAAACTGTTTTCAGACGACCTTTCCGTTTGTTTTATCCGGCGGATTCGGTTATTACAAGGCGCGGTCGAAATACAGCGGCACGCCCGATGCTTCGCTCATGCGCAGCAGATAATCCATAATCTTTTGCGGCCACTCGACACCGCGCACGACGGTCAGGTTGCGCAATATCGGGAACACCAATATGTCTTCCATGCCGATTTCGCCGTTCAAACCTGCGCCGCTTTCAGCCATCAGCGTTGCCAGTTCTGCCAAATCCTCGTGCAGCCGTTCCACATATTGACCGGTTTTCTCCAAATTGGCGGCGAAGCTGCCGATGGTTTTCTCTTTTTTGTCCGTGAAATATTTCACCGCTTCCGGCGTTTCAAATTCGGGCAGCTCAAGTTTGATCACGCGCGGCTGGACGAGTTTCAGGTTGTATTCGCCCACTTTGTCCAACCATGCCTGGATTTCGGGGCGGGTTTCATCTTTCAGACGACCCTCGCGGTCAAGATAGCGGACAACGTCCAAACTCTCGCCCATAAACGAACCGTCTTCTTTTTGCAGGATGGGCACTTGTTTCGCGCCAATCATGCCGATCGGCGTTGCCTCGTCGTCGTTTGCCAGGATGACTTCTTCAACGTCCGCGCCAAACAGTCCCGCCGCCATCCGCGCACGCACGCAAAACGGGCAATGGTCGTAGTAATACAGTTTCATTAAAAATCCTCCGAAAATGGGTTTGATTGGGCAAAGGCCGTCTGAATGCCTCACGCAAAAGGATTATCCTGCCAAATATCTTTGGAAGCCATATCTGATAACGTGTTTATACAGCCGGGATATATGCAGTATTTTCTCCGGGCAGTATAACCGATGTTGAAATTTCCGTCGGATACACGACATCAGCGGCTGTCTCTGCTGAAATTTCACCTGCCAACTCATTGTAAATTCCTTTGTCGTTTTGGAAATCAATATCGGCAACCTTGCGCCTTTCCCCGTTTTCCAAAACCACTTCTGATTCAAATAATATTTTATTATCGGCTTCATCTTTCAGATTGATTTCTGCAAAATCCAAAGAGATCGACTGGATATCCCAGTCGGACAATAGAGAAAGCTCTCCTTCGTCCGTTTTCCCGTTACTGTTTTCGTCATGCCAGATTCTTAGCTCGCCCCACAATTCATCATATTGATTAATGATATTATTATTGTCGCTGTCCAAATCTTTCAAAGCTTCTACGCCGTTTTCTGCGCGCTTGCCGTCAGACATAACTGTTGCCTCACCAAACATCTCCGTTCCGTCGTTTACCATGCCGTCTCCATTTTTATCCCAAACCAAAAAACCGCTGCCTTTTTTGAGCCAAGCCGTCTGTTCGGCCATCCCGTCGCCATCCATATCAAAACTCACTCCATCCTCCACCGAAGTCGTGAGCAACTCTTCTCCATACAGCTCGATAGCAAGAGGAGTATGGTAATTTTTGGCAATTTGGTCAAAATTCTGCTGAAGATTATCCACTCCGCCCTGCAAATCAAGTGAAATATTGGCTTTGTTCAGTAAATCCTGCAAAGCTTTCAAAGCTTCGTTTTCATTATGAATTTCTTTGCCTTTTCCTGATGCCTGTTCGGATTTTTGCTGTTCGACCAAAGTAGCCAAGCGGTTCACTGCATTGGAATGAAGCCTACTGGCTGAAGTAATTAGTGCCGCATACGCACTTTTTGAGTAATTTACTAAATTATCGTTGAAGCTGACACTCTTGCCCGCGCTGCCGATACCGAATTCAATCGCCCCCTGCTTTCCGCCTGAAGAATAATATAACGCTGTTCTTGCAGCCGTCGTTACCGTACCGTCTGCCAAACGGCTGTTGGCAGGTACAAATACCACCATCAGCGTAGGATTTCCACGCGCCATCATCGGCATCAGACTAAGCGGCATATTCGGATCGGTTTTCTGAAAGCGAACCCGCTCGTCACCTACGCCAAACAGTCTGCTGGGATGGTCAGGCGCTGCTTCATCCATTCCTGATTGCAGGATTTTTTGCTTTTCGGCCGGAGTTTTACCGTTTAGCAGGTTTGGATTGATTTTCTTAAGGAATATTGATTTCGCCAATGTCCAATAAGTATCGCCGGGCTGGCCGCTGGGGTTTTGGGTTTTCATTTTATGGGCAAAATAATCAACAGCCTGTTGTTGATTCATCGCCTTGATTGCTGCCGTATCCGATCCGTATTTGGTTTCTTTGGGATTATTCCGCAGATCAAACTGAAAACGGTTGTATTCGGCTTTTCCTTCCTCATAAACAAATCTTCGTGCATATTCATTCGCTGTTGTATTACGATTTCCATCAATATCAAGATCAAGCTTGGACATTGTTTTTGAAAGCCCATGCCCTATTTCATGCGCCCAATCAGAAGCAGTCAGATATCTTTTGTCTGCCGTACCGAATACAATGCTTCTATTTTCTTTGTTATTAACTAGTTCACTTTTAAAAAATATACCGGAATATTCGGGATCCGCTCGAACGCTCCCTAATCCCCACTGACTAATAAAATTACGAGTTTGTCCCATTAAAATCGGATCCCGAATAATCTGATTTACCTCTGAAACAGGCATCCCTAATTTTAAAAAATGCTGCCGGATTTGTGCTGTTGTAGCCATACCATATACCTTTAAAATTAAATACTATCGACTATCTGATAAGAAAGATGCTGGAAATATCATTAATGCATTTGTCTGTTGGATGCTGAAATAATATTCCTGCACCTTTCCCCTCCCTTATAATCAAATGTCTATCACTCCCGATCAAACGGTTGTCTTCATCTACTGCTACTTGATTTACTACCGTATACCTGGGGAAATTCTTTCTTGTTCCGTCGTTAAAGCATACGCTGACCGGGCTTAGGATATGAGATGAAACATAGGGTTTCGGCAAATCATCAGGATAACGGTCGTCAGGAAACAGCGAACGGTAATGCTTTAAATAATCAGGCGTTGCTTCGATTTCTAAAAAAGTGCTGCCGTCGTAGTCGGTCTGATGCACTACCGTAAAGCCGTCGGTCGGCCGTTTTAGCTTACGCCACCTGTGTTTGAGCCATTTCTGCCGCTCTGCCTTGTCTTTCCATCTGAGTACCGCCTGTTTTTCTCCGTCAGGCCGCAAACGGCCGGAAAGCCGCAGATAGCGCCGGTACACGGGAATCTGCCACTTTTTCGCTAAATCTTCAGGCGGCATATCAAGCAAACAGGCACTATGCAGCGTGCCGGCCATCTGTCTGAACAAATTCTCGAAGCTCTCTACAGGATAAAGCTGCCCGCAGCCCGTTGCGTCATCCGCATATGCTTGAGAAACAGAGACCGTCTGAATGCCGCTATCAGCATGAGACAAAATGGGCAGCAACATGGCCGGCCACAGCAAAGCAGCTAAAAATTTCACACTCATCTCCTTCTTGATAAAAATTATTACTTGCATTGATATTATTCCCAATATTTTTTCACTGCAAGCACATTTACACGCTAATTGTTTGTTTTATTTTGATGTTTATATGTTATTGCAAGTTGGGTAGCCCAGGCCGTCTGAAACATGCTTTGTCGCAAAATACGGGCAAGCTGCTACAATACAGCCGCTATGTCGAAACAAAACAAACGGAGAAACGGCACGCCATGAGCAACACACGACAAACACCGGAAATCCCCGCCGCACCGATGCAAGAATCCCGCGCGTGGTTTGACGCGCACACCGCCGGTTTGCCCGAACCTGCGCAAAAGCTGCTTCAGACGGCCTTGTCGCTGGCCGAGACGCATTATCCTGCCGATGCGGCCACGCCTGCGGGCGAGCCGCTTTTGGCGCACCTTTTGGGTGCGGCGCGTATGGTGAACGAATTGGATTTGCTGCCCGATGCGGTGGCCGCCACGCTTTTGGCCGACATTGTGCGTTTTGTGCCCGACTGGCGCGAGCTGCTCACGGAACGCTGCAACAGCACCGTCGCCGAGCTGGTCAAAGGTGTGGACGAAGTGCAGAAGCTTACACACTTCGCCCGCGTGGACAGCCTTGCCACGCCTGAAGAGCGCGCCCAGCAAGCCGAAACCATGCGTAAAATGCTGCTGGCGATGGTAACTGACATCCGCGTCGTGTTGATCAAGCTCGCCATGCGTACCCGCACCATGCAGTTTCTCAGCAATATCCCCGACAGCCCCGAAAAACGCGCCGTCGCCAAAGAAACCCTCGACATCTTCGCCCCGCTCGCCAACCGTTTGGGCGTTTGGCAGCTCAAATGGCAGCTCGAAGACCTCGGCTTCCGCCATCAAGAACCCGAAAAATACCGCGAAATCGCGTTGCTTTTGGACGAAAAACGCACCGAACGCCTCGAATACATCGAAAACTTCCTCAACATCCTGCGCGCGGAGCTCAAAAAATACAACGTCCACTTTGAAGTCGCCGGTCGTCCGAAACACATCTACTCCATTTACAAAAAAATGGTGAAGAAAAAACTCAGCTTCGACGGCCTCTTTGACATCCGCGCCGTGCGGATTTTGGTCGATACCGTCCCCGAGTGTTACACCACGCTGGGTATCGTCCACAGCCTCTGGCAGCCCATCCCCGGCGAGTTCGACGACTACATCGCCAACCCCAAAGGCAACGGCTATAAAAGTTTGCACACCGTCATCGTCGGCCCGGAAGACAAAGGCGTGGAAGTGCAAATCCGCACCTTCGATATGCACCAATTCAACGAATTCGGTGTCGCCGCCCACTGGCGTTACAAAGAGGGCGGCAAAGGCGACTCCGCCTACGAACAAAAAATTGCCTGGTTGCGCCAACTCTTGGACTGGCGCGAAAACATGGCGGAAAGCGGCAAGGAAGACCTCGCCGCCGCCTTCAAAACCGAGCTTTTCAACGACACGATTTACGTCCTGACCCCGCACGGCAAAGTCCTCTCCCTGCCTACGGGCGCGACCCCCATCGACTTCGCCTACGCCCTGCACAGCAGCATCGGTGACCGTTGCCGCGGCGCGAAAGTCGAAGGGCAAATCGTGCCGCTGTCCACCCCGCTCGAAAACGGACAGCGCGTCGAAATCATTACCGCCAAAGAAGGGCATCCTTCCGTCAACTGGCTCTACGAAGGCTGGGTCAAATCCAGCAAGGCAATCAGCAAAATCCGCGCCTACATCCGTCAGCAAAACGCCGACACCGTGCGCGAAGAAGGCCGCGTCCAACTCGACAAGCAGCTTGCCAAACTCACGCCCAAGCCCAACCTGCAAGAGCTTGCCGAAAACCTCGGCTACAAAAAACTCGACGACCTCTACACCGCTGTCGGACAAGGCGAAATTTCCAACCGTGCCATCCAGAAAGCCTGCGGTACGCTGAACGAACCGCCGCCCGTACCCGTCAGCGAAACCACCATCGTCAAACAGTCTAAAATCAAAAAAGGCGGCAAAACCGGCGTCCTCATTGACGGCGAAGACGGTCTGATGACCACGCTTGCCAAATGCTGCAAACCCGCGCCGCCCGACGACATTGTCGGCTTCGTTACCCGCGAGCGCGGCATTTCCGTCCACCGCAAAACCTGCCCCTCTTTCCAACACCTTGCCGAACAAGCACCCGAAAAAGTGTTGGACGCAAGCTGGGCGGCGTTGCAGGAAGGACAAGTGTTTGCCGTCGATGTCGAAATCCGCGCCCAAGACCGATCGGGCCTTTTACGCGACGTATCCGACGCGCTCGCTCGCCACAAACTCAACGTTACCGCCGTGCAAACCCAGTCCCGCGACTTGGAAGCCAGCATGAGGTTCACGCTTGAAGTGAAGCAGGTCAACGACCTCCCGCGCGTCCTCGCCAGCCTCGGCGACGTCAAAGGCGTGTTGAGCGTAACGCGCTTGTAAGGAGGAGCAAAAGGTCGTCTGAAAAACGGATTTCAGGTTTTTCAGACGACCTTTTTGGCGAGTTTGGTATCGTAATCGACATTGGAAATATCTGTCCTGTCCTTCCTGCTTGTACGGAAATGACGGCGATTTGAGCAGCTTCGATAAATCGTTATCCGCTTCCTCAAAACAGCCAAACTTGCAAATCAAAGGTCGTCTGAAAACTGCAATATGCGGTTTCAGACGACCTTTTGTGTTGCCAAGTTCAAAGCCAGGCTGAACCTGATTCGGGCGAGAATCAGTGATCGACGGTGATGCCTTGGCTTTCTTGCTGTTTCTGTTCGTCCAGTTTCTTTTGCAGCGTGTCGCACGGGGTGTCGCAGTCGCAGACTTTTTTCATGCCCAGCGAAGAGATGCCGCCGCAACTGCCTTTGATGGTGCGCTTGGAGAAAATGTAGCCGACCGCCATGCCGAGAATGACGAGGAGGAAGAGGCCGAAGGTGAGGAGTAGGGTTTTCATGATGGTGTTCCTGTGGGATGGATATGGGTGTGCGGGTATTAATGGAGTAGTTTTTTAAACGCGCCGGACATTTCGGTATGGTAGCCGTTTTGGTCGCGGATAATCAGGAAAACGGCGAGGTTTTGCTGTTCGGCAAGTTTGAGGGCTTCGGTTTCGCCGAGTACGAAAAGTCCGGTGGACAGGCCGTCTGCGGTGGTGGCGTTGTCGGCGACGACGCTGATGGAGGCGAGGCGGTGCGAAAGCGGGCGGCGGGTTTTGGGATCGATGATGTGGGACAGCCGTCTGCCTTGCGGGTCAACGTGGAAAATGCGGTAGTCGCCGGAGGTGGCGAGGGAGCGGTTGTCGAGGGGGACGACGATTTGGGTGTTGCCGCCTTGGACGATATTGGGCTGTTCGATGCCGATACGCCAAGGTTCGCCTTGGGCGTTGCGGCCTTTGCCGTGCAACTCGCCGCCGATTTCGACAAGGTAGTTTTGGATGCCGAGTTTTTCAAGTTCCCCTGCCACTTTGTCCACGCCGAAGCCTTTGGCGATGGAGGAGAGGTCGAGATAGGCTTCGGGTTGGGTTTTGGCGAGCGTGGCTTGTTTGCCGTTTTGCGTGAGGATGATTTTGTCCGTACCGGTTTGGGCGGCGGCTTTGTCGATTTCGGCTGGGGTGGGTTCGCGGGTGATTTCTTTGTTCGGTCCGAAGCCCCAAAGGTTGACGAGCGGGCCGACGGTTACGTCAAGCGCGCCTTGTGTGAGGCGGTTGAGGCGTAAGGCTTCGGCGGTAACGGCGGCGAAATCGGCGGAAACGGGCATGGGTTTGCGGGTTTCGCGCATTTGGTTGAAGCGGCTGATTTCGGAGTCTTCGCGGTAGGTGGACATTTGGCGGTTGACTTCTTCGAGTGCGCCGTCAATCTGCTTTTTTACGGCTTCGGGCGCAGGCGGGTTGGGGAGGTCGTCTGAAAGGTATTTGACGGTATAGGTCGTGCCCATCGTTTCGCCCTGAAGCACGGTTTGTTCGGATGTTTTTTTGCCGCATGCGCCCAAGGGCAGGGTAAGGGCGAGGGCGGCGGCAAGGGCGGGAATGGCGGAGGGCAGGTGCATGATAGGGGGTTCGGGTGTTTTCAGACGACGTATTGTAACGTAAAACACAAGGGCGCGCGGCTTGCGGGGGAAGGGCTTTTCTGCTAACATCCGCGCTGCATTAAGAGTTGGGAATTCCATGCCAACCTGCTTTTCAGACGGAAAGGTAAGGTGGACGGCTGCAAAGCCGATGTGGTCCGAGAGGGCAATTCAAATCCCCCCGCTTGATGCGGGAATTTTTTTGCCTGTATGTTCTGTACGGGCAGGATTCCGAACCGTTTTATCCAAGTGGGAATATTTATCATTTGGATGGAGCGCAGGTGGAAATTTTGTTATGATTTCCGTTGTGGGATATATGATGAAACGACAGGTCGTCTGAAAGCAGACGGCTTGTTTTTGAAGGAAAATATTGAAATGAGCGAATATCTGTTTACTTCCGAATCGGTTTCCGAAGGCCATCCGGACAAAGTAGCCGACCAAGTGTCCGATGCGATTTTGGATGCGGTTTTGGCGCAAGACCCCAAAGCGCGCGTCGCGGCGGAAACTCTGGTAAACACCGGCTTGTGCGTGTTGGCGGGCGAAATTACCACCACCGCCCATGTGGACTACATCAAAGTTGCACGCGAAACCATCAAACGCATCGGCTACAACTCGTCCGAGCTGGGCTTTGATGCCAACGGCTGCGCGGTCGGCGTGTACTACGACCAGCAATCCCCCGACATCGCCCAAGGCGTGAACGAAGGCGAAGGCATTGACCTGAACCAAGGCGCGGGCGACCAAGGCCTGATGTTCGGCTACGCCTGCGACGAAACCCCGACCCTGATGCCGTTTGCCATCTATTACAGCCACCGCCTGATGCAGCGTCAAAGCG
>ERZ772972.640-NODE-640-length-12870-cov-3.577682_pt1 | contig 12870 bp, 7 predicted proteins | sample MGYA00580673_ERZ772972 | MGnify/ENA primary metagenome ERZ772972 (study PRJEB29015, sample SAMEA2738051) | human oral metagenome | biome: human oral; feature: human-associated habitat; material: saliva | place: China | collected 2229 ... | reverse complement strand
ACCGCAACTACGTCGATCCCAACATCATCAGCAGCGTTTCCATCGAAAAAGGCCCCTCGTTCAGCCGCGATATGAAAAGCGGCATAGGTGGCTCCGTCGCCCTGAAAACCATCGATGCCGACGATATTGTCCCCGAAGGGCAGAAATACGGCTTTGAAGTGAAGGCGGAGGCTTCCAACAATTCCATCAAAAGGCGTGAGAATGCTTATGAACATTCAGTCGATTATCGAACCCTGCCTGTTCCCGCAGTAGCGACGGGTGGTATTTGGCGTTCGTTTTTTGACGATACCGACCGAATCGACCAGCGTTTCAACGGACGCAATAAATTTGGGGAGGATAAAGCCTACCGCATTGCCGCCGCCACCAAGCAGGACAATTTCGATGCCATGCTCGCCTATGCCTACCGCAGTAAAGGCAATTATTTTTCCGGTAAAAAAGGGGCGGAGCGCTACGGCTATATTGGTCCTTGGACGATGGAAACAGTCAATGAATTAAACAGGCAGATTGCGGATGCTGCGGCAAGAGGCGAAAAATTTTACGGCAGTGAAGCTATGCTGGGCGCCCCCGATATTGCACGTATCGGACTTTTTTATCATCCGGGAGGAGAGATAACCAATACTTCGCTAGAAAATAAATCATGGCTGGGTAAAACCACCTTCCGCCTGTCGAACAGCCAAACGCTCAAATTCGGCCTGCGCCATACCGACTCCACTTTCGGCGAAATCATGCCTTCCCGCGTCATCGGTCCGATTTTCAGTACGCCCGACAATTTGAATAAAATTGGGGAGTGGCCAAGGGCATGGGTGAAACAGCGTTCCTACAATATCGATTATGCGTGGAAGCCCGAGGGCAGCCGCTGGATAGATTTGAGCGCATCATTGTGGACAACCCGTACCAAATCCAAAACCAATACCGCAGGCGGTTCACCCGGCGATGCCCTGTATGAAGACAGGGTGGACAATTTAATAATGTGGAAAACTGTGATGAGTCGCTGGAATACCTACAATGAGGAAACCAAGCGCATGTATGAGGCATTGGGTTACACGAAAAAACCGGATGTTGTCGAACAGCTTCCGAATACCAACGGGCGCTTCAATACCATAGAGGGCAATGCCTACTATGCCAACAATACCCGCAACGGTTTCAATTTTTCCAACCGTATGAAATTGCACGATAAGCTGACGCTGACCTTAACGGGAGATTTCCAAAATGAAAAATTGAGATCCCGTAATGAGTTTTCAGAAGAATTAAGTCATGATGGTTTGGATAAATACAGGGAAGAAATAGAGGCATCACAATTGGCTACCAATACCGAGCTGACAAGGTTCGGCGAGCCAAGGAACGGTAGGCGCAGAGAATGGAATTTTGGTTTCAATTTCCGCTACCAGCCGATGAGCTGGCTGACTTTGACAGCAGGAGCGCGCTATACCAACTTCAAGATACAGGACGACAACGAGCGGTTGAAAACCGGATTTGACAAATACAACAATCCCTTACAAGTCAATCGAGGTAAGGTATTTCAGTTTACCCGTGTAGCAACCGAGCAGGAATATCGTGATTATCTGAATGCGGTTAACAATGACGAATTCAATGCGGCAAGAGACAGTATCGTAATTGATGATAGAGGGGTGGCAATATTAAATCCCACTCCCCATAATGACGAAAACAGACCAAGGCTGGATAAGCTGACATACTATTGGCTGAAAGACGAAAAAGGTCGTCTGAATCCTGCCAATCATCCTTGGTTTGCTATTCCCGAGTTGCATAGTCAAGCCGTCAATCCTGCTTATGATCCAAGCAATCCCGACAGTCCACGCGTAGTTCAAAAATATATACCTAATTATGACATTCTAAGAATGTATAGGGCTCCTATTACACCTAACGAACTGCAGCGTGCCCGTAAACAGGGCGGCAGTGGCTGGGCGCCTGCTTTCTCTGCTACCGTCAATTTTACCGATTATGCCCGCGCCTATCTGCGCTATACCGAATCCCTACGTTTCCCCAGCATATTTGAGGGGACTTATGGCTTCTCGACTGCTGCGGGTTCATTTGCACGAATGGGATACGGTTGGCAGCCCGAACACGCCAAAAACTGGGAAGTCGGCTACATTCATGATTTAACTGGACTGTTTCCGAAAATGAAAAATGCGGATTTACGCATCAACTACTTCCGCAACAAAACCAAAAATATCATCGACAGGGACGAGAATTTTGAATTCGAGCAATTCGACAAACAAATCCGTACAGGCGTGGAATTGCAGGCGCGCTTTGATACCGGCAAATTTTTCGGTGGCGTAGGCGTATTGCGTACACTGAAAAATAAAGTCTGCGACAAATCTTTTGCCGTTTCCAGTGTACATGATTCCAGTTACTTAACTGGCGGCGGATTTATTCCTGCTCCCGAATGCAATTACGGCGGTTTGACCGACAACGGCTATCTTGCCAGTATGGTTCAGCCGCGCTGGTCGATTGATGCTGATTTGGGGGGACGCTTCTTTCGTAACAAGCTGGAAAGCGGCATCCGCTTCCATTATCACAGCCGTGTGTATCAAAACCGCCGTACGGTATGGCAAGCATATTACGATCAATTAAACCGTATCAATGACTATAAGCTTCAAGCGGATACAGATACCATGCGTTGGCAGCCTGTCGCCGTATGGGACGCCTATTTTCTCTACAAAATCGGCAAGAACCTGACTGCCGAGCTTGTGGGCAGCAACCTGACCAACCGCTACTACCTCGACCCGATGAGCCGCTCCTATCTGCCTGCACCGGGTAGGACAATCCGCATTGGGATAACTGGAAAATGGTAATGATCAATTAATCATTTTGGGAGTAAAAAGCCGTCTGAACATTGGGTTTCAGACGGCTTTTTACATGATGGCTTAGTTATACCCTACTCTTTCATGTTATATGAAGGTTGAAGTTAACCTGCATAATTTTTATATCTTCTGCTTTGGAAGCAAAAAGGCTGCTTGAAAATAAAAAGTCTATATTTCAGACGGCCTTTGCTTTATAGCCAACTTAAACTTAAGCCACGAAATCCAATCCTATATCCAACGAACAGCTGTTGTGGGTCAGATAGCCGAGGGCGATGCCGTCCACGCCGGTTTGCGCCACGCGCTTCAGTCGGTCGAAGCCGATGCCGCCCGATGCTTCGCAATAGACGGTGTGGGGGTGGGCGGCTTGCGCCATGCTATTTGCCAAGCGTATTGCGGAAAATATCCGCCAATACGGTTATCCGGATTGGTATGACTGGCGAATGGCTAACTGGGGCTGCAAATGGGACGTAGATCCCGACTGCACTTTTGTGACGGTTGGAAAAGCGACATCTGGATCAGCTGTGACACTGCCTGGGGTCCTCCGGATAGGCTTTACAAAGAAATCGCCAAACGTTTTCCTGACGTAAATTTTGAAGCCAAATACCTTGAGGAAGGAATGTGGTTTGCAGGATCTTATGAAGGTCATGAAGGCGCGTTATTCGAGTATCCTTGCGAAGAGGATAAAGTGCGAGCCTTCGCGATTGAGCATTCGGTTGTGAGTACGACAAGGATTAAGATTCCTAGTAGTTATCATAACTTGTAATTTTTGAATAAACCTACCCTTTCGGGAGCAACCCGAAAGGGTTGTCTCCCATTTTGGAGACTAGTATGTGTAATATCAAAACCGAAAGCAATGCAATTCCTGAAAAACCAAAATTCACACTTTTCAAAGAAGACGGGATTCAAAAGTTGCAGATTGTTTTCCCAGAGGAAAGTGAAGAGCTTTTTAATATTCATCAGTCCGACGAATACGACTATTCAGTTCAGATTTAGAAGTTAGCGTAGATGTCGAGTTACTCTATCACGCGATAAAGATTCTTGCTGAAAACCCTAACAAGCTTCATCACCTTGCAATACATTGTGATGTGTGTTTCTGAAGGATTCGCAGGCAAGTTGAGAGATGAGAGATTGGTTTTAACGCCCTATACATCGTCTATGACTTTTTTCTTGGAGTTTTTCAATGATTGGACAGGAACTCTCTACGAGATGGATTTGACAGGACAATTCAAAGAATTTATTGGATACACCTTTCCTGTTACTGAACCTTTGTCAAAACTGAAAAAACTGCTCGATCAAGATGATTGATTAAAAACTAACGGCTGCTTAGGCAGCCGTTTTTGCCATGATTATAGATTGTAATTGAGAACCCTCATACCATTTGTTATTTAGTGTGGTAAGCACATTCTGGGTATGTCGTAATGAGATCCAATTTTCAACTTGAATGCCGTTTCAGTATAAAAATTCGGTACAATGACAGAATGTTTTTTTAATTTGATTACTTACATATAAGAAAAAGGTCAATATGATGGAAATACAAGATTGGGGCGGCGGTTTAACTCAACATGAGGTTGAGGCCATTGAAAAAATCAAACAGGCTTTTCAAGCTTCTGAAAATAACAAGAAAGTAAAAGGACAGGGATTTGACACATTAAAATCTCTGAAATCCATTTTCCCTTGGAAAGGATACTCAGGCTTTCGTTTTGCTGATGTGAAAGAACGTAGAGAAGGTGAATTTGATTTGGTTATTGTTACCCATTGCAATGTGTTGATTATTGAGTTGAAACATTGGAATGGAACGATTACTTCTTGTCAAGATAGATGGTATTTAAACAATAAAGATATGGGTCGTTCGCCCGTTTCTATTACACGAAACAAACAGTTTATGCTGGAAAAGAAATTGGATATATTCAAACAACAATTTACCAATAAAGGCTTTCGTCCGCAGATACATTTTTTGATTGTAATGACGGGCAATGCAGATTTTAGCCAACTACCAGACAATGAAAAATTGCACGTTGTAACATTAACTGAATTTTTGCAATTAAAAGATGAAAAGCAATTCAACGCACGTTTCCGCCCGCATCCTGATAGCAAAACTTTAAATCAGGATTTTGAATTATTTGATAAAAAAATCTTTAGTAGCAACACAGTCAAACCGAAAAATATCAGCATTGGCGGATATTATGCAGAAGATAACTCTATTTTTTCCCACCCAAAACATATTTATCAAGAATATCTAGCTCAAACCGAAAATAAAAAGCACCAAGACCAAGCCTTATTGCGTCGTTGGGATTTCACTAAAATCAACCGCCCTGAAGCTCAAACGCCTGACGGGCGTTATCGCCTAGTCAGCCGTGAATACGATGTATTGAACCATATTAAATTACAAAATAAAGACTTGTATCACACATGCTTGAATTACAAATCTACCCCGCAAAAAGGCGAAATCACTGCGGAACATATTGATTTATTTGAGTTGTTCCCACAGCAAAAACGTTTTGACCAATTTGTCGGCGGATACAATGGCGAAAATCTAAGCACAGAACGCCGTTTGGGATTGGTGCAATTATTATTGGATAAATTTGCCCAGTTACACAAAATCGGTATTGCTCATCGTGATTTGGGTAATCACAGCATTTGGCTCTCGGCAGATGACAAAATTACGCTATCAGGGTTTGCTACCGCTTATTTTTCATCTGAAGAAACGGTCGGCGACATTCGTGAGATTTTGGAAGTCTCCGGCGATTTGGCAAAATCTCACTTTCCACTTTCAGACGGCATCAAACTCACATCATACCAATATGATGTACGTTCTTTGGCTGTTTTGGGATGGCATATCATTCAGGCAAAACGCATTTCACCGGTTAGTCTTGATGAAATGAAAAATAAATTAGCGGATGAAACCACATGGTATGCCGAAATTTTGCGTGAGGCATTGTCTGATAAACCTTTTAAAAGTGCGGTGGATTTTTTAGATAAATTTAATCAAACCAAACCTGAGCAAGCGGTAGATTTTTCTTTTGATTTTACAAAATTAGAGCCGTTCACACATGACATCAACTATTCCCGTACCTATCGTGAAGATGATGATTTTATTTTAGAAACCAGTGAAAAAGAAGTTTACTGTTCCAATGGTTTGTTGGTTAAAGCATGGCTGAATGCAGACCCACAAAATGATAATTCAAAAGCCAGAGTAGTTTTGAATTGGCTGGAAAATATGGCAAAACTGGCAAATCTGTCGCCTGATTATTTACCGAAAATCCGAGAATTCGGTATTGCCAAAAAATCAGGCTGCCTTTTTGCAGTAAGTGATTTTATTGACGGGCATACTTGGCAAGATATTTGCAAACTTGATTTATCGGATAAACAAAAACAGACTCTTATCCATCAATTTATTCAAAGCATTGAACATTTACACAGTCTAGGTTTCACACATGGCGATTTGAAACCTGACAATGTGCTGGTAACGATTGAAGATGATTCTGTTCAACTGCATATTTTGGATATATTGGATTTTTCGCCAAGTGGGCAAAGCCAGTTCAATACCGAATATTCGCCAGAATTCGATCATCCTACCGAGAAACAACGCGATAATTTTGCCGTGATGAAAATGGCGTGTGAATTATTGGGCGTTGAATGGAATAGGTCGTCTGAAAGTTTTGCTGAAGTTGCTGAAGTGATACAGCAAGAGTATTCAGACAGCCAAACTGCGTTTATTTCGTTAGCTCGTTTTAAAGCAGCACTCGATCCCAAACCGGCTACACCAATGATTGATATCACAGTGGGCGGGCGTGAGTCGTTTTTACCTATTGCAATTTACCCTGAGAATGGTGAATTATTTGTTCAATTTAAAGAAAGTCAAAAATACCCAAATGAAGAAATAGATATTACATTTATTGGATTAGGCGGAAAATTTACCGCTTTTTATACCATTGCTGAGCAACAATTCCGACACGGATTATCTCCATTTGAACGCTATCATATTAGTCGAAATGATCGTGATGATAGCAAATGTAGTTTGCAAATCGGATTGAATATCACACATAGCAATTATAGCAATTTAGATAAACTTAATGATTTTATTGCGGGTAGTACACAATTTAAGAACTCTATTATTCAATTTGTCCAAGAGCACTTTTTCAAACAGCCTGAAAAAGAACAAGCTGAAAATAACGAGAACTTTGAAGCCGAACCTGTTGATAGTATTGCAGAAGAAACAGTTATCGAACAACGTCCTAGTATTCAAAAACTTTGGCAAGCAATTTTAGAGACTGAAACCGAAGCTTTACCTTCTATTACTGCCAGCGAAGCATTGCAAAAAACAGAAAATGGGGGCTGTTATATTCCCTATGATGGTGAAATCAGTCCACTAGATCAATTCAAACGGGATGAAGTTGTTGAAGCTATTGGGAAAAGTGAAGATGGAGAAAGAACCTTTAAATATGGTGTGGTAGATATTGCTAAAAGTCAATTGAATGAATTACACATCAAATCCAAAAGTTTGACCAATTATGCAAATAATATTCAAGCAGATACACCTGTTTATTTGCAAAGTAAGCAAAATAAGGCATCTTATACACGCCGTAAAAATGCCTTACAACGCATTCTAGATGGTGAAAGTGCGGTAAAAAATCTAGTGCATTATTTTGATGAACATTGCAACTTGCCGTCTGAAAAATATGAGATTCATGTCAGCGATGAAGAATTTAAACGCTATGACCAGCCTGAAAAAAATGTAAGCCTTAATGAAGCACAACGTATTGCCTTTCAACGTTTGATTGCCAATGGACCATTATCCTTATTACAAGGTCCGCCGGGAACAGGGAAAACAGAATTTATTGCCGCATTTGTACATTATTTATTTGATGTGCAAAAGGTGCGGAATATTCTACTGGTCAGCCAATCACATGAAGCAGTCAATACTGCTGCCGAACGTATCCGTAAACACTGTCAGCGTTTGGGAACAGATTTGCAACTGGTGCGGTTTAGTAATCGTGAAATTGCCGATTCCGAAATATTGGAAGATGTGTTTTCACCCAATTTAGTCGGACAAAAACGAGCACAGTTAAATGTGAATAAGATTAGCAATATTTGCCAGCTTGGACGCAGCATGGGGCTGCCTGAAAGTTATTTGCGTGAACGAGCCGAATTAGCATTTGATATTGGTGTGCAAATTCGTCGTTATCAAAAAATTGTTAAGTCATCAAAAGGTGAAACCGTTGATGAAGATGAAAAACGCTTACGCAAAAAATTAGAAAAGAGCATTAAAGAACAAGCCCAAGCAAAGGGATTGCGTGAACTGGTTGAAATTGACGAAATTCTGCCAAAATTTATCAGCAAATTGGATCACAAGCATAATATTCAGCCGATTGAAAATATCCAAGCAGGTAAACTGATTGAATTAACCCAAGATATGCTGGAAGCCCTATCTAACGAACGCACCAATTATGATGAATTTTTGGCTCGTTCCCGTCAGCTTGTGATTGGCACTTGTGTAGGTATCGGACAACGCCATATCGGTATTGCAGACAATCTCTATGACTGGGTGATTGTGGACGAAGCAGCACGTTCTATTTCCAGTGAATTGGCGATTGCCATGCAGTCAGGTATTCGCATTTTGTTAGTTGGCGACCATAAACAACTACCACCTTTGTATTCTGAAGAACATAAAAACGCACTTGCCCGCCGATTAGGGATTTCCAAGCGCGGTGAGGAATTAGATCAAGCATTAGGCAGTGATTTTGAGCGCGTTTTTCAATCTGAATATGGCAAACAAACCTGTGCTACACTTAAAACACAATATCGCATGGCTCCTGCGATTGGCAGTTTGGTATCAGCATGCTTTTATGAAAATGTTTTGGAAAACGGAAAAACTAATAATGATGTACCTAATATTTATTTCAGGCTACCTGAAAAGATAAAATCCTATGTAACATGGTTAGATACAACTTTATTACCAAAAGCGTATCATGAACAATCCAAAAATGGTAGTTCATCCAACCGTGCTGAAGCCGATGTAATTATTGAGATATTACAAGACTTGGCAAACGATGAAACGTTTATGAATAGTGAACCTGTGCAAAATTGTTTAGAGAAAAACGAACAAGCCATAGGTGTAATTTGTATGTACAGTGAACAGAAGAAACTGATTCGTAAAAAATTCAATGAACACAGTTGGAATGACGACTTCCGCCGCTTAGTTAAAATTGATAGTGTAGATAGTTATCAAGGCAAAGAAAACCGCGTGATTATTTTGTCGTTGACTCGTTATGATAAAGAATATAAAACAGGCTTTTTACGTCTACCAAACCGTATTAACGTAGCCTTATCTCGTGCTATGGATAAACTTATTATCGTTGGAGCAAAAACTATGTGGGAACATCCAGCAAACCGCAAAACTCCACTGGCAAAAGTTTTACGTTTTATACAAAAGCAAAATAATCCGCAAGATTACGCAATTAAGATATTAAAAAACGGAGCGAAAAAATGAGTAAACAAAATATAACATACAATCAAATTGATTTTGTGGTTAAGGCTCCGCGTTTTCGCATTGTGTTTTCCTATATGAGCGATAAAGGTGTGGCATTTGTGCGAGAATATTTGCTTCGCTTATTAAAAATAACGCCATGCAAACCTGCACAAATTGCCCAATATTTCGGATTTAACCAATACGAAACCGAAGTTGCCCTCGCTGATTTGGAACAACATAAATGGATTATTTGGCAGGATGACGGTTTGATTGCATTATCGACAGAAGGGCAGAGACTGTTTCAAGACAGCCAAGACTCTCCCCACATTCCCACTTTAAAAGAATGTGGTGGTGAATATCGTATGGAATTATTAGATAATAATTTTCTGAAAAAAAATGACTGTGATAAAAATTGCCAGCAAGCTATTGAGCTAGCCATCGAACCAAAGGTGTTATCAGAAAGTAGTGAAATTGTACGCAAAACATTTCAAAATCGCTTTCGCCAGCTCATAGAAGATGAAATTGTTGAAGTTAAAAATGAAGTAGGAGAAATTGAAAAGGATATTTCACTATATAAGATTGATGTTATTGAACCCAAAGGTGCGCCTGATTATTTCCGTTTCACGCAACAATTCGAGTTGTTGTCTGAAACAGGACAAGCTAAAGAACGTAATGATGTACCGATAATTACTCATCAAGAAAATATTCAGCAAGCCATTACCGCACAACTGGAGCAATTTGGTCATCATGATAATTTGCGTGAACTGCGTAACAGTATGGCTGAAATTAGTGATGACGATACTTTGAAAGTGCTATTCGGCGGAACATTGGACTTTAACGAATATTTAAAAGTTTATCAGAAGCATGAACAACAAAATGGCTTGTATTTTCTAGGACAAATTTATCATCAAGAAACCTTGTTCCAACAAATTAATAAAATTTTAGATAAATCAAACAAAAAATCAACTAAAAAACTCTATTGGTTGGCACCAAGCGATATTTACTGGGGAAAACAACGGAAAATTCATGAAAAAATTCAAAATTTAATAGATAAACAAAAAAATGGCTATGATTTCCGTCTATATCTACCTTTGCCTTCTGGACGAAATCGCTATGAAAAACGTGAATGGCTAAATCATTTTAAAGATCTGGATAAAGTACTTTACGGATTTCTTGAAGGTTTTTTAAATGGAAATACAGAAATCTTATTTTTAGAAGACCAATTTGCTGTAGTTTGCTATCATGCAAAACTAGCTTCGTATTCTGTTACATTACCTATTGGATTTATGACTACCAATCCTCAACAAGTAAATCATATTATTAATATGTCTGAAAAATACCTAAGCTCTCCCCTATTCCCTAAAAGGGATGAAGATGAAATAAAACAAAAAGATCTGGGTTTATTAAATTCATAACTGTATCTAGCTTTTCAACAGAATAATCATACCGAAGCAGGAAGGCTGTATTGATGAGTTAAAAAAGGTCGTCTGAACTTCAGACGACCTTTTTTCTATGGAATATTATTCACAGATTTTGTGGATGTTTTGGGGAAATCATATCCTTAGACTACGAGCAAATCCGCGAACCGTGTGGTATAGCATAGACTCAACCTATCTCTGTTCATTTTCCAGTCATCCGCAAGCAGTTCGGAGGCAAGTTTTAGACAGCCTCTACCGTACCGGCGATTGATTTTGTCCCATGCCTCCATAACTGGATTGACGGCTTCCGGCTGCCATAGGTCCGTTTGTACATGTCCGGCTGGTTTCAGCCCATGCAATTCGATCCCGCATTTTTTATAGAGGTAGCCGCCTCGGTAAACGTTCGCCAACAGATTTTGCGCCTCCCGGTTCAGGATGATGGTATCTGCTGTCGGCACGGCCAAATTACGGCTCAGGCTCTTATGGTATTGAGGGGCTTCTTCCCGGAAAAAATCCGTGTGTAGGAATACGGTAACGGCAGAAGCCGCCAGTCCGTCACGACGCAAGGCTTCTGCCCCCGAGCTGATGTGATGTGTAATCGCCGCCTGCAAGGCCTCCGGTGTTTCGATACACGTTCCAAAACTGCGGCTGCGGACAAGATTCTGTCTTGTTTGCGGTTTGGGGTGCAAACCATCACAGGCAACGCCCTGCATCTCACGTTGCGTCCGTTCGACCGTCACACCGTATCGCCGGCGTAGGGTGCCGGTATCCGCCCGAACAAAGTCCAATGCGGTATAAATTCCTTGTGCCGCCAGTTTAGTCGCCGTTCTTCCCCCGATTCCCCAAATCTCATCGACACCCTGGCTGCGCAAGGCACGAAGTTGGACAGCCTCATTCCAATTTGACCAAACCACTACTCCCCCAAAGTGATCGGGGTAACGTTTGGCAAGATGATTGCAAAACTTGGCCAGCGTCTTGGTCGGTGCGATGCCGACGCAGGTCGGTATGCCTACCCACTGCAATACTCGATGTCTGATTTGGCCACCGAGTTCGGCGAGGTTCTCGATACCGGCCATACTGGCGAAACATTCGTCTATCGAATAGACTTCAATCGCAGGGACACAACCGGCGATAGTTTCCATCATCCTCCGGGACAGGTCCGCGTAGAGTTCGTAGTTGCTCGAATAAGCTTTCAGACGACCTTGAGAAACTAATTGTTTCACACGAAAATAGGGTTCCCCCATCTTAATGCCTAAAGCCTTTGCCTCAGCAGATCGTGCAACCACGCAGCCGTCGTTGTTTGACAGGACGACGACAGGGACGTTCTTCAAATCCGGCCGGAATACCCGCTCACAGGAACAGTAAAAGCTGTTGCCATCTATCAGTGCATACATGTCAGCCACCCTGACGCACGTCTTTGATGACGAAAGTCACGACCCCTACAACCGACCATGTATCTTCATCGGTCGGTACAAAATCAGGGTACTCGCCGGAAGCGTTTTCAGAGTGCAGCTCAGGCTTACGTCCGGGAACTTTGTATAGCCGTTTGATCGTAAACTCGTTGCCTAAATCCGCCATCACAATATCGCCGTGCTTCGGCGTTTTGGAGCGGTCGATGATCATAATATCGTCTTTACTAATCCCAGCATCTAACATGGAATATCCACCGGAACGGGCGGCGAAGGTGGCGGATGGGTTGGCAATGAGATATTCGTTGAAATCTAGGTAGTCTGCGACATACGGCTCCGCAGGTGACGGAAATCCGGCCGGTACTTTTTCTAAGGCAACCGGAACCTTCAGATTTGTCCGACTTATTGGAATCAGACTGTCCGGTGGCAGGGCAGAAGAGGCAATCATGGCATCGACAGCGGGTATCAACGAAACAGGAATACGCTTTACTGTCGTCGCTTCACCGGACTTGCTTTTGCGTCCTGCACCCTCTCTTCTTCCACCGCGTTTTTTTGAAGCTTGTTCCATAATGAGTTATTTTGATTTCGTAACAAAATCATTTTATCAGAAATTATTTATGGGTAGTCAATACTGAAATAAAAAAACGGCTGCCTAGGCAGCCGTTGGGTTTATACATCAATCATCTTGATCGAGCAGTTTTTTCAGTTTTGACAAAGGTTCAGTAAAAGGAAACGTGTATCCAATAAATTCT
>ERZ772972.636-NODE-636-length-12887-cov-3.183837_pt1 | contig 12887 bp, 7 predicted proteins | sample MGYA00580673_ERZ772972 | MGnify/ENA primary metagenome ERZ772972 (study PRJEB29015, sample SAMEA2738051) | human oral metagenome | biome: human oral; feature: human-associated habitat; material: saliva | place: China | collected 2229 ... | reverse complement strand
ACCAGAAGGCGCTGTCCGAGCTGCGCTGGCATGTGGCGGCACAGCGGGAGGAAATCCTTCAGGGGATCGACAACCAGCTGGCGCTGGGCGACACCGCCGGGGCTGCCCAGGTCATCCAGGGTCTGAAGGTGCTGAACGATCCGGAGATTCTCTGGCTGGAGAAGGTCACCCAGGAACGCATGAAGGAAGCGCATCGTCTGCGCAAGCAATGGATGCAATACCGGGCCGAGGACGGCCAGACGGGTGCGCTGATCCGGGACTCACTGGCGAAGATGAACGAAGAGGACCGAAAGCGCGGCGTGTGGCAAGAGAAGAAGGCTGCACAGACCGCAAAACGGGATGCGGCCCTGCGCTTTCTGGTCAGCCAGAAGGACCGGGTGGGTGGCATTGTCTGGTACCAGGACCGCAGCACGCCGCCCGGGCGGGAGCAGGAACCCATCTTTCTGGTCATTCGGGATGGGCGCCATGCCCAGGACGAATCACAGGAAGGGCTTCATCTGGGGCTTCAGGTCCATCGTCGTCAGAAGGTACCGCCACGAAAGGGGGCGTCGCGGGACGTGGAAGTGAGCGTCCTGGCCGATGGCGAGGATCTTGGTTTCCGTCTGGAGGCCCGGGACGATCTGGACGGGCTGTGGTGGTCGGACAATGCGCTTGACGACTATGATGGACTGGAGCGGCTGGACCGGTTGCTGCAGGCGCGCAAGGTCGTGCTGCGTTTCGAGGATGGGCGGCGTGTCGTCGAGGTGCCGGTGAGCCCGCGTGCGAAGACGGCCATGCGGCATGTGCGCGAGGCCTATCGGACGATGGATGCACTGGAGTGGCTGGAGTTCTGGGGGCCGTGAAGGCACCGGGTGGGCGATGAAGGCCGCAGGTACATGCCGTCGCCCCGGCTGTCCGGCTCCGATGGGCTCCGGGTGTCCTGGCGGCGTTTTGATGTTTTTCCTGGCCCGGGTGTCTGACCTTGCACCGGTCTGTGCTGTCCTTCCGTCTTGGGCACGCGGTGACGAAGGCGCCGACAGGGTCTAATCGGGAACCATGGACACGATGGGGTGGTGCGCATGGTAGAGGCCGGGATGGAGGTGCGGGCGCCGGAGGGGCGTGCGCAGACGGCGGGCACGCGGCTGATGCCGGGTGAGCCCGGCCGGCGGCTGATGATCGACCGGCTGCTGGCGCTGCTGGCCGAGCAGGGCGAGATCAGCGAGGAAACGCGCCAGACACTGTCGCGTGACGCCTTGCTGTCGTCGGCTGACCGGCATCCGCTGGTGATGATTGCCGAGCGCAAGCTGAAGGGGCTGAAGCCGCCGCATGCGATGCTGGATGTGGACTGGCTGTGTCAGTGGCTGGCGGGGCAGATCGGCTGGCGGCATGTGCGCATCGATCCGCTGAAGGTGGATTTCTCGCGCATCGGCGAGGTGATGAGCAAGGCCTATGCCAATCGCTATCGCATCCTGCCGCTGGAGGTTACGCCGGATTCGGTGACGATCGCCACGGCCGAGCCCTATCTGACGGCGGAATGGGTGGCAGAGCTGTCGCACACGCTGCGCCGGCGGGTGATGCCGGTGCTGGCCAGTCCGCTGGAGCTGCAGCGCTATCTGGCGGAGTTCTTCGATCTGGCGGGGACGATCCGCAGTGCGCAGCGCAACGGCCAGACGGCGGTCCAGAACAATTTCGAGCAGCTGGTGGAGCTGGGCCGCAACGGCCGGCATTTCGATGCCAACGACCAGCATATCGTCACGGTGGTGGACTGGCTGTGGCAGTATGCGTTCGAGCAGCGGGCCAGCGACATCCATCTGGAGCCCCGGCGTGATCTGGGGGTGGTGCGCTTTCGCATCGATGGCCTGCTGAACAACGTCTACCAGGTGCCGCCGGGGGTGATGTCGGCGATGACCAGCCGCATCAAGCTGCTGGGCCGGATGGACGTGGTGGAAAAGCGCCGGCCACAGGATGGTCGCATCAAGACGCGCGCGGGTGATGGCCACGAGATCGAGCTGCGGCTGTCCACGCTGCCCACGGCCTTCGGCGAGAAGCTGGTGATGCGGGTCTTCGACCCGGAGGTGCTGTCACGCAACTTTGCGCAGCTGGGGCTGCAGGGCGAGGATCTGGCGCGCTGGCAGGACATGACGGGACGGCCCAACGGCATCGTGCTGGTGACGGGACCGACCGGCTCGGGCAAGACGACCACGCTCTATGCGACGCTGCGGGCGCTGGCCACGGAGGCGGTGAACGTCTCCACCATCGAGGATCCGATCGAGATGGTGGAGAACAGCTTCAACCAGATGCAGGTGCAGCCGGCCATCGATCTGGGCTTTGCCGACGGCATCCGGGCGCTGATGCGTCAGGACCCGGACATCATCATGGTGGGCGAGATCCGGGATCTGGAAACGGCGGAGATGGCGGTGCAGGCTGCGCTGACGGGGCACCTGGTGATCTCCACGCTGCATACCAACGACGCCCCCAGCGCCATCACGCGGCTGCTGGATCTGGGGGTGCCGGCGTATCTGCTGCAGTCGACGCTCATCGGGGTGATGGCGCAGCGGCTGGCGCGCACGCTGTGTCCGGAGTGCAAGCAGCCCGATGATTCGGTGACGGACGAGATGTGGGCAGACTTCGTGAAGCCCTTCCGAAATGTGCCCAAGCCGGCCTCCATCTATCGGCCGGTGGGATGTCCGTCCTGCCGGATGGGGGGCTTTCGCGGGCGGACCGGTCTCTACGAGATCCTGGCCAACAACGAGAGCATTCGCCAGTACATCACCGAGCGGCCGGAGCTGCGCAAGCTGCGGCTGGCGGCCATCAAGCATGGCATGCGCCCCCTGCGGATGGCGGGTGCCGCCGCGGTGGCCGCTGGGCTCACGACGATCGATGAGGCGCTGCGGCATGCGCCGCCGGTGGAGCTGTAGGCCGGACGTGCTTCAGGTGGGATGATCCGTTTCAACCGGAGACGGCATCACGGGGTGCGGTGCGGGCGCCCCATAGGCCCAGCAGGACCAGCGCGCTGCAGTAGAGAACGCCGGGCAGGCTGAACAGGCTCATCATGGCCAGCACCAGCAGGATGGCGGCAAGGCCCAGAAGACGGGGGCCGGTGCGTTTCTGCAGGTGGATGTAGCCCACGGCCGCCAGCAGATACAGCACGAAGAAGTTCTGGCCGGCCAGCTGCAGCAGCGTCTCGACGCCCAGGCCGGACGTCTGCGTGACGAGAATGACAGCCACGTACAGCACCCAGCCTGTCAGCATGGCGCGCACGGGCAGTCCCCGCCGGTCCACGTGGGCCAGCGCCCGGGGCAGCAGGCCATCGCGTCCGGCCGAGAACAGGGCGCGGGAGGTGGACAGGAAGGCGCCGGTGACATTGGCCAGAATCAGCAGGGTGGCGATGATCCCGGTCAGCCGGAGCCCGGCAACGCCCAGCCAGCTGTCGGCCAGCCGGGCGATGGGGGCGAGTCGCCAGCCTTCGTCGGCGGTGGCGGCGCTGGCCACCGTCCAGGCGACGAAGACGTACAGCAGGGTGACGATGACGAAGCTGGCCCAGATCGAACGCGGCAGGTTGCGGGCGGGATCCTGCATGTCCTCGGCCAGGAAGGCGGTGATTTCCCAGCCGGTGTAGGCAAAGAGCACGAGGGGTAGCGCCGACAGGACGCCGAGCAGCGCATTGGCAGACAGCACGCCGCTCCCTGCCAGGGGGAACACGTCGGAGCCGGTGTCCGAGGGCGCATGAAGCCAGTAGCCGGCGCAGAGCCCCAGCAGGCCCAGGACGATCAGTGTCGCGATGGCGGTCTGGACGGCGCCGGATACTCGGAGGCCGAACATTCCGAAGAGCAGCCCGATGGTGACCATGCCGATGGCGGTGGCGGCCACGGGCAGACCCGGCAGCGTCTGCTGCAGGTAGGTGGCGCCGATCAGGGCGATGGCGGGCAGTCCCAGCGAGAAGGTGCCGATGACGATGGCTTCGCTGGCGGCCCCCAGCCGGGGGCCGAGGCTGAGGCGGATGTAGCCGACCACGCCACCGGCGGACGGGTGTCGCCGCGCAAAGAAGGCGAACACGGCCAGCAGCGGCAGCATCAGGACGGACATCAGCAGCCAGGGCAGGTGCCCCAGGCGCCCGGCCTGGGCGTAGCTGAGTCCGGGCAGCGTCAGCAGGCCTGCACCCACGACGATCGTGACCGACATGGCGGTGGCGGCCACCAGGCCCATCCGGTGGCTGTCGCGGTCCATCGTCTCCGTCGTGCTGCTCACGCAAGTCCCCGTTTCGGCAGGTCGGGGATCATCGGGGGGATTGGGGTCATGCCGTGGGGTTCAGGGTTCACGCGGCACGCCCACCGTCACGGGGGGGACCCACGGGCATTCGGGCTTGAAGGAGGCCGACAGCAGCTGTTCCTTGTATTGTGCGTAGCTGATCGGCTCCAGGGGCCTGACGGCATCCAGACGATAGATGCTCCAGCCGGCGCTGGCCTTGACGGGTCTGGCGTAGATCTGCCCAGGCTTGAGGGTGTCCAGCATCTGAACAGTGTCCTTGGCCCAGCGGCAGGTGGCGAAGGTGCCCAGCTTGCCGCCTTCCCTGGCGCTGAGCGGGTGCTTGGAGTGCTCCCGGGCCGCCTTCTCGAAGGACGCGCCGCTCCGGAGGCGGGCAATCCACTGGCGGGCCTCTGCCTCGTCGCTCAGCAGGATGTAGCTGACGGTGTACATCTTCTGGCCCTTCACGCTCTGCCGGTAGGCGTCGTATTCCTGGCCGATGACCTCGTCGCTGATGGGCTGCGGCGGTGGCACGTCGGTCCCCGGCTGGATGGCGGCCGGCTCGGCCTTCTCGACGGGGCGGCTGCTGGTGGTCTGAGCAGCCTGCACGCTGCCTGCGGAAAGCGCCAGGGCGGCGGCCAGCAGCAGGCGGGGGAAATGGGGAATCGCGTTCATGCGGTGCGGGATCCTGATGAAAAGACGGTGTCGCCGGCCCTGGCCGAGGGGGATGGTCAGCGGATTACAGCAGGCCGTGCAGCGGCACCACGTCCAGCCGGTCGCCTTCGGCGACCGGGCCCAGGTCTTCGGGCAGCACGGCGATGCCGTGGGCCTCTGCGACCGAGCGCAGCTGGGCGGAACTCTGGCTGCCGGCAGGCATGGCCACCGGCAGGTCGTCCGATTCATGGTAGCAGAGCGTCACGCGCAGCAGCTCCTGCCGGCCCGGGCGCTTGCGGATGGCCGTGCCGGCGCGGGCGCGGATGCGCGGCAGCGGGCGCGGATCGGTGATGCCCGCCATTTTCTGGAGGGCCGCGTCGATGATGAACAGGAAACTGAGCAGCGCAGCCACCGGGTTGCCGGGCAGGCCAAACACCGGCGTCTGACCGATGCGACCGATGACCAGGGGGCGCCCCGGGCGCAGCTTCAGTTTCCAGGCGTGGGCTTCGGTGGGCAGCGCCATGCCCTGGTGGTGCATGGGCTGTGACAGCACGTGCCAGAGCAGATCGGCATCTCCCCCGGCGGCACCGCCGGTGGTCAGCAGCACATCGACCTGATCGATGCCGGACGCCAGGGCCTTCGTCAGGATGGCGGGATCGTCGGGCAGCCAGCCCAGGTCGATGGCCTCGAATCCCCGGTTGCGTGCCAGCGCCAGCAGGGTGGGACGGTTGCTGTCATGGATCTGGCCGGCGGCCAGCGGCTGCCCACCCTGGACCAGTTCGTTGCCGGTGGAGAAAACGCCCACTTTCAGCGGACCGAATACGGGCAGATCGACGATGCCCTGCGAGGCAGCCACACCCAGGTCCATGGGCGAGAGGATCCGACCGGCAGGGAGGGCGGTCTGGCCTGTGCGGATGTCTTCACCGCGACGGCGCACATTCTGGCCTGGTTTCTGGCCGGCCGGGAGGGTGATCGTTTCCGACGGGCAAGCGCCGCCATCGGGCGGGCTGCTTGCGCCGTGCAGGGCTGCGTCATCGACATGGCGGCGGACGTGTTCCTGCATCACCACGGTGTCGGCGCCGGCGGGCATGGGGGCGCCGGTCATGATGTGCCAGGCCTGTCCGGGGGGCAGGGTGGCCGGGGGATCGCCGGCCAGCGTGCGGCCGCCCACGGGCAGCGTGGTGTCGCCCTCGGGATTCAGGTCGGCATGACGCAGGGCGTAGCCGTCCATGGCTGCGTTGTCGCAGGGGGGCAGATCCAGGCGGGCGACGACGTCACGGGCCAGCACGCGGCCGAGGGCGGCGGCCTGGACCGGTGTCGAACGTTCCTGGACACGCGGTGCCACCCAGTCGGACAGCAGCTTGCGGGCCTGGACCGCGGGTACGGCGTCCGGATTGAAGTCCGGTAGGCGGGCCAGCAGGGAAGCGAGGGAGGGCCAGTCGGTCGAGGTGCTCATGAACGGGTCTCCGGCGAGATGGGGCAGGCAGGGAAGCCAGCCGGGCGTGGGTCCGGGTGGGGGCTCAGGGGGCTCAGGATGAAGGACGCGGATCGGCAGGCGGGCAAGGACGGCCTTCGGCAGCCTGCCATTCCTCCGGGGTGTTGAGGTTCTGGAAGGCCTGCGGATCGGGAAAGGGTACTGCCTGGGCGCCGTGCTGACCATACCACTGTCGGACCCGGTGGTTGCCGGCTTTCAGGAAGGCATCCAGCGAGGGCAGCAGGTTGCGATGCAGCAGGGCCACCAGCGGATGGGGCTGGTCAGGGTCGCAGGCGTAGGCAATGGGGGCGCTGCTGGCGGTCAGCGCGTGCTGCAGCCGGGCGACCCAGTCGGGGGGCAGGAAGGGGGTGTCGCAGGCAGTCACGGCCAGCCACTCGGTGGGGCAGACGGACAGGGCCGCGTGAATACCGGCAAGGGGGCCGGGCATGTCAGGCAGCAGGTCGGGCAGGACCAGATGCCCCAGCAGGCGGTAGTCGTCGAGGTGGCGGTTGGCGCTGATGACGAGGCTCTGCACCTGCGGGGCCAGGTTGTCGATGACCCAGGCGATGAGCGGCCTGCCCGACAGTGGCAGCAGTCCCTTGTCGGCTCCGGGGTGGGCAGTCTGCAGGCGCCTGGCTGCGCCACCGGCCAGCACCAGGCCGGTGATGGGATCTTCAGCCACCGATGTAGCTCATTTCCACCCGCCTTTTGCCGTTGGAGGTTGGACTGGCGGATTTCTGGCTGCTGCGCAGCTCGGAATAGCGGTCGTCACGTCCCTGCCAGAGGTTCATCAATGCGGCACGAATGTCCTCGTCGGGCAGCTGGCGGCGCAGCAGGCCGCGCAGATCATGGCCCTGATGGCCGAACAGGCAGGTGAAGAGCTGGCCTTCAGTGGTCAGCCGCAGACGCGAGCAGTCGCCGCAGAAAGGCTGGGTGACGGAGGAGATGACACCGATCTCGCCGGCACCGTCGAGGAAGCGCCAGCGCTGGGCCACCTCACCGGGATAGTTCGGATCGACAGGGGCCAGCGGATGCACGGCGTGGATGCGCGCGATGATGTCACGGCTGGGCAGCACTTCTTCCATGCGCCAGCCGTTGCTGGCGCCCACGTCCATGTATTCGATGAAGCGCAGGATGTGTCCGGTGCCACGGAAATGCTCGACCATCGGCAGGATCTCGCCGTCGTTCAGGCCGCGGCGCACCACCATGTTGACCTTGATGCCGGAGAAACCGGCCTGGGCAGCGGCCTCGATGCCGGCCAGGACGCGGGAAACCGGGAAGTTGGCGTCGTTGAGCTTGCGAAACAGTGCGTCGTCCAGTCCGTCCAGGCTGACCGTGACGCGATCAAGCCCGGCCTCGCGCAGTGATTGCGCCTTCTTGGCCAGCAACGAGCCGTTGGTGGTCAGGGTCAGCTCGATGGGCTCGCCGTTGGGCTGGCGCAGACAGCTGAGCTGGGCGATCAGGGTTTCCAGGTCTCGCCGCAGCAGCGGCTCGCCGCCGGTCAGGCGGATCTTCTTCACGCCCAGGCCGACCATCAGCCGGGCGATGCGGGTGATTTCCTCGAAGCTGAGCAACGAGCCGTGCGAGAGGAACTCATGGTCCTTGCCAAAGACCTCGCGCGGCATGCAGTACGAGCAGCGGAAGTTGCAGCGGTCGGTGACCGAGATGCGCAGGTCGTGCAGGGGGCGGCCACGGGCGTCGAGCAATGCGCCGTCCGGAGACAGGGGCAGCGCCGATATGCCGTGCTGCGGGCGGACCGGCTGCATCGGCAGGATACCGCGACTGCGCTGGTCGGCAATGGGTATGACTCGTTCTGCCATGAAGGGGAAAGGAAGTGAACCGGCCCGACAGGCGATGCCTGCCGGGCCGGTGGGGTGGTTACTGCTCGTCCGACGGCTTGCCGGCCTGGGTTTCCACCTGTTGCAGCGGTTCAGTGGCGACCGGCGTGCGCGGCTTGCGCTGCCGGCGCGGCCGGGGAGCAGCGGGCGCGGTCACGACAGGCTCGGCCTGCGGGGCTGCGCTGGTCTGCACCCATTCCAGTCCTGCCGACTGTACCACTTCCTCCAGTGCCCGGGTGGGGACAGGCTGGGCAGGCGCTGCCTGCGGGCGGGGCGACGGTGCCTGGGCGGCTTCGTCCGTGTTGCCACGGCGACGTGCCGGCGCTTCGGCAGGCTTGTCGGCCTGCTCGGCGCTCTCGGCCTTCACGGCGTGATCGGCGTTAGCGGCCTTCTCGGCACGGGCCTCCTCCTGGCCGCGAGGCGTGGTGCTGCTGTCCGCTTCCTGAGCGGGCGCCTTCTCGGCGGCTGCCCGGGGGGCGCGACGCTCACGCGGCTCGGCACGCTCACGACCTTCGGCAGGCGCCGTCACGGCCGCGTCGGTTCCTTCGGAAGCCGCCGGGGCGGCCTCGGTTGCGCTGGTCTCGGCCGGTGCTGCGCCGTCACGGCCGGCATCGGCGTCGGAGCGGTCGCGGCGGTTGCTGCGACGGCGACGGCGACGCTCGCCTTCCTCGGCGGCCGGGGCTTCCTCGTCGTTCGCGGCGGCTGACGGGGCGGCCTCCTGACGGCTGGCCTGCTGGCGTGGGGCGCGGGTCGACGCGGCTTCCTCGGCCGGCGCGGCTTCGGTGGCGGATTCGTCCGCGGTTACAACGGCGTGGCTGTCGTTGGCGGGATCGGCCGTGCGGCGGCCGCGGCCTTCGCGCGGAGCAGGAGCCGGGGCTTCGTCAGCCGTCTCGGCCGGCGGGGTGTCCTGGCCTTCGGTCTGCACGCCCTCGGCATGGTCGGCCTGACGGCGACGACGGCCTCGTTCCGGACGCTGACGCTCCTGGCCTTCCGTCGAGGTGGCCTCGACGCGCTCTTCGGTGGTTTCGTCGCGCCCGTTGCGCTCGGCACGCTCGCCCCGGTTGCGACGCTCGCCGCGTTCACCGCGGGCCGGGCGCTCGCTGCGCTCCTGGCCGGTGACCTCGGCGCCTTCGGGTCGCTCGTTGCGGTTGGTGCGTTCGTTGCGCTCGGCCGGTTCCTGGCGCTCGGCACGCTCGTTGCGGCCATTGCGCTCGGCGCGTTCGCCGTTCTGGCGCGCGTCGCGGGTGTCGCGGCCTTCGCGGGATTCACGCGGCTCACGGGTGTCGCGGACCTCATCGCGCTGGCGACCGTTGCTCCGTTCGCCACGGGTACGCTTGCCGTTGTCGGAGGCCTCGGCACGTTCGGTCCGCTCAGTGCGTTCCGTGCGCTCGCTGCGGCCATTGCGCCGGCCGTTGCGGCCTTCGCTGTCGTTGCGCTCGCTGCGGCGGTTGCCACGCTCGCCGCGACCCGTGCCGTTGCCGGCGTTGCGGGCGGTGCGATTGCGGCCGTCGTCGGCCGGACGCTCGGCTGTTTCGGCGGTCTCTGCACCGTGGGCAGCGCCCCAGCCGAACAGGTTCAGGATGCGATCGAGCAGGCCACCGTGAGTGGACGAAGCGGCAGGCGTCGAGGACGCTGCGGGCGCTGCGGCCGGGCGAGCGGGCGGCGGTGCCGGCGGCTGGTCGCGGGTGATGCCTTTGACCACGGCCTCCTGGCGGTTGCCGGGCTGCTTGAACTTGCTGGCGAGGTAGGTGTTCTCCTCGTCGTTGGCCTCGGCCATGGCGTAGCTGGCACGGTAGGTCAGCAGACGCTCGTCGTCGTGCTTGAGGCGCTCCAAGCTGTAGAGCGGGGTCTCGATCGACTTGTTGGGGATCAGCACGATCTCGACCTTGAGGCGTGCTTCCAGCGTGGCGATCTCGGTGCGCTTCTCGTTGAGCAGGTAGGTGGCGACCTCCACCGGCACCTGCACGTGCACGGCGGCGGTGTTCTCCTTCATGGCCTCTTCCTGCAGCACGCGCAGCACGTGCAGGGCCGAGGACTCGATGTCGCGGATGACGCCGGTGCCATTGCAGCGCGGGCAGGTGATGTGAGTGCCTTCATTGAGGGCCGGGCGCAGACGCTGGCGCGACAGCTCCATCAGGCCGAAGCGGGAGATCTTGCCGGTCTGCACGCGGGCGCGGTCCAGGCTGAGCGCCTCTTTCAGGCACTGCTCGACCTCACGCTGGTTGCGGCTGCTCTCCATGTCAATGAAGTCGATGACGATGAGGCCGCCCAGGTCGCGCAGCCGCATCTGGCGGGCCACTTCCTCGGCCGCTTCCATGTTGGTGCGGAAGGCGGTTTCCTCGATGTCGGAGCCGCGAGTGGCGCGGGCCGAGTTCACGTCGATGGCCACCAGCGCCTCGGTGTGGTCGATGACGATGGCGCCGCCCGAGGGCAGCGGCACGACGCGCGAGTAGGCGGTCTCGATCTGGTGCTCGATCTGGAAGCGGGAGAACAGCGGGGTGGCGTCGCGGTAGTGCTTGACGCGTGTCACGTAGTCGGGCATCACGTAGCTCATGAACTGCGTGGCCTGCTGGTAGATGTCCTCGGTGTCGATCAGCACCTCGCCGATGTCGGCCGTGAAGTAGTCACGGATGGCGCGGATGACCAGGCTGGATTCCTGGTAGATGAGGAAGGCGCCCGGCGCCGACTTGGCGGCCGATTCGATGGCCTGCCACAGTTGCAGCAGGTAGTTCAGGTCCCACTGCAGCTCCTCGACCGAGCGGCCGATGCCGGCGGTGCGGGCGATGAGGCTCATGCCGGAGGGCACCTGCAGCTTGTCCATGGCTTCGCGCAGTTCCTGCCGGTCCTCGCCCTCAATGCGGCGTGACACGCCGCCGCCGCGCGGGTTGTTGGGCATGAGCACCACGTAGCGGCCGGCCAGCGAGATCATCGTGGTCAGGGCGGCGCCCTTGTTGCCGCGCTCTTCCTTCTCGACCTGGACGATGAGTTCCTGGCCTTCGCTGATCACGTCCTGGATGCGCAGCGGCTTGCCGCCTTCGACATCCTGACGGAAGTAGGCCCGGGAGATTTCCTTGAAGGGCAGGAAGCCGTGACGGTCTTCGCCGTAGTTGACGAAGCAGGCTTCCAGCGAGGGCTCGACACGGGTGACGACGCCCTTGTAGATATTGCTCTTGCGACTCTCGCGTCCGGCGGACTCGATGTCAATGTCGATCAGCCGCTGGCCATCGACGATGGCAACCCGCAGTTCTTCCGAATGGGTTGCGTTGAACAGCATGCGTTTCATGCCATGACTCCATGCACACGTTGGCGTGGTGTGTAGGACCAGCGAGCATGGGTCGACCCCCGAGCCGTGCGCAGGGGCAGGCATCATCGAAACAGCGACGGCGAGAAGGCCGCAAGGGCACGTCGGTGGCGCGCACGACGGCACGGCAGCGCGCAGACGGGATCGTCTGGCGGCCGGCAAAGCCGGCAGGGAGGCTGCGGGCGGGGGTTGTCGTGATCATCGGGCCGGATGGGGTGACGTGAAGGGCCTTTGGGTTCCGTTGTTCTTGTCCCGACGAGCGTTGGCGGCTCATCGTGTCGAATCGTGCTCGCGCGCCGAACCTTTCGACGCCGCGTTTTGAATCCAATGGTCGTCATCCGGGCAAAGCCGGGCACGGGCCAGACGATGCGGTCCATGCGGGGCTTGTCGCGCGGCGTGCAGGGGCTGCAGCTGGAAGAGCGGGTGCAGGCGCCGGCGCACCCGGAAGGGGTGCGGGCGGGCACGGGAAAAAATCCAGCCCTTCTTTTACACTGCAGACTGCACGAAAGCCAGCAGGCGGGTCCTGACGCCGAAACCGGACCCTTGCACAAGTCGCCGAAAACCGGCGAATTTTCAAGGGTATGGCCCGGTTGGCGACGCCCTGCCTGCATGACCGACAACCGCCCGCGATTATAGCCGGATGAAAGACGCCGACACAAAAGCGCCCATGGCGCAAACAACACCCATCCAGTGGCTGACGGTGGACGAGGGCCACGAGGGCCAGCGCCTGGACAACTACCTGCTGGCCATGCTGCGTGGCGTGCCCAAGACGCGCATCTACCGGATGATCCGCAAGGGCGAGGTACGCGTCGACGGGCGCCGGGTCAAGGCCGAGCAGCGCGTGGCCGCCGGTGAGCGGGTCCGTGTGCCGCCGCTGGCCAGCGTGCCGCAGACGGCACTGCGACCGGGGCCCGCCCGAGGGGGTCCCAAGCTGGACGACCGTCACATCCGCATCCTCTTCGAGGACGAGCACCTGCTGGTGGTGGACAAGTCCGAGGGGCTGGCGGTGCATGGGGGCAGCGGCATCTCGGCCGGTCTCATCGAGCGGTTGCGTGCCACGCGCCCGCCCGGCCAGTTCCTGGAACTGGCTCATCGCCTGGACCGCGACACGTCCGGCTTGCTGGTCATCGCCAAGCGGCGCTCGGCCCTTCTGGCCCTGCACCGGATGTTTGCCGCCGGCGAGGTGAAGAAACGCTACCTGGCCATCGTGAAAGGGCACTGGGGGCGGCCTCGGCCGGTGCTGGTGCAGTTTCCGTTGCTGCGCTACCTCACGCCGGCTGGCGAGCGTCGAGTGCGTGTCGATGTTCAGGGGCAGCCTTCGGCAACGCGCTTTCGGCGCCTGCAGGCGCTGGACTTTGGTGGTACGCCCGGTCTGCCGCCCCATGGGGCGCTGCTG
>ERZ772972.635-NODE-635-length-12902-cov-2.341247_pt1 | contig 12902 bp, 9 predicted proteins | sample MGYA00580673_ERZ772972 | MGnify/ENA primary metagenome ERZ772972 (study PRJEB29015, sample SAMEA2738051) | human oral metagenome | biome: human oral; feature: human-associated habitat; material: saliva | place: China | collected 2229 ... | reverse complement strand
ATTTCTCCTACCTGATAGGTAGAAGTGCTTATGTAATGTTTGTATAGCTTCCCAGTAAGTCATTTATCTCAAGTCTATCACCTCTGCGGATGGATAGTTTTTCTTATTGAAAGTAAAGATATCGTCTGAGAGATTCTTGCGCTGAATACCAGAGACGGTGATAGTAGTCCACTTATTAGCCTGCTTAATCTTGATCTTTTGTAGCTGATAGGCTTTGTTTACGGTTACATACGCCTCTGGAATATTGCGTTTAGGATTGGTTGCCTTCATGTGTACCACGTAAGAACCACCCTCGTTGGTCATAGAGAGGTTGTACCCCTGACGATACAATGTCATCAATGCGTAAGGATTCATTGAAAGGCGCTGTGCTTCAGTAGGTGTAGAAACGTTCACCTCGTCAGTAGACTTCATGTATGACCATTGTGTCGTACCATTAAACCATACGGTAGTCTGTGGCGTTGTGGCAACAAACTTAACACCTTTCACGGAAATATTACCCGAGGTTCTACCTACGGCACCTGGTCTGGAAAGTTCGAAACGAGCCGTAAAACCACCCAAGTTCGAAATGTTGGCAGCAGCTTTGTCCATACAAGCCTTAGCCTGATTCGCATTCTGTGCAAACATACTATTTGCCATAAATATGGCAACAAGCAATAATAAATATTTAATCTGTTTCATTGTTTTATCGTTTAATGATTATAATAGTTTTATGTATAGGATTTATTGTCCACGCAGAATTGTAAGTAGGTTGTCAAGACTTACCTCGTCACTTATCAGTACTTCACGTGGTTTTGAACCCTTGGCAGCCCCTACGATACCGGCTTTTTCCATTTGATCCATCAGACGACCAGCGCGGTTGTAGCCGATAGACAAACGACGCTGAATCATACTTGTTGAGCCTTGCTGAGTAACAACAATAGCACGTGCTGCCTCCTCAAATAATGGATCAAGTGTCTGTGCATCCAATGAACCACCTCCACCAACTTCTTCGTCCGTCAATGGTTCTGGGATTTCCAATGGACGAACAGGACCTAACTGGTTAGCGATGAACTTTGTAATGTTCTCTACTTCTGGTGTATCAACAAAGGCACACTGTACACGAACAGGGTCAGCACCATTGAGATAAAGCATATCACCACGTCCAACAAGCTGTTGTGCACCTGGTCGGTCAAGGATGATACGTGAGTCCATCATTGCTCCAACGCGGAAAGCAATACGTCCAGGGAAGTTCGCTTTGATGTTACCCGTGATAATCGTTGTCGTTGGGCGTTGTGTAGCAATAATCATGTGGATACCAATAGCACGTGCCAACTGTGCGATACGTGTGATAGGCATCTCCACTTCCTTACCTGCAGTAAGAATCAAGTCACCGAACTCATCAATGATAACCACGATGTATGGCATGTATTCATGTCCTTCCTCTGGACTCAGTTCGTGTCTGAGGTACTTCTGATTGTATTCCTTTATATTTCTAACACGAGCCGCTTTCAGTAAGTCATAACGCTCATCCATCAATACACAAAGACCTTTCAGTGTCTTTACAACCTTTTGAACATCTGTGATGATTGGTTCTTCTTCATTTTCCTCAACAGCTGCCATGAATGGCTTTGCAATTGGAGAGTAAACACTGAACTCCACCTTCTTTGGGTCAACAAGTACAATCTTTAGCTCGTTAGGGTGCTTCTTGTAGAGTAGGGAGGTGATGATAGCATTCAAACCGACTGACTTACCCTGTCCAGTGGCACCTGCAACGAGCAGGTGAGGAATCTTAGCAAGGTCGACCATGTACACCTCGTTGGTGATAGTCTTACCTAATGCAATCGGCAACTCCATTGTTGACTCTTGAAATTTACGTGAGTTCAAAATAGAGAACATTGATACAATGTTTGGTTTTGCATTTGGAACCTCAATACCAATCGTACCCTTGCCCGGCATAGGAGCAATGATACGGATGCCGATAGCCGCCAAACTCAGTGCAATATCATCTTCAAGGTTCTTAATCTTAGAGATACGAACACCCTGTGCAGGGGTAATCTCGTAAAGAGTAATCGTTGGACCAACTGTTGCACGAATACTACGAATCTGTACACCAAAGTCGTTTAATACCTTGATGATACGATCCTTGTTTGCTTCTAACTCCTCTTGGCTAACATAGTTAGTCTTAGTATCAGAGGAATATTCCTTTAAGAGGTCGAGTGATGGGAACTTCCACTTTGTAAATGGCTCACGAGGATTGATAGGAGTCAGTGGAAGATAGTTGCTTGCAAGTGTCTTGCTATTTGCCTTCTCCTCAACCTTCTTCTCCTCAACTTCAAAGCCTGGAGCCTCTTTCTCTGCTGTTTTTCCAGCTGCTTGATTGCCGTTTGGTGAATAGAGTGTGTCTGGCTCTTGAGGAACGATTGTTGGCTCCGTTGGCAAGTCGATAGGCTTGGCAAGGGTAGGGTCAACATACTCTATTGGTTCAACTGGTTCATTCTCTATGATAACCTCATCATCGTAGAGGTTTTCTGTGTTGTCCCCTTTGCTATCATGCACCACTGTAAACTTCACCTTATCACGAATGTAACCAAAAGGATTAATCATCTTGCGCACAACAGTAATTGTTTCTGAAGTGATATAGGTAAGATAAGCCAACATGACAATCACCAATATAGCTATTAATCCCGGTGTACCAACCATATTTTCCATGTATTGTACACAGAAAGTACCGTGGTCACCTCCTGGATTATACACCTGATCACCCATCAATGGAGTGAGTGCTTTGGCAAAAGTAACAGAAAGCCATATCATTACCAAAGCCATTCCCATGAACCACTTCAAAAGGTTTAGCTTCTTATAGGCTCCCATCATGCGGACACCACAAAGTGCAATGAAGGCAGGAATGATAAAGGCTGGAATACCAAAACAGCGGGAAATAAGACCGTATGAAATGATAGCACCGAGTGAACCGCACGCATTTTGGAAAACTCTATTTGCGTTCTCCACCTCTCCTGGGCGAAGGTCGGTAACTAAACTTTGGTCAGCTGCACCTGTGCTGAAATAGCTAAAAAAAGCTACACAGATATAGATGGAAACGCACAAAAGGATGAGTCCGACAACAAAGCCAGTCTTGTCGTTAATAATGTTATTTAGTCCGAGCGCCTCGGTGAAAGTCTTGCTTTTATGTTCTGTTTTCTTCTTTGCCATTTATCGCTATTCTTTTATACTTGCAAAAGTAATAAATTAGTGCCACATAAGTACCGTTTTTCAAACTTTTTTTTTAATTTTGCAAGTTAGTATGCAATCCGAAATGAGTACAGTATTATACAATAGATTCGATAAGAGTAAAATATCACAGTTGCCAAGGGTTACTTTCCCAGGGAAGATTGTCGTTGTCTTGAATGAGGCTGAGGCTGAGAAAGCGGTGAATTATCTCCTTTCTAAGGATATCATTGGCATCGATACGGAAACACGCCCTGTGTTTAAGAAAGGGCAACGGCGAAAGGTTGCACTCTTGCAGGCTTGTGACCATGAAGTGTGTTTCCTCTTTCGTTTGAATCTCATAGGTGTACCAGATTGTATTAAACGTTTTCTTGAAGACACCACAGTGCCAAAAGTGGGACTCTCACTGACCGATGATATGTTGATGTTGCATCAGCGAGTAGACTTTAAGCCAGGTTATTTTATTGACCTTCAAGACTATGTTAAGTCGTTAGGTATTGAAGATATGAGTCTTCAGAAACTCTATGCTAATGTCTTTCATGAGCGTATCACAAAACGTGAACAGTTGTCTAACTGGGAGAATGAGATATTAAGTGATAAGCAGAAAATCTATGCTTCTACAGATGCTTGGACGTGTATCAAACTCTATGAGCGTCTGCATGAATTGAAACATAGTGGTAATTACGAACTCGTTGTAGTCCCTCCAAAGGTGAAACCAGTGCCTGAAGAAGTTGGAAATGAGCCAGAAGTGACAACAGAGTGATGACTCAATGTAAATTATTATCGTGAAGAAAAATATTTATTTTCATGAAAAAAAATATTTCCTTTCACGTAAATAAATAATTATTTTCATGTAAATAATTCGGGATTCATCAAGTAGAGGAAAACGATAAACGTTAAATAGGAACTTTATGTATAAGCAAGTATATTTGAAAAGGGGCAAAGAAGAGAGTCTTCTTCGCTTCCATCCATGGATCTTCTCAGGTGCTATCAACAAGATAGAAGAAGGACTTGAGGAAGGCGATATAGTGCGTGTTATGACGCATGACAAGAAGTTTATTGCTGTCGGACACTTCCAGATAGGTTCTATTGCTATCCGTGTTCTCTCATTTCACGACGTAAAGATAGATGATATGTTTTGGGAAAGCCGTTTAAGTGCTGCCCTTCATGCACGCCAGTCTGTTGGTATTATTCGTGAAGAGGGAGCAGCAACAGGTGTATTTCCAAATACTACTTATCGCCTCGTTCATGGTGAGGGTGACAACCTTCCGGGATTGATTATTGACGTTTATGGCAAGACTGCCGTTATGCAAGCCCATTCTGTAGGTATGCACGTGTGCCGTGAGGTAATTGCGAAAGCCCTTGTTAAGGTGATGGGAGATAAGTTGGATAGTATCTATTATAAGAGTGAGACAACGCTTCCTTACAAGGCGGACCTTGGTCAAGAGAATGGCTTTATCTATGGAGATACCGACAATAATATTGCAATTGAGAATGGCTTAAAGTTCCATATTGATTGGTTGAAGGGTCAGAAGACGGGTTTCTTCATTGATCAGCGTGAGAACCGCTCTCTTTTGGAGTATTATGCAAAGGGGAGAAGTGTATTGAATATGTTCTGTTACACGGGTGGTTTCTCTGTTTATGCTATGCGTGGTGGGGCAGAAGTGGTGCATTCTGTGGATAGTTCTGCTAAGGCTATCGAACTGACGAATAAGAATGTAGAACTCAACTTCCCTAATGATTCACGCCATGAGGCAATCTGTGAGGATGCTTTCAAGTATCTTGATGATAACGATGGTAAGTACGACCTTATCATTCTTGACCCACCTGCCTTTGCAAAGCATCGTAGTGCATTGAAGAATGGATTGCGTGGTTACACCCGATTGAACGTCAAAGGCTTTGAAAAGATTAAGCCAGGCGGAATCTTATTTACCTTCAGTTGTTCGCAGGTAGTGACAAAGGACAACTTCCGACAGGCTGTCTTCACCGCTGCTGCACAAGCTGGACGTAAGGTGCGCATCCTGCATCAGATTCATCAGCCTGCTGACCATCCAATTAATATTTATCATCCAGAAGGCGAATATTTGAAGGGATTGGTCCTTTATGTTGAATAAAATCAAACGTTTCATAGCTTCAGAGCATCTGCTACGGGTAGATGCTCTTTATTTAGTAGCATTGTCTGGTGGTGCCGATAGTGTTGCTCTTTTGCTATGTCTCAAGGAGTTGGGCTATTGTGTTGAGGCTGTTCATTGCAATTTCCATTTACGTGGAGAGGAGAGCTTGAGGGATGAACAGTTTTGTGAAGAACTTTGTCAACGTGAGAATATCCCGTTCCATAAAGCCCATTTTGATACGCAATCTTATGCCGATTTGCATAAGGTGAGTATTGAGATGGCAGCGCGTGAGTTACGTTATCGTTATTTCTTTCAGTTGAAAGAGGCGTTGAGTGCTGATGGTGTTTGTGTGGGACATCATAAAGAAGACTCTGTCGAAACGATTCTTATTAACCTTGTTCGTGGAACAGGGCTTAGCGGTTTGATGGGTATTCGTCCTCGTAATCATGATGTTATCCGCCCTTTGCTATGTGTGACACGCCAAGAAATTGAAGATTATCTCCAAAAGTATGCTGTTTCTTTTGTTATTGATAGCACTAATCTTGTAGATGATGTGGTGCGGAATAAGATTCGGTTGAATGTTCTTCCACAGTTGTCTGAGATTAATCCGTCGGTTACGGATGCTATTCTTGCTACTGCTAATCATCTCTCTGAGGTAGATGCTATTGTGCAAGAATCGCTTAAATCGGCTTTGGGTAAGGCTATTAGCTTTGTCGGTTCTGCAAGTCAAGTTAGTTTAAACAGTTTAAGTAATGAGCCTTTCCAGGTCGACTTGTCTGTTGTTCGTGCGTTTCCTTCTCCTTCTTATCTCCTCTTTTATATACTAAAACCACTCGGTTTTTCATCATCTCAGATTGCAGAGATGGTTTCACATCTTGATGGACAGACGGGGCAGCTGTGGTATTCGGCAACGCATGAACTTACACATGATCGTGGGGTTCTCATGGTTTTACCTCGTGAGGAAACTGAACCGCGTCAGCTTGTTATCCCCGAAACAGGGCGTTATGTCTATGATGAGCAACTATCTCTTCGACTGACTGAACGAGCATTGACACCTTCTTCAAACGTTTCATTCTCAAAGGTTCCTACTGTTGTAGACCTTGATGCATCCTCTATTCGATTCCCTTTGACCTTAAGACGTGTTGCAGAAGGCGACCGTTTTACTCCTCTTGGAATGCGTGGTACTCAACTTGTAAGTGATTTTCTTACCAATCTCAAACGTAACCGATTTGAGAAACGTAACCAGTTGGTCCTCCTTGATGCTACAGGTACTATCCTTTGGGTCCTCGGTCTTCGTATCAATGATCATTTTAAGTTGACCCCACAGAGCAATTCTTGCCTACAGATTGAGATGTTGTAATGTAGAAGAACTTTCTGTTTATCCTAATCTTAATCTATTTGTGTAGGGATGGAATGTTCTTAAAATGGCCTTATTCAAAACAGTCGACCATTTCCTTCAGAATAGTCGACTGTTTCTTTAAAAGGTTGACGGCTTTCACATAATAGATTTGATTAGCAGGTAACTACAGACGTTCTGCCTCTTTTACTTTATTCTTGTTAGTTTCAAACTTTCTACTTCCAAAGTTGTAGTTCACACGGAAGATAACTTGTCGGCTTTCGATATGTCCCCAAATATCTAATTCTAATGTTCCTTTGCGTCCATAGCTGTCCCAACGCTCAGTGTGGAGGAGGTCAGTAATCATCAATGATAGGGAGAGTCTGTCTCGGAGTAATCGTTTGTTCAGTCCGATATCTATACCACCACTTGGTTTTAGAACCTCATAGCTTCTGCCTTGTCGTTTACTTGCGTATCTTGCAGACAGTTCCATACGAATTTTTGCAGGTAGTTGTATGTCGTTTGAAAGTGAAAGGTTGCATGAGGAACGACGGTAATCTTCTCTATAAGATTCATAATCAAGATGGTTGATAAAGTAGTAAGCACCGACGTTTGCACTGATATCCCACCATGAGGTGAGACGTTTGTTATAGATAAAGTCAAGTGCCAGCTGCTTCTGTTTACCAATATTCTTGGTTGTCATGACTATGCAGTCTTTCTTGTATGAATCGAGAAGCTGCGTGAAATAGTTGTTTAGCTGATTGTAAGAGAGCGTTACACTAAGATTATTCTTTGTGTAATCTAAAGATACCCTATGATTTATTTGTGGTTGAATAAATGGATTCCCTTTCCAATAGGTTAGTTCATCTAACAGATATTCAATGGGGTTAAGGTCTTCATATCTTGCTTTGTCTTGTCGTTTACTATAGGCAAGTGTAAGCTTTGCTTTGTCGTTAAGGTCATAACTGATGGAAAGATTAGGAAAGAGTCTTGTGTGATTGTTCTTATTCTCCTCCATCAGTTTTCCGTCCAAATAGGACTCTAAAGTCCCGATAGTCTGCATATATTCAATCCGCATACCTGCAGTTGCCTGTATATGTTTCCATTTCTGGGCATATTGTATATAGCCTTCAAGATTTGACTCTTGATAGGTAAACCTGTTAGATCTTGTGTTGTCAAGCACACCTTTTGCATAGAAGCCAAAGCGATTGTTACTTTCTACCTTGGCAGCCTTAACACCTGTAAGGAGTTCTCCGTCATGGCTATTCTTCAGTTTATAGTCAATGGCAGATGAGACGATGTTTATTTTCTTCTTGGATGTAGCTGGATAATCATCTTCCTTTAGTAAAGTTCCGTTTGGAGAGTAAAACGCATTGGGTTGTTTATTATTACTTACAACGTCAACGTGAATCCAGTCTGCATTTGCTGTGATGGTCTGCTGTTCTGTAATATTGAACTGATAGCCTATGCCAGTCGTATATTTTGTGTTCTCTTGTTTGGTATAATCATTCCTTGCTTTAAGTATTTCATGGAGCGTATCTCTACCTTTGTATATCCATGTAGTTGTTGCTGTCACTCCGGGACCTGTTAAGGCATCAACTGATGCATTTAGCATAAGTTTGTGTTTCTTGTTAGGTTGGAATACAAAAGCCAGTCCTCCTGCGTAAGTGTTACGCTTGTCTGTATCATTGGTCTCTGAGAAGTTTCGGTCTCCTTCTTGCATTCTATCAGTACCATATTCCATGTCATAGTGTCCAATGTTATGACTATAGTTGATGCCCAGCTGCCATGTCTGTTTGTTATAAGTCATACTAAAATCAGAACTTTGGCGTATGTGATTCCAAAAAGACATACCATGAGAGGTCGAAATGTAAAGTCCTCGTTCGTTGTTGTCTTTTAGTTTTATGTCAATAATACCACTTGCCCCTTCTGAATCATAACTTGCATTAGGGTTGGTTGAAGTAGTTATGCTTGCAATGTTAGAAGATGGAATAGTACGCAGATAGGCTGTAAGCGTTTCACCTTGAAGTCGTATGCGTTTTCCGTTCACGTAAACGGCGGCATTGCCAAGGGCAGAAAGCGATAGATTTCCTTTATTATCAAGCCTTACACTTGGGGTGTGGCGCAGAACATCTAAAGAGTTGCCAAGGTTGGCAAGATCGGATTCTGCAACAGAAATGCTTATCTTCCCACTTTCCATTTTAATGAGTGAGCGTTGTTTGCGAGCTGTGACAATAACGTCTTTCAGCTCTGTACCGTCAGGATATAAATAGATGTTATAAATGGAATGGTTATTTGGAATGGAGAAAAGAATAGTAGTATCACGGCATCCGATAGCTCCGCAGTATAGTTGATAACTACCATCAATAAGAGTGTAATTAAACTTTCCGTCCGTCTCAGTTAGTCCATTGGCAATTACTTTTCCTGTCTTCTGATCAGAAATGATAATTGTTGCTGCATCAATAGGTTCCTTTGTTTGTTGTTGGATACTAAAGGTTACGGTCTGTTGAGCCATAAGATTAGATGGGTTCAGTAACAATAGAGTTATAACTAAGATGATGTGTGTTGCGAAAGGTCTTGTTTGTAATCTTTGAATTGTCATGAGGTTTGTTATATTTATAGCTATTTTTATAGTATACTAAGCACTCAACACGCTTGGTGTTTACCATCAACACCACTCGTGCTGGGCATCAACACATCGGTAAAATATGAGAAGTTAGGTTATTATTATCATTATAATATTGTAATACATGAAAGATTAACTTATGTGAGAGATGTTTACTGGATAGCATATTAATTTATTTTTGTTTATAGGCAATAGGTTTAATGATTCTGCAAAGATAATAAAATAATATTTTTCTTAGGTGTTTTTTTGTATAAAAAATAAACGTTTTGTTTTCAGCTAATGCTTTTTATTGATTTATAGAAAGACTTACTTACTTTTGTTTTGTGAATCTAAACAAATGTTTTATTAGCTCTTTTACTTTCTTGTATATCTTTTGGAGTAATCAAAACTGTATGTTTAAAGATTATACTTGATAATTATTAAATTAAAAAGTAATAATTAGTTAATGAAAATTAATTATGAGTTATTTCTTAACTTTTAGATGTTAATTGTTTAAGGAAATCCTATCTTTGCATTCGAAAAATAAATATATGGTGCTGTGAATGGAGTCTTTCCATGACCAGTATGAATATAAACAGAGAGTAATGAAGAAGAAAACAATTTGGACAATAGCCATAATCATGGGACTTTCGTTCCTTGGTTTGCTTCTGCTCCAGCTCAACTATATTGAAGAGATGGCTGAGATGAAGAAGGAACAGTTTGACGAATCTGTCAACCGTGCCCTCTATCAGGCTTCTCGAAATATGGAGTTAAATGAGACTCTTCGTTATTTGGAGGATGATGTAAACAAGAAGGAACGCTCACAAGATGATGAGCAGAGTACAGATAAAGATACGTCTACAGCTGCACATCAAGCTCCTGTCACAGATAATCAAGGTGAACGTTATACCTCATTCGAGGCAAAGTTGCTTCAGGCAAAGCCATCTCTAATACCGAAGGCTATGATTCTGCGCAATGATAGTAGTACACTGTCTGCAACAAAACGCAATATGCAGGAGATTGTTCTCAATCGTTACGTCTATCAGAAGGCGATGTTGGAAGAGGTTATATATAATATCCTTTATTCCGCTTCAGACAAACCTTTACGCAATAGAATCAACTTCAAGTTGTTGGATCAGGACTTAAAGGCGGAGATGATGAACAATGGAATCAATATTCCTTATCATTTCACGGTGACGACACAAGATGGTCGTGAGGTCTATAAATGTCCTGATTATGTAAGTGATGGTGAGGAGAATACTTATTCTCAGGTGTTGTTCCGCAACGACCCTGTAAACAGAATGGGTGTTGTCAAGGTTCATTTCCCACAGATGAACAACTATATCTTCTCCAGTGTACGGTTTATGATTCCATCCATCATCTTCACTTTACCATTGTTCAGAGTTGAAACGCCCATCTTGGCAGAGAAGGTAATAGAAGTCTTACCAGACTTTGCCCCCTTGGTTGTCACAACGATAACACCATTGGCACCCTGCGAACCATAGATAGCCGTTGAGGCAGCATCTTTGAGTACGGTAAGTGTCTCAATGTCGTTAGGATTGATGTCACCTGGGTCTTTACCGACAATTACTCCATCGATAACCCATAGCGGAGCAGTGCTACCGTTGATAGTAGACTTACCACGAACGATAATGGCACCGAACGACCCCGGCTTACCAGAACCCGGCATAACGTTCATACCCGGCACCTTACCCGTCAACATATTTGTGACATTAGCAGTCGTGATATTAGTAAGTTCCTTACTATCAATACTCTGCATAGAACCCGTCAGGCTGTTACGTTTCTGCGTGCTATAACCCACCACGACCGTTTCATTAAGCATTGTAGATGAAGAAACCATGCTTACGGTCATGTTGTTTTCAGCTCGCACCGTTGTTTTCTCATAGCCTAAGGACGTAATCACCAGCTCGTCACCAGCCTTTGCGTCGATAGAGAACTCACCATCAATGTTGGTAAGTGTAATTTTCTTCGTCCCCTTCACGGTGATACTGGCACTTATAACCGGTTCACCCGTACGTGAGTCGATAACTTTTCCTTTGATAACTGAGGCCTGTGCCTGTATGGTTACTGTCTGGGTGGCGTATGCCTTATGCGCAGTATAAGGGCTGCACACAAGGGGCACTACCAACAGCAGCGACCTTCCAAGGTTAGTTTTTCTCATAGCTTTCATGCTTTAAAAGGTTTTTATATAATATTGCGTTTAGGTCTTTTGATTGTAGAGACGCGCTTAGATTATTGATTGTTTAGATAAATGCAAATTTAAATTATTTTTTTTAAACCACATGTGTTTCATATTCTTTAACATGTATCTCCCATGACTTTTTTATTCTTCTTGTATCTAAGACACATAATAGTGCGTATTTTGTAGTGTGTACCTTATATAAAAAGCGGCACGAAAAGATTAAGTTGCTTCTGAAAACAAACATGAAACAACACATTGACAAGAAGGATAAAATACAAGGGAAAGAAGGATAGTATCTGATTAGTTGTAATAAAAAAATCACTAACCAAAAGTCAATAGATGCTTAATTGGCTTCGAAAAGACGCCTAATTGGCTTGTAAAAGATGCCCTTTAAGACCCTTACTAACGCCCTTTTGAAGTCCAAGTAAGCACCTTTTGAAATGCAGTTCTGTAACAATTTGATTATCTGTTGGTTACAACACCCTGCTTTTAGCTGCTTTTTTAGGTAAAAAAGGGGCTAAAAGAGTGTATGAATTGTAAGGATTTTTCCAACATCCTACTGCTTAACAACTGAAGAAAAGAGGATATAAGAAACGCAAAAATTAGAACGAATTTCTTATTTCTATATAGTTCTTAAATAACCATGAATGACCCTCAGACAGGAGTTTTACCACCTCTGCACAGATGAAAAGACCTGCTATGACCGAGAGGATGAAAACAAAACTGAAACCAAAGAATATCCAGAGGTCGCCATCCGTGTATTTCTCTTGAAAACGACGAAGGCGTGAAGAAGATTTAGTAACAAACTCGCTGGTGCTTTCTGTCGCATTCTTCAAAGTCTCACCAGCCTGCTTAGACACGTGAAGGGCACGCTGAGAAGCTTCAACCAACTTACTTCTCATCTCCGCAAGCTTCTCTTTTGAAGGCGAACTGATGAGATTGGTTGAGACAGTAGGAAGATTCTCGGCCTTCTTTACTTCGATAGGTGAAGCCTCAGCCAAAGGAATAACGGAACGAGCACGAGTACGAAAAGACTTCGGCGCATCAAACCTACAGTTCAACACGTTACCACAATAGGGGCAACGATACTTCATTGTTCCATAGCTCTCAGTCTCAGCCACAAAGTCGCGACCACAGTTATTGCATTTGACAGTATATCTCATGATGGGAGCAAAATTATAAAAAAATGTTGAAAAGAAAGCAGAAAAGAGTGTTAATTCATAATTCAAAATTCATAATCCATAATTATGATTTGTCTTAATTCATAATCCAGAATTCATAATTATGATTACTGTTGTAAACTGTGGTTTATTGCTATGAGTACCATGTTAACTTGTTTTCTCGTTTACTTGCTAAGAATCTGTGTTATCTCTGACCTTTAGGTCTCTGTGGCGTAAGCAATCTGCTCATCTGTGCCATCTGTGAGAGAGTGATTTGAGCTTT
>ERZ772972.633-NODE-633-length-12918-cov-3.524450_pt1 | contig 12918 bp, 9 predicted proteins | sample MGYA00580673_ERZ772972 | MGnify/ENA primary metagenome ERZ772972 (study PRJEB29015, sample SAMEA2738051) | human oral metagenome | biome: human oral; feature: human-associated habitat; material: saliva | place: China | collected 2229 ... | reverse complement strand
TTCCTTCGGGCGGCGGGCATCGTGTTTTTGCCCCTCGTGCTCATCGTGTTGCAAAAAGAAACGGGTTCGGCGCTCGTCTATTTCGCCTTCTTCCTCATGTTCTACCGCGAAGGCATGCCCGGCAGCATCCTCTTTTGCGGCGCTGCGGCGGTGGTCTACTTCGTGGTGGGCATCGGTCAGGGCGAAACGGTGCTGCCCGGCACCTTGGCCAGCGTGGGCGAAACGGTGGTCTTGGCGCTCGTTTGGCTCTTCACGGCGGGTTTGCTGCTCGTCTACGTGCCGCGCGAACCGGAACATGCGCGCCGCATCCTCTTTTGGGGCACGTTGCTCCACCTTGTGGCCTACGGCATTTCGCTCTTCATCGTGCCCTTCGACATCAGTTGGGCGCAGTTGGGCGGTTGCACGGCGATGTTCGGCTATTTGGGCATGCAGTGGATCGGTCGGCGCGTCAACACCTTCCTGCTCATCGGGCTGTTTTCGATCGGCAGCATCGGTTTCCTCTACGCCTCGGACTATGTGCTCAACAACGCCATGAAGGACTATCAGCGCACCCGCATCCGCGTGCTGCTCGGTGTGGAGGAAGACCGCGACGCCTCGTACAACGTGACGCAATCGAAGATCGCCATCGGCTCGGGCGGATTGTTGGGCAAAGGCTTCATGAACGGCACGCAGACCAAGCTCGACTACGTGCCGGAACAGGACACGGACTTCATCTTCTGCACCGTGGGCGAAGAAGAAGGCTTCGTGGGCGCGGCCGGCGTGCTGGTGCTTTTCCTCTTACTCATCTGGCGGCTCATCGCCCTGGCCGAGCGGCAAACGTCGACCTTCGGGCGCGTGTTCGGCTATTCGGTGCTTTCGATCCTGCTCTTCCACCTTTTCATCAACATCGGCATGGTGCTGGGCATCGCCCCCGTCATCGGCATCCCGCTGCCGTTCTTTTCCTACGGCGGATCGTCGCTTTGGGGTTTCACCCTCCTGCTTTTCATCTTCCTGCGCATCGACGCCGGACGCAAACGCTGAAGCCCCCACACATTATTTATCCCCTCTCACTCGTTATCCATCCACAAGGAGCCGCCGCTCACGAAGCGCTCGCCCCGCCCCGCCCACATCGGGCAAAGCCTCGACCGGTTTCGCGCAGTGCTCCTCCACAAAACATAAACTATGGCTCTCACCTCCCGCCGCCAAACCCTCATTCGCAGCCTGCTCTTTGTCGCGCTGCTGCTTGTGGCCGGTGGCCTCATCTTTTATCTGAAGCGTTCGACCGATGTGCCCCTCACCCCCGACGGACTCGCCGGCCGCGACAGCATTCGCCACATGGCCGTGCCCGACACCGCCGAGCATACGCCGACCCCGCCCACCGAAGAAGCGACGCCCGCCAACTCCGGCGGCGAAACGCCCGACGTCGCTGAGCGCGACCCCGCTGCCGCCGGCTACGACGACGGTTATCTGTGCGGCAACACCGACGGAATGAACAACGACGAGCGCGCCGGCTACGACGAGTCGTCGCAATATCCCTCGGCCGCCGACCGCCAAACCTACGCCGCGGCCTATCGTCGCGGATATGCCGCGGGTTTTGCCGACGGACGCAGTCAAGCCGTGACGCCCACCACGGACGACAACGACAACAGCGGCCACGACGCGACGCGCCCCGACAACGACGGGAAGAACGCCCCCGCCAAACCCACCGCGCCCCGCGAGGAACGAAAGGCCGCCCCCGCGCCTAAGCCGAACACGCCGACGCTCAAGCCCAACGCCCCCCGCGACGAACGCAAAACCACCCCCCGCCCGTGAACTACCGCGCCCTCCTCTTCCGCCACTATCCCGTCGACACGCCGCTGCGTCGGCTCCTTCTGCACCACAGCGGTCAGGTGTGCCGCCGCGCCCTCGACATCGCGCGCCGACATCCCGAACTGCGCGCCGACCTTCACCTCATCGAAGCCGGCGCCATGCTCCACGACATCGGCATCTACCTCACCCATGCGCCGGGCATCCACTGCCAGGGCACGGCACCTTACTTAATGCACGGCTCTCTCGGCGCGCGCATTCTCCGCGCCGAGGGCCACGAGGCGTTGGCGCGCATCTGCGAGCGCCACACCGGCACGGGTTTGCGCGCGGCCGACATCCGCGCCCTCCAACTCCCCCTGCCGGCCGTCGATCTCCTCCCCGAAACGGTCGAAGAGCGCATCATCTGCTACGCCGATCTCTTCCACAGCAAGAGCCACCCCCTGCGTTTTCTCACCGCCGAGCAAGTGGCCGAGCGCGTTGCCCGCCACGGCGAAGAGGGGCTCTACACCTTCCGCCGCTGGCAAGCGCAGTTTGAGTAGAGGGAAATGAGTTGTCGTAAACGGGTAGACGGGATTCGTAAACGAGTAAACTCGTAGACGGGTAAACAAGAGAGTTACCCGCGCGAAACGCGCCGTTTTCAACGACCGCACCACGCGTTTACATTGTCTACTCGTCTACTTCGTCTACGAAAATCCCCACTTCGTCCACGAAACGCGCCGTCCTTGCCGACCGCACCACGTGTTTACATTGTCTACCCGTCTACTCCGTCTACGAATACCCCCGTTTACGCCGTACACCCCTCTACTCCGTCTACGAACATCCCCCACCCTAACCCCATCTCCACCTTGCATCGTCCCGCCGTCCGCCATTTTGCCGCCCCGTTAGCGGCGTTGCTCCTCGGGCTTCTCACACTGGCCTGCCACACCACCGCGCTCCTCACCGGGCACGGCACCCCCGGCGCGCCCCAACGTCCCCTCTTTGCCGACACCGTCGACAGTCTGCCCACCGATGCCCACCGCCTGCGCACCACTGCCCTCGCCGACAGCCTCGCCGCCCACAACGACAGCGCACGCGCCCACGCCGAGCGCCTCAACCACGCCCTCGACAGCCTGCGCCATGCCCATTCTGCCGACAGTCTGGCCGCCCGCATCGCCGCCGACAGCCTCGCCGTGGCCAAAAATCCCCACCTGCGCAACGCCGACAGCCTGCGTCGCGACACCACCGCCCGTGCCCAAGCCGACACCCTCCGTCTGCGCAAGTCGGGTCTCGACGCCCCCGTGGAATACACCGCCAAAGACAGCCTCGTCTACGACGCCGAGAGCGGACTCGCCCACCTCTATGGACAGGCCGATGTGAAGTATCAAAACATGGGTCTCAAGGCCGACTACATCACCCTCAACATGGACTCCTCGCTCGTGCGCGCCACCGGCGTGCCGGACAGCACCGGCCGCCTGCAAGGCCAACCCGTCTACACCCAAGGGAGCGAAAACTACGAAAGTCGCGAGATGGCCTTCAACTTCAAAACCAAAAAGGGCTTCATCAACGACGTGAAAACGACCCAAGGCACCGGCTATCTGCGCAGCGTCGACGCTAAACGCACCGGCGACGGCAACTTCTATCTGCAAAACGCCCAATACACCACCTGCGACGCCGAGCATCCGCACTTCTGTCTCCAACTCACCCGCGCCAAAGTCACCCCCGGCAAGGAAACCTTCTTCGGTCCCGCCTATCTCGTTGTGGCCGATGTGCCCCTACCCGTGGCCATCCCCTACGGCTTCTTCCCCGTCAACAAGAAATACTCCTCGGGGCTCATCATGCCCACCTACGGCGACGAGACCGCCCGCGGCTTCTACCTGCGCGACGGCGGCTACTATTTCGCACTCTCCGACCGCATCGACCTCAAACTCCTCGGCGAAATCTACACCCGCGGCTCGTGGGGCCTCTCGGCCGAGAGCAACTACGCCCGCCGCTACGCCTATCGCGGCAACGTCTTCCTCTCCTACCTCACCACCGTCAACGGCGACAAAAACCTCCCCGACTACAACAAGCAGACCTCCCTCAAAGTGCAGTGGAGCCACAGCTCCGACCCCAAGGCCAACCCCAACACCTCGTTCTCCGCCCGCGTCAACTTCGCCACAGAGAACTACGAACGCTCCAATCTCACCTCCCTCTACACGCCGCTGGCCTACACCCAGAGCACCCGCGCCTCGTCGGTGAGTTTCAACCACAGCATTCCCTCGCTCGGCCTCTCGCTTTCGGCCTCGGCCAACGTGTCGCAAGACATGCGCAACTCCACCCTCTCCGTCTCCCTGCCCGACGTTTCGCTCTCCGTCGACCGCTTCTATCCCTTCCGCCGCAAGAAAGCCGTCGGCAAAGAGCGCTGGTACGAAAAACTCTCGCTCTCCTACACCGGACAGATGACCAACTCGCTCACCTCCACCGAGTCGCAGTTTTTCCACACCCCCATTCTCAAGTGGCGCAACGGCATGCAGCACCGCATTCCCCTCACCGCCAACTTCCAACTCTTCAAATACATCAACCTCTCGCCCTCCTTCAACCTCAACGGGCGCACCTATTTCTCGCGCCAGCGCAAATCGTGGAACACCGCCGCCGGCACTGAGCGCATCGACACCGTCTACGGGCTCTACAACCTCTTCGATTGGAACGTTGCCCTCTCGGCCAACACCACCCTCTACGGCTTCTACAAGCCCGTGCGCTTCCTCTTCGGCGATCGCATCCAGGCCATTCGCCACGTCTTCAAGCCCACCGTCACCTTCTCCTTCGCCCCCGACTTCACCGACGAGGCGCGGTTTCACCACCCACTCCGTTCGCACCGAAGCCGACGGCACCGTCTCGACCGTCAGCTACTCGCCCTACGCCCTCGGCGCCTTCGGCTACCCCAACTCCAAGCGGCAGGGCAACCTCCACTTCAGCGTGTCGAACAACCTCGAGATGAAGGTCAAATCGGACGCCGACACCTCGGGCTACCGCAAAATCTCGCTCATCGACGAGCTCTCGGCCTCCCTCTCCTACAACCTCGCCGCGCAAGTGCGCCCCTGGTCCGACCTCAGCACCAACCTCCGCCTGCGCCTCACCAAGAGCTACACCTTCTCCCTCGCCGCACAGTGGGCCACCTACGCCTATGAGTTCGACGACAAGGGCAACGTCGTCGTGGGCAACCGCACCGAGTGGAGCTACGGCCGCTTCGGTCGCTTCCAAGGCATGAGCCAAAACCTTTCCTACACCCTCAACGGGCAGAAACTCATGACCCTTTTCGGCCTCCTCACCGGTCGCGGATGGGACAAAATCTTCCACCCCGATCGCGACGACAACCCCACGCCGCGACGCCGCGACCCGAACGCCGACCCCGACGAGGAGCCCCTCAACGACGGCGATCCGCAAGAAGACGCCAACATCGACCCCATGCTCCGCAAGAAGAAGGAGAAAAACGAGCAGAAATCCAAGGCCAAGGTCGACGAAGACGGTTATTTGGCCTTCGCCCTGCCCTGGAACCTCACCTTCTCCTACGGCATCTCGATGGTGGAAGACCGCTCCAAGCCCATTCGCCGCTCCAACATGCGCTACCCCTTCTCGTTCAACCAGACGCTCAACTGTTCGGGCAACATCACGCTGGCCAAGGGATGGAACATCAACTTCACTTCGGGCTACGACTTCACGCGCCACGGCATCTCGATGACCACCGCCGCCCTCTCGCGCGACCTCCACTGCTTCCAAATGACCTGTAACGTGGTGCTCTACCCCTACTCGTCGTTCAACTTCTCCATCCGCGCCAAGGCTTCCGAGCTCGCCGACGCCCTCCGCTACGAAAAGCGCTCGGCCTACTCCTCGAACATCGACTGGTACTAAACGCCCACCGCACGGCCGACGCTTCGCCCGACGCCCCATCCGGGCGCACCCCGAGCCCTCGCCGTCCACGGCGCCCCACCCCTCCTCGAGACTTCTCCACCCTCGGCGACGCTGCTGCACCAAATCCACCCCGACACCCCAAAATTTCGCAACTTCACCCCCTCCCGCAGCATCCGCCCGCCGAATCCATCCGACTTGTCAAGCACAAGTCCATTTTTCAACCCTAACAAAACCCATACCATGTACAAAAAACTTCTTGGCGGCCTGCTCTGCTGCCTCATGGCCTTCACCGCCTGCGACAACGACAACAAGAACGAGTTCCACCGTCTCAACTTCTTCCCCACCCTCTCCTCGGGCAAGATTTGGTTTGCCGACCAATCGACCGACAGCATCGTCCTGCAAACCACCGACAGCTGGAAACTGGCGGTCGAAACCCTAAACGGCAACGACAAGTGGCTCACCGCCACCCCTGAATCGGGCACCGTGCCCCCCAACCACATCGCCGCGCAGCGACTCACCTTCACCTTCGCTCCCAACACCACCGGCAAAATTCGCACAGCGCGCCTCAACGTCACGGTCTCGACTGACAAGATTCGCGGCATCAGCCTCCCCGCCACACAAACCTCGTGGCTCGATGTCCGTCGCCCCCAACCCGTGTTCCCGCGCCCCATCGTGCAAGGCAAAGAGCCGAAGTCCAAATACAACGGCGGCGAGCCCTTGCCCGTTTTTGTCGAGGTGCTCAACGCCAAGGCCGGCACCACCCAGTGCGCCTTCCGCCTCTATGACACCGACACCGAGAAGCACTCCCTCCCCTCCGACGCCGACTGGCTCATCGTGCCCGCCGAATCGGCAAAACCCGGCGCCGGCGCCCACAACGTGAAGATCACCTATCTCGAAAACCCCAATCCCACACCCCGCACCGCCCACTTGGTGCTCACCTCCGGCGGCGTCACCACCTACATCACCTACAACCAAAACGCCCGCACGAAATAATCCCCCATTCGTTCGGCACTTCCGAAGCGCAGCGCGCAGCGACCATTGATTGCCCTACCCCCATGGTGGGTCGCATATCCCTCTTTCGCGAGTGAACCCGTAAACGCAAGGAGTTTCTCCCCTCACGGCAGCTCCGCGCGCTTACCCGTTTGCCCTTCGTGTGCCGCCCTCCGTGGCGCACACAGCCGTTTTGCGGCAAAACCCACCCACTTTTTCTCAACACCCCACGCCTTTTCTCAAAAAGCACCCCACTTTTCCACCCACCTGAAACTCCCCCTCGCCCAAACCCTCACCCATCCGCGCCGATGCGGCTGCACCCGGCACACACTTCCCACGACCGAATCGACAAAGCACTCATTTATATATATACCTTATCCCCCACTATTTCTCCCATGCACCACTCCCTCCTCTCCCTCTTTGCAGCGCTCATCGCCCTGCTCACCCTCCCCTCGTGCAACTTCGACGAAGAGAGGGAACACCACCTGCTCAACCTCCGCTATCTCAACGCAGACGCGCTCCACCTCTATGCCGACCAAACGACCGACACCCTCACGCTCACGGCCACCGACAGTTGGCACCTCGATCTGCAATATCTCCACGCCGACGACGCCAACCACCTGAAAATCAGCCCCACCGCCCGCCAACTTCCGCCCGCCAACACCGCGGCGATTGCCACGAAACTCATTTGCAACCTCACCCCCAACACCGGCGACAGCGTGCGCCAAGTGAAGGTGCGCGTCACACCGGCCACCGATCGCATCAAGCCCCTCAACTTCTACGTCATCCAGCACCCGCACCTGCACATTCAGTACCCGGAAGCGCAGTACGATCCGAAGACGAAAAAGGTAAAGTTCATCGGCTCTCCCTTCCGCAACAATCCGACCACCACACTGGCCTTCATCCTCTACGACAAGGACAGCACCACCCACTCGCTCACCTCCGATGCCGATTGGCTCACGGTGCCGGCACGCTTTGCCCGCCCCACCGCCGGCGCGCACTCTGTCGACCTCGAAGTGAGCCCCAACCCGACCGCCTCCGAGCGCACCGCCCACGTCACCCTCACGTCCAACGGCGTTTCGACCGTCATCACCTACGTTCAAGCCGCAGCCGGGGCGAAATGAAATCGGCAAATCGAAGTGGACGAGCGGACGATGCTGACAAAGTAAACGAGCGGACGAAGTGAACACTGTGGACGAGCGGACGCGCTGCGCCGATCGTCACGCGCATTGACCTCCCCCGTCCACCCTCCGGTGTGCACCCCCGTCCACTCATTGCCGCTCCCCGACTTCCCCCTCCCCTTCTCCACGAACCTCAACCTCAAAATCCCAACCCATGCTCTCCACCCTCCTGCTCAGCAGTCTGCTCACGGTCGGCAGTCACCCCACCGCCGCCGGCGCTCGCGCTGCAGCTCCCCTCGTCGCCGCCCTTCATCGCAGCGATAGTCTCGGTCTCGACAAGATAGACCCGGCGCTCCACAGCCTTTATCTCGATGCCCACACCCGCTCGCACCGCGGTGGGCACGACGGCACGGCCGAAGCCCTCGCCCACGTGCTGGTCGAGACCACGGCTGCCGAAGCCCTCGCCGCCGACTACCCCGACGCGCACCCCGCGGTGCTCGGCGACCACCTTGTCGCCCTGAGTGCCGACGCTGCGCAGCTCCGCCGCTTGGGCGCCGACCCGCGTGTGGAGAGCATCACGCCCCGCCGCACCTTCGCGCCGCTGCTCGACAAAGCGCGCCGCGCCGCCGACGTCGACCGCGTACAAAGCGGCAAACTGCTCGACACGCCCTTCGACGGGCGCGGCGTAATCATCGGGGTCATCGACCGCAGTTTTGAGTACCGCCACCCCGCTTTCCTCGACAAGGAGGGACGTAGCCGCATCCTCGCGCTCTGGGACCGCAGCGGCTACAAGCCCGGCGCCGACGGTTCGCTGCCGGTCGACAGCACCACGATCATCGACGGCACCGACAAGGTCGACCTCCAAGGGGGCGGCCACGGCACCCACGTGGCGGCCATCGCCGCCGGCAGCGAAGTGGGCAACGGCTTCCACGGTGTCGCCCCCGGCGCCTCGCTCGTGCTCATCCCCTCCACCTTCGAGGGCGCCGAGGTGATACAAAACGTGCGCTTCGTCCGCGGTTTTGCCGAGCGCCGCCGGATGCCCTGGGTGGTCAACCTGAGTTTCGGCTCGCAAATCGGCCCGCACGACGGCACCACGCCCTACGATCGCACGCTTTCCAAGCTCACCGGCCCGGGAGGCGTGATCGTTGCCGCCATGGGCAACGAGGGCATCGACAACCTCCACGTCGGCACCACCCTCCAACCCGGACAGACGCGCTATGTGCGCTTCACCCGCGAGAAAAAAGGCGAAAACGGCGTCTATCCCAACGCCGAACTCGCCCTCTGGGGGCAAACGCCCGACCGCACTGTGCGCTTCAAAGTACGCCCCTACGTCCTGACGCAGGGCAAACTCGTGGCCTACGATGCGGCTTTCTGGAAACGCTGTGCCGACATCCGCTCGGGCGCCGACCGCAACAACCTCAAAGAGCACTGGAGCATCGTGCTGCGCATGAACCAAATTCGCGTCGATGTGAACGACCCCTCGGCCGAAGTGGTGCTGGCCATCACGCTCCCGGGTTCGGAAAAGAGCGAACGCACCTTCCACCTCTGGGCCGAACGCCACCAAGGGGCTTTCTCTGCCACCGCCGCGCCGGGTCATGCGGCCGAACACCTCGCCCCCACCGCCGATTACCTCGTGGGCGAAGGCGCGGCCACCATTCCGGCGGCCATCGCGGTGGGTAGTTTCACTTCGCGCAAGGACTATCCCGACGCCCTCCACCCCAACGCACGCGGCAATCGCCCGAACGTGGTGATCAACGGCCTCGATGTCGTGGGGCTGCGCAGCTATTTCTCGTCCAACGGCCCCGGTCTTGACTCCATCCGCGTGCGTCCCACCGTCTTGGCGCCCGGCAGCATGGTGTGCAGCGCCCTCAATGCGCTCGCACCGGGCTTCAATCCGGAAGCCCAAACCACCTTCGTAGCCGATGTGCTGAAGCGCGGCGATCGCACCTACTACTATGGCGCGATGCAAGGCACTTCGATGGCTTCGCCCTTCGTGGCGGGTTGCGTGGCGCTGTGGTTGCAGGCCAGTCCCACGCTCACGCCGGCCGACATCACCGACATCATCCGCCGCTCTTCGCGCCGCCCTTCGGCAATGAACAATGCGGAGTGGACGCCCCTCTACGGCTACGGCCGCATCGATGCCTACAAGGGTTTGCAACTGGCCTTGCAACACGCCAAGACGACGGGCATCGCGCGGCCGTCGCACAGCGCAACGCCGGTTTCGCTCGACCTTTCGGCCGACGCGTGGCGCATTCTCTTCAACGCCGACGAACCGCAGGCCACCGTCACGCTCTCTTCGCTCGACGGTCGCACCCTCCTCACGCGCACCCTCCAACGGCCGCGCCAGGGTAGCGAACTCGTGCTCTCGCCGGCCGATCTTCCCGCCGCCACCGCCGCCCCGCGTGTGCTGATCCTGCGCATCGTCACCCCGGGCGCCGTCGTGACGCGAAAGGTAATTCGCTGAATGTGAGGAAAGTGGACGGGGAGACGGGTAAACAAGTAGACGCGTGAGTCACTCGACCGCATCACGCGTTTACGCGTCTACCGGTTTACTCGTCTACGAATCCCCCATCTACTCGTCCACGCCCCCCCGTTTACTCAATATCCCATGCCCCAACTCCTCCGCTTTCTCCTTCCGCTCTTCGCGCTCGTCCTCTTCCATTCGTGCGACAGCGTGGAGCGTCCCGACCGCTGGCGCGAAGACCCGCACGCCATCGTGCCGCAACGCAACGTGCTGCTCGTCGACTTCACCGGCCAACGCTGCAGCAACTGCCCCGCCGCCGCCGACCTCGTGCACTCCCTCACCGCCGGTGCCGCCGGCGCACGCATCATTCCCGTCGCCGTCCACGGTGGCCCCCTTGCCCTCCAAAGCCAAAGTTCGCCCGTCGGGCTGGCCAATGACGACAGTCGCCGCCTCACCGACAGCGCCGCGGTGAGTTCGTGGCCGATGGGCAGCGTCGACCATGCCGGACGCGGCGCACTGCTCCGCCCCGCAGCGTGGAACAACGCCCTCGCCGACCGACTCACCCTCGATGCCGACCTCTCCGCGCAACAATCGCTCCTCGCCGCCGCGCAAGTGACGCTCCCGGCGCGCACCTTCACCTACGCGCTCCAACCGCGCCACCTCACCCGCGCCGACGGCACGCCCGATCCCGACACCTATCTCCACCTTTGGCTCGTCGAAGATAGCGTGGTGGCGCCCCAAATCTTGGCCGACGGCACCGAAAATGCGCGTTACGTCCACCGCCACGTGCTGCGCCTCAACCTCACCCGCGACGGCGCCATTCGCCTGCCCGCGCCCCGTGCCGGCAGCACCGCCCCCGCCATGTCGCGCCCCCGATTGACCACTGCGCAGTCCCTTGCCGACACGCCGCACGCGCTCGCCGCCGCCTCGCGCTCCCTCCGCGCCGGCTCGTCGGCAACCGCCGCCCCCGGTAGTCCGGAAGCCGTGGCCGATGCCCTCACCGGCCGCATTTCGGGGCAAATCACGCTGCCTGTCGGTTTTGGTTTGTCCGCACGTTTCGCCACAACCACGCGTCTCAACGTCCACCGCCTTAAACTCATCGCCTTTCTCACGCACGGCCGTTCTGGCACCGTGCGTGCCGTCGCCGCTTCGCGCGTAGAAGTGCGCTGAAGCGCGCCTTTTTCTCCGGAAATCTCGGCCGACAACTCGAGAAACCACGCCCTAATTCTTGAGTAACCACGGCATTTTCAAAAGGACAAGGCCGCATTCTCCGGAAACCGCGGCCACATTGTCAAAAACAAGGCTTTTGCTCTGGAAAGCATAGCCAACAGCTCGAGAAACCACACCCATATTGTCAAAAAACAAGGCTTTTGCTCCCAAAAGCGTGGCCGACAACTCGAGAAATCACGCCCGTATTGTCAAAAAACAAGGCTTTTGCTCCCAAAAGCATGGCCGACAGCTCAAGAAATCACACCCATATTGTCAAATACTTTCGCAAAACTCTACCTATGTTCCTCCATTTCTTCCGCACACACGGCCGATCGGCCGTCCACACGCCACGCATGAGCGCCGGTTTCGCCCTCCTTTTCGCCCTCTTGCTCGGCACCCTGCCCCTCAACGCGCGCTTGGTGTTGCGCCACGGCGACCAAGTCCTTTCGCCGGCCGACACGGTGCGCATCACCGTCGTGGAGCAGCGCACGGAATACCCCTCTGACGATCCCGCCAACCCCGATCCCTTCACGGTCGTGGACTTCAAATATCCCGATCTCGCCTCCTACACCGTCGGCACGGACGAGCCCCTCACCGCGCCCCTCGACTTCTCGGCGCTGGTGGAGAATGTTTCGGACTTTTCCCTCCAGTGGTGCGGACTCACCCACGAGTGCAACTTCCTCTCCGCCCGCGGCGACCACGAAACGCGCAACGCGCGCCTCACCGCCGAGAAACCCCGCCTGCCCCTCGAGCTGGAAGGCCATTTTGAAGCCAACCGCTACGGCCATGCCGTGGCGCGCCTGACGCTCACTCCCACCACTGCCGCCACAACGGCCGCAACGAGTGCCACTCCTGCCACTGCAGAAACATCTGCCCCCGTCGTCTACACGATCCGCTTCACCTATCCCGCCCCCTCCGCCCTGCGCCGCGTCGCCACGCCCCTCCCCGCCGACGCCGTCCTCTACGATCTCGCCGGTCGCCGCGTCGTGCGCCCGCGTCCCGGCCACATCTACCTCCGCGCCGGCCGCAAAATCCTCGCTCAGTGAGCGAGGAAGAGGGAAATCATTCACGCTAAGTCACAAGAACTGATGAATTCAGGCTATCAAATCCCAACACTTCCCCTTGTCCATGACCTTGAAACGCGAGCCACCTTGCGACAAGCCACAAAGACAAGTCGTGCGCTGGCCGAACTCAAAGGCTTGGCTTCCACGATTCCCAACGAGCAAATACTCATCAGTACCCTCACGCTGCAAGAAGCCAAAGAGAGTTCGGAGGTGGAGAACATTGTCACAACACAAGATGACCTCTACCAAGCCGATCTCCAACTACCTCACCACCTTGTTTCCATCGCCACCAAAGAAGTGCTGAACTATCGCGAAGCCATTCAATATGGTTTCAATCTGATCAAAGAAGATAAGATACTCAGTACAAACAAAATAAAAGCAATTCAACGAGTATTGGTGGACAATGGTGCCGGTTTTC
>ERZ772972.630-NODE-630-length-12938-cov-32.447955_pt1 | contig 12938 bp, 10 predicted proteins | sample MGYA00580673_ERZ772972 | MGnify/ENA primary metagenome ERZ772972 (study PRJEB29015, sample SAMEA2738051) | human oral metagenome | biome: human oral; feature: human-associated habitat; material: saliva | place: China | collected 2229 ... | reverse complement strand
AGTAACCCTTCGATTAACAGTCGAATGCTCTGCCAATTGAGCTACGGGGGATTATTTTGTTTTTGTTGCTGGTTTCCCTTGCAACGAGTAATAACTATACCGGGGCTGTTTGGGCTCCGCAACTTGAAATGCCGTGAAGTGCATCACTCTTTGGGCTGTGTGGTTGGGTTGCGTGGTTAGGTTGCGTGGTTAGTTTGGGTGGTGCCCCGGCAACCTGCAGAATACAGGACGTTCGGCAGGTTGCTGGGGCGCAAGCAGAAGAACCGTGCTTAGCCGCGCTGTGCGTTGAGCTGTCGGCGGCGCATTTCCAGTTCGAGGAGCTGACGCTGTACCGCCTCGAATTCTTCGTCGTCGGGGTTGGCGCTGAGCTGCTCTAGGCGCATCATCAGGTCGGATTTTTGGCGGGCAATCTGCTGTTCGAAGAGGGCGTTGAGTGCGCCGGTGACGAAGTTGGGCAGGTGCTCGGCGCTACTAATCGGTAGCGGTGAGACGGCGAGCTCCGCGATGGCGGGGTGCACGCCCTCCACGGCGCCGGAGCGCACGCAGTTAATCCACTCGATACCGGGGGTGGGTGCCATGACGGTTGCGGCATGAATAATGCCGGCGGCCACCTCGCGGTGGGTGCGGTAGCGGAACTGCACGGTGGCGAGGTTACGCCACTGTTCTACGCTGATGAGCTCGGGGTGTTGCAGGGCAATTTCGAGCGCCGCCTTTTCGAGGCGGGCAACCGGGTCGCGCGGGTCGGGGGTGAGGAACTCCTCGACGGTGGGGGCGGCCGCCTCCGGCTGGGGTGCGGCGGGCTGAATGTTGCTTGGCGGGTGCGCGGCAGCGTTCTGCCCGGCGTAGGCGCTGGGTGCGGTGTGGTCTTCCGGGGGCGGTGCATCGTAGGCGGGGTCGTAGGGCACGTCAGCGTGAGATGCCCCCTGAATACCTGTATAACCCGGCGCACCCGTATAACCCGGCGCACCCTGCGGCCCCTCGTTCAGACGCTCGTAACGCGGTGCGGCAGCGCTAGCCTCCACCTGCTGGGTGCGAGAAAGCTTCGGGTGGTTCTGCGCGTACGCCACGGCACGCTGAATCTCGTCCAGCTCCAGACCGAGCTGACCGGATACCTTACGCATGTATGCGGGGCGCAGGTCGCGGTCCTTGATGCCGGCAATAATCGGGGCGATAGCGCGCATCGCCAGCACGCGGCCTTCAAGGGTCGCCAAATCGTACTTGGCGAGGGTCGAATCAATCGCGAACTCGAAGAGCGGGCGGCGCGAAGCAATCAGCGAGCGCACGGCGGCATCGCCCTTGTGCAGGCGCAGGTCGCAGGGGTCCATGCCGTTCTCGGCAACCGCAACGAAGGTCTGCGCGACGAAGCGCTGATCCTCCTGGAAGGCTGCCATGGCGGCTTTCTGGCCTGCGGCGTCGCCGTCGAAGGTGAAGATGATTTCGCCGCCGGAGCCGTCGTCGGTAATCATGCGGCGCACCATCTTGATGTGGCCGGGACCGAACGCGGTACCGCAGGTGGCAACGGCGGTGGTGATGCCGGCGAGGTGTGCCGCCATGACGTCCGTGTAGCCTTCCACGATGACGACCTGCTTATTCTTGGTCATATCGCGTTTTGCCAGGTCGATGCCGTAGAGCACCTGGGATTTTTTGTACAGCTGAGTCTCGGGGGTGTTCAGGTATTTGGGGCCCTGGTCGTCGTCGAAGAGGCGGCGGGCACCGAAGCCGATGGTCTCGCCGGCGATGGTGCGGATGGGCCAGATAATACGGCCGCGGAAGCGGTCGTACAGGCCGCGGTTGCCTTCGGAGAACATGCCGGTCGCCTTCAGCTCCTCATCGGTGAAGCCCTGGGAGCGAAGGTGCTTGAGCAGGTGGTCCCAGCCGCGCGGGGCGTAGCCGACACCGAATTTGCGGGTTGCGGCGGGGTCGAAACCGCGGGCGCCAAGGAAGCGCTGCGCCTCCTGCGCGTCCGGCGAGTAGAGGTTGCGTTCGAAGAACTCGGCGGCAATCTTGTGCGCGTCGAGCAGGCGGCGGCGCATGCCCGCCTCGTAGCGGTCGCCGGGTTTACCGCCCTCGTAGTGCAGGGTGTAGCCGATGCGCGCGGCAAGACGCTCCACCGTCTCAACGAAGCTGGTATGTTCCATCGCCATGACGAAGGAGTACACGTCACCGGATTCACCGCAGCCGAAGCAGTGGTACGAACCGACCTGCGGGCGCACATTGAAGGAGGGCGTGCGCTCGTCGTGGAACGGGCACAGCCCCTTGAAGGTGCCTATACCGGCGCTTTTGAGGCTCACGTAGCCTTCGATGATTTCGCGGATATCGGTACGGGCGCGGACTTCGTCAATGTCTTCTTTGCGGATTAATCCAGCCATAAACTCAATTCTACGGTGGGGGTCAACAGGTAGCGCCTGCAGGCGGTGCAGGAGCGGGAAATAGCGTACGAACAGGCTCGCAAAAAGGATGCGCCGCGACGCGCAAACAGCACGCCGCGGCACACAAGTGACGGGGTTTAGCCGCCGGAAATATCCAGCTCGGCCTCCACCAGACCCAGACGCTCAGCATCGCCGAGGATGCGCGAATCCAGCCAGCCATCGGGCAGGTGCGGTTGCTTGGGGCTGCCGGCGCGACCGCGCGAACCCTCCACGGCGGCACCCGGATAACCAATCGAGTGGTCCAGCTGAGCAATCAGCTCACGGAACGTCGCCAGGTCGGGCACCTGAGCCATCTTCGCGCGCAGCTCGCCGCCAACCGGGTAGCCCTTGAAGTACCACGCCACGTGCTTGCGAATCTCACGCAGGCCGCGGGTCTCATCGCCGAAGGTTTCCACCAGCAGTTCTGCGTGGCGGTAAATCATGTCCGACACCTCAGTCAGGGTCGGGCGGATACGCTCCGACGAACCCTCAAACGCATTCTGCAGGTCACCAAACAGCCACGGGCGGCCCTGGCAGCCGCGACCAATCACCACGCCATCCACGCCGGTCTGCTCAACCATGCGCACCGCATCCTCAGCGGAGAAAATATCGCCATTACCCAGAATCGGCACGTCCGGAATCAGCTCGCGCAGCTGCGCAATCGAATCCCAGTCAGCCTTACCCGAATAATGCTGCGCCGCAGTACGACCGTGCAGGGCAATCGCCGCAACACCGGCATCACGAGCAATCTTGGCGGACTCCAAGAACGTAATATGCTCATCGTCGATGCCCTTACGCATCTTAATGGTCAGCGGAATATCGTTGCGGGACGCCTCCTTCACCGCGGTCTGCACGATCGCCGTGAACAGGTCAGTCTTCCAGGGCAGGGCGGCACCGCCACCGCGGCGAGTCACCTTAGGAGCCGGGCAGCCAAAGTTCAAGTCAATGTGGTCGGCACGGTCCTCTTCAACGACCATGCGCACAGCCTTACCGACGTTGACCGCGTCCACACCGTAAATCTGGATGGAGCGGATCTTCTCGTCCGGGTCATGCTCAATAATACGCATGGACTCGGGCTTACGCTCCACCAGGGCGCGCGCAGTCACCATTTCGGTAACGTACAGGCCGCCGCCATATTCACTGCAGAGGCGGCGGAAAGCCTTATTGGTCACGCCAGCCATCGGGGCGAGAACCACGGGAGTATCAACGGTCAGTTTGCCCAGTTTCAGGGGCGGAAGGGTAAGACGGGGTGCTTCAGAATTCACCCCTATATTGTGGCATACGGGGGCAAATCGAGAACCGGACTCAACTGAGGGGGTACAGCGGGCACAGTACAGCGGCACGACGCAGGTTGCGTCAACGTGAGGAGGCGCAGGTACGCACAAGGGGCGGGGAAACACTCCGCTCCCCCGCCCCTTGTGGCAAGCGTCAGCCAGCAGACTCGATGCTGAGAATCTACTCGCGAACCTACTCGGTCACGTAAATATAGGTCGGATCACCCTCCACCGAAGCGGTACCGGCGCGCAGCAGCACGTCGGTTACCTGAACCAGCGCCTCCATAGAATCATCAACCTCAACCACCACCGGGTACTTAGCGCTCAGCAGGGACAGCACCTGCATAATCGCCTCCACGGCGCCCTCATTATCGAAGTCGTAGCCCAGCAGCAGCTCGGTGGCGGTGTTCTCATTCACCAGCGCCGCCTCCGGGTCAGTCTCGAAGGGGTGGTAGCTCACCGCAAACGCCGCAATCGGGCCCTTCTTACCCTCGGCGGCGGCCTCACGAATATGGTCGCGCAACACCACGGCACCAAAAGCACGCACCTCATCCGAGAGGAAATAGCGGTTCACCGTACCCAGACCCACCTCGGCGGGAACATCCCACTCGTGGGCGCGGCGGTAGAACTCCCACAGCGCGGCGGTCAGCTCCACCGAACCGGTCGCCAAATCCTCAATCGCCTGAGTCTCGTTACCGTCAGCATCCTCACGCAAAGACACCGGAGGAATAGCGCCCGGCTCCACACGCACCATACGGGAACGCTGAACCAGCTTAAAACCAGCCGCCTGAGCGAACTCCTCACCATCGCTAAACGGTGCAAGCTTCACGCGCAGAGCAGACGTCTGACCGTGCGCCGCCGCAACCTCACGCAACGCATTCAGCAGGGCGGTACCAATACCCTGACGGCGGTGATCAGCAGCCACCTCCACATACGACCACAGACGCGTCGGATGCAACAGCGAAGCCACCACAGTACCCGCAGCAACCGGCACACCAGAAGCAGTCACCACCAGAGTACGGCTAAACGGCGCATCCGTATCCGGGCCGAAAAGGCCACGCTGGCGCTCCTCAACCTCATTGCGGGCAGAGTTCCAAATCTCAAGCAGGGCAAGGTCATCACCCTCCTGCCAAGGGCGAATCTCAAATTTTTCACTGAGACGTCCAGCCATGTCCGTGCACCTTTCCTTCGCTCGCGTCAATCGTGCCAATCAGTCTAACCAGGGTAGCCCAAATACATGACGGCGGGTAGCCTCTTTCGCTCTAAGAAGCTACCCGCCGACCATGTTATGAAATATTTTTAGCCTGCCAGGCGTGCAGCCAGGTAAGACTTCACCTGGTCCAGAGCCACACGCTCCTGGTTCATGGTGTCGCGCTCGCGGATGGTCACAGCCTGATCCTCGAGAGTGTCAAAGTCCACGGTGATGCAGAACGGGGTACCGATCTCATCCTGGCGGCGGTAACGGCGGCCAATAGCGCCCGCCTCGTCATAGTCCACGTTCCACAGGCCACGCAGCTCATTCGCCAGCTTGGTTGCCGGCTCAGACAGCTCAGCCTTCTTCGACAGCGGCAGAACAGCAGCCTTCACCGGTGCCAGGCGCGGGTCAAGCTTCAGCACAACGCGCTTATCCACGCCACCCTTAGTGTTGGGTGCCTCATCCTCAACGTATGCGTCAACCAGGAACGCCATCATGGAGCGGGTCAGACCGAAGGACGGCTCAATCACGTACGGCACGTAACGCTCGCCGGTAGCCTGGTCGAAGTACTCAAGCTTCGCGTTGGAGTGCTCGTTGTGCACACCCAGGTCGTAATCGGTGCGGTTCGCAACGCCCATCAGCTCGCCCCACTCAGAGCCCTGGAAGCCGAAGCGGTACTCAACGTCAATGGTTCCAGCCGAGTAGTGTGCACGCTCCTCCTTAGGAACGTCGAAGCGGCGCATGTTATCCGGGTTAATGCCCAGGTCAACGAACCAGTTCCAGCAGTCCTCAACCCACTCGTTGAAGTACTTATCAGCATCATCCGGGTGCACAAAGTACTCAATTTCCATCTGCTCGAACTCACGAGTACGGAAAATGAAGTTACCGGGAGTGATCTCGTTACGGAACGACTTACCGATCTGGCCAATACCGAACGGCGGGCGCTTACGAGAAGCAGTGACCACATTGTTGAAGTTCACGAAAATACCCTGAGCGGTCTCCGGGCGCAGGAAGTGCAGACCCTCCTCATTATCGACCGGGCCCAGGTAAGTCTTCATCAGACCGGAGAAGTTCTGCGGCTCAGTCCACTCGCCACGAGTGCCACAGTTCGGGCAAGCAATCTCTTCCATGCCCTCAGCAGCACGGCCCTTCTTCGCCTCAAAGTTCTCCAGCAGGTGATCCTGACGCAGACGCTTGTGGCAGGACAGGCACTCAACCAGCGGGTCGGTGAAGGTCGCCACGTGACCGGACGCCTCCCACACCGCACGAGGCAGAATAACGGAAGAATCCAGGCCAACCATATCCGCACGGGAGCGGACGAAACGCTGCCACCACTGCTGACGGATGTTTTCCTTCAGCTCTGCACCGAGGGGGCCGTAGTCCCATGCGGAGCGGGAACCGCCGTAAATTTCACCGGCCTGGAAAACAAAGCCGCGGCGCTTCGCGAGCGCAATAACGTTATCGAGGGTGGACTTTTCAGCCATAGTTACTCCTTCTGCCCCGCCACCGGCTGTGACGTGCGTGAGTTCGGGTTGATAAGGGGCGAGGCCCAGAACGGGGCGCCCGTATTCGCGCTCATCGGCGCAATATGCACACTTTTTGATGCAAGACACTAGGGTACCATCACCACCCCACCCCTGGGTATGCCTACCCGGCCCACCACTCCCCCATTTTTTAGGAAGCCAGGACGTACCCGGCGGGATAAACTAGGAAGCATGGAAGAAATTTTTATTCGCGACGACATGATCCGCCTCGGCCAGTTCCTCAAGCTCGCCAACCTCGTAGAGGACGGCGCGCAGGCACGCGAGGTCATTCAGCACGGCCTGGTAAAGGTCAACGGCGACATTGAAGAGGCACGCGGCAAGCAGCTACACCCCGGCGATACCGTGACCTTCAACGGCGTGACCGTGAAGGTTGCGCACGAGGACTAGTCCGCTTAATTTTGCGCTCGAAGGGCGCGGCACCGCTATTTCCTCAGGCTGAGCGCTGGAGGCGCTGGTGACCGTCCTCGTTCCTACAGGGGCACCCGCCCTCGCTTCGCTTCGGGCACCCTGATGTCACTACGGACGACACCGCCCCTCCACGCGACGCACCTCACCGGAGCACAGGGTAGCTATACCCTCCGGAAGCGACATCAGGGTGCCGCCCCGGGCGCTCTCCGCCGCGAAGCAAGGAAGAGCGGAGCGTCCGGGTGCGGCGGGTGCCCCTGCAGGAGCGGAGGAAGGGTATAGCGTACCCACCCACCCAGCCCCTGTAGGAACGAGGACGATAACCACCTTTCCAAGCGGAGTCCAAACTGAGCCCCACGCATCCCACGCGGAAGCAAAAGCAAACGTAAATCCCCCGAGCCGTCAGACCCGGGGGATTTCTGCATGTCGATTAGGCATCGGAGCCTTCGGCGGTGCCGGTCGCCTCCGCAACCTTCTGCGCACGAATACGCGGCTCCTTACCCTGCACCTTCACCTCCAGGAACTCGCCCACGTGGCGAATCTCCATGGCGCTCACGCCGTGACCCGCACCGGCGTACAGTACCTTGATGCCGTCGGTGTACTTGCGGATCCAGTCGTAGGTGTAGTTCACCATCTCCTGCGGGATGACGGGGTCTTCCTGGTCGCGGCCGAAGAACACCGGCAGTTCGGTCTTCTTCAGCTCCTCGTCCTTGAAGTACGGCGAGTCAGAGTCCACCGCGTAGCCGGACAGGCCCACCACTGCGGCGAACTCGCCGGGGGCGTGACGCACCATCGAGGTTGCGATGCCCATGCCCTGCGAGAAGCCCAGCAGGGTCACCGATGCGTACGGTTCACGGTTCGCGCGCACCCATTCCAGCACGTAGTCGCTTGCCTGTTCAATGGCGCGCTGGTCAGATTCGAGCTGCTGGTTCAGCGGGTACCACTGGTAGCCGATAGCGTCTGCGGCAATGTAGGCGCCGGTCGAGTCCGCGGAGAACTGGGTGCCGACCGGCTGCGGTGCACGCATGGAGGCGTAGGTGAAGCCCTCCTGCGGAAGGTGCGCCGCCAGGGACAGCAGATCGTGCTCCTGGGAGCCGTAGCCGTGCAGCATGAGCACCAGGTGGGTGCCTGCGCGTTCGTTCTCGGGGCGGGTGTATTCGACGACGTATTTGTTTTCGCTCATGCACCCATCTTAGCGAGGACTCCCCCGCAAATCTGCACCGCAGGTTCCGCCGCTAGCTTGACCCTCACCTAACGTAAGGTTTTAGAGTGGCACCATGGACGCGAACATAACACCACCTGACGGGCACCATGAATACACCGTAGGAGAAGCAGCATCATTGCACGGGCTCACGGTCCGCACGCTACACCACTGGGAGCAGCGGGGCTTACTCAACCCGGCACATGATGAGTTCAACGGGTACCGGTACTACACCGATGCAGACCTTGAACGAATCACCGTCATCATGGGGTACCGCGCCATCGGCATGAGTCTTGACGCTATTCGCAATATACTGCAGGATCGGGCGAACAGCACCGAGCATCTACTCGCTCAGCGGGATATGCTTCAACGCAAAATCGCCGCGTACGGGCGCATGCTTGAAACCATCGAACACCTTTTGGAGGACACCATGGCACCTAAAAATGAGCAGCTCAGCGCTGCCGAAAAAGCAGAGATTATGGGTGAAGGGTTCAGCCTCGCCCACCAGCAGGAAGCGCAGGAGCGTTACGTGAAAACTGACGACTGGGCTGAATACCAGCGCCGTACGGCCTCAATGGACCGTGCCGACTGGCAGAACGGCAAACAGCAGGTTGACGAGGTTGAACAGGCCCTCGTCGAGGCGTTCAACCGCGGTGTGCAGCCGGGCAGTGAGGAGGCGAATGCGCTCGCCGAGCGGCACCGCGCCTCCCTGTTCTTCTTTGAGGTCACCCCCGCTAAGCACGCCATTCTAGCCCGCGGTTACGTTGAGGATGCCCGCTTCAAAGCGTACTACGAGAAGCTCGCGACCGGGCTCGCGGAGTGGTTGCGAGATGTCATTTACGAGAATGCTCGTGCGCACGGTGTTGACCCTGAGGAAGCTACCTGGGGGTAAGCTACCCGAGGTTAAAACTTTGGACTGAAAATACCCAGCAGCTCAGCATGAGTAACCAAGCATCGTCAGCTGAAACACGAAAAAACGCCCGGTACTCCCCATAACGGGAATACCGGGCGTTACATGCTGTATCTGCATGAAAACTAGATGGCTATCTAGCGGGTGCCGTCGAGGTGACGGCGGTGCTCCTGAATACGGCGATCCAGGTGCTCAAGGTTCTGTTGCAACCCCGCAATCTCGTTTTCAATCTTTCGGCGGGCACGTTCCATCACTTCAACGGAGAGGGCGTGATCATCCGGATTGTCCAAGATTGTACGAATGTCGGCAAGACTCATGCCGGCCTGACGGCAGGTAGCAATAAACCGTGCCGAGGAGATGGACTCCTCGTCAAAAACGCGAGTTCCGTGAGCATCACGGGGCACCGCGATGAGCCCCTCTTTCTCGTAGTACCGCAGGGCGTGGGTGCTCACCCCCAACTGCTCCGCTACCTCTTGAATACTTACCACAGCTTTAATGCTATGGGGTTAGAGCGGGTCTAAAGCAAACCGAGAACCTTTACCATCCAGTGCAACAGGAGGCTACTTCCGCGGTATCTTGCGGCGGTTTCAAAAGCATCTAAAAACCCGGAAAATATTCCCTGACCTGGCACGATACTCTTTATGCAGATGCAAAGAAATGCCGGGTGTTCGCATCATACGAACGCCCGGCATTCTATTGCATAACCCTGAGGGTGAAGGTTAATTCTCGGTGGGCGGAAGGACAGCTGAGAATACCCAGCCATTCCCTCACAATCCCACACCCACTGTATGGATAAAACAACATTCAGCGGGATGCGCGTAACGGACCCGGGCGCCGGTTGCCTTAGCGAGTAACAGAGCCGTACAGACGAGTCATCGATTCCAAAGCTTCACGTTCACGCTGCTCCTCACTCGGGGTAGCGGATTCATCTTCAACGCCGAGGGCGCGCGCCAGAATCTTCTCCACCTGCTTCGCCTCAATGAGGAAGCCGTCATGGCCGTGGTTCGACTCGATAATGTCCACGGGCACCGGGGTGGGTAGCGCCTCCGCCAGGCGGTGCGACTCGTGCGGGAAGAACAGGCGGTCCGTGTTCACCGCCGCAATCGTCCACTCGCAATCGGTGTGCGCTAGCGCCTGCGCCAGGGTGCCGCGGCCACGCGCCACATCGTGCGAAATCAGTGCCTCGTTCACGGCAAGGTAGCTGTTCGGGTCAAAGCGCTCAACCAGCTTGGCGCCGTGGTGGTCCAGGTAGCTTTCGATGGCGTAGCGGCCACGCGGCTCACCCAGCGAGCCGCCCACGGTGCTTTCGCCACGGTTCTCTTCGCGGCCGAAGCGGTGCTCCAGCTCGGCGGGGCTGCGGTAGGTGGTGTGCGCGATACGGCGTGCCAGGGCGAGACCGTTTACCGGCGCGGGACCGGAATAGTAGTCGCCGCCGGCGAAGTTAGCATCCGAACGAATCGCAATGTTCTGGGTGTGAGCCCACGAAATCTGCTCCGCCGTCGCCGAAGGACCGGAGGCAATCACCGCGCATCCGCGCACCAGCTCGGGGTTGGTTGCCGCCCACTCCAGGGCGCGAGCGCCACCGAGGGAACCACCAATCACGTAGCGGAAGCTGGTCACCCCCAGGGCACGCGCCAGGCGCGCCTCAGCGCGCACAGAGTCGCGGATGCTCACCTGCGGGAAGCGGGAGCCCCAGTGCTCACCGGCGCCCGGGTACCCCTCGGGGATGATGCTTGCCGGTCCGGTGGAGCCGTAGCAGCCGCCCAAAATATTGGGGGCAATCACGAAGTAGCGGTTGGTGTCCACGACCGACCCGGGGCCCACGATGCCTTCCCACCAGCCGTCCGATTCGATAGCGCGAATCAGCGGGGCGGGCATATCGGGGGTGGGTACGCCGCGGGAGACATGCGTGTCACCGGTGAGCGCATGCAGGATCAGGATGGCATTGTCGCCAGCCTCGTTGAGAGTACCCCAGGTTTCGTAGCCGATGGTGACCTGCGGCAGGGTCACGCCGGATTCGAGCTCCAGGTCGCCAATGTTCAGCTGACGCAGGTAGCCTTGCGCTTCGGGGTGTTCGCGCTGAGTTCCCGCCACGGGGATGGGTGCGGTGACAGGCTGGTTGATAGTGCCGGGCTGGGAGGTACCGGACTGGGAGGTGCCGGACTGGCTAGTGCTCTGGGTAGTCATGGGGTTCCCTTCACTGGGTTGGCCGGCGAGGTGGTGCCGGGTGTGAGCGGGGTACTCGCCTGCAGATTTCATCTGCGGGTTGAGGCAGTGAGGCGGTGGTGCCGCACGCTCTTGAAATGCTCCGTAATGGGGAATCCGCAGGTGGACCGAGCCGTAGCTTACCGGTCCACCTGCGGGTGACGTCACCGTTTAGGAGAGGGTGTCGAAACCCAGCTGCAGGTCGGCGAGAATATCGTCGATGTTCTCAATACCAACTGCCAGGCGGACGAAGTTCGGGTACACGCCAATCTTCTCCAGCTCCTCGGCGGACAGCTGGGAGTGGGTGGTGGAGGCGGGGTGAATCACGAGCGAGCGCACGTCACCGATGTTCGCCACGTTGGAGTGCAGCTTCAGGGCGTCCACGAAGTCGCGGGTCTGCTCCAGGGTTGCGTCCTTGAGGGTGAAACCGACGACCGCGCCGGGGCCCTTGGGCAGGTACTTCTGTGCGCGCTCGTACCAGGGGGAGGATTCCACGCCAGCCCAGATGACCTTCTCGACCTGCGGGTTGGCTTCGAGCCAGTGGGCGACCTTGGTGGCGTTCTCAATGTGGCGTTCGATGCGCAGGGAGAGGGTTTCCAGACCGATGCCGATGTTGAAGGCGTTGGTCGGGGAGATAGCGGCACCGGTGTCACGCAGCAGCGAAACGCGGGCCTTCAGAATGTAGGAGAGGTTCGCACCGAACGCGGAGTCCTTACCCATATCGCGTGCGTAGACCAGGCCGTGGTAGCCGGGGGCGGGCTGGTTGAACTTGGGGAACTTCTCGGGGTCTGCACCGTAGTCGAAGTTACCGGAGTCAACGATTACACCGCCGATGGAGGTGCCGTGGCCACCCAGGTACTTGGTGGCGGAGTGGACGACCACATCCGCACCGTGTTCGATGGGGCGCAGCAGGTAGGGGGTGGGTACGGTGTTGTCCACAATCAGGGGCACGCCGTTTTCGTGTGCAATTGCTGCGATGGGCTCAATGTCGAGCACGTCGTTGCGGGGGTTGGGTACGGACTCGCCGTAGAAGAGCTTGGTGTTGGGGCGAACGGCGGCGCGCCACTCGTCCAGGTTATCGGGGTCCTCAACGAAGGTGGTTTCGATGCCGAGGTCGGCGAGGGTGTACTTGAGCAGGTTGTAGGTACCGCCGTACACGGAGGGGGAGGCAACAACGTGGTCGCCTGCACCGGCAATGTTCAGAATTGCGTAGGTGATAGCTGCCTGACCGGATGCCAGCAGCAGCGCGCCAACGCCGCCTTCCAAGGAGGCGATACGGTTTTCGATAACTTCCTGGGTGGGGTTGTTGAGGCGGGTGTAAATGGGGCCCAGCTCGGCGAGGGCGAAACGGTTCGCTGCCTGCTCGGCACTTTCAAAGACGAAAGAGGTGGTCTGGTAGATAGGTAGTGCCCGAGCTCCCGTTGCGGCATCCGGCGCCTGACCTGCGTGGATCTGGCGGGTTTCGAACTTCCAACCGGCGGGGTTGGCGGGAGTCGGGACGGTAGTGTTGTTGCTCATGCTTGGCTCTCCTAAGGGGATAGTTAGGGGGCCGCATGCCGAGCGGTACAGGAATCGTCGTCGAATAATCCTGTCACGATTGATGTACCGGATTCGGTCACATCGGTCCCGCGCTTGCGTCACGCTTTTGCGTGCCGCCCGGTCTTCACCCAGGGCACCCCACCGCGGAGGAGGGTTGCCGGCCAGCTAGCTGGGGCTTGTCGCTGGCGCTCTTGACCTGTACTCAGGGTGTCATAGGGCACGGGGCGGGGTCAAGGATTTTGTGGGTGCGCGGCACT
>ERZ772972.628-NODE-628-length-12954-cov-7.291030_pt1 | contig 12954 bp, 9 predicted proteins | sample MGYA00580673_ERZ772972 | MGnify/ENA primary metagenome ERZ772972 (study PRJEB29015, sample SAMEA2738051) | human oral metagenome | biome: human oral; feature: human-associated habitat; material: saliva | place: China | collected 2229 ... | reverse complement strand
CAGTAGTCGATGTCTTGCGTCGAGCAAACATTTCATGTGATATGGTAGGATTTGAGGAGCAGGTGACAGGATCACATGACATTCAGGTAACAGCCGATCGTGTCTTTGATGGTGATTTATCCGACTATGACTTGCTCGTTCTTCCAGGTGGCATGCCTGGATCAGCAAATCTACGGGATAATCAAGCCCTTATTTCAGAGATTCAAGCCTTTAATCAAGAGGGAAAGAAGATTTCGGCTATCTGCGCAGCCCCAATCGCCCTCCATCAAGCGGGTGTTTTAAAAGACAAGCACTTTACCTGTTATGACGGTGTTCAGGAGCAAATTACTGACGGGATTTACCAAAAGCAAACAGTGGTTGTGGATGGCAATCTAACAACTAGCCGAGGACCGTCAACTGCCCTTGCCTTTGCCTATGAGTTGGTAGAGCAGTTGGGAGGAGATGCTGAAAGTTTACGAGTCGGCATGCTCTATCGAGATGTCTTTGGAAATCAACAGTAAAACGAGAGGCGAACTCTCGTTTTTTACTTGGAAAAATCTAGGAAATCATCGCTTTTTTCATAAAAAAATGGTATAATGAAGGGTATGAAATATCACGACTACATATGGGATTTAGGTGGTACCCTATTGGATAATTATGAGACTTCTACAGCAGCCTTTGTAGAAACCTTGGCCCAATATGGAATTGAGCAAGAACACGACCGTGTTTACGAAGCCTTGAAGGTTTCGACAGCTTTTGCCATTGAGAAGTTTGCCCCAGCCATCGAGAATTTTTTAGAAAACTACAAAGAGAATGAAGCGCGTGAGCTAGAGTACCCAGTTTTGTTTGAGGGGATTCCAGAACTACTCAAAGACATCTCTGACAAGGGTGGCCGTCATTTCTTAGTCTCTCATCGAAATGACCAAGTGCTAGAACTTCTAGCAAAGACTCAGATAGCTGACTATTTCACAGAAGTCGTGACTGCCAGTTCTGGTTTCAAACGGAAACCAGATCCAGAGTCTATGATTTATTTACGTGATAAATATCATATCTCATCCGGTTTGGTCATTGGAGACAGAAATATTGATGTAGAAGCAGGTAAAGCTGCCGGCTTAGATGCCTATCTTTTTAAAAACGTTGCGACATTGAGACAAGCAATAGACATGTAAGAAAAGGGAAAAAATGACAGAAGAAATCAAAAATCAACAGGCACAAGATTATGATGCCAGTCAAATTCAAGTTTTGGAGGGACTTGAAGCTGTTCGTATGCGTCCAGGTATGTATATTGGATCGACTTCAAAAGAAGGTCTTCACCATCTAGTATGGGAAATCGTTGATAACTCAATTGACGAAGCCCTAGCTGGATTTGCCAGTCATATCCAAGTCCTTATTGAGCCAGATAATTCCATCACCGTTGTGGATGATGGACGTGGTATCCCTGTTGACATTCAGGAAAAGACAGGACGTCCTGCTGTTGAGACCGTCTTTACGGTTCTTCACGCTGGAGGAAAATTCGGCGGTGGCGGATATAAGGTATCAGGTGGACTACATGGAGTAGGTTCATCAGTAGTAAACGCTCTTTCAACTCAATTAGATGTTCATGTTCACAAAAACGGCAAAATTCATTACCAAGAATACCGTCGTGGTCATGTAGTTGCTGATCTTGAGGTTGTTGGAGATACAGATAAAACAGGAACAACAGTTCACTTTACACCAGACCCAGAGATTTTTACAGAAACAACAACATTTGACTTTGAAAAATTAAACAAACGTGTTCAAGAATTAGCCTTTTTGAATAGAGGGCTTCGAATTTCAATTACAGACAAGCGTGAAGGACTCGAACAAACCAAGCATTATCACTATGAGGGTGGGATTGCTAGCTACGTTGAGTATATCAACGAGAATAAGGATGTTATCTTTGACAATCCAATCTATACAGATGGAGAAATGGATGACATTACTGTTGAAGTAGCCATGCAGTACACAACGGGTTACCACGAAAACGTCATGAGTTTCGCCAATAACATTCATACCCATGAAGGTGGAACACATGAGCAAGGTTTCCGTACAGCGCTGACTCGTGTTATTAACGATTATGCCCGCAAGAATAAACTGCTAAAAGACAATGAAGACAACCTGACAGGGGAAGATGTTCGTGAAGGTTTGACTGCTGTTATTTCTGTCAAACACCCTAATCCACAGTTTGAAGGACAAACCAAGACCAAATTGGGAAATAGCGAAGTGGTTAAGATTACCAACCGCCTCTTTAGCGATGCCTTTTCTGATTTCCTCATGGAGAATCCGCAAATTGCCAAGCGCATCGTGGAAAAAGGGATTTTGGCTGCCAAGGCTCGTGTAGCTGCCAAGCGTGCGCGAGAAGTCACTCGCAAGAAATCTGGCTTGGAAATTTCCAATCTTCCAGGGAAATTAGCAGACTGTTCTTCAAATAACCCTGCTGAAACCGAACTCTTTATCGTTGAGGGAGACTCAGCTGGTGGATCAGCCAAATCTGGTCGTAACCGTGAATTCCAAGCTATCTTGCCAATTCGTGGTAAGATCTTGAACGTTGAAAAAGCTAGCATGGACAAAATTCTTGCCAACGAAGAAATTCGAAGCCTTTTCACAGCCATGGGAACAGGATTTGGTGCAGAATTTGATGTCACTAAGGCTCGTTACCAAAAACTCGTTTTGATGACCGATGCCGATGTTGATGGAGCCCACATTCGAACTCTCTTGCTAACCTTGATTTACCGCTACATGAAACCAATCCTGGAAGCTGGTTATGTTTATATTGCCCAACCACCGATTTATGGGGTTAAAGTTGGAAGTGAGATTAAAGAATACATCCAGCCAGGTGCGGATCAAGAAATTAAACTCCAAGAAGCCTTAGCACGTCATAGTGAAGGGCGTTCAAAACCAACCATCCAACGTTATAAAGGTTTAGGAGAAATGGATGACCACCAATTGTGGGAAACAACCATGGATCCAGAACATCGCTTGATGGCGCGTGTTTCGGTAGATGATGCTGCCGAAGCAGATAAGATCTTTGATATGTTGATGGGGGACCGAGTAGAACCTCGTCGCGAATTTATCGAAGAAAACGCTGTTTACAGTACACTTGACGTCTAAAAAATGTGGGAAATAGTTCCCTTGGTTTAAAAAATATGATATAATCATTACGATTGTTTCTAGTATAAAAGGAGTTTGATATGTCTAATGGACAACTAATTTATCTAATGGTTGCGATTGCAGTCATTTTGATCCTAGCTTATGTAGCAGTTATCTTTTTACGTAAGCGTAATGTAAGTCGATTAACGGCCCTTGAAGAAAGAAAAGAAGAACTCTACAACCTTCCTGTAAATGATGAGGTTGAAGCCGTTAAAAACATGCACTTGATTGGTCAAAGTCAGGTAACCTTCCGTGAATGGAATCAAAAATGGGTTGATTTATCTCTGAACTCATTTGCTGATATTGAAAATCACCTCTTTGAAGCTGAAAGCTACAATAATTCTTTCCGTTTTTTCAAAGCTGCTCACAAGATTGATCAAATTGAAAGCCAAATCGGCTTGATTGAAGAAGATATTGCAGCTATTCGCAATGCCCTTTCTGAACTTGAAAAACAAGAATCTAAGAATAGTGGCCGTGTCCTTCATGCTTTGGACTTGTTTGAATCCCTTCAACATACTGTTGCAGAAGATTCAGAGAAATATGGTAAGGCCCTTCCTGAGATTGAGAAACAATTGGAAAACATCCAATCTGAATTCTCTCAATTTGTTACCCTAAATTCATCAGGTGACCCGGTTGAAGCGGCAGCAATTCTTGATTCAACTGAAAATCATATTCTCGCTTTGACACACATCGTTGAGCGAATTCCAGCTCTTGTTGAAACCTTGACAAAGGAACTGCCGGAACAATTAACAGATTTGGAAGAAGGCTATCGCAAGTTGTTGGATGCCAACTACCACTTTACAGAAACAGATATCGAGTCTCGTTTCCAACTTTTGCATGAGTCTTTGAAAAATAATCAAGAAAATATTCGTCAGTTGGAATTGGACAATGCAGAGTATGAAAATAATCGCATTCAAGAAGAAATCAACGCACTTTATGATATCTTCACTCGTGAAATTGCAGCTCAAAAAGTAGTTGAAAGTCTTCTTGCTACATTACCAACTTATCTCAACCACTTGAAAGAAAATAATCAGGTGCTTGTTCAAGACCTTGAACGCTTGACTAAAATCTACCTTCTTCCTGAAAGTGATGGTAATCATGTTCGTCGTCTTCAAGCAGAATTGGCTGCACTTGATACGGCAATCATGGAAGTGACAGAGGATCAAGGTGAGTCAACACAAGCCTACTCTGCTCTTGAAGAACAGTTGGAAATGCTTCAAAGCAACCTCAAGGATATTGAGGATGAGCAAATCTCTGTTAGCGAACGACTTGCGCAAATTGAAAAAGACGACCTCAATGCTCGCCAAAAAGCAAATGTCTATGTGAACCGTTTGCATACTATCAAACGTTACATGGAGAAGAGAAACTTGCCAGGTATTCCTCAAAGTTTCTTGAAACTTTTCTTTACTGCAAGTCATAACACAGAAGATCTGATGGCAGAGTTAGAACAACCACAAGTGAATATTGAATCGGTTAAACGAATTCTTGAAATTGCAACAAATGATATGGAAGCACTTGAAACAGAAACCTATGATATCGTTCAATATGCAACCTTGACGGAGCAACTACTCCAATACTCAAATCGTTACCGTTCATTCGATGAGCGTATCCAAGAGGCCTTCAACGAAGCGCTTGAAATTTTTGAAAAAGAGTTTGACTACCAGGCATCATTTGAAAAAATTTCACAAGCCTTGGAAGTTGCTGAACCGGGGGTTACAAACCGTTTTGTAACTTCATATGAGAAAACACGTGAAGCGATTCGTTTTTAAAAATAGAAGCTTAGAAGATTTCTAAGCTTTTTTATTTTCCTAAAAAAAGACAGAATCCCTGTTTATCATTGAAATAATAGCCTCGATTTGATATGATGGAAATATGAAAAAAAATAGAGCGAAACGTGTTTCTCACGATAAAACGAGAAGTATATTGCTTTCCTTTGTTGGAATCTTAGGAGTTGCTACGATTCTATTAGGGAGTGCTATTGGTTATAAGCTACTACAAAAACAATCTTACGAACAAAAAATTGAAGCGCTGAAGAGCGAAAAGGACCAGCAATTCAACTCTGGTAGTCAGAAGGACCATTTCCGAAAAGGCCAAGCTGAGGTGATTGCCTACTACCCTCTGCAAGGAGAGGAAGTCATTGCGTCTGTTAGAGAAAAAATCAACCAGGATATCAAAGAAAAGCTGGAAGATAAAGAGGATTTGGTCTTTTATTATAGTGAGCAGTTGGACCCAGTCTTAAAGGGAGTTGTTGCTCGTAATGTCAGTAAGCAAGTCTACGACTTGTCTGCATCAAAGGTTGAAGAAAAAGAAAAGACATCTTTAGGGAAAATTTTCTTGACCGAAGATGGGAAAGTTTTTGACCTCAGTAAACTCTTCAAAGATGCAAGCAAGGCTAAGGAACTCTTACTGACTCAAATCAAATCAACTCTAGAAGATAAGAAACTTGACCAGGCAAAAATTGATCATGTTATAAAGAGCTTCACAGACCAAGAATTGACATCCTGGAGTTTTGATTATAAGGATAGTCAAATCATCCTTTATCCTGCTAATCCAGGGGAGACTCTGGAGGAAATTGCCTTACCAATATCCAGTTTCTTTGATGTCATTGAGTCCTCTTATCTATTAGAAAAAGATGCTGAACTTTACCAAGCATACTTTGCTAAGAAAAATAAAAAAGTTGTAGCCTTGACTTTTGACGATGGTCCAAATCCTACTACAACCACGCAGGCTTTGGATACTTTAGCTAAATATGGTGTAAAAGCAACCTTCTTTGTACTTGGTAAAAACATTGCAGGTAATGAAAATCTTCTAAAACGAATGAAATCAGAGGGTCATGTTGTAGGAAACCACAGCTGGAGTCATCCCGTTCTTTCACAACTTTCGCTCGAAGATGCTAAAAAGCAAATCACTGATACAGAAGATTTGTTAACTCAAGTTTTAGGATCAAGCTCTAAACTGATGCGCCCACCTTATGGTGCTATCACTGATGATATTCGAAATGGCCTTGATTTAAGCTTTATCATGTGGGATGTGGATAGTTTGGACTGGAAGAGTAAGAATGAAGCTGCTATTTTGACAGAAATTCAACACCAAGTTCGTAATGGTTCTATCATTCTCATGCATGATATCCATGGTCCATCAGTTAATTCTCTACCAAGTGTCATTGAGTATTTAAAGGGTGAAGGGTATACATTTGTGACCGTTCCTGAATTGCTCAATTCTCGCTTGAAAGCTCACGAGATGTATTACGATCGTGATCAATAATTGTTAAAATCTAAAGGGGCAAGTGTTCTGATAATCAGGATTTTGTTTCTTTAGATTTTCTTCACATAGAAAGGAAAAACGATGAAATCTTACACACTTAATAATGGAGTTTCAATTCCTGTACTAGGATTTGGAACATGGAAAGCTGAAAATGGAGAGGTAGCCTACCAAGCCGTTTTAGAAGCCTTAAAGGCTGGCTATCGTCATATCGATACTGCAGCTATCTATAAAAATGAGGAAAGTGTTGGTCGTGCTATTCGAGATAGCGGTATTCCAAGACAAGAAATTTTTGTAACGACCAAACTCTGGAATACCAATCACAGCTATGATGAAGCACGCCAAGCATTTGAAGAATCAATGGAAAAACTGGGATTGGATTATCTAGATTTGTACCTTATCCATTGGCCAAATCCAAAACCTTTAAGAGAAAATGAGGCATGGAAAACTCGCAATGCCGATGTCTGGAGAGCGATGGAGGACCTGTACCAAGAAGGCAAAATCCGTGCTATCGGCGTTAGTAATTTCCTTCCCCATCATTTGGATGCCTTACTTGAGACAGCAAGAATCATTCCAGCGGTCAATCAGGTGCGCTTGGCACCAGGAGTTTATCAAGAGGAAGTGGTTGACTACTGTAGAGAGAAAGGAATTCTCTTAGAGGCTTGGGGACCTTTTGGCCAAGGAGAGTTGTTTGAACAGAAAGAAGTCCAAGAAATTGCTGCTAAGCATGGGAAATCAGTGGCTCAAATTGCCTTGGCTTGGAGTTTGGCAGAAAGTTTTTTACCCCTACCTAAGTCAGTGACAGTCTCTCGTATCCAGAGCAATCTTGACTGTTTTGGAATTGAACTCAGCAAAGACGAGCGAGAAGTCTTAAAGACAATTTCAGTGACTTCAGGCGCACCACGTGTGGATGAGATGGATTTTTAATTTTTAAAATCGATTTATACCGAATTAACAAAGACTAGGAATTTTAAATCCTAGTCTTTTTGTGTATAAAAAAGCAAATTGTTTGTATAGTAAAATAGTTTTACAAACCGAAATAAATGAACAATTTTGAAGTATATTGGTTTGATAGAGCAAATAACACGAATGATAAAATTAAACAAGAAAAATATATACGTAAATATTACATTTTTGTGACAATTCAGATTTTTATGAAAATTTATGATTATTTGCGTTATAATAGGTATACTTTAAAGAAAAAGGAGATTATTTATGAATAGACGACAACGTTTTTCATTAAGGAAATACAAATTTGGTCTTGCTTCAGTTTTACTAGGGACTGCTTTGGTTTTTGGAGCAAGTCAAGTCAGTGCCAATGAGCAGAGTACAGGTGAAAATCAAGCTCAAACTCAGGAAATTAAGACCGAGCTGAAAGACGATAAACACTCAAACTCTTCAACTGACCAAACCAATACTAATGGGATTGCACCAGTAGTTGGAGAGAAACAAGAAGCTGAAACTTCTAAAGAGGATGCTAGTAAACAAGATGCTAAGGTAGAAGCTCCGGTTGATAAAACTGCTGAAGCCCAAGAATCAGGAAAAGATAGCGCAGTTGCAAAAGAAGAAAATCAAGGTGTCGTTCAAAAAGAAACAACAGTCGATACCAGTACAGCGCCTGCCACTGAGAAGGCTTCTGAGTTGGAGAAAAAAGAGGCTCCAGTAACGACAGCTCCTAAAACTACTGGAGAAACGGCAACTACTGAAAAAGAACAAGAAAAAGCTGATTCTGCAAAACCCAATAGTCTTTCAAGTAATGATATCATCACAGTACCAAAAACTTGGAAGGCTGGTTACAAGGGGACAGGGACCGTTGTTGCTATTATTGACTCAGGACTTGATTTGAATCATGAGGTTCTTCGAATTTCGGATCCGTCAAAAGCAAAATTTAAAAACAAGGAAGCTATCGAAGCAGCTAAAAATGCTGCTGGAATCGACTACGGTAAATGGTATAGCGATAAGGTTGTCTATGCCTATGACTACTTTGACGGAACAGATAAGATTAAAGAAGCAGAAAGAACTTCTCATGGGATGCACGTAACAGGGATTGCAGCTGGAAACCCTGATAAAGAGGCACCAAATGGTGAAAAGGTCTATGGTGTGGCGCCTGAAGCCCAAGTCATGTTTATGCGTGTCTTTTCAGATCGCCAAAAAACGACCAGTTCTGCCCTTTATGTAAAGGCGATTGATGATGCAGTTGCCTTGGGAGCAGATGCCATTAATATGAGTTTGGGATCTAGCACTGGTTCTATGGTCGATGCTGGTTCTGATATTGTCGATGCTATCAAACGGGCTCGTGCCAAGGGAGTTTCTGTTCTTATCTCAGCAGGAAATAGCAATACATTCGGAAATGGTTATTCAAAACCACTAGCTGAAAACCCAGACTATGGCTTGGTTGGAAATCCATCCACTGTTGAGGATTCGATTTCAGTTGCTTCTGTCAACAATAAAACATTGACAACAGCCGTTTTTGAAGTTAAAGGTCTAGAGGGAAATGCCGGCCTTCATAACGGAAAATTTGATTATAGTCAACCTGAAGCAGATAAGGACTTTGAAAAAGGAAAAGAGTACGAATACGTCGAAGCAGGGTTAGGTCGTGAAGAAGACTTTGCGAAGTTGGATTTAACTGGGAAACTTGCCCTCATTCAGCGAGGAGCTATGAACTTTTCAGAGAAGATCAAAAATGCACGAAAACACGGTGCAGTTGGTGCTTTGATCTACAATAATGTAGAAGGTGCAAACATCAATATGTCTATTGATGATGAAGCAAAGAAAATTCCTTCTGTATTTATTTCTAAACAGTATGGTGAAGCCTTAAAATCAGGAAACTACAAGATTGTTTTTAATGGTAAGATGGATAATCGTCCTTCTGATGTAGCCAATCAGCTATCTGACTTTTCAAGTTGGGGAGTGACTACCGATGGACAATTGAAACCAGATGTGACAGCTCCTGGCGGCAATATCTACTCATCCTTTAATGACAATACCTACGGTAGTATCAGCGGAACCAGTATGGCGGCTCCTCACGTTACGGGTGTTGCAGTTCTGGTTAAGGAATACCTTCAAAAACACCATCCAGAATTGACTCCTGAGCAAGTATCAGAGACTGTCAAGGCCTTGATCATGTCAACTGCAAAACCACATGTTAATAAGGACACAGGCACTTATACCTCTCCTCGTCAGCAAGGTTCTGGTATTGTGGATACAGCTGCTGCAGTTTCAACCGACCTCTATGTAACAGGTGAAAATGGTTATCCAAGCGTGACTTTAGGAAATGTTGGAGATCAATTTACTTTCAAGGTTACTGTACACAACATTTCAGATACTGACCGTACTCTCAAGATGGTAGTGAATACCAATACAGACGAAGTCCAAGATGGAAAATTCACCCTTCGACCTCGAAAACTAACGGAGACAGTCTGGCCTGAAGTGACGGTCAAAGCCCACAGCAGTCAAACAGTCACTGTTAAAGTGGATGCTCGAAAATTTGCTGCTGAACTCAGCAAACAAATGCCAAATGGCTATTTCCTTGAAGGGTTTGTTCGCTTTGTAGATCCAGCAGATGATGGAGATATTGTGAGTCTTGCATTTATGGGCTTCCGAGGTGAATTCCAAAATCTCCCTGCTGTCGAAAAACCAATTTACAATCTTGTCCAAGAAGGGAAAAATGGATTTTACACGGAAGTAGACAAAGAAAATCCCGCCGTTAACTACTCTAATGATGCTACCTATCTAGCTACCTTGCAAAATGACCTTCTAGTGTCTAAAGGTCAACGCCAAGGACGCCGAATTACCGTTCTTGGAATCGAACAAAATGCTGAAGGTAAGCATGTTCTTCAGTTGGACGAAAAAGGGAATGTCCGTATTGCCATTTCTCCAAATGATGATGGAAACAAAGACCTGGTTGAATACAAAACGGTTGCTTTGAGAAATCTTGTAAATCTTCGGGCTACAGTTTATGCGGCTACGGATACCAAGCATGAACATCCTATTTGGGAGGGTGATGCAAAGGATCTTCGTAAGAATTATTTTGATGGAGACAGTAGAAATCTGAAGAGTTATATTCTAGATAATACTGCTTGGAGAGGCCAGGATTTTGATGGGAATATTGTTGCAGATGGTTTATATGACTATGTTATTAGTTACACACCAGATGTTCCAGGAGCCAAAGAACAACACACGACCTTTAAAATTCAGATTGATACTCAAAAACCTGTCATCACAAGTGGTTATATTCGCTTTAAAGATGGAAACCAAGAATTCGTAGCTCGCAAACCAAAAGATGTGGGTCAAGGCGGTATCCTTTCAGAAAAAGTTTTCTACCTCACACCATTTGACCAGAAAGGGACCATGGTTCTAACTGGGAAAGACCAGTCTGGAACTCGTGCGCTTGAGAACACCCATCTGATTAAGGCCAATGCTGATGGTAGTTATACACTTCCTAAGGATGTTGACAAGGCTAATATTTACTATCTTGTTGAGGACTATGCAGGAAATGTAGACTATATCTCACTTGCTGAACTTGTCCGCGATCAAAATAGTGGTCGAGTTAAAATTGCCTTGAAGGATGCGAAAACAAATCAGGATATTGATACCCTCTACGTCTATCGAATCAAAAATAGCAAGGGACAATATGTTGATGTTGACAAGACAAAAGCGATTCATTTCTTACAGTTTGGTCATTATACAGCAGAAATTTTCAGTTATGACCGAACAGAATTGAAATTTATCAGTGCCTTATCCCAAGAGTTTGATCTGACGGAAGAAAATAGTTTCCAAACCATTACCTTCCTAGCAAATCTCCTAGAATATGCACCAGTGTCTGTTTCCTTCAATCAAGCCGTTCCAAAGACGACTACAGTAGTTTTGAAAGGTGAAGATGGGACAAGTATCACTCTTCCTGCTGAAAAATACGGTCAATACGCCTTTGGTAAGAAAGTTGCTACAGGTCGTTATACTGTACAAGTCACCTTGCCAACTGGATATGAACTCCTTGAAGATCTCGTTTCCTTGCTCGTGAAGCCAGGTCGAAATAATGCTTTGCGTCTATCTGTTGTGTCTAAGTTGGCCTTGATTGCTGCGGTAAATCAACAAAAAGAACTGGTAGAAACGTCTCGCTACTTTAATAGTAGTGCAGATAAGAGAAAAGCTTATGACCGAGCTTTCCAAGTGGCACAGTCAGCCTTGTCAAGTAAATTAAAGCAAGAATTGATTGATGGCGTTCTCGCTAGTCTTGAAGCTGCTGGTAAAGCTTTGGATGGAAAAGATTCGAACGTTACAGCCTTGAAAGAAGCTATGAAAGCTTACTATGCAACGACTAAAACTGGACGATATGCGAATGCCAAGGAAAAAGTACGTCGAGCTTATGATCGTGCCTTCCAAGAAATCGCCTTACTAGCTGTGGATCCTAAAGTTAAACAGGATCAAATTGACCAATCTCTCATTGCCCTAGCATCAGCTAAAAGCAAACTGAATGGCAAGGCAACAGACTTCTCTAGTCTGAAGAAACTGGTCAAAGATGAACGCCTTTTCCAAGAAAAGAACGCGAGATTTATCTATGCTGACAAGAAAGAAAAAGCAGCTTATCTTTTAACTTTTAAAGAGGCACAGGAACTCCTTAAAGATCCAGGAGCGAGCCAAGAAGATGTCAAAGATGCCATTACAGCATTGAAACAAGCCAAGAGAAATTTACATGGCAAAAAACCAAAAGCGAAAAGACACCCTTAAACAGGACTTTCTGAAGCTTTACTAATAAATGAGTCTGGAACTTTGTTTTCAGACTCATTTTTGGTTTACACTAGCTAGAAAATCTGCTATAATACTAGCTAGGAAAGAAAGTCTTATGGCGTTCTTCAAGCGAGCTTGGGGTAGTGGGAGCCAAGTAGAACAAGGTAAGAAACTGGCGCTTTCTGTCGTATTTTTAAAAACAATGAAGTAATAAATTAGGGTGGAACCGCGTTTCAGACGCCCCTAGTCGCAAGGCTTGGGTGTTGAAATTCGGTTCTTTTTGAATTTCCTCTAATGCCTAAGTAGAAAGGAGCATAATGCTTAAAGGATCTTGTTTATGCAAAGCAGTGACCTACACTTTAGATGAGGAATTGTCGGAATTAGTTTTTTGCCACTGCTCATTTTGTCGGAAAGCAACTGCGTCTGCCTATACAGTGAATGCCAAAGTTAGCAGTAAAAACCTAGTATTGCATGGAAAAGAACAGTTGGTTACCTATAGTTCATCTCCAGGAAAACAACGCTATTACTGTCAGAACTGTCATAGTCAAATTTTCACTGCTCAAGAAAATATACCAGAAGTCTGTGCTTTGAAATTAGGTACAATAGACGAATGCGATCAGAATTTACAAACGGTTCCCAAACGTCATATTTTTCAGGACCCAGCTTTTTCTTGGTTGCTTGATGAATGAAGCTAAAAAGATAATGTAAATTAAAGGAGTAAACAATGTCTAAAAAATTGACTTTCCACTGCGTCAGTGACAGAGACCTCCTTACAGTCGGACTGCCCCACGCTCAGCACTAGAGTGCCTGAGCTAGACG
>ERZ772972.626-NODE-626-length-12968-cov-16.289476_pt1 | contig 12968 bp, 12 predicted proteins | sample MGYA00580673_ERZ772972 | MGnify/ENA primary metagenome ERZ772972 (study PRJEB29015, sample SAMEA2738051) | human oral metagenome | biome: human oral; feature: human-associated habitat; material: saliva | place: China | collected 2229 ... | reverse complement strand
CACGTATTAAAGTTATCAAAGATTTACCAGGAAGGAAATGGGAGTGAAAAAGAAACTACAGTTGACTAGTTTGTTGGGCTTGTCCTTGTTTATCATGACAGCCTGTGCAACAAATGGTACAGCCAGCAATATAACAGCAGATTCGACAGACTTTTGGAGCAAATTCGTCTATTTTTTTGCTGAAATTATCCGCTTTTTGTCCTTTGACATTAGTATCGGAGTGGGGATTATCCTCTTCACAATCTTGATTCGGACGATTTTATTGCCTGTCTTTCAGACACAGATGGTTGCCTCTAGAAAAATGCAAGAGGCTCAACCACGCATCAAGGCTTTGCGAGAGCAATACCCAGGTCGTGATATGGAAAGTAGAACCAAGCTAGACCAGGAGATGCGTAAGGTTTATAAAGAGTTAGGAATCAAACATTCCTCCTCTCTCTGGCCGATTTTAATACAAATGCCGGTTCTCTTGGCGCTCTTTCAAGCCTTGAGTCGAGTAGACTTTTTGAAAACAGGTCACTTTTTATGGATTAATTTGGGAGGAGTAGATACAAGTTTTGTCCTTCCGATTTTGGCGGCAGTCTTTACCTTCTTGAGTAGCTGGTTATCGAATAAAGCTTTGTCTGAAAAAAGTGGAGCTACGACAGGGATGATGTATGGTATGCCTGTATTGATCTTTGTTTTTGCCATCTCCGCCCCAAGTGGTGTAGCCTTGTACTGGGCTGTATCCAATGCTTACCAAGTTCTGCAAACCTATTTCTTGAACAATCCTTTCAAGATTATTGCTGAAAGAGAAGCAGTGGCGCAAGCAGAAAAAGATTTAGAAGGCAAGAAGAGAAGAGCTTTGAAAAAAGCACAGAAAAAGAAAAAATAAGGAGGAATCTGGTAATGGTATTATTTACAGGTTCAACGGTTGAAGAAGCAATCCAAAAAGGATTGAAAGAATTAGACATTCCAAGAATGAAGGCCCACATCAAGGTCGTTTCAAAAGAGAAAAAAGGATTCTTAGGCTTGTTTGGTAAGAAGCCAGCTCAAGTTGATATCGAAGCGATTAGTGAAACGACAGTGATCAAAGCCAATCAGCAGGCCATTAAAGGGGTTCCAAAAGAAGTCAATGAAAAAAATGAACCCGTGAAAACAGTAAGTGAAGCAACTGTTGATTTGGGTCATGTAGTGGAAGCGATTAAGAAGATTGAAGAAGAAGGTCAAGGTGTTTCTGAAGAGGTCAAGGCTGAAATCTTGAAAAATGAAAAGCACGCCAGCACGATTTTGGAAGAAACAGGCCATATTTCAATTTTAAATGAATTGGAACCAGAGGATACTACCGAGGAAGTAGGCTCTGCTCCAGAAAAAGAAACTGAAACGCAGGAAGCAACAAGCCAATCTTTGGAAGATTTAGGTTTGAAAGTAGAACCAAGTTATGACATCGAACAAGTGGCAACTGAAGTAGCTAACTACGTTCAAACCATTGTAGATGATATGGATGTTGAAGGGACGATTTCAAGCGACTACAATCGCCGCACCATCAATCTTCAAATTGACACCAATGAACCAGGTCGTATTATCGGCTACCACGGAAAAGTCTTGAAAGCTCTTCAGTTGTTAGCGCAAAATTACCTTTACAATCGCTATTCAAGAACCTTCTACATCACAATCAATGTCAATGATTACGTTGAACACCGTGCAGAAGTCTTGCAAACCTACGCTCAAAAATTGGCGACTCGCGTTTTAGAAGAAGGTCGTAGCCAACAAACGGATCCAATGTCAAATAGCGAACGCAAGATTATCCATCGCATTATTTCACGCATGGATGGCGTGACGAGTTACTCTGAAGGTGACGAGCCAAATCGCTATGTTGTCGTAGATGCAGAATAAGCAAAGCAAAATCAGGTTCATCCTGATTTTTTGCTAGGAAAGGAAAGATTCAGATATGCTGAAAGCAGTTAGAGAATACCTATCATTTGCAGGAGTCCAGTACCGTAATCCTGATAAAGCTGGCGATGAAAGAGAAAAGATGTTGGATTTGCGGCAAAAAGGCCAAGAGGCTCGGAAGTCTTTTACAGAACTGGCCAAAACTTTTCAAGCTAGTCATCCAGAATGGCAACTGCAACAGACTAGTCAGTGGATGAACCAAGCGCAACGCTTGCGACCGCATTTCTGGGCCTATCTACAGAGAGACGGACAAGTGACAGAACCTATGATGGCTCTTCGTTTGTATGGAACACCTACTAATTATGGGATTTCTTTGGAGGTCAGCTTCATTGAGCGCAAGAAAGATGAACAGACTTTAGACAAGCAAGCCAAGGTTTTAGAACTTCCAGCGGTAGAAGGAATTTATTATCTAGTCTACTCAAATGGGGAAAGTCATAAGATGGAGGCTAATGAAGAAAATCGTCGTACTTTACGAGAGAAGGTGAGAAGTCAGGAAGTCCGTAAAGTCTTGATCAAGGCAGATGTTTCCCTCATTGAAAATCAGTCAGTAGAAGCGATATTGGAGAAGCTAGAAGAGGCTTATGCGCGCTTGCTTCCGTACTATGAAGTGACGAGGGAATAGAAAATCAAATGTGTTAGATGAACGCAAATTGTTTTATTGCTATTCTATGCATTTTTTCATATAATAGTAAAATAGGATGTGTGATTTATTAATCACCTCAAAGAGAAAGGAAATTCTATGTCAAATCTATCTGTTAATGCAATTCGTTTTCTAGGTATTGACGCCATCAACAAAGCAAACTCAGGTCACCCAGGGGTGGTTATGGGGGCTGCTCCTATGGCCTATAGCCTCTTTACAAAGCAACTTCGTATCAATCCAGCTCAACCAAACTGGATCAACCGCGATCGCTTTATTCTTTCAGCAGGACACGGCTCTATGCTTCTCTATGCCCTTCTTCACCTTTCTGGTTTTGAAGATGTTAGCATGGATGAAGTCAAGAACTTCCGCCAATGGGGTTCAAAAACACCAGGTCATCCAGAATTTGGTCATACAGCAGGGGTTGACGCGACAACTGGTCCTCTAGGACAAGGGATTTCTACTGCTACTGGTTTTGCCCAAGCAGAACGCTTCCTTGCAGCGAAGTATAACCGCGAAGGCTTCAATATCTTTGACCACTATACTTATGTGATCTGTGGAGACGGAGATTTGATGGAAGGTGTCTCAAGTGAGGCGGCTTCATATGCAGGCTTGCAAAAACTTGACAAGTTGGTGGTTCTTTATGATTCAAATGACATTAACTTGGATGGTGAGACAAAGGATTCCTTTACAGAAAGTGTTCGTGACCGTTACAATGCCTACGGTTGGCATACAGCCTTGGTTGAAGATGGAACAGACTTGGAAGCAATCCATGCTGCTATCGAAACAGCTAAAGCTTCAGGCAAACCATCTTTGATTGAAGTGAAGACTGTAATTGGATATGGTTCTCCAAACAAACAAGGAACTAATGCCGTACACGGGGCTCCTCTTGGAGCAGATGAAACTGCAGCAACTCGCCAAGCGCTCGGTTGGGACTATGAACCATTTGAAATCCCAGAGCAAGTTTATGCTGATTTCAAAGAAAATGTTGCAGACCGTGGCGCATCAGCTTATCAAGCTTGGACAAAACTTGTTGCAGATTATAAAGAAGCTCATCCAGAACTGGCAGCAGAAGTAGAAGCAATCATCGATGGGCGTGATCCAGTTGAAGTGACTCCAGCAGACTTCCCAGCATTAGAAAATGGCTTCTCTCAAGCAACTCGTAACTCGAGTCAGGATGCCTTAAACGTTGTAGCGGCTAAGTTGCCAACCTTCTTGGGTGGATCAGCGGACCTTGCTCACTCAAACATGACTTATATCAAGACTGATGGACTTCAAGACGATGCCAATCGCTTGAACCGTAACATTCAGTTTGGTGTTCGTGAATTTGCAATGGGAACGATCTTGAACGGGATGGCTCTTCATGGTGGACTTCGTGTATACGGTGGAACTTTCTTCGTCTTCTCTGACTATGTGAAGGCAGCTGTTCGCTTGTCAGCCTTGCAAGGACTTCCTGTGACTTATGTCTTTACCCACGATTCTATTGCAGTTGGTGAAGATGGTCCAACTCACGAACCAGTTGAACACTTAGCAGGTCTCCGTGCTATGCCAAATCTGAATGTTTTCCGCCCAGCAGATGCTCGTGAAACTCAAGCAGCTTGGTACCTTGCAGTGACAAGCGAAAAAACACCAACTGCCCTTGTCTTGACACGTCAAAACTTGACTGTCGAAGAGGGAACAGACTTCGACAAGGTTGCTAAAGGTGCCTATGTTGTCTATGAAAATGCAGCAGATTTTGATACCATCTTGATTGCGACAGGTTCAGAGGTCAATCTTGCTGTCTCAGCTGCCAAAGAATTGGCTAGTCAAGGCGAAAAAGTCCGCGTAGTCAGCATGCCATCTACAGATGTCTTTGATAAACAGGATGCAACATACAAGGAAGAGATTCTTCCAAATGCAGTTCGCCGTCGTGTCGCAGTTGAAATGGGTGCAACTCAAAACTGGTACAAATACGTTGGTCTTGATGGTGCCGTTCTCGGTATTGATGCCTTCGGAGCCTCTGCACCAGCATCAAAAGTATTAGCAGAATATGGCTTTACTGTAGAAAATCTAGTAAAAGTCGTTCAAAACTTGAAATAATCCTAAAAATCAGGGCGCAAGCTCTGGTTTTTTATGACCGATGATACTAGTTTAGGAATATCAGCTAAGAACCGAAACCTAAGAACTGAAATAAAGAAAGCGTATTCATTTTCTTTGACTTTAACAATGTTTTGTAGTAAAATATAAGCGAAGATAACCTGAAAGATAAACTATAAGAAAAGTCAATAGTTTTATCTAAAATATTTCTTAATTCAATTTGATGATTTTAGAGCACGGCAAAAAGCCCTTGAAAAAGTCCATTTTTCAAAGGTAATCTGGTGTCAATTTCAGAAGCCACATCACTTTTTGTTCGTCAAAGGGTAGTTCGTTTTTTAGGAGATAAAACGTCTATGCGTCATCAAACTCATTACCAATTGAAACAAAAAAATGTGGTTAGAGCCTTTCAGAGATCGTCAAGCGATTGGAGGAAATGAACTAATCCACAGTGGCTTATTCCAAGTATACCACTTGGGCTTTGGCAGTAGCTAACTGCACTAAATATAATATAAGGAGGTTTAAAGTAGAGATTATCGGTCGCTAGTGTTCTATATTTGGTTTCGTAATGAGGAGGTAATGATTATGAAACGTTTAAATATTGCTATACTTTTTCTCATCAGTTTATTTGTTATAAGTATTAATTTTCATAGTACTGTTCAAGCTGACGAACAAAAAAACTACGCTATTTCTTTAAATGACTCTTCTTCAATCAAGGTGAGTAAAAATGACATAATAAACGATTATATAAAAAATACTGGAGTAAGCTATGAAGAGGCATCTCGATTGTTATTTCCTAGCAGCAGGATGAGATCAGTTAATACTGCTGGAGTAGATAGTGTTTCTTACGTACGTCTAGCAAGTTCTTTTCAAGATGACACATTATATGCTTATGTCCCTGGAGATGCAGGGCAAGTCTATTTTTATTGCGAAGTAAGTAAAAGTGGTTGGTTTAGAGGAATAAAAAGAATCATTTATGCTGGATACAATGCAGGCGATTTAGTATTTAGTGGTAATTTCCAATACGCATTGCCTGATGCAAATCGTATTCACTATACTCTTAGTGGGGGACTATATAGCACAACAACAACTACTGTTTCTACAGGAGGAAGCATTGGTATAGGGGAAGCAGGTAGTGTAAACATACAAGTTTCTCAAACCTCAAATTACAAGAGATCTTTGTACTATCATGGAGATAGATATTATTAGAAAGACAAAAGATGAAAAAAATGATTTTACAGATGACATGGGCCATTTTAGTTCCATTCATCTCTTTAATATTGTGTAGAAATTTGAGTGTATTAACTTTAACCACAGATGCATTATTTTTCATGTTTTTTATCTTTTTTTCTATTGCTCAATGGATAGCTATTTTTGTGTGGGTAATAAATGAACTTTCTAAATATTTGAAAAAGAAATAAGATGTTACCCGAGAACGGTGAGGCAGTTTCTGCTTTGCCGTTTTTTATCTGCAATGCGATAGCATACAATAATCGTGGCGCTGTTATCATATTTATTGTATCACAAGCGATGAAGGGGAGTTCAATGGAGGGATAGATGTGGAATTCTAATTGTTTTTGAATATCATGAATGTCACATGCAAAGTTTTTTATTGGCATAAAAGCAAGGTACAATCTTGTAAAAGTAGCTGAAATTTGATATAGTAGTCCTATGTAAAAGACAAAGGAGAAACTAATGAATCCCAATTATACATTTTTAATCATACTAGTCCTTATGATGGGCTTGATGTTCTTTACGCAACGTTCTCAAAAGAAACAAGCACAAAAACGTATGGAAAGTTTAAATAAACTGCAAAAAGGCTATGAAGTAATTACAATCGGTGGACTTTATGGAACAGTCGATGAAGTAGACACGGAGAAGAGAACAATTGTTCTTGATGTAGATGGAGTCTACTTGACTTTTGAACTAGCTGCTATCAAGACCGTATTGCCGCTGAAAGAAACAGCTTCACTCGAAGGCGCAATTGAAAAATAAGGCGGGATCACTAACTCCCGTTTTTCTATAAAAGAAAGGAAATGGGATGAAAAAACTAGTCTTTGTCTGTTTGGGAAATATTTGCCGCAGTCCTATGGCTGAGTTTGTTATGAAATCAATGACAGATAACTATGAAATCCAAAGTCGAGCGACTTCCTCTTGGGAACATGGTAATCCGATTCATAAGGGAACTCAAGGGATTTTTCAACAGTATCAGATTCCTTATGACACGAACAAGACATCACTTCAGATTAGTAGGGAAGATTTTGAAGACTTTGATTATGTTATCGGAATGGACGCTTCAAATGTTTCTGACTTACGTCAGATGTGTTCAGTAGATTGTCAAGATAAGATACACTCATTTGCATCTGAAAGTGTTCCAGATCCTTGGTATACAGGAGATTTTGAAGAAACTTATCGGCGTGTTCAAGAGGGTTGTCAAGCTTGGCTAGAACGTTTAGAAAAGGAGAGTGAAGGTGGAAAATTTTAAGAATTTTTACGAGAAGTATCGTGTCTATCTAACTCGTCCACGTTTAGAGCTTTTAGCAGTAGTTGCCATTGTTTTTTGTGCTCTACTCGTCTTTTTTCTAAATATTCCTGGAAAAGGTGTCTTAAAACTGGATAATGGAACGATTGTTTATGACGGCAGTCTTGTTCGTGGTAAAATGAATGGTCAAGGCACCATCACCTTCCAAAATGGAGACCAGTATACTGGTGGTTTCAGCAATGGAGCCTTCAACGGAAAAGGTACCTTTCAATCTAAAGAAGGATGGACCTACGAAGGTGATTTTGTAAATGGTCAGGCTGAAGGAAAAGGAAAACTAACAACAGAACAAGAAGTCGTTTATGAAGGAACATTCAAACAAGGTATCTTTCAACAAAAATAAGACCTCCTGACATGGAGGTTTTTTTACAAACGACAAGAAAGCGTTTTCTTGTCGTTTGTTAGGTTTGTGAAATAAAAATTTTTTTGTTGTTATTTCACAATCATCTAGTTAAAAGCTGATACTATAACGTATTTGAGATTAATTTCACAATATCGCAAAAATTCTTTGTGAAATGTTTATGAAACTGTTTACAAAACATAAAAAAAGAGTTATAATAAACTTGTGAAAAAATTAACAAAGGATAAAATCCTTAAAGGCTATGGAGGAAAATATGGCTGATAAAAAAACTGTAACACCTGAGCAAAAACAACTCGCTGCTGAGAAGCATGTAGACGGACTAGTACAAAAAGCTTTGGTTGCGCTTGATGAAATGCGCAAGTTGAACCAAGAACAAGTTGACTACATCGTAGCGAAAGCTTCAGTTGCAGCTCTTGATGCGCACGGTATCCTAGCACAACATGCAATTGAAGAAACTGGTCGTGGTGTATTTGAAGACAAGGCGACAAAAAACCTTTTTGCCTGTGAACATGTTGTGAATAACATGCGCGGAGTTAAAACTGTCGGAGTTATCGAAGATGATCCCGTTACAGGATTGACTAAAATTGCAGAACCTGTCGGTGTTGTGTGTGGTGTCACTCCAACAACAAACCCAACATCAACAGCAATTTTCAAATCATTGATTGCTTTGAAAACACGTAATCCAATCGTGTTTGCCTTCCACCCATCAGCTCAAGAATCTTCTGCTCACGCAGCTCAAATCGTTCGTGACGCAGCTGTCGCAGCTGGAGCTCCTGAAAACTGTGTTCAATGGATTACAGAGCCATCTATGGAAGCAACTGGAGCGCTTATGAACCACGAAGGTGTTGCGACTATCCTTGCAACTGGTGGTAATGCCATGGTTAAAGCTGCTTACTCATGTGGGAAACCAGCTCTTGGGGTAGGTGCCGGAAACGTTCCTGCTTATGTAGAAAAATCAGCTGACCTTCGTCAAGCTGCCCATGACATTGTGATGTCTAAATCATTTGATAATGGTATGGTCTGTGCATCAGAGCAAGCGGTTATCATTGATAAAGAAGTGTATGACGAATTTGTAGAAGAATTCAAATCATACCACACTTACTTTGTAAACAAAAAAGAAAAAGCACTTCTTGAAGAATTCTGTTTCGGTGTGAAAGCTAACAGCAAAAACTGTGCAGGTGCTAAACTAAATGCAAACATCGTTGGTAAACCAGCAGCATGGATTGCTGAACAAGCAGGATTTAGCGTTCCAGAAGGAACAAACATCTTGGCTGCAGAATGTGCAGAAGTAGGACCAAAAGAACCATTGACTCGTGAAAAATTGTCACCAGTTATCGCTGTCCTAAAAGCTGAAGATACAGAAGACGGTCTTACAAAAGCTCGTCAAATGGTTGAGTTTAACGGACTTGGTCACTCAGCAGCTATTCATACAAAAGACGAAGCTCTTGCTAAACGCTTTGGTACAGAAATCAAAGCAATGCGTATTATCTGGAACTCTCCATCTACTTTTGGTGGTATCGGTGACGTTTACAATGCCTTCATCCCATCATTGACACTTGGATGTGGTTCATACGGACGCAACTCAGTTGGTGATAACGTGAGCGCTATTAACCTTCTAAACATCAAGAAAGTAGGGAAACGTAGAAATAATATGCAATGGTTTAAAGTTCCTTCAAAAATTTACTTCGAACGCAATTCTATCCAATACCTTCAAACATGTGAAGATATTGAACGCGTTATGATCGTTACTGACAAATCAATCGAAAAACTTGGTTTTGTTCAACGTGTTATCGATCAATTGAACGCACGTAGCAACCGTGTAACTATCCAAGTATTCTCAGATGTTGAACCAGATCCAGACATCACAACTGTAGAACGTGGTGCTGAGGTGATGAAAGCATTTGAACCAGATACAATCATCGCTCTTGGTGGTGGTTCTCCAATGGACGCGGCCAAAGTAATGTGGCTCTTCTACGAACAACCAGAAATCGACTTCCGTGACTTGGTTCAAAAATTCATGGATATCCGTAAACGTGCCTTCCGCTTCCCATCACTTGGTAAGAAAGCGAAGTACATCGGTATCCCAACAACTTCAGGTACAGGTTCAGAAGTAACACCATTTGCCGTTATCTCTGATAAGAAAAACAACCGCAAATACCCATTGGCTGACTACTCATTGACACCAACTATTGCGATTGTTGACCCTGCTTTGGTTGAATCAGTTCCAGACTTCATCGCTGCTGATACAGGTATGGACGTCTTGACTCACGCTACTGAAGCCTACACTTCAAACTTTGCTAACGACTACACAGACGGTATCGCCCTTCAAACAATCAAACTTGTCTTTGAATGGTTGGAAAAATCTGTTAAGACAGCTGATCCAGAAGCTCGTGAGAAAATGCATAATGCGTCTACAATGGCAGGTATGGCCTTCGCCAATGCCTTCCTTGGTATGAGCCACTCAATGGCCCACAAGATCGGTGGTGTTCACCATACTGTTCACGGACGTACAAACGCTATCTTGCTTCCATACGTTATCCGTTACAACGGAACTCGTCCATCTAAGACTACTACATGGCCTAAATACAACTACTGGAAAGCTGATGAGAAATTCCAAGACATCGCGAAAATGCTTGGCTTGCCTCACTCAACTCCAGAAGAAGCAGTTGAAGCATACGCTAAAGCTGTTTACGAACTTGGTGTTGCAGTAGGTATCAAGATGAACTTCAAGGATCAAGGAATTGATGAAAAAGCTTGGAAAGACAGCTTGCATGAAATTGCCTTGCTTGCTTATGAAGACCAATGTTCACCTGCTAACCCACGCTTGCCAATGGTAGCTGACATGGAAGAAATCATGGCAGATGCTTACTATGGCTATGCAGAACGTCCAGGACGTCGTAAATAATTGATTATCAGCCAGAGACAGGAGTGATCCTGTCTCTTTTTTGTAATTCCTTTTGGGAAATGGTATAATAATCGCATATATTTATTTGAAAATCAAAGCTTTGATAATCGTGTGAGGGAGAAATGTAAGAGATGAATCAGCTAGGGGAAAAGGTAAGGCTTCTTAGAGAGGAGAAAGGTCTTAGTCGTCCAGTTTTTTGTGGGGATGAGTCAGAGTTGTCCGTTCGTCAGTTGGTCCGCATCGAAAAAGGAGAATTTCGTCCTACGATAAAAACACTTGAATATATTGCGGATAGGCTAGGTATTCCATCGTATGTCTTGATGCCAGACTATAAGGAATTACCCAAGCGTTACCAAGAATTAAAATACTTTCTTCTTCATCATCCTGACTATGGAGACAAAGAGTTGCAGGAACAGAAGGAAGAATATTTTGATGAGATTTTTGAGTGTTTTTATGATGATTTGCCACGTGATGAGAAGATGATAGTGGATTGTCTTCAAGCCATAGATGCAGTGAGAGCGACGGATAATGAACAGTATGGAATAGCGCTTTTAGATGAATCTTTTGAGGAACTATGGAATCAAAGAGAGTTTTCCTTTTCAGATCTTTTAAAAATTAGATTGTATTTTTTGTGTAGTTATTTAGAAAATATAAAAAAAGGACAGTTATCTATTAGCGAACAGCAGAAACTTCAATTAATGTTTCAAAAAGTGTGTAATAACGTAGAAAAGAGCGGTACGGACGATTTATTTCTTGTTCGTGATGTGTTATTTGCAGGGCTGGGAAGTTGTGAATTATTGAATGACTTAGAGTTATTTAAGTTAGCTGTGGAAAAATTGAATTGGATTTCTGAAAAAACACGAGATTTCCAAAAGCAACCGATTGTCTTGATGGTAGAATGGAAATATTATATTCAGACTGATTATGATACAGCCAAACAAAAGTATGAAGAAGCAAAAATGATGGCGAGGATGTTTGGCAATGAGAAGTTAATCGTTAGTTTAGATAATGAATGGAGCGAAGACTTAGAAAGGTATTGTTAAATGCTTTATAGGAGTGACATTTCTGTTATAGGGAATGTCTCTTTTTGTACATTTTTTGATAAAATGTTATAATAAATGCATATATTTGTTTGAGTATCAAAATTTTTGGAATGATCCTAGAGGTAAAGAGAAGTGAATGAATTAGGAGAGAAGGTACGAATCCTTAGAGAGGAGAAAGGTCTTAGTCGTCCAGTTTTTTGTGGGGATGAGTCAGAGTTGTCCGTTCGTCAGTTGGTCCGCATCGAAAAAGGAGAATTTCGTCCTACGATAAAAACACTTGAATATATTGCGGATAGGCTAGGTATTCCATCGTATGTCTTGATGCCAGACTATAAGGAATTACCCAAGCGTTACCAAGAATTAAAATACTTTCTTCTTCATCATCCTGACTATGGAGACAAAGAGTTACTGGAACAGAAGGAAGAATATTTTGATGAGATTTTTGAATGTTTTTATGATGATTTGCCAAGTGATGAGAAAGTACTAGTGGATTGTCTTCAAGCTATAGATGAAGTGAGAGCGACTAGTAATTCCTTATACGGAAGCAGTGTGATTGAGGGCGGTCTTCAAGACTTACTATCCAGAGATGTATATAAAGTTGAGGACCTTTTGAAATTGAGACTGTATTTCAACTGTCAGTTAATGGATGGTTTAAATGTGGGTGAGATAAAAGAATCTGAGCATGAAACCATTCTTTGTTTTCATGACAAACTAAGTTCTCAGGTTGATAAGATAGAGTTCGATTGTTTGGACTTGCTTAGAGATTCCTTGTTAGCTTCTTTAGCTTGTATAGAAATTATGGGACTGTTTCATTATTTTAAGAGGGCAGTTGAAACGTTATATAAAATAGGACAGAAAACACGAGATTTTCAAAAACAACCGATTGTCTTGATGGTGGAGTGGAAATATTATATTCAGACGGATTATGATACAGCCAAACAAAAGTATGAAGAAGCAAAAATGATGGCGAGAATGTTTGGCAATGAGAAGTTAATCGTTAGTTTAGATAATGAATGGGCCGAGGACCTAGAAAGATATCGTTAAATGGCTTATAGGAGTGACATTTCTGTCATTGGGGAAATGTCGCTTTTTTGTTACAATGAATTCGTAAAAAAGAGAGAGGAATTCTTTGATTCCTTTTGAATCTGATTGATAAATATAGTTTGTATCGATACACGATATCACAAGTGATTTAAAGGAGATGTCCATGTCTATTTTATCCATTAAAAATATTTCAAAATTTTACGCTTTGGACGGTAAAAATAGAGAACAAGCTTTAAGGAATATTAACTTGCAGATTGCAGAAGGGAAAATCACTGCGATTTATGGTCCGTCAGGCTGTGGAAAAACTAGTCTACTGAATATCATCAGTGGCCTAGATAGAGAGTATGAGGGAATTTTAGCTTTTAAAGGAGAACCTCTCAGGGATTTATCGGAGATTGAATTAACTCAATTCCGTAAAGATAATATTGGATTTGTCT
>ERZ772972.616-NODE-616-length-13045-cov-2.714858_pt1 | contig 13045 bp, 9 predicted proteins | sample MGYA00580673_ERZ772972 | MGnify/ENA primary metagenome ERZ772972 (study PRJEB29015, sample SAMEA2738051) | human oral metagenome | biome: human oral; feature: human-associated habitat; material: saliva | place: China | collected 2229 ... | reverse complement strand
AATTATGAATTGTGAATTATAAATTATGTATTAAGATTACTCTTCATTGGTAATGTTATGTTTAGGATATTCCCTTTTATAACAGCCAAAATAGGTAATCATAATTATGAATTGTGAATTATGAATTCTTAATTAATAATGAATTAAGACTTACAAGTCATCAATCAATGCTGTACTCTTAGCGTATGCTGTACTCTTAGCTTCGAAGAAGTCGGTCTTTACCATGTTAGCATTTGAATACTGACCTACCCACTTCATGTTCTCAGGCTCCTTTTGGTTGTCATCATAGAGGAAACCAAAACCGAGTCCAGACCAGCGGAGATTGCCCAAATAACGGATATAATCAGACACCATCTGAGCGTTAAGACCTTGTACATCGTTGCCGATAACATATTGTCCCCATGCTATCTCCTGACGTACACCCTCACGCATCATATCCTCATAAACCTTTATCTTCTCTGGAGTAAACATATCAGGTTCCTCTTTCTTAAGCTCGAGAATAATGCTACGGAAGAGCCATAAGTGTGTATTCTCATCTCGGTTGATATAGCGAATCTCCTGTGCAGAACCCGACATCTTACCATTTCGGCTGAGATTATAGAAGAACATAAATCCGCTGTAGAAGTAGATACCTTCAAGGATAAAGTTAGCAATAAGCGTCTTCATCAAACTGAACTTATCTCTTTTCTCATGGAACTCATTGTAACAGTCACCAATAAACTTATTACGGTTCAAGAGATGTTCATCGGTCTTCCACTGATAGAGAATGTCGTTACGCTCTTCAGGACTACAAATAGTATCGAGCATGTAGCTATAACTCTGACTATGAATACACTCCTGGAATGCCTGAATATGCAGACAGAGGTTTACCTCGTTTGCAGTGATATACTCACTAAGTGTTGGGAGGTTGTTGCTCTGAAGCGAATCAAGGAAAACAAGGAAACTCAGAATCTTGTCATAAGCTACTCGTTCAGCCTTTTCAAGACGTGGATAATCCTTAAAGTCCTGTGAAAGATTGATTTCTTCTGGAATCCAGAAGTTGTTCATTGCCTGTCTGTACCAGTCACTTACCCATGAATACTTCATGTTGTTGAAGTCATTCAAGTTAGTAGTATTACCACCAATCATTCGTCTCAAGCGCAAGTCAATATCACCTGAAGGATTGAATAAGGTATTACGTTTTAGTTGATTGTCCATTATTTCTTATTTATTAAATCCATTAACTGTATTAATTCATAATTTATAATTCAGAATTCATAATTATGATTACTACTTTAATTCATAATTTATAATTCAGAATTCATAATTATGATTAGTGATGTAAACTATTATTTTGTTTGTCTACTTACTCAATGAATTTCTGCTATTCAGTAAATAGTAGTAATCATAATTATGAATTTTGAATTGTGAATTCTGAATTATTATGATGAGCAACTCTCACACTCTTCCACCTCTAATGACTTACTACGGACATAGTAGATAGTCTTAACACCCTTTTTCCAAGCAAGTAGGTAAAGGTCGAGTATCTGACGCATTGTGAAGTCATTGGTGATATAGAGGTTCATACTCTGTGCCTGATCAATATGACGCTGACGTACACCAGAAGCAAGAACACTCCACTTTTGGTTAATAAGATAAGCACTCTTATACATCCAGTAAGTCTCATCTGAAAGCTCAGGAGCAACACGTGGAAGCATACTTCCCTTCTTCTCTTCCAAGAAGAAACGCTTCATAATTGGGTCTAAGCCGGCTGTTGTACCTGCAATAATACTTGTACTGCTGGTTGGTGCGACTGCAAGTAGATAAGCATTACGCATACCCTGCAAGGCAACTGTCTTACGAACATCCTGCCATTCAGCACTGTCATAACCACGCTTATCAAAGTAAGCACCTGTTTGCCAGTCACTTCCCTCAAAGAATTGATAGCTTCCCTTCTCCTTAGCGAGGTTTGAGCTGGCAAGAATAGCTGCTCGGTTGATAGTCTCGAACACCTTATCCATAAACTCTAAATGCTCTTCACTCTCCCACTTGATGCGACGTTTAGCAAGAGCATGGTGATAACCACTAATACCCAAACCAATAGAACGATAACGCTGATTGGTAAGTTGTGCGTAAGGAACAGGATAGAAGTTAAGGTTGATAACGTTGTCAAGTGCGCGAACAACAGTTGCAACCTTTTCTTTCATCTTCTCTTCGTCCTCCAATGGAAGTCTACCAAGTGAAAGACTTGCCAAATTACATACTACAAACTCACCCGGACGAGTAGTTGTTACAACAACAGTATCACCATCCTTTGTTTCTACTTCCTTTGATACAGTCTCAATTGGAGCCATGTTCTGAGCAATCTCTGTGCAGAGATTAGAGCAGTAAATCATACCCTTATGGGCGTTAGGATTAGCTCTGTTCACCGTGTCACGGTTGAATGTAAATGGTGTTCCAGTCTCAACAGCAGAACGAAGAACAAGACGAACGATATCCTTAATGCTGATTACACGACGTGAAAGGCGCTGATCATTCACACAATCAAGATATTTACGTTCCCACTCCTCGCCATAACAATCCTCAAGGCAATAACCCTTTATACGCATAATTTCGTTAGGACAGAAGAGTGACCAGTTCTGATTCATGTCTTCCTCAGCCATCTTCCAGAATAAGTCTGGATAGCAAATTGCTGGGAAGATGTCGTGTGCCTTCATACGATCGTCACCGTTGTTGGTACGAAGTTGCAGGAATTCAGGCAGGTCTTTGTGCCATACATCTAAGTAAACGGCTACAGCACCTTGGCGCATTCCTAACTGGTCAACAGCAACAGCAGTATCATTAACGAGTCGCATCCAGCGGATTACACCACCTGCTACACCCTTGAAACCACGAATATTACCACCTGTTGCACGTACCTTACCAAAGTACATACCCATACCACCGCCAAACTTACTCACTTGTGAGAAGTTATCCAAGCTACGATAGATACCATCCAAACTATCTGGTACGGTGTCAATGAAGCAACTTGAAAGCTGATGACTTGGCTTGCGTGCATTGGAGAGGGTCGGTGTAGCCATGGTTACTTCCAGCTGACTAAGCAGGTCGTAGATACGACGTACCCACATAAGACGGTCTTCCTTCTCTGGCATAGCAAGATGAAGCGCAATACCAAGGAACATTTCCTGTACTCGCTCAATCACTTTACCAGAGTAATTCTTTATAACATAACGCTTTAGAAGTAAATCAAGACCTGAATAGTTAAGGAGCTTATTGCGTTCAGGGTCAATAAAGGTAGCAGCCTCATTGATTTCTTCTTCGCTATAATTCTGAAGAATATAATCACCATAAAGTCCTTCTTCGGTCATATATTTAACCTTACGATAGAAGGTTTTGAGTCCCAATTCTTCCTCCAAACGAGTGATTTTCTTTTCAGAGCGATAAGAAAGAATACGTGCAGAAATCATCTCCCATGCTGGAGCCTCAGGTGTTGTCAACTCCACAGCTGCCTTGATAAGAGCTTCAATAGAATCTTTCTGTGACATACCGGGCTTAGTGAAGCTGGCGAACTTCTCCTGAAGTGTCACCATACTATAAGAACGCTCGCGGTATTCGCGTGCTACACTGTGCAACACCTCAGCTAAATCACGATCGTCAGCAGTCCAAGCAATGTAGTTAATAGCCTGTCGTTGCTCATTACGCTGATAGCGGAAGAGAATATAATTCTTCGCTTCATCGTAATGACCATGTGCCATAAGACACTTCTCTACACGGTTCTGGATATCCTCTACAGTGCGCAGTTCAGGGTTCTCTTTGATGAACTGCTCTACTTCGCTAACCATTCCGGCTATCTCACTGTCTGAGACATCCTTTCCGGTGCTGATAAAACTCTTTTTAATGGCTATTGAAATCTTTTCGTTATTATAGACTTCTATTTCTCCATTACGTTTTGTTATATTCATTACTTGTTTTATATAGTTTTCTTTTTTATTCTACTATAACTCTCTATTGAGATTTACTTATTTGCGTATAAGTAACATATTATTAGTAACTTATGCTGTTTAGTGTATTTTTGTATGGACAAAGTTAAGAAAAAAAAGTGATATGATAGTTATACAAAACGGAATATTTTGAGAACAATCTTACTTTTAATTGTTTTCCAAAATAGAAAAGAATTAAGTGTTTTTTTTGTTTAAAATTGAAATACTTTTAGCTGTTCAAAATCTCTACTTACAGCTTCCAAAAAGGTAATGATTAAAGTAATAAAGATAGAAAAATAAAGAAGAAAAGTAAGCTGATTGAGTGTTTATGAATGCTATTTCGTATTAGAAAATAGCTTTATAATATCACTTGATAAATTTATTTTTGTTTTCTATTCCTATAGTAATCCCTCTTCAATGCGCTGAATAATCTCTTCTGGAAGGATATTATTCATACAAGCAAAGTCGCCACGATGGCAAGGTTTATTACCAAAGACAGAACAGGGACGGCAAGAGAGCGTATTGATTTGTACGGCATCTTCTTCCTTCTGTTGCCAACCCATAAAGCCACAATAAGGGTGTGTTGCGCCCCATATACTTACCACTCGTGTGCCAGTGAGGGAAGCAAGGTGCATATTAGCACTATCCATTGAAACCATAGTGTCGAGATGGCTCATGAGAATGAGTTCCTTTTCGAGTCCTTTAAGGACGTTAGCAACACAGAGACATTGCGGATACTGTGCTGCCCATTGGTTCAACACTTCTATTTCATGTTTACCACCACCAAAGAGGAAGATACGCCAAGAAGGATGCATTTCGGTCAGTTTGCGTACCACTTGTTCCATCCTTTCTTGTGGATACATCTTCCCTGCATGGGCTGCAAAAGGGGCTATACCTATCCAGCGTTCCTCTGGTTGTTTTACACCTATTATATTAGGAAGACACTGCAAGTCGCCACCTTCAGTTGGGAAGATACTCGTAAATTCTGGTTTAATAGGATAGCCTAATGCTTCGAGTACATCAGCATAGTTCTGAAAGGAGGTAGGCTGCTGTATGAATACCTTGTTTTCAGCTTGACATAAGCGTTTCTTTCCCTGTTTATGTTTGTCGATATGTGCCACAGCATATCCACCAAGGAGGAAACGAAGGCGGAGAAAACGTGTTCGAAGCACGTTATGGAAATCGGCAACAGCTGTAAATTGTTTTGCTACTAACCGACGGTAAAGCGTGTTAAGTCCTCTAAAACCTTTATATTCTTCTTTCAAGTCGGCAGCCATAAACTCAACATTCGGTGCTAAATGCTGGAAGAAAGGCTGTGCAAAAGGACGAGAAAGCACACTGATTCTTATATTAGGATATTGCTTAGCAAGCGAGTAAACGATGGGAACTGTCATAGCAATGTCGCCCATAGCAGAGAATCGAATAATAAGAATATGTGGGGTTTTCATAGGCTAACAGAAATAAATAAGCAGGATAAAGAATAGAGAAAGAGCTATTATTGGTAAGAATAAGCAATTAAGATATGCTTATTCAATAACTAATAATGTTCATTGGCGTTTACTCTAAACGAGTAATTACGCCCCTCCCCTATGCAGAGTGGGAGGGGCATCATATTATTTCTTGTTGTAAAGAATCGGATTGGTTGCAGGGTCGTTGTACATCTTCATCTGACGATAAACCTTCATGTACTTACGGCCTTGCTGAATGTCATCGAGCAACTGGTCGATGGCAAGACTGAGATCCTTCTGCTGTTCGAGGAGGATATTCAACTTAGACTTACACTTCTCAACGTGCTCAGCTGAAGCATCCGTGCGCTCAGTCTGCTCTTTCATGTGATAAATCTTCAATGCAAGGATAGACAGACGGTCAACTGCCCATGCTGGACTCTCGGTATTGATAGTCGCTTCTGGGAGTGGTGTAACGTCAGAGTAGAGCTGACGGAAATACGAGTCAATCTGCTCAACAAGGTCAGTACGATCCTGGTTAGAGCGGTCAATACGATGCTTGAGACTCATTCCTTCGTCTGGGTTGATATGTGGGTCGCGGATAAGGTCCTCGAAGTGCCACTGTACTGTGTCAATCCAGCATTTCAGATAGAGACGGTTTTCGATGGAATCTCTGTCGTAAGGGTTATTAATCGGCGTATCTACGTTGTCCGTAATATGATAATCACGGATTGCCTGATTGAAAATCTCGTTACAATGTTTTGTAAATGACATTCGGTTTTTATTTTTCTGTTTATTCTGCAAATATAAAGTAAATTCCTTAAAGGACAAAATAAAAACTCTTGTTTTTAATAGTTAATCGTTTAAACCCAAATAGGTCATAAGAGGCTAAACCTATTTTGTTTTGTTATCGAGCATCTTGCCTGTCTTTACAACGCAAGCGTAGCGGACTATGTCAAGTTACAGAGGCAGATAAGTTGCCGATAAGAAATATCCTTTTTAAGTAGATTTCATATTCTTATAAGCCCCTTTGAATATAACACATATCTATACAATAAGTTTATATTTTGTTTGCTGTCATTTTAACAATTAGTAATAACTACTTGTAAATTAAGTGTTTATAAGTTTATAAAAGATGACAGGAGTGACAGGAAAATTATATTACCACGCTGACTATATACAATTGAATTCCGTTTATTTTTTGTTTGTTCTAAATATGGAGTGATATAGTTTCCTCCATACTAATGATATTTCTTAGTTAATATATTCTTTTTCTCTATATTTTACGGATGGTGAACACCAATGGTGCGAACGCTTAGCACTAATGGTGCGGATGGTTGATATCCATGTAAAAAAACTATTACAATCAAAGTGGAAACGACTATTAACGTGTTACATTGTAGCGGATAGAATACGCATGATGAGTGACAACAAACAGCGTTATTGCATTTTAGTCCCTATAATAATAAGGTGTAGTAATTTATAGAATCAATTTAATTTCTATCAGTGGCATAAATAAAGTTTTGAATAATCTTATATAATTGTTTGATTTATCGTATAATTAAGTGAGAAAACGGTAAAAAGCTGCACAAAGATATATGGTTTGTGCAATAGAGAGTGCTTTTTTAATAAAAAAACTTGCATACATGGAAAAAAAACAGTTCCTTTGCAACCGCATTTTGAATTTGGAAATCAATATTAAACATTTTAAAACTTACAATTATGTCAGAAATTGAATCAAAAGTAAAGGCTATTATCGTAGAGAAGCTCGGCGTTGAAGAGGCTGAGGTAAAACCAGAGGCAAGTTTCACAAACGACCTCGGTGCTGACTCTTTGGATACAGTAGAGCTCATCATGGAGTTCGAGAAGGAGTTCGGTATTTCTATTCCAGACGATAAGGCTGAGAAAATCTCTACAGTAGGCGACGCTATCTCTTACATCGAGGAGAACGCTAAGTAAGGTTTACTCAAGATAAAAGTACCAAGCAAAGCGTATGCCTTTGCTTGGCTTTTTTTTACTTTACTTTTTTAATTTATATTTCACGCATGGAATTAAAAAGAGTAGTTGTAACAGGTCTTGGCGCCGTTACTCCATTGGGTAACACTCCAGAGGAGACTTGGCAGAACATGCTGGCAGGTAAGAGTGGTGCTGCTCCTATTACACATTTCGATACAACCCAGTTCAAGACGAAGTTTGCTTGTGAGGTAAAAGACCTTAACATCAGTGATTACATTGACCGTAAGGAGGCTCGTAAGCTCGATCGTTACACTCAGTTGGCTATGATTAGTGCCATTCAGGGTGTTAAGGATGCTGGTTTTGACTTGGAGAAGATTAACAAGGAACGTGTAGGTGTAATCTACGGTGTAGGTATTGGTGGTATCAAGACATTCGAAGATGAGGTGAGTTATTACGCACAGCATCCAGAGAATGGTCCTAAGTTCAATCCTTTCTTCATTCCTAAGATGATTGCAGATATTGCATCTGGTCAGATTAGTATGCTGTATGGATTCCACGGTCCTAACTATACAACAACATCTGCTTGTGCTTCATCAACCAATGCTTTGGCTGCAGCATTCAACCAGATTCGTCTGGGTAAGGCTGATATCATCGTTAGTGGTGGTGCTGAGGCAGCTATCTGCGCTTGTGGTGTAGGTGGTTTCAATGCTATGCATGCACTTTCTACACGCAATGATGACCCAGAACACGCTTCACGTCCATTCTCTGCAAGCCGCGATGGCTTCGTAATGGGTGAGGGTGCTGGTTGTCTTATCCTTGAGGAGTTGGAGCATGCAAAGGCTCGTGGTGCTAAGATTTACGCAGAGATGGTAGGTGAAGGCGAGTCAGCTGACGCTCATCATATTACTGCTTCTCATCCAGAGGGTCTTGGTGCTAAGCTCGTTATGAAGGCAGCACTTGAGGATGCAGGTTTGAAGCCAGAGGATATTGACTATATCAACGTACACGGTACATCAACTCCTGTAGGTGATATCTCTGAGGCAAAAGCTATCAAGGCTTTGTTTGGTGAGGCTGCTTACAAGTTGAATATCTCTTCAACAAAGAGTATGACAGGTCACCTCCTCGGTGCAGCTGGTGCTGTTGAGGCTTTGGCTTGTGTCATGTCTGTGAAGGAAGATATCGTTCCTCCAACCATCAACCATGAGGATGATGATCAGGATCCTGAATTGGATTACAACTTGAACTTTACGTTCAACAAGGCACAGAAGCGCGAGGTACGTGCTGCTCTCAGCAACACCTTCGGTTTCGGTGGTCACAATGCTTGTGTTGTATTCAAGAAGTATGCTGAATAATATAATTGATAGAATAAAGCTCCCTTTCCGCAAGGAGAAGGAGCTTTATTTGTCTTTGTACCAAATTATCGGCATTATTCCCCACGATATCAGTTATTATAAGACTGCACTCTTGCACAAGAGCGTAGCGCGTCGTAACGCAAAGGGTAAGCCAGTAAACAATGAACGACTTGAGTTCCTTGGTGATGCTATTCTCGATGCCATTGTAGGTGACATTGTTTATGAGCATTTCCCAGGTAAGCGTGAAGGTTTTCTGACGAATACTCGTTCAAAGATAGTACAACGCGATACGCTAAACCGCCTGGCTAAAGAGATGGGAATCTGTCAGTTGATTCTCTCTAACGGGCATACGTCTTCGCATAACAGTTATCTCGGTGGTAATGCTTTTGAGGCACTCGTAGGCGCTCTCTATCTTGATCATGGCTATAATGCTTGCATGAAGTTTATGAAACAACAAGTCCTTGGACAGCTTATCAATATTGATAAAGTGGCTTACAAGGAGGTGAACTTCAAGTCAAAGCTTATTGAATGGAGCCAGAAGAACAAGGTCAATATGGAGTTCAAGCTGATTGAAAACCAAAAAGATAAGCAGGGTAGTCCTACCTTCCACTTCCAAGTGATTATGGAAGGTATCCCATGTGGTGAAGGACACGGCTATTCAAAGAAGGAAAGCCAGCAAGAGGCTTCCAAGCTTACGCTCCAGCGTTTGCGCCGCGAACCCCAGTTTATAGATGAGGTATTTGCCGCCAAAGCCAACCGTACAAAGATGGAAGAAGAGCCAGTACTTAATGTTCCGGAAACTTCACAGGACATGAACTTCATTGAAGGCTCTGAACCCAAGGTTGAAAAGCATGAGAATCCTTTCCTAACAGAAGTCTTTGATGAGAAGTCATCGGCTGCTGATGAAGTGAAAGAAGAGTTAGCTGATTCCCCTTTAGAGGAAGAAGAAAAGACAAACAATGAGTCTTTTGACCTCTCAGACATCTCTCATTCAAAGCCTATTGACCGCGAAGCTATTATCGCTGCTGCTGAGGCAGAGGCTTTTGAAAATTAATAAATAGCGGTAAAAGAATTAATAAGACAGGCGTTTACAGCCGATGGTAGGTGATAATATGTAATTACACTCACTATCTTCTGTAAACGCCTGTTTTCTTTTGGCTATTTTCTTACCACTTATTAAGGTTCATCTTGCCATAAACTCAGGTACTAAATACCATTCAGTTCAGGTCTACTTACCATGTTCTACGAATTATTTTCATGAAAAGAAATATTTCTTTTCATGAAAATAAATATTTATTATCGTGAACAAAAATATTTCTTTTCATGAAAGTAATTTGTGCGTGATAGCTTTTTAGGGAATAAAAGGATAGAGATAAACATATTATTGGGTATCATTTAGAGGTTAAAAGATGCTCTTTTCTTTCCTTATAATTCTTTTATTTATTTGTAATTCTTCTTGTAATATCTTCTAAATACTGATAAAAAATTGGAGCTGAAATATTGTTTATTTTCCCTTCTTTATATACGCTATTGCATATATACAATAAGTCATCAATGTTTCCATGTAATTCCATAATCCTTCTTGTAAGATTATTTGTAGCAAACATACGTTTCATGAAAATGGCAGAAAGCTGAGCTGGTAGTTTATATACCCATAATTCATTTCTGTAATATTTCATGTTAATACCACGTGAAGCTGCTATTTTTATTGTCTCACGAATAGTTTTAATCGTAGTTGCCAATAGCTTTAGAGAATTCATAAGTTTATGAACTGATATTATACTGTCATTTATGTCTCCATTTTTCCCTATGACTGAGATAACTGCAGCGTTGATAGCCATGTGTATCCATATCCATTCCAACATGTTATAAGGGTTCTCAAGTTTGATGTTAGAGGACTTGAATAGATTGCAGATAGCCTCATAATTTGATATTGTTGTCTTATTTTTAGACTCTATCATGAAATGATCGAATAAACAACAATCAAGTTCAGCCTTTGTGATAAGCCCTTCTCTTTTTATCTTTATGCAACCTCCAGCAACGGGAAAGGCTAAGATATAATCATATCCTTGCATAATTTTATCAAGATATTGCTTGTCATACCATAGATTACAGCATAAGAGTATTGTTCCTTTGAATGCTTCTTTTCGTAGCATCTCCATCACATTGGCAATCTTTCCTTGTGAAATACTTACGAAAATCATGTCATATTCTTTCTTTGAGTGTGGATTTACTGTATACTTGTTTTTGACTTGAGTACCTTTTGATGATTCTCTTCCATCTAATAATGTAACTTCAATATTGGTTATGTCTTTTTTATCACTTCCTTCCCGAATGTAATGTTCAACATTGTGACCAGCCTCTTTAAACACAGAAGCATAAGTTGTTCCGATAACTCCTAATCCTATAATCAATATATCCATGTTTGTGTTTATTTTTGACAAAGGTAATTAATTATTTGGGCTTTCCTCCTTATTTTTGTAATTTTGTAAGTCTAAGGATAAAATAGAAATAGACTTAATAAGGAAATAAAAGATATGGCAAAAGACGACAAGGGACTTACCCCGATGATGAAACAGTTCTTCTCAATGAAGGCGCAACATCCTGGAGCATTGATGCTCTTTAGGTGTGGTGACTTCTATGAGACGTATGGTGAGGATGCTGTGGAGTCGGCAAGAATACTTGGTATTACCCTTACACGTCGTAATAATGGTGGTAGCGGCGACTCGATAGAGATGGCTGGTTTCCCCCATCATGCCCTTGATACTTATCTTCCTAAGCTTATTCGTGCTGGAAAGCGTGTGGCTATCTGTGACCAATTAGAAGACCCAAAGAAGAAACGTGAGGCTATCAAAGGCAAGAAGGGTCTGTCGGCAATGGACAAGATGGTGAAGCGTGGTATCACAGAACTCGTCACACCGGGTGTTGCTATGAGCGATAACGTGCTGAATTATAAGGAAAATAACTTCCTTGCAGCGGTACACTTCGGTAAAGGTGCTTGTGGAGTAAGTTTCTTAGACATATCTACTGGTGAGTTCCTAACCGGTGAAGGCACCTTTGATTACGTCGAAAAGCTATTGGGTAACTTCCAACCAAAGGAGATACTCTATGACCGTGCGAAGAAACAAGACTTTGAACGCTACTTCGGTACACGCCTTTGTACATTCGAGATGGACGATTGGGTGTTTACCGATCAGACGGCACGTCAGAAGCTACTAAAGCATTTTGGAACAAAGAACTTAAAGGGTTTTGGTGTTGATCATTTGAATAATGGTGTTATTGCAGCAGGTGTTATCCTTCAATATCTGGAGATAACACAGCATACACAAATCAATCATATCACTTCATTGGCACGTATAGAAGAAGATAAATACGTGCGTATGGACCGTTTTACCATCCGTTCTTTGGAGCTGATTGCACCAATGAACGAGGATGGTTCATCGCTTTTGAATGTCATTGACAATACGATTACGCCAATGGGTGGACGTATGTTGCGCCGTTGGATGGTCTTCCCTTTGAAGGAAGTGAAACCTATCAATGAGCGTTTAGACGTAGTAGATTATTTCTTCCGTGAGCCTGATTTCCGCGAATGTATCAATGAGCAGTTCCATCGTATAGGCGACTTGGAGCGTATCATATCAAAGGTAGCAGTTGGCCGTGTGTCACCTCGTGAGGTAGTACAGCTGAAGAATGCTCTTATGGCTATCCAACCCGTTAAGACGGCTTGCCTTTATGCGAAGAGCGATACGCTGAAGAGGATTGGTGAACAGCTGAATCTCTGTGAGTCTTTGCGTGATAGAATAGAGAAAGAGATACAGCCTGATCCTCCACAGTTGGTCAATAAAGGCGATGTGATAGCCTTAGGTTATAACCAAGAACTCGATGATTTACGTTCTATTCGTGACAATGGAAAGCAGTATCTGTTAGAGATTCAAGAGAAAGAGATTGCTCAGACGGGTATTAGCTCACTGAAGATTGGATTTAATAACGTATTCGGCTATTACTTAGAAGTGCGCAATACGTTCAAAGATAAGGTGCCTGAGGATTGGATTCGTAAGCAGACATTAGCGCAGGCAGAGCGTTATATCACCCCTGAACTCAAGGAATACGAGGAGAAGATACTCGGTGCGGATGAAAAGATATTGGCTTTGGAAACTCAGCTTTATATGGAGTTGATACAGGATATGCAGGAGTTTATTCCGCAGATACAGATTAATGCCAACCTCATTGCCCATCTTGACTGTCTGCTTTCGTTCATGAAGGTATCACAGTTGCAGCGTTATGTGCGCCCAGTGGTCGACGATTCGGAGATATTAGACATTAAGCAGGGTCG
>ERZ772972.615-NODE-615-length-13055-cov-8.321231_pt1 | contig 13055 bp, 11 predicted proteins | sample MGYA00580673_ERZ772972 | MGnify/ENA primary metagenome ERZ772972 (study PRJEB29015, sample SAMEA2738051) | human oral metagenome | biome: human oral; feature: human-associated habitat; material: saliva | place: China | collected 2229 ... | reverse complement strand
TCATGGGTGCTTTTGTGGAATTTTATCTCTGGAAGGCTGTCTTTGATTCCTCGCAGGAGTCTTTGATCCAGGGCTTCAGCATGGCAGATATCACCCTCTACATCATCATGAGTTTTGTGACTAATTTATTAACTGAGTCAGATAGCTCCTTTATGATCGGTGATGAGGTCAAGGAAGGTTCCATTATCATGCGTTTGTTGCGACCAGTGCATTTTGCAGCTTCTTACCTCTTTACCGAGCTTGGTTCCAAGTGGTTGATTTTCATCAGCGTTGGCCTGCCATTTTTAAGTGTTATCATTTTGATGAAAATCCTGTCTGGACAAGGGATTGTAGAAGTACTGGGATCGATGGTTCTATATCTCATTAGCTTAACGCTCGCCTATCTGATTAACTTTTTCTTTAATATCTGTTTTGGATTTTCAGCCTTTGTATTTAAAAATTTATGGGGTTCTCAAGTATTTAAGGCTTCACTAGTATCCTTTATGTCTGGAAGTTTAATTCCCTTGGCTTTCTTTCCGAAAATCGTTTCAGATATTCTGTCCTTCTTGCCTTTCTCATCCTTAATTTACACTCCGGTCATGATTATTGTTGGGAAATACGATGCTAGTCAGATTCTTCAAGCACTTTTGCTTCAGCTTTTCTGGCTTATAGTGATGGTGGGCTTGTCTCAGTTGATTTGGAAACGAGTCCAGTCATTTATCACCATTCAAGGAGGTTAGTATGAAAAAATATCAACGCATGCATCTGATTTTTATCAGACAATATATCAAGCAAATCATGGAGTACAAGGTGGATTTTGTAGTTGGGGTGCTGGGAGTTTTTTTAACTCAAGGTTTAAATCTCTTGTTTCTCAATGTCATCTTTCAACACATCCCATCCCTAGAGGGCTGGTCCTTCCAAGAGATTGCCTTTATCTATGGTTTTTCTTTGATTCCCAAGGGACTGGACCATCTCTTTTTTGACAATCTTTGGGCGCTAGGGCAACGCCTAGTCCGAAAAGGGGAGTTTGACAAGTATCTGACTCGTCCTATCAATCCCCTCTTTCATATTCTAGTTGAAACCTTTCAAATTGATGCCTTGGGCGAACTCTTGGTCGGAGGAATCTTGCTAGCGACAACGGTGACTAGCATTGCTTGGACTCTTCCTAAATTTCTGCTTTTTCTAGTCTGCATACCATTTGCGACCTTGATTTATACTTCTTTGAAAATCGCGACAGCCAGTATCGCTTTTTGGACCAAGCAGTCAGGAGCCATGATTTACATTTTCTATATGTTTAATGATTTTGCCAAGTATCCGATTTCCATTTACAATTCAGCTCTTCGTTGGTTGATTAGCTTTATCGTGCCTTTTGCTTTTACGGCCTACTATCCTGCCAGCTATTTCTTGCAGGACAAGGATGTAATCTTTAACATCGGAGGTTTGATGTTGATTTCCCTGGCTTTCTTTGTCATTTCCCTTAAACTTTGGGATAGGGGCTTAGATGCCTACGAAAGTGCAGGTTCGTAAATAATACAATATCAAAGCCTTGTCTCAGGACAGGCTTTTTCTAATAGAGATGAAAATATCTTAACATCTATTCTCAGAGTGCTATACTGTAAGTGTAATCACCGATTTAGCTTATACTCTTCGAAAATCTCTTCAAACCACGTCAGCTTCCATCTGCAACCTCAAAACACTGTTTTGAGTAACCTGCGGATAGCTTCCTCGTTTGCTCTTTGATTTTCATTGAGTATAAAAAAACGAAGTCCGTTGATTTCAGACTTCATTTTTTACTCCGATAAGGATTAAGCATAAGGTTGCAATTCTGGGTTAATTGGGGTATTGGCTAGGTTGTTGGCATAGTTACAGAGGCTTGCTAGGCTGACACCAAGAACCACATCCAAGGCATTTTGTTGAGTGTAGCCAGCTTCTAGAAACTCAGACAAGGCTTCATCTCCTACACGACCCTTGGTATTGATAACTGCCAAAGTAAACTTAGCTAGGGTATCCAATTTAGGATCTGTTTCAATTGGAGTACGATTACGAAGAGCTTGAAGAAGGTCCTCGTTCATCTGGATTTGTTTGATTGAAAAGGCTGTGTGACCTGCAACACAGAAGGCACAACCATTGGTTACAGCTGCCGTGATTTGCACCACTTCACGCTCAACTGGTGTCAGGCTGTTGCGACGATTGATGGCTCCGACAGTACGGTAAGCCTCTAAAGCAGTCGGTGCATTAGCCAAGAGACCGATTAGGTTAGGAATATAGCCATTGTTATCTTTTTCTACTGTTTCAAGAACTTCTTTCACTTCTGCTGGTGCTGATTCTACTGTATGGATGGTAAATGTTGTCATCATAAAACCTCTTTTCATGTTGTTGAAACCTAGTCTATCACAGATTCTATACCGTGTATAATATATATTTTAAATTGCACTGATAGAAATTTTTTATGAAAGCAAAAAATCACACGCGATGTGTGATTCCATTATTTATTAAAATACTTTTTAGTCTCAGCAATAACAACTGGTGATAAAACTAAGAGGGCAATCAAGTTTGGCAGAGCCATCAAAGCGTTGACAATATCAGCAATAATCCAAACCATATCCAACTCGATAAATCCTCCCAACAAGACCATGAGCACAAAGACCACACGGTAAATCCAGATAAAACGAACCCCAAAGAGGAACTCGAAACAGCGTTCTCCATAGTAGTTCCAACCTAGAATCGTTGTAAAGGCAAAAAGTACAAGGAAGATGGTCAAGAGGGCAGGCCCAAAGTGTGAAAATACTGTTGAGAAGGCTGACTGAGTCAAAGCCACTCCATTCAAGTCACTATTCCATACTCCAGTTACCAAGATGGTCAAACCAGTCAGAGTACAAATGATGAGGGTATCAATAAAGGTTCCTGTCATGGAAATCAAACCTTGCTCTACTGGTTCATTTGTCTTAGCTGCAGCAGCTGCAATGGGAGCAGAACCTAGACCAGATTCGTTTGAGAACACCCCACGCGCCACACCATTTTGGATAGCCATTCGAATGCTAGCCCCAGCAAATCCTCCTACCGCAGCAACTGGACTAAAAGCTGATGTCAAGATTAGAGCGATTGTAGCAGGGAGTTTTCCAATATTGAAGAAAATAACTGTAAGTGTTCCTAAAATATAGATGATAGCCATAAAAGGAACAACAGTAGTTGAAACCTTTGAAATAGACTTGAGTCCGCCAAAAACGGCAATAGCTACTAAGACAGACAAAACGAGAGCCGTGATTGCTGGCGAAATAGTCGTCGTATTTTGGATAGATTCTGTAATCGAGTTCACTTGGGTGAAGGTTCCGATTCCTAACAAAGCTACTAAGACACCTGTCAGGGCAAAGAAAATGGCAAGTGGTCGCCACTTTTCTCCCATACCCAAAAGTATATAGTGCATGGGACCTCCTGCAACAGCACCGTTATCGTCTTTAGTCCTGTATTTAATAGCTAATAAACCTTCCGCATACTTGGTTGCCATTCCAAAGAAAGCCGCCATCCACATCCAAAAGAGAGCTCCTGGTCCACCGACCTTGATAGCTGTCGCCACCCCGATAATATTTCCCGTACCAACTGTCGCTGCCAGGGCTGTACACAAGGCCGCAAAACTGGAAACATCCCCATGCCCCTTATCCTTGATAAAAATAAGCTGAAAGGCCTTAGAGAGACGCAAAACCTGCAAAAGTCCTAAACGGGCAGTTAGGTAAATCCCTGTTCCGACTAATAAAATCAAGAGGGGTGGACCCCAAGCAAAAGCATCAATTGATTTAAGCAATTCTAACATTCTATTCTCCTATCTTTTCAACCCCAAAAGAAAGAGCACATGCAAGATACATGTACTCTGGAATGCTTAGATAAATGCTAAAAAGCGGTCTATCCTAGCTCTGTCCTTTTACCTGAGAGTTTGAGCAGTTGCCTGCCTTGCCCCTTCGGTGCCTTTACGGTCTCTCCAGAGTTCCGTCCATTTACAGTCATGAAAAATCAAACGATTCCCCACTTCTATTAAACTTCATTCGGTGTTGGTATTTGATTGATTCTTATTTTACAAAAACTGTCGGTTTTTGTCAATGTATTTTGGAAAACTTATTTTACTTTGTAGTAGAAACTTTCAGCATTTCCATGTGCATGAGGTGCTTGATGGATGATCATACGATCTTTACTGGTATCAGACGCATCTTTCATATAATTTGGTTCAGTTACTGTTGGAATCACAACACCTGCAGGAATCATATCCAGTTGAGCCCTAATAGTTGGAGCTTTATAACTTGTAATTATATATCCATCCCTAAAAACAGCATCATTTATATCTACATAAAATTCTGCTGGCTCTATTAATCCATTTTTACTAAAGACTAGATCTTGTCCACCATTTCCTCTACTCCATCTTCCCTCAATACTAGAAAAATCTCCATTTTTTATGGCATTAATATCCATTTTTCCAGAAGTATTTTGATTTGATGAAGATGCTGATTCCGCAAATTTTTCTGTTACAGATTTCCAAGCCAGACTGGATAGATTCATTCGAGCACCAGGACTGACTTCATCCTCTGTCTTAGCTTCTTTAACCTTCTCTAGTTTGTCCCCACTACTATTCAACTTCCAAATGGTATGAATGGTTTGTGGGTCTCCTGCGAACGGATTCCACTGGGTATAAAGGTTTCCATCTTCTAGAAGATAGGCTTTAAAGCGTGTTCCAAGCATCTGCATTTTATTTTCAGCATTGGTGAGGCGAATAACTTTCTGATCTTTGAGTGTAAAAATATCTAAAATCTCACTACCATTTTTCGAAGAGACAATCAATTCATCAATGCCATTTTTATCCATATCAACCATTGCATAGGTAAAGGCTTGACTGCGTTCTGCCATCCCTGCATAGATATTAGCAGTTAGATTGATGTTATCCTTTAAAGGTCACAATAGTTGCACCACTACCTCCCGCATTTTGTGGAGCATAGCCAAAACTCTTGACATGTTTGTTTCTTTGTAGATACTTGGTAACTCCCTCACGGATGACACCTGTTCCGATACCATGGATGATATCAACTTGAGCCATGTTATTAAGCAGGGCTTGGTCGATAAAGGCATCTAGCTCATTCATAGCCTCTTCATATCGCTTGCCTCGAAGATCCAGTCTGGCTTGAGGTCCTCGACCAGAAGTTCGTTTCACGACATTGACTTGTTTCTTCTTAACTGGTTTTTCTTGTTGTGCCTGAACCAGGTCAAATTCTTTTTCTTCTAAGGTCATTTTAATCAGACCGACTTGAGCTTCCCAACGACCGTCCTTAAGTTGACTAGTCAAGGTTCCACGCTGACCATAACTGAGAACAATGATATCATCTCCAACCTTAGGAGTCCGTTTTTTCTTGGCCTTTTGAAGAACCTTGTTTTTTGATAAATCCACTTTTTCTGGTGCCAATTTTTTCAACTTAGCCTTAGCCTCAATGATTTCATGGGGCTTGAGTTGCGATTTACTGTGAAGATTTTTCAGAATCTGATCACTTTCACTTAGAGCTAAATCTACAATTTCAGCAGCCTGCTCACGCGCTTTATTGAGTTCAGTTTCTTTCTCTCGATTGAGCTCATTGAAAAGTTTCTTGAGAGCTCGATTCATCTTGAGGTTTTCTTGTTCCACCTCACGGATATTGTCCAAGCGTTTGCGACTTTCCAAGGTCTGCTCTTCTAATTGCTCAATAATCCGGTTAACATCATTGTCCTGATTGACTTGTTGACTAGCATCTCTTACAATAACCTCAGACAAGCCCAAACGTTTGGCAATCTCAAAGGCATTACTTCGACCAGGAACACCCTGCATAAATCGATAAGTTGGACGAAGCGATGCAGTGTCAAACTCCATACTCGCATTCTGAACAAAAGCTGTCTCAATACCATAAGCCTTGAGCTCCGGATAGTGGGTTGTTGCCATGGTCTTGACCTGACGAAGTCGAAGATCTTCTAAAATGGCCATGGCAAGAGCCGCTCCCTCTTGCGGATCAGTTCCCGCCCCCAACTCGTCTAAAAGTAAGAGTGAGTTTTGATTAACCTGTCCAAGAATCTGGACAATGTTAGTCATATGACTCGAGAAAGTGGATAAGCTCTGCTCAATAGATTGTTCATCCCCAATATCAGCAAAGATTTGGTCAAAAACACCAACACGACTCCCTTTATCCGCTAAAATCGGTAAACCTGACTGAGCCATGACCTGAGTCAAGCCTAAGGTTTTGAGCATGATGGTCTTCCCACCTGTATTGGGACCTGTGATAACGATAGCTGTCAAGTCCTGCCCAAAATGAACATCATTGGCAACGGCATTTTTAACGAGAGGATGACGCACCTGAAGTAATTGAATCTCTTCTTGCTCTGAAAGTTTAGGAACTACAGCCTGCATTTCTTGGATAAAACGAACCTTGGCGCGAATCAAGTCTAGGTGACCAATAATCCAAGCATCATTGGCAATCTCTGCCGCATGAGGACGGACACGTTCAGAAATTTCTTGTAGGATTCGAAGCATTTCATAGCGCTCGTCTGCTCTTAAACTAGCAATCTCTTCACTCAGTTTGACCACTTCACGAGGCTCAATATAAACGGTATTCCCACTAGCAGAAATATCATGAATCACGCCTGCAATCTTATTGCGATAAGTGTTTTTCACCGGCAAGACCTGTCGACCATTTCTACTAGCTACAATGCCTTCTGTCAACATCTGTACTTTTTGCTTCAGTAAATCTTGCAAGACATCCCGAACCTGACTTTCACTGTCATGGATTTTTCGACGGATACGAGCCAATTCCTCACTAGCAAAACTTTCAATAAATCCTGCATCATTAAAGGCTTGCAGATTGCCTTGCAAATGCGGGAAATCATGCAATTTTTCAAACCAGATGGCTAGTTCTTGCAGGCTGACATTTTCTAAATCATCATAAAAACTTTGCAGCTCTCGGCTAGAGAGAAGCACGCGCTTCAAGAGTAAAAACTCCTCGATATTGAGGTCAGCCCCCATCTCTAGCCGTTTACAAACTCCTGCGATTTCCTTAGTTGCTTGAATTGTAAAATGCGGTTGTTCAACAAAAAGAGCCTGCATTTCCTCCATCTCAGCAAAGGCTTGTTTGATTTTATCTACCTTCCCTGTTGGAGCCATCTCCCTCAGTTGCTCCAAGCCCTGTTCGGTCAACAAATGAGGCTCGAATAAGGTTTTGACCTTGCTGAACTCTAATGTTTCTAATATTTTCTTATTCATTTTTATTTCCTTATTTTTGATAGATAGGGGGGAATTGTATATTAATGATTACAATACCTAACTCTCCTTCTACTTTTTTAGTGAAATTTGTAAACAAAGGGCTAGGAAAATTCCTGCCCTTTTTATCCGATTAAATTTGCCACCCATACTTGTTTAAGTAAACTCGTTGTAATAGGGATACTCTGGATGATATGCTTTGCAACGATACTTTTTTCAAGAGTATTTTGTATAGCTGCCATAGGAATAGTTGCAAGTATAGTCAATCCCATTTGCAAGACAAATAAGGTCACAAGCATTGACAAGATACCTGCTGCAACTTGGAAGTATCTGCCTCCTAATGTTTGACTAGGAAGTAGGTGTAAAAAGAGACCAATCAAACGACTGATGCTGTAGACAATTCCAAATACAAGTAGATAGCCGATACCTGCATAAAATACCTTATCCAGCTGGAAAAGTTGATCCGAAGGAAAGAAAAAAGTTCCCTGTCCTTCTTGAGGATTTATATAAGGTATAAGTAAGTGAAATCGATCTCCAAGTACCTTATAAAATTGCCCTGAAATCGCGGCTGAAATAATGGCTGAAGTCAGGTAATAAATCTGTAAAAGAAGACCTCGACGATAGCCAATATAAAATCCCCAAGCCAAAATCAAAAGAAGAAGAAGTGAAATCATAAAGAATCCTCTATCTTGCTTTGCTCTTGCTTGCAAGTCACGAGTTTGTGACGGAGATCTTCTAATTCTTGTTCCTTATCATCAAACTCTATTTCGCGGCTGAGTTGAGTTGATAGGCAGTTGACTGCTAATAAAATAGCTATTGTTTCATCGTCTGCACTAGGCATTTGCTCTTTAATTGCTTGGTATTTTTCAGTCGCAACCTTGGCAATTTCTTCCATAAAAAGATTTTCATGCTCGCTCGTCAGGGTTAATGATTTTTTCCCGAATGTAAATTTGAATCGATTTAAATTTGCCATAAAATTCACCTCACGATATTATACCAAAATTCGCTAATTTTGTCAGTTTTTTCCAATTCTCTTGTTTTTATGGTACAATAGAAACTATGGCAAGTATCACACTCACACCTAGTGAAAAAGAAATTCAAGCTTTTATTAAAACTAATCAAACCAGTATTACTTCTAGCAACAATCCCTATATACGCTATTTCTTAAGACTTCCTCAGGCAACGGTTTCCATCTATACTTCTGGAAAGGTTTTGTTACAGGGAGAAGGTGCTGAAAACTATGCTCGTTTCTTTGGCTTTCAAGTTGTAGAGGAAAAGTGTGGACAAAACCTCCCTTTGATTGGAACTGATGAGGTAGGAAATGGTTCCTACTTCGGTGGCCTTGCAGTCGTAGCTTCCTTTGTTACACCAGACCAGCATGACTTCTTACGAAAACTCGGTGTGGGTGATTCTAAAACTCTGACTGATCAAAAAATTCGTCAGATTGCTCCAATTCTCAAGAAAAAAATCCAACATCAAGCACTACTGCTCTCACCAAGCAAGTACAATGAGGTCATCGGAGAACGCTACAATGCTGTTTCAGTCAAAGTGGCCCTCCATAACCAGGCTATCTATCTCCTCCTTCAAAAAGGAGTTCAGCCAGAAAAAATAGTGATTGACGCCTTCACTAGTGCTAAAAATTATGATAAGTATTTAGCACAAGAGGCCAATCGTTTCAGCAATCCTATCAGCTTAGAAGAAAAGGCTGAAGGGAAATACTTAGCCGTAGCTGTTTCTTCTATCATAGCGCGTGATTTATTCCTTGAAAATCTTGAAAATCTTGGTAATGAACTAGGCTACCAACTCCCTAGTGGCGCTGGAGTTGCATCCGATAAGGTCGCTAGTCAAATCTTGCAAGCTTATGGCATTCAGGGACTCAACTTCTCGGCCAAACTGCACTTTAAAAATACTGAAAAAGCACAAAAACTCATAGAAAGGTAAGTTATGAAATTATTTAAACGATTTATAAAAGAATGGGGAGGCATCATCCTGATTATGACCCTTCTAGTTTTAAGCCGTCTCTTCCTTTGGAGCAACGTCCGTGTAGAAGGACATTCTATGGATCCAACCCTAGCTGATGGTGAAGTTCTTTTTGTTGTCAAACATCTTCCGATTAACCGTTTTGATATCGTGGTTGCCCATGAAGACGAAGGGAATAAAGATATTGTGAAGCGTGTTATTGGACTCCCAGGTGATACCATCCGTTACCAAAATGATAAACTATATGTCAATGGTAATGAAACTAATGAACCCTACCTAGCTGATTATATCAAACGTTTCAAAGATGACAAGCTCCAAAGTACATACTCTGGTACAGGTTTTGAAGGAGACAAAGGAACTTTCTTTAGAAGTATCGCTCAAAAAGCTCAAGCCTTCACAGTCGATGTTAACTACAATACTAACTTTAGCTTTACTGTCCCTGAAGGAGAATACCTTCTTCTCGGAGATGATCGCTTAGTTTCAAGCGATAGTCGTCATGTCGGTACTTTCAAAGCAAAAGATATTACTGGAGAAGCTAAATTCCGTTTATGGCCGATGAATCGTATCGGAACATTTTAAAACGACTAAAAGGCCGAGAATCATAACTCTCTGCCTTTTTCTTCTATTTAATTAGAAGATAAATCCTAACACCTTTCCAGTCTAAATAGAAAGGTCAAACCCTGCTCTTAGTCATTTATGTAAAGGAATTTTATGGAAGTTTATTTTTCAGGTACCATTGAACGTATTATTTTTGAAAATCCCAGTAATTTTTATCGCATCCTTCTCCTAGAAATCGAAGATACTGACACAGAAGATTTTGATAATGTTGAAATCATTGTCACAGGAACTATGGCTGATGTCATTGAGGGCGAAGACTATACTTTTTGGGGGCAAATCGTCCAACACTCAAAATACGGCGAACAATTACAAATCAGTCGCTACGAGCGAGCAAAACCAACTAAAAAAGGGTTGGTCAACTATTTTTCAAGCAGTCACTTTAAGGGTATCGGTCTGAAGACAGCTCAAAAAATTGTTGATATCTATGGCGACAATACCATTGATGACATTCTGCAAGATCCAAAAAAGTTAGAGAGTATTTCAGGACTCTCCGCTAAAAATCGTGAAGCCTTTGTTTCCACTCTCCGTCTCAACTACGGAACCGAAATGGTCTTGGCTAAACTTGCCAAATACGGCATTCCTAACAAACTAGCCTTTCAAATTCAGGATTTTTACAAGGAAGAAACACTAGATGTAGTTGAAAACTATCCCTACCAGCTAGTAGAGGATATTAAAGGCTTAGGATTTACCATCGCAGACCAACTAGCAGAGGAATTAGGAATTGAAAGTCAGGCTCCCGAACGCTTTCGCGCAGGACTCATCCATAGCCTTTTCCAGGCTTCTATGGAGACTGGAGATACTTATGTTGAAGCCAGGGATTTACTAGAACAAACCCTGACTCTCCTTGAATCCTCTCGTCCAGTCGAATTAAACCCGAGTCATGTTGCCCAAGAACTATCTTCTCTCATAGATGAAGACAAGGTTCAACAAATTGATACCAAAATCTTTGATAATAGCCTCTTTTTCGCTGAAGAAGGTATCCGTAGTCAGCTCATGCGTATCCTTGAAAAAGGAAAGCAAAAAAGCCACGACTTAGGTACCATTCAACAACATATAGCAACTGTCGAAGAAGAATTGGGTATTCACTATGATACTATCCAAAAGCAAGCTATCTGTGATGCTATTCAAAATAAGGTCTTTATCCTAACAGGTGGACCTGGAACAGGTAAAACGACTGTTATCAATGGAATTATCGCTGTTTACGCCCTTTTAGAAGGACTTGATCTCAGAAAAAAAAGTAACCTACCCATACTACTAGCTGCTCCAACTGGTCGAGCTGCACGCCGCATGAATGAACTAACTGGTTTAGCAAGTGCTACTATTCACCGTCATTTAGGAATGACCGGAGATGATGACACCAGCCACCTAGAGGATTATCTGGACGCTGACTTTATCATTGTAGATGAATTCTCTATGGTAGATACGTGGCTCGCCAACCAGCTCTTCTCTAACATCTCCTCTAATAGTAAAATTCTTATCGTAGGAGATAGCGACCAGTTACCTTCCGTCAGTCCTGGTCAAGTCTTAGCTGACCTACTCCATATCCCACTGATCCCCCAGACCCGCTTGGAGAAAATTTATCGCCAGAGTGAAGAATCCACTATCGTCACCTTAGCTAGCCAAATCAGACAGGGGATACTCCCCTCAGACTTCACCCAGAAAAAGGCAGACCGTTCCTATTTTGAAATTGCAAGTAGCCATATCCCAGCAAGTATTGAGAAAATCCTAGCTGCAGCCCTAAGAAGTGGTATCCCTGCTCGTGATATTCAAGTTCTAGCCCCCATGTATAGAGGAACAGCTGGGATTGATGCCATCAATCAGCTCATGCAGGGCCTCCTCAATCCCCATCAAAAAGACCAAATCAGTTTTGAAGCACCTCAATGTCATTACCGCAAAGGAGACAAGATTATTCATTTGGTCAACGATGCGGAAATCAATGTCTTTAATGGTGATTTAGGATACATCACAGACTTGATTCCTGGAAAATACACCGAATCCAAACAGGACGAGATTATTCTTGATTTTGATGGCAACGAAGTCAATTATCCCCGTAACGAATGGTACAAGATTCGTCTCGCCTATGCCATGAGTATTCATAAGTCCCAAGGAAGTGAATTCCCAGTTGTCATCCTTCCCATCACCAGTTCTAGCAAACGTATGCTAGAGCGAAATCTGATCTACACAGCTATCACACGCGCAAAAAGTAAGCTCATACTGCTAGGTGAACTGCAGGCCTTTGACTATGCAACTCAACACATTGGAACTGCCCGCAAGACTTATTTGATCGAACGTTTCAATGATCTAATAGAAACCTCTAGCAAATCAAGCACAGCCTCTGCTGAAGCCAGCGCTCAAATCAATTCCAAACAATCTTATATCCTTACTGAGGAAAACTGGTCTAGTATTCCAGCTATGATTGGAATAACAGATGAAGATTTAAAAGAGATTTTTGAGACTTCTACTAGCTAATATTTCTAATGAGTAAGATTGCTGTCACTATTATAAAATCTAGAAATTGTATAGACATAAAAAGGAGTTGCTCTCAAATGAGCTAACTCCTTTTTTCATTATTTCACATGTTTTGCGAGTTCTTCTTGCGCTTTTTTATTGGATTCTTCTTTTTCTTTCATCCATTTATCTTGAGCTTTTTGATATTCATCTGCAGTGACAGCCTTATCTTGAAGTTCAAGGTATTTGTATCGGAGCGGATCGCTTGTCCCCTTGTTACCTGCGAAAGAGAATGGTAAAGTAAATGGTACCATTTTAGACAAGATTGGACGCCCTGTACGAGATGTCGTTGGAATGACTAGGGCACTATCTGTCAACCATGCTTGAGCTTCAGCATACTTATTGTAACGTTTTGAAACATCTGTAGTCTCAGCTCCTGCTTCGTTTACTAATTTATCATAGTCATTAAGACCAACCTTCTTAGCAGCTTCATTATTTGTTCCTGAATCAAATCCTAGGTAAGTTCTTGTATTTTCCCCTACAGAAGGCTTGATGATATCAAGATAAGTTGATGGATCTGAGAAGTCTGGTCCCCATCCAACGTTATCAGAAATATCCCAATCCTCACCGGCAGCAGTTTGTGCAAATAAAGTTACATTAAGCACTTCATCTTTTTGCAATTGTTGGATATCAACAATGACATTATCAGTTCCTAAAGTTGCTTCCAAGGATTGTTTCATAGATTGGACGCGCTGAACTTTTGTAGTTGCTGTTT
>ERZ772972.610-NODE-610-length-13082-cov-13.063714_pt1 | contig 13082 bp, 9 predicted proteins | sample MGYA00580673_ERZ772972 | MGnify/ENA primary metagenome ERZ772972 (study PRJEB29015, sample SAMEA2738051) | human oral metagenome | biome: human oral; feature: human-associated habitat; material: saliva | place: China | collected 2229 ... | reverse complement strand
TTTATCTCTTCAATAATACTTTCTAACTTCATTGAGCGACTAGCTTTAAATAAAATTACTTCATTAGCGTGTTTATTTTCTTTTAAGTAGTTGCTTACTTCTTCGTTAGAAGAGAAGTGAAGTTTTTTAATTTCTGAGTTAGTTATGTTATCAGTAATATTTTTAGCTAAGTCACCAACAGAAATAACTAAGTCGATATCTTTTGAATTATTAGAGATATATTCTCCAACTTCACTGTGGTACTGTACTTCTTTTGAACCAAGTTCAAACATACTACCAAGTACTAGAGTTTTATAATCAAAATCATCAAAGCCACTAACTACATCAACACTAGCTTTCATAGAAGTAGGGCTTGCGTTATATGCATCATTAATAATTAGAGAGTCTTTTCCATAAGGAATACTTTCTAAACGCATATGAGTAATTTCTGATGTTTTTTCTATTGCTTTACGGATTTCATCGATAGATAAACCTAGCTTTTCAGCAATTGCTGTTGCGAACATTATATTAAATAGGTTATGTTTTCCTTTTAATTTTGTTGTGAATTTTTCATCACTAAGGTTTAGTTTGAAATCTATATGGTCACGAGTAATAGTGTAGTTTTCTAAAATTATATTATTATAATCATTCTCACCACATGAAGTAGCTCCGATATTAGATTTATCTACTAAATCTTTTAGTAATACTTCATCTCCGTTATAAACGAAGAATCCATCTTTTTTCATACCATTAGTAATCTCAAATTTTGCTTTAGCGATACCTTCACGAGAACCAAAAAATTCGATATGACTTTCACCAATATTAGTGATTACAGTATAGTCCGGTTCTACTAGTTTTGATAGGAAGTCTAATTGACCAAAACCATCAGCTCCCATTTCTAAAACTAATATTTCACTATCTTCTGGTGCAGCTAAAATAGTTATAGGTACACCAAGTTCATTATTAAAGTTTCCTTGTGTTTTATGAACTTTGAACTTTGTTTCTAATAGACCAGTAATAATATCTTTAGTAGTTGTTTTACCATTACTACCAGTAATTGCAATAATTTTAGCGTTTAAACTATCTAAATAATGTTTAGCTAAAGCTTGGATAGCTACATAACTATCTTCTACATAAATAATATTGTTATCACTAGTAAAATCTTCTTTTAAAGAAAGTGATGCAGCAGCACCTTTTTCAAAAGCACTCTCTATATAGTTATGACCATCAACATTTTCTCCTAAGAAGGGAATAAATAAATCTCCTTCTTTAACTTTTCTACTATCGATTGCGATACCAGTGATTTCTTTGTTTTCAACTATATTTATTTTTTTTGCGTTAAGTATTTGTTCTAAATCTTTTACTAAATATTTCATAGTTAATCCTATTCTTCTGTTAATAAGTTTTTACGGTCTTCGTAACGTTCTATAGCTAAACGGAATAATTCTTCGATTACTTCAGGATAGCTTACGTTCATATTTGCCCATAGTGATGGGAACATAGAGAATGGAGTGAATCCAGGCATTGTGTTAACTTCGTTGATGAAGATTTCTCCTTCTTTTGTATAGAAGAAGTCAGCACGAACTAAACCAGATCCGCTAATTGCACGGAATGCTGTTGCAGCCATTTTTCTGAATTCTGGATAAAGATTTGGATCGATTGGTGCAGGGATATCCATACGTGATTGACCATCAGTGTATTTAGTTTCGTAGTCATAGAATTCTGTAGTAGAAATATTAACTATTTCACCTGGATCTGTAGTTTTAACTTCGTTGTATCCAAGTACAGCTACTTCTATTTCTTTTGCTCCTACAGCACCTTGCTCAATAACGATTCTTTTATCGAATTTTAATGCTTCTTCAATACCTTTAACTAATTCCGCTTCATCGTTACAACGACTAATACCTACAGAAGAACCAAGGTTCGCAGGTTTAACGAAAACAGGATATTTTAGATTATCATTAACTTCTTTAATAACCGCTTCTTTATTTTTTTTCCAAGTATATTCAATAAAGTGTGTATATGGTAACTGAGGTAGGTCGTATGCCGCAAATAATTGCTTCATAACTACTTTATCCATACCAGCGGCACTAGATAGTACGTTGTTTCCTACATAAGCAATATCCATAATTTCTAAGAAACCTTGGATAGTACCATCTTCACCATTAGGACCGTGAAGAACAGGGAATACTAAATCAAATTTACGACCATCTTCGAATAATAAGCTACTAATATCACTATTAAAGTTAGTGAATCTTAGTTCATTTTGATCTTTGATTTCAGATTTAATTTGTTCACCTTTAGCCCAGTTTCCTTCTAATGAGATAAAGATAGGAAAAACATTGTATTTTTCTTTATCGATTGCGTTAATAATTGATTTTGCAGTTAATAATGAGATAGAATGCTCAGCACTCTTACCACCATAAACGATTCCTATGTTTTGTTTTGTCATAAAAAATCTCCTAATAAAAATTTTTTTGTTATGTTTAAATGTTATTGTTATAGTTAATAGAAATATTTAAATATAAACTATTGCCTATGTACACACTGAATATTAAATTCAGCAATTTGTCCTATAATTATACCACAAAAATATAAAGTAGAGTAGTTTTATAACTAATTTAAAAAGTTAATTTATTAATTTAATGCATGTTAATATTGTATTTTTGTAATATTAAATTTATAATAGAATATGTACAAAAATTGATATAAGTAGGAGGAAGTAAAATTTGAATGAAAAATTAGATAAAAAAAATGATTTTAAAACCTTGCATAAAAGAAAAACTAGTCTAGTATATAATTTTATCCTTGTATATATTGTGTTTCTTTTTGCAGCGGGTTTCACTCAAATGAAGCTAGGGTATAGTGATACGGTAGCTTTTATTATATTCGTAATAGTTTGCTTAATACTAGTTGTTTATTTTGGTACGAAAAGACAAAAAATTGAAAATTTAATTGCACTAAGGTTATTAAATGATTTAGAATTAGCTGAATTTATGGATTTCATGCATGAACAACATAAAAATAAAAAATTAACTAGAAATAGTTTATATTATAACTATATGGCACTAGTTGAGCTTATCTATGGTAACTTTGATAAGTGTGAAGAATATTTATCAAAAGTTAAACTTACTAAATCGGGATATATTAGAGGATCCTTAAGAGGAACTGAAATATGGTATCACTATACTAGATTTATGTTAGATATTTTTACTGAAAAAGATTTTGATTTAGAAGAATTAAAAAAACAATTAGTGAAAACAGTTAGTAAAAATCAAGAAGCTGTTCAAATGTATAATAATAAATTAGATAATATATATAAAGTGCTAGTATTAAAAGAGCCGGTTGATAATTTTAAAGAAGAATTAAATGATAATATAGTAGAGTGTTCAAAAGTATTTAATTATTATTTCTATCTTTGTAATGAAGTGCTAAAAGAAAATAAAGAAGAAGCAAATAAATATATTGATTTATTATTAAAATACAATGAAAATTATTACGTAGTAAGAAAAGCGAGAGAAATAAGAGAAAAAAATTAAGGGTTGACCAATAGGTCAGCCCTTTTTATAATTTATATTTTTCTTTTAATTCAGCTATAGTATCACGAAGTTTAGCAGCACGTTCAAATTCGAATTTTTCAGCCGCTGAGAACATTTCTTGTTCTAGTTCAGCTAAGTGTTCTTCGATATTATCATCGGTAATATTAGATACTTCTTCTAATTCTAATGTTTCATCCTCAATTACTTCTTTCTTAGCACTAATACTATCACGAATATCTTTAATAATTGTTTGAGGTGTTATGCCATGTTCCTCATTGTATGCCATTTGTATTTCACGACGACGATTTGTCTCATCGATAGCTTTTTTCATACTTCTAGTCATATTATCCGCATACATAATTACACGACCATTCGCATTACGTGCGGCACGGCCAATAGTTTGTAATAAGGCTTTGTCCCCACGTAAGAAACCTTCCTTATCCGCATCTAAAATAGCTACTAATGAAACTTCTGGAATATCTAAACCTTCACGTAGTAGGTTAATTCCTACAAGAATATCAAATTTTCCAAGTCGTAAGTTTCGAATAATCTCTGTACGTTCTAAAGTTTTAATATCAGAGTGAAGATACTCAACTTTTAGACCATTTTCTTTTAAATATGCTGTTAAAGATTCAGCCATTTTTTTAGTAAGAGTCGTGATTAAAACACGTTCACCTTTTTCTATAATTTTTTCAGCTTCTTTAGTAATATCAAATACTTGGTCGCTAACGGGACGAACATCTATTACTGGATCTAGTAGACCAGTAGGACGGATAATTTGTTCAGTAATTTTTGAACTATGTTCAAGTTCATAGTCACCAGGTGTAGCTGAAACGAAAATTGCTTGGTTTAACTTATTTTCAAATTCCTGATAGTTAAGAGGTCTATTATCTAAAGCAGTAGGTAGTCTAAAACCATAGTCAACTAGAACTTGCTTACGAGCTCTATCACCATTATACATACCTCTAACCTGTGGAAGGGTAACGTGTGACTCGTCAACTACTAATAACCAATCTTTTGGAAAGTAGTCTAGTAGAGTATAAGGTGTTGAACCAGGTTCTCGAAGTGTTAAGTGAAGAGAGTAGTTTTCAATACCTGAACAAAATCCCATCTCTTCCATCATTTCAAGGTCATAGTTAGTACGTTGTTCCAAACGTTGTGCTTCTAGTAACTTGTTTTCCATATTGAATACTTTTAGTCTATCTTCTAGTTCAGCACGTATTCTTTTTATCGCTTCTTTTGTTTTTTCTTCACCTGCGACGAAGTGGCTGGCAGGATAAATAGCAATATGTTCTAATTCACTAAGTACTTCACCGGTTAATGAATTGATTTCACGTATTCTATCAATTTCATCCCCAAACATCTCTATACGAACAGAGTTTTCACTACGAGAAGCTGGGAAAATTTCTATAACATCACCACGTACTCTAAAAGTACCACGTGTAAACTCTATATCATTACGCATATATTGGATATCTATCAGTTTTGAAAGAATTTTATTTCTGCTTATTTCATCCCCAACTCTAAGTGAAAGCACCAGAGAAGAATATTCTTCTGGAGAACCAAGACCATATATACAGCTGACACTAGATACGATAATTACATCATCACGATCAAATAGAGAAGATGTAGCACTGTGGCGTAGTTTATCAATCTCATCATTGACAGAAGAATCTTTTTCTATATAGGTATCAGTCGATGGTACATATGCTTCTGGTTGGAAATAATCATAGTAAGAAACGAAATATTCGACCCTATTGTTAGGGAAGAATTCTTTTAACTCATTGTATAATTGTCCAGCTAATGTTTTATTATGAGCTAATACTAGTGTTGGTTTTCCAACATTTTTTATAATATTAGCTATTGTGAAAGTTTTACCTGTACCAGTAGCACCAAGTAAGGTTTGGTATTTTTCTCCTTTATTAATACCTTCAGTTAGCTCATTAATAGCTCTAACTTGGTCTCCTTTAGGTTCAAATTTACTCTGTAAATCAAAATCAAAGTGTTGTCTATTTACTTCCAAGAGATTCACTCCTTTACTAGTAATAAATAATATAAACTTAATAGTTTCTATTTAATTATATACTAGATAGGAAGATAGACAAAGAAATAACTATTCTAATATTCCGAATAAATAAAAAAGACGAGAAAATTTTCTCGTCTTTTAAAAAGTATGACCATTATTTATTATTTTTTTTCGCAAGGTAAGGCATAATTAAACCAAGTGAAATAAGAATAATAGGTGTAACAATGTTCATTGTTGTTTGGAATACACTTCCTGGTGTGTACATACCTGTGATACAAGCAAATGCTGTTAGGAAGAAACACCAAGCTCCTAAACCAATACCGATATATTTATTCTTAACGAATTTATAATCAGCTTGGAATTTACCAGCTGCTTTTTTCAAGAAGATATAAGCAGCAAATACCCATAGGTAACGAAGCGGCATACAAACAGCGTTTAATTTAACTAACCATCTGAATAGTTCGTTTACTTCTTTGATTCCAAACATAGGAATAATTAAAAGGATAGATACGATAACACCAACTAATTTTAATCCGTTAGTGTAAACATCGTTGCTATTTTTAACTAATAATTTTTTCGGAATGTATTGTTCATCAGAACTTTCTAGTAACATACGTAATGGTGCGTCAATTGAGATAATAACGATAGATACTTGACCGATAAAGTCAACTACTGCATAAATAACTAAGAATAAGTTACCAACACCGTAGTAGTTACCTAATGTTTGGAATGCATAATAAGTACCATTAGTTAATAAGTCTTTTGGAATATTATTAGTATCAAACATTAAAGCAAGTGCGAATGTTCCTAAAATAGCTGTTGTTACAACCATAAGAACTAATGTCATCATTCCTTTAGGGAAATCAGTAGAAGGTTTTTTCATCTTATTAACATAAGGCGAAATCTTCTCACAACCACCAACCGCAAATACTAAAATCGCTATTGACGTAACATATTTAACATCGAATGTTGGCATAAATGTATCTAATGACCAGTCGATGCTATATGTTTTAGCTCCTGTAATAGAAGGTGCTGTAATAGCCATCAATATGAATAATAATGACATAATAAACATTGATGATCCTGCTAAAGTTGCAAGTTTTTTGATGAAGTTAACTCCTCTTGCTGCTAAGAATAACGCTACTATGAAAATAACTAGTGAAATAATTTGTACGTAAGTAATATTCATTTTACTAATACGGTTATCTCTAAATACAGCCCAACTGAATGCTGCGATAATACGTGATGGTTTTTGAGAAATATAAGGCATATGTACTACCCAAATTGTCCATCCAGCATAATAAGCTAGTAATTTACTGTGTGTTTCTTTAATCCAAGAACTAACACCTCCACCAGCATCTTTAAATGTAGACCCTAGTTCACCAACGATTAGTGAATATGGAATAAAGTAAATTACGAAGATTAAAACCCATGAGAAAATAGATTTAAGTCCGCCAAATTCTGAATATCCGTTAACGATATTACCAAACGCCCAAACAGTAGAGAAGGCCATGAACGCTAACGTATACCAAAATATCTTTTTAGCTTCTTTCTCCATATAATCTTCCTCCTAAAATATTTAATTTTTAATTCTGCATTAAGCATTAATAAAAATATTAGCATAGTACATACAATTATTCAAGTAATATTAGTATTTTTCTAATAAATTAATCTATAATTTCTACTAAGATTAAGAATTTTTAGAAAAATTATAAAAAATATGTATGTAAAATCATTTTTTAGAATAATTATTTTACAGAAAACAAGTAATATAAGGGTATTTAGAATCTCTGATAATGAAAAGGATAATTGATTTTCATTTAAAATAATAGTGTTAAAATACATATTTTTCTAAGTATAATAGATGATAGCCAAGGTGTATTGTAAATTATGAAAATTATTAGAAAATGAATATATACATTAAAACTAAAAAATCATTTTTTAATAAACATATATATTTCTAAAATAGTGTTTTAAAATTTTTATAAAGAAGCTGGATATTAACGATAGTTTATTAAATTTATTATGCGTATACAAGAAGATTAAAAACTTGACAATGTTATAAAATAATCGTAATATATGTGTAGATAATAGATTGTAATTATTTATTATTAATTATTCATTTATAATTTTATATATTTATATAAGATTATAGATAAAAGAAAGGAGAAAAGTATATTAATGAAAAAAATCACAAAAGTAATTAAAATGAGTGTTACCGCAATATTTACATTCATAGGATTACTATTTGTATCTTCATTAACAGCTAACGCAGCTGAAGGTAAAGAACTTACAAAAGTTGTTACTGATATTTCTGTTACAGATGCAGGAAATAATGCAGTTAAACCTGACGCCAATGGCAATTATAATGTTACTACTGATAGAGCATACCGTTTTACAGCAAACTTTGATTTAACGAAATACAACGGTAACTTATCAGAAGGGGATTATTTTAATTTAAAAATTCCTAATTCAGTAACTGTCCAAAAACATTCGGCTGATATTAAAGATACAAAAACACAAGTCGTTATTGCTGAATCACAAATAACACCAAATGCAAACGACCAAGGTGGTAATGCTAAAGTAACACTTAAAAATTTCTCTGAATATCTAACTACTACTAAAAGTAATGATATAAGAGATATAACAGGTCATTTTACTATTGATTTCTTATTCAAAAAAGATCAAACTAAAACACCTGTGACTTTTGATAGCTTAGCTGTGAAAAATAAAATAACACATACTTTTACATCAACAACTAAAGACGGAGAAAACAAAGGTTATGAAAACTTCGCTAAAAATGGTAATGATGTTGAGAATAAAGGATGGACTTCTGAAAAATTAGCAGCTGTAGGTTCTACTTCTAAAGGAAATATTTACTCACCATGGCGCGTTCGCGTTAATGCTGGAAAAAAAGACTATGGAAGCAACTTAGCATTAGTAGATGAGATAGTAACTGATACTACACATGCAGCTATTCAATATATTCCTGAATCATTAACAGTATACAAAGCTACTATTAATGATGGTACTTCTGAAGTTCCAGCAGGTGCTGTTAAACTAACTGAAGGTACTGACTACACAGTTGAGTGGAACAGCAATTATACTTCTTTAAAAGTAATTTTTAAAGATGGTTCACAATCATACTATGTTACTTATAACACTACAACTCCTGGAGACGGAAGTTTAGTAGGAAATAAAGTTGCATTACTAAAAAATAATACTGAAGCACTTCCTCAACGCAATAATCGCTTAATTTACGGGTATGTAAGTGAGAGATTATCAGTATTAAATGAAGTGATTAATGCTAATCCAATTTACAAAATCAAAATTAATAAAACTGATAAAGTAAAAGTAACACCTGTTCAAGGAGCTGTATACACAATTATAAATCCAGAAGGAGTAGTAGTTGAAGATGTTACTACAGATGAAAACGGAGTGGCAGTTTCTAAAGAATTATCAAAAGATTATTTAGGAAAAGTGTTCACAATAATGGAAAAATTAGCACCAAAAGGTTATAAACTAGATCCAACTGTTTATACAGTAACAATTGGTGAGAATAATTCAATTATTAATCTTCAAGATGAACCAGAAGATACACCTCCAACTCCGCCAACACCAACTCCAAACAAACCGGTTAAACCTAATGAACCAGGAAAACCTGAAAAACCAGGTAAACCAAATAAACCTGGTAAACCAACTACACCAGTAGTAAAAGAAAAAGCTAAAAAAGCTGTTCTTCCAAAAACAGGGGTAGAAACTAATAGCTTAGCTGTAGCAGGTTTAGTTATCGGATTAGGTGCGTTAGCTTTAAGACGTAAAGCAAATAAATAATATAATAAGACGAACTTAGGAAACTAGGTTCGTTTTTTTTTGTTGTCTTTTGATTAGTACAGAAAAGGGTGAAATATAGCAAAATTTATCTAATCCAAAAAAAATTTGTATCCAATATCACTCCATTAGTTATATTTTAAATAGATATTATAATATAATATTATTCCAAAATATTTCAAAAGTTTTGATTGAATATATTAAATTTTCCCTTGAATTCGTTTTCGATATAAACTATAATGATTTTTATAAAAGTTTTTATAATTTATATAAGGAGTTGAGGGTACTTTGAAAAAGTGGAGAAGTACATTAGTAAAACTTATTATATTTATGATGGGGTTAGTAACAATCTCATTATTAGTAACAACAGTTTTTATGAGAGGATATATAAAAGATCGTGAAGAAGAGATTATTCGTCAAAAAATTAGTTCTACAGCACGATTAATTGCGATGGATAAGAGTATTCAAGAAGCTGTCAAAAATAAAAATCAAGAAAAGTTCATTCAACATTTTACATTAGCTGCGATGGAAGAAACACGAACGGATTTTATAGTAGTAACTGATAAAGATTTTGTAAGGTATTCACATCCAAAAGAGGAGCTGATAGGATCTAAGTTCTCGAGTATTGAAGATATTGAAGCAACATTTACTCAAGGAGATCATTACAGTAAACAAACTGGTCCACTAGGAGAAGGGGTCAGATTTTTTACAGCTCTAAAAGATGAAAATGGTAATAATATAGGAGTTGTCTGTGTAGGATATACTAAAAGAACAGTAGAAAATCAAATCTTAGAAGCACAGAAAAATTTATTCTATTCATTAATGATTGGGCTAACAGTGGCAGTAGGATTATCTTTTTTATTTAATAAAAAATTGAGAAAGATTCTTCTGAATTTAGAACCAGAGGAGATTGCACAACTTTATATAGAAAAAGAGTTAATAGCTGATCATGTTTCAGAAGGTATAATTGGGATAGATAAATACAAAAATATAATAATTATAAATAGTAGTGCAAATAATTTATTAAAAAAAGCTAAACTGTCTAGTGAAATAAAAATCAATGAAACTCTAAGTACTGAGATTTATAATTTATTATTTAGAGACATTTTGGAAACGAGAGAGAGTAGTCAAGATGAACAAATAGTAATTAATAATATGGATCTATTATTGAATAGAAATCCAATTTACTATAAAGGTAGGTTATATGGTGCGGTAGTAACTTTACGTGATCAATCAGAAATGAAACAGCTTATTACAGAACTAAGTGGTACAGAAAAATATAACGATAGTTTACGTGAGCAGAGTCATCATTTTATGAATAAATTACATGTTCTTCAAGGATTGATAGAGTTGAAGTCTTATGAAGAAGTTGAGAAGTATATAACCTATTTAAAACAAGATTACCATGAAAAAATAGGTCATATTACTGAAAATATAAAAGTACCATCAATAGCTGGATTTTTACTTGCTAAAGCACGTGAAAGTCGAAACAAAGATATCCAGTTAGTGGTTGATTCAGATTCATTATTATATCAACATACTGGTTTAGAAACAATATATAATGAATTGTTAATTATATTAGGCGTACTAATAGATAATTCAATAGATACTTTGGAAAATAAAAATGATGGAAAAATAATTGTTTATCTTTATCTAAATCTAGAGGAAAAAGTTTTATTATGTTCAATAGAAGATAATGGAGCAGGAATTAAGGAAGTGGATAAAGAAAGAGTATTCGAGAGAGGATATTCAACAAAAGGAGAAAATAGAGGGTACGGTTTAGAGGCCGTTGAAACGATTGTTAAGAAATATAACGGCTTAATAGATGTAGACAGTAAAGAAAATAAGGGTACAAAGTTTAATATAGAAATACCCGTACTGGAGGATTAAAAGTGAGAGTATTAATAATTGAAGATGATTCCATGGTAGCTATGATACATAAAGAATACTTTAATAGAAAAGAAGTTAATTTTACACTAGACCATGCGGCATCACTTAAAGAAGCAGAATTATATTTAGAAAGTAATATACCAGATTTGGTAGTTTTGGATAACTATTTATCTGATGGAAAAGGGGTTAGTCTTTTATCTAAGTTAAAGAAATATCCTGTAGTTATGATTACAGCAGCTAACGATATTCAAACGGTAGAAGCGGCTTTATCAAGTGGAGTAGTAGATTATCTAGTTAAACCTTTTACGTATGAGAGATTTTCTCAAGCGATTAATAAAGTATTAAACTTCAAGTCGTTGATGTCTAAAGAAAAAGTTAATCAAGAAATGTTAGATGATTATTTAAGTATTACTAAAGAATATGAAGATGTTGAGGAATTACCTAAAGGATTATCAAAAATAACATTAAAGAAAATTGTTGAAAATCTTTTAAATAAAGACGAAGGATTTAATACCCAACAAATAGCAGATGATTTAGATATTTCTAGAATAACTATAAGAAAGTATTTGAACTATATGGTTAATATGAATGTGTTAAGTGAAGATGCTGAGTATAGTACTTCTGGTAGACCGGTTTCTATATATAGTATTGTTTCAAAAGAAGAGCTAAAAAAACTATTATAGTTTAGTATAAAATGTTGATAATAAAAAATATAAGAAAAGGAGGATAATTTTATATTATCCTCTTTTTATATAAATATAATGAACATATATGATATAATTAAATAAATAGTTAGGAGGAATAACTAATGAGATTTATTGATAAATTAGTACTATTGTTTTTATTGGCTGGACATGTATTAGTTCCGTTAATATTTTTAATAATAATATTTTTTATGAAAAGAAAAAAATCAAAAGGGAATAGTAAACCGATTCCTTGGACAGCGTTACTTATCGTACAAGCTGTTTTAGATTTTACAATTTTGCCTATTTGGATGTTTATGGGAGCATTTGTTGGTATAATGACTACTGATGCGCCAGGAAGTAGTACATTATTTGCTAATGCGGCAATGTTTGGTTCAATTGCAACTGTTATTTTAAATGTTATAGCACTTATAATAACTACAGCAGGTTTGAATAAGCAAAGAGTAGAGGAAAATAAACAACCACTAATGTGGCTATATGTTATTATTGCTGCATATGTGCTAGTGGTTCCGGGAAGATTTTTTATAGGAATTTTCCATTAGTTTTATTGGAAATATGTGTTATTTAATAAATATATATGAGAGGTTATCACAAGATAATCTCTTTTTTATGTAAATATATGATATAATAAAAGAAACAGTTCATAAGAGGGGGCTTTTGCATGGGGTATTTTATTTTCTATTGGTACATAATAGTAGTCATTACTATTTCAATAGTATTTTTTCGTAAAATTTTAAGTATAAAAAGATCAGGAGGAAATGTATATTTGGAAATGTCATGGAATAAATTTCTTGTAATATCTATAATTGTCGGATTAGTAATTTCACCGATATGGATATTTATGTTGTTATATCTTATTGCGCTTGCTGGTAGAGCTGATATATGGGAATTTACCGTAATTTCAAGTTTTATAACGATATTCATATACATAATAATTATAGTTATTTGCGCAGTAGGTATCTATAGAAAGAATAGAATAATACGAAGAAATAATAAAAATTAGTTATTACAGCTTTAAATAAACACTTCAAGAGACTATCAGTAAGATAGTCTTTTCTTTTTATACAAATATTAGTATATGTTATAATATTAGAAAATAATTTATAGGGAGGA
>ERZ772972.607-NODE-607-length-13118-cov-11.224833_pt1 | contig 13118 bp, 9 predicted proteins | sample MGYA00580673_ERZ772972 | MGnify/ENA primary metagenome ERZ772972 (study PRJEB29015, sample SAMEA2738051) | human oral metagenome | biome: human oral; feature: human-associated habitat; material: saliva | place: China | collected 2229 ... | reverse complement strand
GTCGAAGAACCTCACTTTACCGGTGGGCATGGTCCCCTCCTTCTCTCAATAGTCTGAAAGCCCCTATGGGCTCTCCCTATCATAGGGCGCTCTTCCTCCGCGCGCGGCAAACGAGCCGACGCCTGTAGCGAACAGCACCGCTGCCCGCATTTCTCCACCCCCGTCACGTAGACTGACCCCACGGAAACAATCACCGACGCCGCGGTGCATCACACGCTAGACGCACACGGTACGCATGGTGTATGTTGACCTGTTCGCCACACCGCAGGAGGCCCCCGTGACACGAATCCGCCATTTCAGCCTCATCGCTGTTTTGACAGCGATACTGCTTGCGCTGGGCCTTCCCGCGCTCGCAGCATCGCCCATGACCATCAGCGATTCGGTCACCGATCCCGACGGATGGCTCTCCAGCGCCGACCGTTCCACGATCGAGTCCGCGACGAGCAGAGCCTCCTCCTCGGGCAAACCCGTCAAGGTCGTCGTGGTCGCCAACTTCTCAGGCACGGACGCAGAGTCCTGGTGCAAGCAGACCGTCGACCGCTCCTCCCTCACCAACGGCACCGTCGTCTACGTCATCGCATACTCGCAGCGCCGCGACGCTGCCTGCTCCTACAACGGGCCATCGAGTTCCTCTCTGCAGAGCGCCGTGCGCGCCTCCGAGGCCCAGCTGACGCCCAATCCTCTGACCTCTTCCGCCGTCGCGAACGGGGTCAACGCATTCGTCAACACCCTCGTGAGCGGCACGTCCAACTCCAGTTACACGGGCTCAAGCTCCTCCAGTTCAAGCTCGTCGCGTAGCTCCAGCACGTCCGACGACGGTGCGCGTTCACTCCTGGGCCTTTTCGCATTTGTCCTCCTCCTGGTAGTGGGCATCATTGCCATCGCCATCGGAGTCTCACGCTCGTCGCGTCGCAACAACCTCGCCGCCCAGCAGGCCGCACAGGTCGACGCCGCGAGCGCGGCACGCGCCGCCCAGGACGCGAACCGACAGCTCCTATCCGCAGACGAGCAGGTACGCACCGCGGCGGACGAACTCAACTACGCACGCGCACAGTTCGGCCTGAACTCCACGGACGAATTCGCACGCGCAATCGAAGCGGGAAAGGCTGCGGTTTCGCGCGGGTTTAGCGCCCAGGCGCAGATGAACTCTGCAACCGTCCCCGCCGAGCAGCTACGCCTGGCCACCGCGATCATGCAGGATCTGGGGGCCAACATGAACCCGCTGAGCGCCATTCAGGCGTCTTTCGCCACCAAGCGCGCCGAGCAGGCCTCGCTCCCCGAGCGAATCGCCGAGGCCCGCGAGCGCCTCGCGGAAGAGCTGACGGATCTGGAGCGCGCGAAGTCCGAGCTGGCCAGCATTTCATCTCTGTATCCTCCGCAGATGCTCGCCTCCCTCCAGGACAACCCGGAGCAGGCCACGGCCCTCCTCACCTCAGCGCGCAGCGCACTCGACACCGCGGAGGCGTCCGCCCCCACCGACCGCGCACACGCTGCGAGCGCCCTCGACACCGCCCTGCGCGCCCTGACGATGGCCAACCACCAGACCGACGCGATTTTCTCGGCGAAGTCCGACCTGGACGCGATCCGCGATCGCCTCGTCGCTGCGATCAACTCGATCTCTGCGGACATCACCGACGTTAACGAGTTGGACACGGATCCGGCGGTGTTCAACCCGATGGTGGCCGACGCTCACGCGGCCATCGCCGAGGCCCAGGCGGCCCTCGCAAACAACGGCGATCCGCTCGCAGCCCTCGAGCACCTGCGCATGTCCGAGGCCACCCTGGACGCGGCGCTCGAGCCGCTGCGCACCGAGGAAGAAGCGTACGAGAAAGCGTACGCAGCAGCCGAGGCCCAGATTTCGCTGGCTGAATCCGCCGTCTCCCAGGCCCAGCGCTACGTGCAGGGCCGACGCGGAGCCATCGACCTGGAGCTGCGTTCGACCCTCAACAACGCCGAGGCCGCCCTCAGCACCGCCCATCGGTTGCTCGAGGACGATCCCGAGTCCGCGTCGTCGCACGCAATGAACGCGCGTGCCCTCGCCGACAGGGTCATGGCGACACCCATCCAGAACTTTGGCGGGTCATGGGGACAGCCCACCACGGGCAACGGGTCCTACACGGGATCATCCCTGGGTGACTTCCTCCTGTGGTCGACTCTGTTCTCGAATTCCGGTTCGCACCACCGAGACGGCTTCGATCCCTTCCACAGCGGATCCAGGTCGTCCGGATCCGGCTGGTCCTTCGCTTCCGGCGGCGGCTCAGACTGGGGCTCAAGCTCGAGCAGCTCCGACTGGGGCTCGGGCGGCTGGTCCTCCGCCTCGGGCAGCTTCTGAGCTATCAAGCCACGCAGCCAGAGGTTTATCCGCTTCACCAACGAGCAGGAGGCACCGTGTCACGGATCCGACGCCTGGGCTTCGCAGCCATCGCGATGGCTGCGATGCTGGTCGGCGGCGCGCCCGCATTTGCGACCGAGCCGCTCACCACGAGCGGACACGTCACCGATCCCGACGGCTTCCTGAGCGACGATGAGCGCACCCGACTTGAGAGCGAAGCAGAATCGCTGCGTTCCACCTACGGCACAATTATCGACGCAGTCGTTATCCCCAATTTCTCCGACCAGGAACCGGCCGTTTGGTGCCAGGCCACCCTCGAGAAATCACGTACTGCGGAAAAGGGCATCCTCTACGTTGTTTCCTACGAGGATGGCACAGACTCCTACTGCGCAGATGCACAATTCGCTCGAAACCTGACAACGGACCCGTCCCTCAAGCGAATCTTCGACGATGCCCTGGCGAGCGCTCGAAACAACTACACATCGAGCCCATTAACCAGCGACGCGGTGAGCGCCGGCATCAGCTCTTTCATCAGCGATATCGACACCGCCATCTACATTCACGCGCAAGTGCATCGCCACAACGTCACGATGCAGCAAGGGCAGGACAGTAGAAACAAGGACGACACAACCCGCATCGTCATCATTTTCATCATCGCAGGCGGGTTGCTCATCCTTACCCTTTTTCTCGAGCTGCGGGCCAAGCTGCGCGAACAAGAGCAAGACGACGGACGCGACACGAAATCCGCGGACCTCACCCCTCTCGTCGACCCTGTGAGGCGCGACGCTCTCAGGGCTGCCGCGGAAGCACGGCGGCGCTTGTCGGAGGCCGAGGAACAGGTGCGCGCCGCCGAAGAGGACTGGAACTTTGCTCGCGCTCAGTTCGGTAGCGCCGCGGCTGAAGAGTACGGACGTCGCCTCGAGGCGGCAAAAGAGGCTATCGCACGCGGCCTCAACACCCACAAACAGATCGAGCAAACCCCTGATTCTCACGCCAAGCGTCGCCTCGCCACAACAATCACGGAGGATCTCGACAAGAACCTGGCGCCCCTGCAGGATGCTCGCAAGGAGTTTGCCGCACAACGTGAGAAGCGTTCATCGCTTCCCACGCAGCTTGCTGACGCTCGCGAACGTCTCGTCGAGGAGCTCGCCGATCTGGAGCGCTCGAAGGAAGAACTCGCCAGCATCGCGGGCCTCTACCCCGAGTCCATGCTCGCGTCCCTCCAGGACAATCCGCAGCGCGCGGCACAACTGCTGGAGTCCGCTCGCGCGGCATTGGAAACGGCCGGTGCACATATCGACAGCGACTCCACCCGAGCAGCCTCCGCGCTGGATACCGCCCAGCGCGCACTGGCCATGGCCAATGCGCAGACGGACGCGATCTTCTCTGCGAAGACCGATCTCGACGTATTCCGCGAAAGGCTCACCGTTTCTATCGGATCCGTATCCGCCACCCTGTCGAACACGAGGCAGCTCGATTCCACCGATGCTTTCTCTCCCCTTCTGGACGAGGCCGAGGCCGCCATCGCCAGGGGACAGCGCGCGCTGGTTAGCGACGAGGATCCCCTCGGTGCGCTCGAAAACCTTCGTGACGTGGAACTCCGAATGAATGCGATCCTCGCTCCGCTCATGACTCAGGAAGACGCTAGGCGCAAGGCGAAAGAGACCGCCCAACGCCATATTCGTGATGCTGATGCCGCCCTCACCTGGGCTCGCAAGTACCTGAAGGACCACGAGGGTTCGGCTCTCCTCGACGTGAACAAGCTGATGCGCGAAGCCGAACAGGCAATGACCGAGGCACGCGAGGCCCTCGACAAGGACCCTCTGCAAGCAAGCGCAGCAGCCTCGAGGGCCACCACGCTCACCAACCGCGCACTTGCCGCGCCAGGGCGACGATAGAGGAGGTTGACGCGGATTCCCCACCACATAACGCTGACGATCACGACCACGTTGCCCATACCCCCCAACGCAGGGCATCGGCTCACCACGGACTTAATTTCCACCCGCACACGACCGTCACGTACACTGGTCTCACACCAACAGAATGTGATACAAGATACACACTATTGGAGACGCTGCGCCCCACAATGGTGTATCTTGATCTGTTCGCCACTAACCGAGGAGGATCACATGTCACGGATTCGAGAAACTCGAGCTCGTACGCACTGTGGAAGCCAGGCTGGATGCCTCGCTCAATCCGCTTCGCCATGGGTGGCACCACTGGGGAGACGCGCACTCAGCGTCACGGCAGTCCTCTCCCCCACATGCACTGACCCGACGACCGGCTTGGGCGACATGTAGCCCACCCACCAATCGCGCGAGGCCCATCTCGCTCACAACCCGCGCGCACGCGCACCAACCCACAACGCGCAGACGCGCACCACCTCAAAGGAGAACATCATGGCCGAAAAGCAGACGATCCTGGGCCGCATTGCTCAGCTCGCCAAGGCGAACATCAACGCGCTCCTCGACAAGGCCGAGGACCCGCAGAAGATGATCGACCAGCTCATCCGCGACTACACCAACTCGATCATCGAGGCCGAGAACGCGATCGCTCAGACCCTGGGCAACCTGCGCATGGCCGAGCGTGACTACGAGGAAGATGTCAAGGCTGCTGCCGACTGGGGCCAGAAGGCCGCCGCCGCTTCCGCGAAGGCTGACTCCCTGCGCGCTGCCGGTGACGAGGCCGGAGCGGACAAGTGGGACAACCTGGCCAAGGTTGCCCTCGGCAAGCAGATCCAGTTCGAGAACGAGATCAAGACCGAAGAGCCCGCTCTCGCCACTCAGCGTGACGTGGCCGAGCGCCTCAAGTCCGGCCTGGCTCAGATGAAGGACAAGCTCTCCGAGCTCAAGACCCGCCGCGACCAGCTGATCGCGCGCGAGAAGACCGCCAAGGCTCAGGCTCAGGTCACGGAGGCCCTCGGCTCCATCAACATCCTGGACCCCACGAGCGAGCTCGGCCGCTTCGAGGACCGCGTGCGTCAGCAGGAGGCCCTCGCCCAGGGCAAGATGGAGCTGGCCGCCTCCTCGCTGGACGCCCAGTTCGCTGAGCTCCAGACCGACTCTTCGCAGGTGGAGATCGAGGCTCGCCTGGCCGCCCTGAAGGGCAACAACACGCAGGCATGAGCGGACGCGGCGACGCCGCACTCATAGACAGGCCGGGCGGCCCCGCGAGGGGCCGCCCGGTTCGTCATGTCGGTGGCAACGCGCCCGCTCGCGGACGCACGGCCAGGGTTTACAGGAAGGACATCGGGTCGAAGTCGTCGATGTCGATGATGTGGAGCCTGGGCAGGCGCACCTGGAAGGCGTGCACGTCGTATTCGAGGTCGATGATCTCCAGGCCTCGTTCCTCCAGCTCGTGGAGCTGGGAGGAGAGGAACTCCTTGAAGCACATGACCGCGACGCGGCGGCCCTGGTCCAGGAGGGCTTCAATCTGGGGCAGGAAGTCAGCGTCGTGGCTGGCGAGGATAACGTCACCCGAGCCAAGCTGCGCAATCGCGTCCATCGTGCGCTGCAGGCCGACGTCGACGACCTTCATGTCGGCGGGACCCGACAGGGGAATCACCTGATAGTCCATGGCGGTCAGGGCCTGAACGAAGCCCATCGGCAGGAAGCCTGAGGAGCCGTTGAGGAAGAACAGGCCCTTGGCGCGCTGGCCCCAGCGACCGTGCGCGCACTCCAGGACGCGATCCCATCGGGGGCGTTCCTCGGGGTTGGGGCGCCGATCCAGGACCGACAGGCCGAGCGTGGCGTCGATGTTCTCGCCGTCGACGACGAGGTATGTCGTTTGTTTATTAGAGCTTTCCATGGGGTCAATTGTAGATGCCGCGGCGGGCGCCACTGTCGGCCTTGGGTCCTAGGACGGCGCCGGCAGCGGCCCGCGAGCGCGACCGGCTCACACCCCGCCGATGAAGTACGGTGCCTCGATCACGTCGTGGGCAAAGCGCTGAGCCTCTTGCGCGGCGCCGAGCGCCGGAGGCCCATCGAGGACGAGGGTGGCGAGGCCGTGCACGTAGGCCCACAGGGTGACCTCCGCGCGCGGGTCGTCGGTCCCGTATGCGAGCGCGGCCAGCGAGCGTAGCTGGGTGCGCGCAGCCAGGCTGGCCGCACGCAGGCCCGAGTGAGCGCCCGCGTCGTACATGTCTGATCGGAACATGATCCGGAAGACACCGGGGTTCGTCAGCGCGCAGGCGAGGTAGGCGTGTCCCGCGGCGCGCGTCACGTCCTGCGGCGCACGTCCCTCGCTCGTCTCCCTCACCTCGCGCAGCGCCCGTTCGAGGTCTCGGTATCCCTCCTCAACGAGGGCGACGAGGATGGCCTCGCGCCCCTGGAAGTAGTGGTACGGGGCTTGGTGGGTGCAGCCCGCGCGTCGTGCGACCTCGCGCATGGACAGGGATGATGGCCCGCCCTCGTTGAGCAGGTCGCGACTGATTGTGAGGATCGTCTCGCGCAGACCCTCGGGAGTCGTTGAGCGCGTCATGATCACAGTGTAGCCGAAACACCCCCGCGACTTGACAGCGTCTAGTTGGGCATGGTCCCATAAGTAGACACTGTCAAGTTTTGGGAGTTCTCATGTATGACGCCATCATCATCGGCTCCGGCATCGGCTCACTCACCACGGCCGGACTGCTCGCACGCACAGCCGGAGCGCGCGTCCTCGTCCTCGAACAACACACCACCCCCGGCGGCCTCACCCACTCATTCCGTCGGATGGGCGCTTCCTGGGATGTCGGGCTGCACTACGTGGGAGACATGGAACCCGGATCGCGCCCACGACAACTCATGGACTACCTCACCGACGGCGCCCTCGCGTGGAACCGCATGCCAGCAGGCTACGACCGCTTCTACCTGCCCGGCCACGGCCTCGACGTCACAATTCCCGCCGGCGCCGACGAGTACCAACGCCTCCTCACCTCCCTGTTCCCCCACGAAAAGACAGCCATTCGCCGCTACTGCAGGGACGTGAAGCGCGCCTATTCCTGGATGTCACTGCACTACGCCCGCGAGATGGTGCCCCCGCGCGCCGCCCCCGCCGTCCGCCTCGCCCAACGCGCGCTCGCAGGCCACGCGCTCGAGCGGACGCAGCACTACATGGAACGCAGATTCCGCGACCCCGCGCTTCGCGCCCTCCTGACCACTCATTGGGGCGACTACGGCGTCGAACCCGCGCGCAGCGCCTTCGTCGCCCACGCCATGATCGTCGGACACTACATGAACGGCGCATGGTTTCCCCGCGGCGGAAGCTCACAGATCGCGCGCATGATCGAGAAGGGAATCACGAGCGCCGGCGGACGCATCCGCCTCGGGCAACACGTCGAAGAGATCCTCGTCGAGGACGGGGCCGCCGTCGGCGTGCGCGTCACCGACCACTCCGGCGCCCAACCCGTCTCCTACGAGGAGCGAGCGCCGATCATCATCTCCGGCATCGGCGCCCGCGAAACCTACCAGCGCTTGCTCCCCACAACCGGGCCAACCGGAGGGATGACCGCGCGCGTGCGCGAACAGGTCGCCGACCTCGGCCACGGCGGCTCCGCCGTCACCGTCTACCTCACCCTCGACCACTACCCGGAGGGCGTGACCGGGGCGAACGTCTGGATCAACACGGACACGGCCCGCGCCGACCCGGCCCGTATGACCGCCGACCTCCTCGACGGGCACCCGCGCTCGGCGTTCATCTCCTTCCCCGCCATCAAGTCCGGGGAACCACACGCGACCGCGGAGATCATCTCTTTCGTCACGCCCGAGGCCTTCGAACGCTGGGAGGGAACGCGGCCGAAGCACCGAGGCCGGGACTACGAGACCCTCACGTCATCCATGGCACGCGCACTCATCGACCTCGCCGAGAGCGCCGTGCCCGGCCTGACAGACGCCGTCCGATACGTCGAGGTGGGCACGCCGCTCACCGTCGAACACTACACCTCCCACGCCCACGGCTGTTTCTACGGGCTACCCCTCACGCCCGAACGATTCCACGCAGACCTCGGCACGCCCTCGACACCCATCACCAACCTCATCCTCACGGGACAAGACGCGGGAATGCCCGGCATCGTCGGGGCCGCCATGGCAGGACTCTCCGCCGCCTGCAAGGCCCTGGGACCCGCGGGATACCCGCGCATCAACCGGGCGCTGCGAACCGCACCCACCGGGGACCGTGCTCCGCGCACCCCAACCCCGCAACCGCGCGGCGACGCCGGGGCAGGCAGATACACGGCGACAGTGGAGCGCGCCAGCTGGATAACGCCCACCATCCGCGATATCACGCTCCAACTCCCCACGCGCGCGACATGGGAGCCGGGCCAGTACGCGCTCGTGCGGGTCGCCCCCTACCAGTGGCGCCCCTACTCCCTCGCGACACCCTCCGGGCGCTTCGTCAGGCTCCTCGTGGACACGCGCACGCGCGGACACGGCGCGGCGTGGGCCACCCACGCCACACCCGGGGACCAGGTCACCCTCGAACTCCCCTACGGACACTTCCTCCACGACGCGGCAACCGGCGACACCCACCCCGACGACGCTCCCCGCCGACGACGCATTTTCGTTGCCACTGGAACGGGTATCGCACCGTTCCTCGCGGAATTCGAGCAGGGCGTACGAGCAGACGACGTCCTCCTCCTCGGATTGGCCACCACGAGCGAGGACCCGACAACGCGTCTGGACACTCCCCTCCCGCGCGTCATCCACTGCGTGAGCCGCGAGAATACACCCGGAACCTTCCACGGTCGCGTCACCCACTACCTGCGCGCCCACGGCATCGACACCCGCGCCGACTACTACGTGTGCGGCTCACCCCTCATGGTCGCCGACGTCACCCGCCTCATCCGCGACGCAGGCGGGCATGTCCACACCGAATCCTTCTAGTCCCTTACCCCGCGCCGCACATGGCGAGGCCGGGACCGCTCGCGCAGCCCCGGCCTCGTCCCTCCGTCAGGAACGCGATCACTTCACGTCTTCGTCCACCCAGTCCAGGGTGCGGGTGACGGCCTTCTTCCACAGGCGGTAGGTGCGGTCGCGCTCGGCGGGCTCCATGGTGGGCGTCCAGCGCTTGCCTTCCTGCCAGTTGGCAACGACGTCGTCGGTGCTCTCCCAGTAGCCAACCGCCATGCCGGCAGCGTAAGCGGCACCCAGGGCGGTCGTCTCGATGACCTTCGGGCGAACGACGTCCACGCCGCACAGGTCGGCCTGGAACTGCATGACCAGGTCGTCGTGCGTCATGCCGCCGTCAACCTTGAGTTCCTTGAGCGGCACGCCGGAGTCGGCGTTCATCGCGTCGAGGACCTCGGCGCTCTGGAACGCGGTCGACTCCTCGACGGCGCGGGCGATGTGACCCTTGTTGACGTAGCGGGTCAGGCCCACGATCGCGCCGCGGGCGTCCGAACGCCAGTAGGGGGCAAACAGGCCGGAGAACGCGGGGACGAAGTAGACGCCACCGTTATCCTCGACCGTGCTGGCCAGCTCGCCGATGTCCGAGGACTTGACGATCATGCCCAGGTTGTCGCGCAGCCACTGGACCAGCGAACCGGCGACGGCAATCGAGCCCTCGAGGGCGTACACGGCCGGCTGGTCGCCGATCTTGTAGGCCACGGTGGTGAGCAGGCCGTTGTCGGAGAAGACGGGCTCGGTGCCGGTGTTCATGAGCATGAAGCAGCCGGTGCCGTAGGTGTTCTTCGCCATGCCCTTCTCGAAGCAGGCCTGGCCGAAGGTGGCCGCCTGCTGATCGCCGAGGATACCGGCGATCGGGGTGTCGATGAGCAGACCGTTCTTGCGGCCGTAGCCGTAGATCTCGGAGGAGGACTTGATCTCGGGGAGCATCGACATCGGGATACCGAAGATCTCGCAGACGTCCTCGCGCCACTGCAGCGTACGGATGTCCATGAGCATGGTGCGCGAGGCGTTGGTGACGTCGGTGCAGTGCACGCCGCCGTTGATGCCGCCCGTCAGGTTCCACAGGACCCAGCAGTCGGTGTTGCCGAAGAGCAGGTCGCCGGCCTCGGCGCGCTCGCGAGCGCCCTCGACGTTGTCGAGGATCCACTTGATCTTCGAGCCGGAGAAGTAGGGGGACAGGCCCAGGCCACAGATCTGACGGAAGCGGTCCGGCCCCTCGTCACCCTCGAGCTCCTTGACGATGTCGGAGGTGCGCATGTCCTGCCAGACGATCGCGTTGTAGACGGGCTCGCCGGTGTTCTTATCCCACACGACGGTGGTCTCACGCTGGTTGGTGATACCGACGGCGGCAAGGTTGTGGCGGTTGATCTCCGCCTTCTGCAGAGCCTCGGCGACGACGGTGCGAGTGGTCTCCCAGATTTCGATGGGGTTGTGCTCCACCCAGCCCGGGTTCGGGAAGATCTGGGTGAATTCCTTCTGTCCGACGGAGACGATCTCGCCGGAGTGGTTGAAGATGATCGCACGGGTCGAGGTGGTGCCCTGATCGATGGCGAGAACGAACTTTTCGGTGGTCATGAGTGTCCTTTCGGAGGCGTTATCACGTCGTTGTGTGTGCCGCGTCGATCCACCTGCGCGGCGGGCGGGACTTCGCAGTCCCACAAAATGTCACCCCGGCGGCGGGGTATGACGCGGGCGAGGCCGCGGTGGCCTCGCCCGCGCACTCACTCTCAGGCGAGGGTGAGGAAGTAGAGAACGGTGCCGACGATGGCGCCGACGATCGGGCCGACGACGGGGACCCAGGAGTAGCCCCAGTCGGAGCCGCCCTTGCCCTTGATTGGCAGGATCGCGTGGGCGATACGGGGGGCGAGGTCACGGGCCGGGTTGATGGCGTATCCGGTGGGGCCACCGAGCGAGTTACCGATGACGACGATGATGAGCGCGACGCCGAGCGGACCGACCGCAGTCTCGGTGTGACCGGATACGAAGACCCACAGGACGAGCACGGCAGTGCCGATGGCCTCAGTGAGGCAGTTCCAACCGTAGGAGCGGATCTCGGGGCCGGTGGAGAAGACGCCGAGCTTGAGGGCGGGGTCGCAGTCCTCGTCGAAGTGCTTCTTGAAGGTCAGCCAGCACAGAACGGCGCCGACGAAGGCACCGAGGAACTGAGCAACGATGTAGACGAGGATGTTGGTCGCGTTGACCGCGACGCCGGGGGCGAGCTCAACGGAGGAGTCGAAGGCGTGGCCGACAGCCTTAGCGATCGTCACGGCGGGGTTCAGGTGACCGCCGGAGCGGAACGCGACGTAGACGCCGGCGAAGACCGCGAGGCCCCATCCCCAGTTGATGACCAGCCAGCCGCCACCCTTGCCCTTGGACTTGGGCAGCAGGTTCGTGGCGACGACGCCGCCACCGAGGAGCAGCAGGACAGCCGTGCCGAGGAACTCAGACCAGAAAAGCTGGCCCGTGGTAGGGACAGCCGCATCGGCGGCTGCCGGGAGCAGTGTTGTGAGCATGTTTCCCTATCTTTCTCCGACGCGTCTTCGCGCCGGGTCACCGGTGTTCTTTCACCGCCAACTGTGTACCGTCGAACAATATCCGCTCGGATAAGCTTCGCGGGTCACATCACAGTATGTCACTTGTTGCACGTTAGCCCAAACTGAGTGCACATCCGTGCAGCACTCCACATGTGACCCTGACCATATGACACGCTTTCCGCATGCCAACCCTCCAGACTCCTTAATCTCCAAAGTCACACATCTGCACGCTTGTGCATGGCACACTAGAAAACGTGACAATACGTGACGAACAGGCGCATGAGGCCGCCTCGATGTACTACCTCCAGGGGCAGACGATGGAGACAATCGCCCGCCACCTGCAGATATCACGCTCCTCGGTCTCACGGCTTCTCGCCCACGCGCGGGAGGTCGGCCTGGTGCGCATCTCAGTGTCCGCCTCACCCGGCCTCAAGGGCACCCTCGCGGGACAAATCGCCGACCTCTTCGGCGTCCAGGTTTCTGTCGTTCCCGTTCACGACGTCCACACCGAGGTCAACCGCCTGCACAACGTTGCGCTCGTCGCGGCGGAACACCTCATCGACATGCTCTTCCCCGGCGTCACCCTCGGCATCGCCTGGGGAAACACCACCGCCGAAGTGACACGGGCCATGCCCCACGTGTCTTTTGCGGGTTCCACCGTCGTCCAGCTCAACGGTGCGGCCACCGCCACCGAGTCGGGCATGCCCTACGCCGAGGCCATCATCGCTCGCGCCGCGAAGGCCATCGGCGGGCGCATCGTCAACTTCCCCGTGCCCGCATTCTTCGACTACGCGGACACCAAAGAGGCGCTCTGGCGCGAGCGCTCCGTTCAGTCGGTCCTCAACACGATCGACAGTGCGGACGTCGCCCTCTTCGGCGTCGGCTCGATGTCGGCCCGCCTGCCCTCCCACGTCTATTCGGGCGGGTTCCTCGACCCCAGCGAGATCGCGGCGGCCCAGAACGACGGGGTCGTCGGCGACGTGTGCACCGTCCTCATCCGCGAGGACGGCTCCACGAACATGCACCTCAACGAGCGAGCCTCCGGCCCGAGCCCGGCCACGCTCAAGAAGATCCCGCGCCGCCTCTGCGTCGTCTCCGGCGCCTCGAAGGCGCTGCCACTCCTCGGGGCACTGCGCGCCGGGGTCGCCACCGACCTCGTCCTCGACGATGGGGCCGCGCACGAGCTCCTCGACCTCGTCCACACGCGCATGTCGCCCCGACGCTCCTACATCTGAGCCGGGGAGACACCGACGCACAAGAAAGGACCCCGACCTCGTCCATGATGGAACGAGGCCGGGGTCCTTTCATCGACTCAGATCAGCCCAGGCGCTTGACCAGCGGGAACGGAATCGTCTCGCGGATGCCCTGGCC
>ERZ772972.606-NODE-606-length-13129-cov-4.304115_pt1 | contig 13129 bp, 9 predicted proteins | sample MGYA00580673_ERZ772972 | MGnify/ENA primary metagenome ERZ772972 (study PRJEB29015, sample SAMEA2738051) | human oral metagenome | biome: human oral; feature: human-associated habitat; material: saliva | place: China | collected 2229 ... | reverse complement strand
CTCAAGCAGCTACACCTGAGAGTCAGCCGGCAACTCCAGCCCCTGTGGAGAAGGCGGCACCAGCTTCTTCTGAATCGGCTGCTTCAAGTACAGATCAGGCTAGTCAGCCATCTACGGCAGAGGCTAAGGAAGCAGCTGCAGCTCCTGTAGAGAAAGGAGCTGCTTCTTCATCGGAACAGGCTTCTTCAAGTGCTGAGAAGGTAACTCAACCATCTACCACGGAATCCAAGCCGATAGCTCCGGCTAGTCCAACAGCAGAGTCTCCGGCGGCCGCAAACTCAGAAAAGTCTGCTGCTAATCCTGATGCAGTAGCAGAGTCACCAACTTCTCGGGATGCTAAACCAAGCAGCATCAGTACCAATGAGATTATCAAGGTTCCTCAGACCTGGTCTCAGGGCTATAAAGGTCAAGGCCGTGTGGTAGCGATTATCGACTCAGGTCTGGATGTTCATCATGAGGTTCTGAAGATTTCTGACCCGTCAAAGGCCAAGTATCAGACAGAGGCGGCTTTGGAAGAGGCTAAGAAAAAGGCCGGTATTGACTACGGGAAGTGGTACAACAACAAGGTTGTCTATGCCTATAACTATATCGATGGTGATGACAATATCAAGGAAAAGAATAGTTACTCGCATGGTATGCACGTAACGGGGATTACAGCGGGAAATCCCAACAAGAAAGCGCCTAATAATGAGTATGTCTATGGTGTTGCACCAGAAGCACAAGTTATGTTTATGCGGGTCTTCTCAGACCGTCAACGCACAACTAGCGACGCTATCTATATCAAAGCCATTGATGATGCGGTGGCTTTGGGAGCTGATACCATCAATATGAGTCTAGGTTCAGCAACAGGCTCAACGGTTGATGTCAGCCCTAGTCTGCAGGCCGCTATTGAGCGCGCTCGGGCCAAGGGAGTGAGTGTGATCATTGCGGCGGGTAATGATAACACCTTCGGAAGTGAATACTCTAAACCGCTGGTTGAAAATCCAGACTATGGTCTAGTTGGCAGTCCTTCAACAGCAGAAAGCTCTATCTCAGTCGCTTCTGTCAATAATACTGTTCTGACAGAAGAAGTCATGGAAGTTCGTGGTCTGGAAAAGAACGATAAGCTTTTGAACGGTCATTTCAGCTACTCCATGGGTGAAACAAATGCAACCTTTGAAAAGGGCAAGGAATATGAGTATGTCCATGTTGGTCTTGGCCGTGAAGAGGACTTTGCTGGTAAGGATCTGACAGGTAAGCTGGCTCTTATCCAGCGTGGTTCCTTTACCTTCGCTGAAAAGGTTAGAAATGCCATCAGCCATGGTGCTGTTGGTGCTCTGATCTACAATAATGTCGACGGAGCTAACCTAACGATGAGCCTGGATAGTGAATCTAAAAAGGTTCCGTCAGCCTTTATCAGTAAGGAATATGGAGAGGCTTTGGCAGCTGGTCATTACAAGGTGGTCTTTAATGGTCTTAAGGTCAATCGGCCGCATCCAGGAGCAGGTAGTCTGTCTGACTTCTCCAGTTGGGGTGTCACGACAGATGGTTTGCTCAAGCCAGATGTGACAGCGCCAGGTGGCGATATTTACTCTTCGCTTAATGACAATACCTATGGCTCTATGAAGGGAACCAGTATGGCTACGCCTCATGTGGCTGGTGTAGCGGCTCTGGTCAAGGAATATCTCCTTCAGCACTATCCAGACTTGACGCCTGCTCAGAATGCTGATTTGGTCAAAGCCCTCATCATGTCCACAGCTAAGCTACATGTCAACAAGGAAACTGGTGTCTACACCTCTCCGCGTCAGCAGGGAGCTGGTATCGTAGATACGGCAGCGGCTATCTCTACCGGCCTCTATGTAACAGGGGACAATCAATATCCTAGCGTTTCCTTGGGCAATGTCCAAGACAGCTTCACCTTTGATGTTACGGTTCATAATATCACTGATAAGGACCGGACGCTGAAGATGATTGTCAATACCAATACGGATGCGGTTAAGGATGGTTACTATACTCTGACACCTCGCAAATTAACTGAAACAGTCTGGCCAGAAGTTACTGTCAAGGCTCACAGCAGCCAGAAAGTGACGGTTAAGGTAAATACTGCTAAGTTTGCGGAAGAGCTGCTCAAGCAGATGCCAAACGGCTACTTCCTAGAAGGTTTTGTCCGCTTTGTCGATCCAGCAGATGATGGTGATGTGGTTAGTCTGCCATTCATGGGCTTCCGTGGGCAATTCCAAGATCTGCCAGCTGTAGAAAGACCAATCTATAATCTGGTCCAAGAAAGCAAGTCAGGCTTCTATTACCCAGTGCCAAAAGACAAGAGTATCCTGTCTGATGACAATGTCTCTTCCCTTGTGACAGAGTCAAATGATACACTCTACTCTACCGGTCGAACAGCTGCTCGCAGCTCAATTGTACTGGGAACTGCAGAAAATGCGGATGGTAAGCATGTGCTGCAGCTGGGAGCGGATGGTAAGATTCGTCTGGCCTTCTCACCTAATGGTGATGGCAATCAGGATAGCATCCAGTATCGGACAGTTCTCTATCGCAATATCAATAATCTGACAGCTAGTGTCTATACGGCAGATGATAAGGACTATCGCTTCCCAATCTGGCAGAGCAGCACGATTAGAGAAGGCCGCAAGAACTATTATAGTGGTCAGTCAGACAATCCTAAGTCCTACCTACTGGAAGATACATACTGGGACGGTCGTGATAGCAAGGGTGAGAAGCTGGAAGATGGCCTCTATACCTATGTGGTTCGCTATACGCCAGATGTGCCAGGTGCTAAAGAGCAGCAGATTAGCTTTAACCTGCAGATTGATAATCAGAAGCCTTTGATTAGCTCAGGCTATATCAGTACCAAGGATGGTGCGGAAACCTTTACGGCTCGCAAGCCAAAAGATATTGGAAACGGCGGTATTTTGAGAGAACAGGTCTTCTATCTGCAGGCAGATGAAAAAGGGAAAGAGACCTATAAGGCCGTGGATGATTTTGGCATTGAGCGTGATTACGAGCGTCGAGTTTACATCTCAGCAAATGCAGATGGTAGCTATACCTTGCCAAAAGGAGTGGACAAGTCTAAGATCTTCTATGTGGTAGAGGACTATGCAGGCAACCGTGATGCCATAGCTCTGTCAGACCTAGTCAGTGCTGAAAATGACGGGCGTATCCGTGTCGCTCTGGTAGATGCTAATACGCATCAAGATGTATCGTCGACCTTTGTCTATCGAATCAAGGATAGCAAGGGCAAGTATGTCGAACTGGACAAGGGCAAGAAAATCAACGCTCTGCCATTTGGCCGCTATACAGCAGAGATCTTTACTTATGATAAGGATGGGCTTCGTTTCTACAGCGATCTGACTCAGGAGTTTGAGCTGACAGCCCAAGATAGCTTTAAGACGATTGAGTTTCTAGTCAAGAAGCTAGTCTTTGCACCAGTCAGCGTTGCCTTTGATCAAGCTGTTCCGAAGAATACCCAAGTGGTTCTCAAGAATAATAATGGCGATGCTTATACGCTTCCAGCAGAACTGTTTGGCAAGCATGCCTTCGGAAGATCCGTAGCAGCTGGATTCTACTCTGTCTTTGTCAGCCTCCCGACGGGCTATGAGCTCTGGGAAAATGAGCCGACTGTTGAGGTCAAAGAAGGTAAGAATAATCTGCTGAAGCTGGGAGTTATCGTCAAGTCAGGCTTGCTGGCAGCTGTTAATCAGCAGTCTAGTCTAGTCGGCACTGCTCAGTATTACAATGCTTCTGCAGCGAAGCGCACAGCCTACGACCAAGCATATCAAGCAGCCAAGGAAGCTTTGACAAGCAAACTGACCCAAACGCAAGTCGATGCCGTAAGAGCAAAACTAGAAACAGCATCTGCTGATCTAGACGGCAAGGACTCTGATATTGCTGTGGTTAAAGCGGCAGTGGAGGCTTATGCAGCTACTACTAAGACAGGGGCTTATGCCAATGCTAAGGATAGGACTCGCCGTGCTTATGACAAGGCATTCCAAGCAGTTGCTCTGCTCTTGGTGCAGGACAAGGTGACCCAGGAGCAAATAGATACAGCCCTAGCTCAGCTGACTACAGCAGAGAAGAAGCTGGATGGTAAGGCGACTAACTTTACCAATCTCAAGAAGCTAGTCGATGATGAGGTGCATTACCAAGCCATCAGCAATAAGTTTATCTATGCGACTGACGCGGTGAAGTCGGCTTATCTAGAAGCTTATGCACAGGCTAAGGAAGTTTTGGCTAATCCAGGTGCCAGCCAGGAAGATGTCAAAGAAGCCATTGCCAATCTCAGAGCAGCCAAGAGAAAACTTGATGGCAGAAAGCCAAGAGTAGTTAAACCGAAAAAACCTAAACAAGTCTAATTGGTTTTCAAGTGAGTTAAAAATCCCTTAAGTTGAAACTTGAGGGATTTTTCGATAAGTATTTTACATTGGTCCTATTTTCTGCTATAATCTTTTTTAGAAAGAATTCTCATTGTCTACTTTTTAGCGAGTTCGGGCTAGTGTGAGCCGGATAGGGAAGCAGTGCAGATGGCGCTTTCGGTTATAATTTCAAAAGTAATGAAGTAATAAATTAGGGTGGAACCGCGTCTTGACGCCCCTAGGTGAATGGCCTAGGACTGTCGGATGTGGTTCTTTTGCGTACTGAGTCTATTGTTCGAAAGAAAGGAGATTCGTGGAGAACCTTTATCTTGTAAAAGACGAGACCCAATTAGCAGCTTTTCGAGATTTCGTCGCAAAGAATGCCGCAAAGTTGCAGGATTATCTGGCTTTTTTAAGAGACGAGTTTGAGGTTTATGATTTGCCGCAAGCCATCATTTGGTCCGATTTTGATTCTGCTACGCAGATCATTCGGGAAATTCCTGTACCAGCCTATACAAATGATAGGCGGATGGTTATGACTCCCGAATTGACGATTTGGAAAGATTTGTATCTCCTTCAGTTAGAGAATTACGAGTCCTCTCACCAAACTCAAGCAATAGCAAACCACTATCAGTCTTTGTCTGAAAATTCTCTCTTGCAGATTGTGGGCCATGAGTTAGCTCATTGGTCGGAGCATTTTTTAGATGACTTTGATGGATACGGTGCCTATATCTGGTTTGAAGAAGGGATGGTTGAGTATATTAGCCGCAAGTATTTCTTTACAGATGAGGAATTTCGAGTGGAAAAAGCTTGTAATCAGTCTCTTGTTGAGCTCTTTCAGAAAAAGTACGGTTGGCACTCATTGAATGATTTCGGCACTTCAACTTATCAAGGGAATTATGCTAGTATTTTTTACGAATACTGGCGCAGTTTTTTGACCGTCGACAAGCTAGTAGAAAATCTAGGCAGTGTGCAAGCGGTCTTTGATTCTTATCATCGGTGGGCAAACACGGATAAAACACTTCCCTTGTTGGATTGGTTCATACAGCAGAAAATAATAGACAAAGAGATATAAACAAAAGGAGTAAAAAATGTCTAAGAAGTTAACCTTTCACCTCGCCAAAGTCAATTGCGAACCTAAAGGTTCGATTGACTAACGACAACCGCTATGAGGCGGTTTGTCTAGGCGATGTACTAGCTTTTCAAAAGGGAAATAATCGTTCCCTTTTGAACGCTTCGCAAGAATCTCAAGAAACAAAAGGAGTAACTAATGTCTAAGAAACTTACCTTTCAGGAAATAATTTTGACTTTACAGCAGTTCTGGAATGATCAGGGTTGTATGCTCATGCAGGCTTATGATAATGAGAAGGGGGCGGGAACGATGAGTCCCTATACCTTCCTGCGGGCTATTGGGCCAGAGCCTTGGAACGCGGCCTATGTCGAGCCGTCTCGTCGTCCGGCAGATGGGCGCTATGGGGAAAATCCCAACCGTCTTTACCAGCACCATCAATTTCAGGTGGTTATGAAGCCATCTCCAAGCAATATCCAAGAACTTTACTTGCAGTCTTTGGAGCTCTTGGGCATCAATCCGCTGGAGCACGACATCCGCTTTGTCGAGGATAACTGGGAAAATCCGTCAACTGGCTCGGCTGGTCTGGGCTGGGAAGTTTGGCTGGATGGTATGGAAATCACTCAGTTCACTTACTTCCAGCAGGTCGGAGGTCTGCCAACTCAGCCGGTGACTGCTGAGGTGACTTATGGTCTGGAGCGTCTGGCTTCTTATATCCAAGAAGTGGACTCAGTCTACGACATTGAGTGGGCTGATGGCGTTAAGTACGGCGAAATTTTCACTCATCCTGAGTATGAGCATTCCAAGTACAGTTTTGAGGTCAGCGATCAAGACTTGCTCTTGGGGAATTTTGAGAAGTTTGAAGCGGAAGCCAAGCGCTGTCTGGACGAGCATCTGGTGCACCCAGCCTATGACTATGTTCTCAAATGCTCGCATACCTTTAACCTCTTGGATGCGCGTGGCGCTGTATCTGTGACAGAGCGGGCTGGTTATATCGCTCGTATTCGTAATCTGGCTCGTGTTGTGGCTAAGACCTTTGTTGCTGAGCGCAAGCGTCTGGGCTACCCACTTTTGGATGCAGAGACTCGTGAGAAACTCTTGGCAGAGGAGGGAGAATAATCATGGTAAAAAATTTATTAGTTGAATTAGGCTTGGAGGAAATGCCAGCCTATGTCGTGACACCGAGCATGAAGCAGCTGCGCGACAAGATGGGAGCCTTCCTGACAGACCATCGTCTGACTTTTGAGAAAATTGAAATGTTCTCCACACCGCGTCGTTTGGCGGTCCGCGTGGTTGGCTTGGCGGACAAGCAGTCTGATTTGACCGAAGATTTCAAAGGCCCTTCTAAGAAAATCGCACTGGATGCAGATGGGAACTTTACCAAGGCTGCAGAAGGCTTTGTCCGTGGCAAGGGCTTGACGGTTGAGGACATTACTTTCCGTGAAATCAAGGGAGAAGAATACGTCTATGTGACCAAGGAAGAAGTCAGTCGCCCGGTTGAGGAAATCATCCCAGTAGTGACCGAAGTTCTGCAATCCCTGACCTTCCCTGTTAGCATGCACTGGGCCAACAACACCTTTGAATACATCCGCCCGGTCCACACCTTGACGGTGCTCCTAGATGAGCAGGCCTTTGATGTAGATTTCTTAGATATCAAGAGCGGCCGCACTAGCCGTGGACATCGATTCTTGGGTCAAGAAACGCAGATTGCTTCAGCAGATTCTTATGAAGATGACCTGTGGGCTCAGTTTGTCATTACCAGTCCTCTTGAGCGGGAAAAGATGATTATCGAACAGATTCGGGCCTTAGAGCAGGAGCACGGGGTTTCTATTGAGATTGACGAAGACTTGCTTAATGAAGTCTTGAATCTGGTAGAATATCCAACTGCTTTCCTAGGTAATTTTGATGCCAAATACTTAGAGGTGCCAGAAGAAGTCTTGGTAACTTCCATGAAAGAGCACCAGCGTTACTTTGTTGTGCGCGATGCTGAAGGCAAACTTTTGCCGCACTTCATCTCTGTTCGCAACGGGAATGCAGAGCATCTGGAAAATGTCATCAAGGGAAATGAGAAAGTCTTGGTGGCTCGTCTGGAAGATGGGGAATTCTTCTGGCGGGAAGACCAAAAGCTGGCTATTGCTGACTTGGTTGAAAAGCTGAGCAATGTGACCTTCCACGAAAAGATTGGCTCTCTGGCAGAGCACATGGAGCGGACTGGCAAGATTGCTGCTCTCTTGGCACAAGAAGCAGGATTGGATGCTGATGAGACAGCTGACTTGGCTCGTGCAGCGGCTATTTATAAGTTTGACTTGCTGACTGGCATGGTTGGGGAATTTGATGAGTTGCAAGGTATCATGGGCGAGAAGTATGCTCTTCTGGCTGGTGAGAATGCTACAGTTGCAGCTGCCATTCGGGAGCACTATATGCCGACATCAGCCGATGGCGAATTGCCTGACACCAAGGTCGGAGCAGTATTAGCGCTGGCTGATAAGCTGGACACCATTCTCTCTTTCTTCTCAGTTGGACTGATTCCGAGCGGTTCCAATGACCCTTATGCTCTGCGCCGTGCAACTCAGGGCGTTGTGCGTATCTTGGACAAGTTCGGCTGGAACATTGACTTAGCTCAGCTTCTTGGTCGACTTTACGAACTCAAGTTTGATAGTCTAAGCTATGACAATCAAGAGGCCGTGCTGGACTTCTTCCGTGCCCGTGTTGAGAAAATGATGGACCGCAGCATTCCGAAGGATATCGTGACAGCTGTTCTTCAAAGCACTCATTTCGTTGTACGCGATTTGGTAGAAACAGCTGCGCTTCTAGCAGAAAAAGCTCAGGAAGATAACTTCAAGTCAGCAGTAGAAAGCCTATCTCGGGTCTTTAATCTAGCTGAGAAAGCCCAAGGGCAGACAGCTGTCAATCCAGCACTCATTGAAAATCAAGAGGAAAAAGACTTGGCTGCAGCTATTGAAAAAGTAGAGCTGACATCTGACTTAGCTGCCAATCTGGACCAACTCTTTGCACTCAGTCCAGTTATTGATGCTTTCTTTGACCATACCATGGTTATGGCTGAAGATGAGGCTGTGCGTAACAACCGTCTAGCTCTTCTGGCGTCGTTGACGGCTAAAGCAGGACAAATAGCTCAGTTTAATCAGATTAATACCAAATAAAAGGTAAGAGAGAGGTAGAATCATGGATCCTAAAAAAATTGCCCGTATCAATGAACTAGCTAAAAAGAAAAAAACGGAAGGTTTAACTGCTGAGGAAAAAGTGGAGCAAGCCAAGCTTCGTGAAGAGTATATCGAAGGCTACCGTCGTTCTGTTCGCCATCACATCGAAGGTATCAAGATTGTCGACGAGGATGGCAATGATGTGACGCCTGAGAAGTTGCGTCAAGTTCAGCGCGAGAAAGGCCTTCACGGCCGTAGTCTGGATGACCCAGAGTCTTAAGTAGATATAAATAAAAAAATCCCTCGCTAGGAAACTAGAAAGTTCCTGTCGAGGGATTCTTTTATTCTTGTTTATGTTTTTTCAAAATGCGGAGGGCTATATAGATGCAACTAACGATGATTGCTACATCCAGCCAGAAAATCCAAGGCTCTGTAATACGGAAAAAGAAATAAGCAGCGATGGCAGTAATGAGGGACAGAATCCCTAGATCCATTTTTTCTTTGAGATTGAGTCTCATAGGTCTTCTTCCTCCTTTTTTTGTGCTTGACGAATCTTTCCTTTGGCAATGAAATGCATAATCAGTCCAAATCCAAGACCAGCAGCTAATCCAGTTACAATAAGTTTAGGTTGAAGCAAAACTTGTAGGATATCTTTCTTTTCCATGACAGCTATCATGATGCCGAAGAGAGGGTAAAAGAGCAGCCAATAGGAGAAGCCTGCTTTGAGGCCAGCATGCTTCATGGCCCTTTCTTCCTTGGCATCCTGAAGTTCTAGCTCTAGGTCATCAATTCCTTTGCGTCGTGCTTGAATGACTATATAGACACAGAAGCCGAGGATAAGGATTTCCAGCAGGATAGGATAGGCAACAGCGATAATTTTGGGCCAGCGAAAGGCTAGGGGAAAGGCGATGGCATTGCCAAAAATCAGAATAAAGAAAAGCCAAATGAAGCCTATATTTCCTAAGTGCTCAGCCTGTTGGCGCTTTTGCTCGTCCAAAGGTCCAGTAATACCGTAAAATCGTTTAATCATCTTGTCTGAGAATGTTTCTTTTTTCATGTTTGAGTCCTTTCTAGCTTAAGTCAAGGGGTTATTCGCTCTGTTCAGTATGGTGTTTGCGTGATTTGAAGTAAAAACTGATAAAAACACCTAAAATGCTAGCGATCAAGGCTGTTTTCAGGATTCGATCAGCTTGTAAAAAGAGAGTGAAAAAGTCTTGCTTGAGAGTGACTGCTTCTATAAGGCTAAAGATAGGATGGAAAGTTAATCCAACGAAGAGAGCAATCTTAAGACCAGGATATTGAAGCTTGCGCTTTTCTTTTTCACTCATGAGTTCCAAATCCAAATCTGCCAGGTGCTCTTTCTCAGACCTGAAGTAAATGATACCAGCTATTATAAAGGTAAGAAGCTCTATAATAATGGGGTAAATTCGAGCATCTAAGCCTGGATAGATATCGGCTAGCATGAAAGCTAGGAAATTACCAACTTGCAAAATCAAGAAAAGCCAGATAAAGCCTATATTTCCTAAATGCTCAGCCTGTTGGCGCTTCTGCTCATCCAAAGGTCCAGTAATACCGTAAAATCGTTTGATCATCTTGTCTGAGAATGTTTCTTTTTTCATGTTTGAGTCCTTTCTTTAGGTATGAAATTTGCTACAGGGAAAAATTCTTAGTCCTCTGATTCTTCATCTGTCAGCTGGGGCTCCCAAAAGAGGGCGTTGAGGTCAGTATCCAGCGCTCTAGCCAGATTGATACAGAGCTCGAGGGTGGGGTTGTATTTGTTATTTTCAATCATATTGATAGTTTGCCGCGATACCCCGATAGACTTGGCCAACTCTAGCTGAGACATCTTTTTTTCTTTTCGAAATTCTTTGACACGATTCATTACACCCTTCCTTTCTAATTCTATAACTGATAACTTCCAGGTAGTTTGTCAGTTATATTTGACTTTTATTTTATGCTAGTATAATACTTTTTGGAAAAAGTGTCAAGTATATCTGACAAAAAATTTAAAAAAGGATTTCATCCGCTTACTTTTTCTTTTAAATTTTTTTTTGCTTTTGAATGTGATATAATAAGTAAGATATGACAAACGAATTTCATCACATTACGGTTCTTCTTCATGAAACGGTTGACCAGCTGGCAGTTAAGCCTGACGGCATTTATGTCGATGCGACCCTTGGCGGTGCTGGTCACAGCGAATATCTTTTGAGCCAGCTCGGAGATGAGGGGCATCTCTATGCCTTTGATCAGGATCAGACGGCTATTGACAATGCTAAAAAGCGCTTGTCTCCTTATGTAGAGCGGGGGATGGTGACCTTTATCAAGGACAATTTCCGCCACCTCAAGAGCCGTTTGCAAGAAGCTGGTGTGGAAGAAATTGATGGGATTTGTTATGACTTAGGCGTTTCCAGCCATCAGCTGGATCAGCGTGAGCGTGGTTTTTCCTATAAACAGGATGCGCCTTTGGATATGCGCATGAACCGCGAGGCTGCCTTGACAGCTTTTGATGTTGTCAATCATTATAGCTATCAGGATTTAGTACGAATCTTTTTTAAATACGGCGAAGACAAGTTTTCTAAGCAGATTGCTCGCAAGATTGAGCAGGCTAGAAGTGTCAAGCCTATTGAAACAACGACAGAACTGGCTGAAATTATCAAGTCAGCCAAGCCAGCTAAGGAGCTGAAGAAGAAAGGCCATCCGGCCAAGCAGATTTTTCAAGCTATTCGGATTGAGGTCAATGACGAGCTGGGAGCGGCGGATGAGTCTATTCAGCAAGCTATTGAATTGCTGGCGGTGGACGGCCGGATTGCGGTCATTACCTTTCATTCGCTGGAAGACCGTCTGACCAAGCAGCTTTTCAAGGAGGCGTCAACAGTGGATGTTCCCAAGGGCTTGCCCTTTATACCTGATGAACTGCAGCCTAAGCTGGAGCTGGTCAGCCGCAAACCAATTTTACCAAGCAAAGAAGAATTAGAAAGCAATAACCGGGCTCATTCCGCCAAGCTGCGCGTGGCCCGTAAGATACACAAGTGAGGAAGAAATGTCAGAAAAAAGACCAAACCCGCTTCAAGATCAGATGAGAAAATTTTCCCGAGTTGAGAAGGCCTTTTACGGATCTATCGTTTTGACTGCCATTATTTTAGCGGTCAGCATCGTCTTTATGCAGACCAAGCTATTGCAAGTGGATCGGGATTTGACGGAAGTCAATACGCAGATTGAAGCGGAGCAGACAGAGCTAGCCGACATCAAGCAGGAAGTCAATGAACTGACCCGCTATGAAAGGCTGTCCCAGCTAGCCAGCTCTCAGGATATGAAACTCCAGAAGGGAAATCGTAAAACAGTGAGTTCAACGGATGAAGAATAGAATTTTTGAAAAAATTAAAAAATACGCCCTGAAAAATAGGCAAACCCCTGAATACAATCGGCGGCAAGTGGGAAAGAGCATGAGCATCTTAGCTATCTTTCTCTTTTTCGTTTTCTTGATTAATTTTGCCATCATTATCGGGACAGACCAAAAGTTCGGTGTTAATCTATCAAAGGGTGCAGAAGTAGTCCATCAAAAGACGGTTACAGTCGCTGCACGGCGGGGAACAATCTATGACCGAAATGGAGTTCCCATTGCAGAGGATGCCACGACTTATAATGTTTATGCCATTATTGACAAGAGTTACAAGTCAGCTACCGGCAAGATTCTCTATGTAGAAGAATCCCAGTACGATAAGGTGGCAGAGATTTTCAATCAATACCTAGAGCTGGATAAGGACTACGTCAAAACCCAGCTGTCTCAGAAAAATCTCAAGCAGGTTTCCTTCGGGGCCCAGGGCAATGGTATTACCTACAGTAATATGAATGCCATGCGTGAAGCCTTTGAAGCTGCTGGTATTGAAGGGATTGACTTCACTACCAGTCCTAACCGCAGTTATAATAACGGTGTGTTTGCCTCCCAGTTTATCGGTCTTGCCCAATTGCAGGAGGATAAGGAAGGCAATAAGACGCTGAAAGGGACTTCTGGCATGGAGCAGGCACTGGATAGGATTCTTGCTGGTCAGAATGGGGTTGTGACCTACGAAAAAGACCGAAACGGTAATGTTGTTCCTGGATCAGAAAAGGTCTCTGTACAGGCAGAGGATGGCAAGGATGTCTATACAACGCTGTCAGCTGATTTGCAAACCTATCTGGAAACGCGGATGAATGCTTTCCAAGAAAAGGTCAAAGGTAAGTTTGTCAATGCAACCTTGGTCAGTGCCAAGACCGGCGAAATCCTAGCCACCTCTCAACGGCCGACCTATAATGCAGATACCAAGGAAGGCTTGAATGAGGAAAATCTGGGCACATGGAATACCATGCTCTATCAAGGCCAGTACGAGCCTGGATCTACCATGAAGGTCATGACTCTGGCTTCAGCTATTGATAATGGTAGTTTTAATCCTAACGATACCTTTGACAGCAGAGAGTATAAGGTCATGGATGCGACCATTCGGGACTGGGACGTCAACATGGGGATTTCAGAAGGGGGAACCCTGACCTTTGCCCAAGGATTTACCTATTCCAGT
>ERZ772972.605-NODE-605-length-13158-cov-6.310234_pt1 | contig 13158 bp, 11 predicted proteins | sample MGYA00580673_ERZ772972 | MGnify/ENA primary metagenome ERZ772972 (study PRJEB29015, sample SAMEA2738051) | human oral metagenome | biome: human oral; feature: human-associated habitat; material: saliva | place: China | collected 2229 ... | reverse complement strand
CCCAGCGTCAGGTGGAGGCCCGCAACTTCGAGATCCGTAAGAACGTCCTGAAGTATGACGACGTGATGACGGGTCAGCGCGAGACGATCTACGGTGAGCGTCGCAAGGTCCTGGAGGGCGAGGACATGGGGCCGCAGCTGCGTTCCTTCATGGAGTCCCTGGTCACGGGCCTGGTCGACGAGGCCGTGGCTGACAAGGCGGTCGACGAGTGGGACCTGCACGCCCTGTGGGAGAACCTGCGCGGCTACTACCCGCCGTCGGTCACCATCGAGGAGATCGAGGAGGAGCATGGTGGCAGGAACTCCCTCACCCGCGACGACCTCGTCAACGAGCTGGTGGGCGATATTCACGCCGTGTACGCCGACACGGAGGATCGCCTGAACGCGAACCCGCTGGCGCAGGCGCAGCTGGGCGAGGAGCCCATGCGCACGCTTGAGCGTCGCGTCGTCATTTCCGTGGTTGATCGCCTCTGGCGCGAGCACCTGTACGAGATGGACTACCTTAAGGAGGGCATCGGCCTGCGAGCGATGGGCCAGCGTGACCCGCTCGTCGAGTACAAGGATGAGGGCGCTCAGATGTTCCAGGCGATGGTCGAGCGCATCCGCGAGGAGTCGGTCCAGCAGGTGTTCAGCTTCGCGAAGCAGTTCGAGCGTGCCCTGGCTGCCGCCGAGGAGGAGGCGGGCGGTTCGATCGCCAGCGCGTCCGTTGCCCCCGAGCAGGCCCCCGCCTCGTCCGAGACCGCCGAGCCTAGCGTCGAAGAGGTGGCTGCCGCCGAGTCCGCCGCCTCCGAGGCCGCGCGCGAGGCCGTGGCGCACGCCCGCTCCGTCATGGGCAACGTGGGACGACAGAAGGCGCCGAGCCGCGTGAGCTACAACTCCGCCGAGGGTTCGTCCGCCCCGTCGTCGTCTGGCGGCAACCGCGCGGAGCGTCGCGCTGCCGCTAAGAAGCGTCGCCGCCGCTGACTGTGTGCGATAACGGGTGAGGGGTTCTATCGAGAACCCCTCACCCGTTTTCTGTGCGCGCTCGCGCCTCGATCAGCGCGTTAGGCGAGCTCGAGGGCGGTGGCCATCCAGCGTCCCCGGTATTCCTCAAGGCGCAGGGCCAGCGCGAAGGTGCGTGCGGCCGTGGCGACGATGACGGCGACTTCCGTGTGCCCGGTGTCGAGGGAGCACACGCGTACGTGTATCGCGGTGGCACCCCGGGCGCAGGGGGCGAGGTGGACGTTTGCGAGGGCGGTGTACAGGTCGGGCAGGAGCCAGCGGCGCAGTTGGGGCGCTTGCCGGGCTCCGGTGACGACCTCGACGATGGCGCGGGCCAGCGTCGCGGCCCAGGGACCGGGGTCGGGCAAAGCCTGGCTCTCGGGCGAAGCGTCGGCCAGGCAGACGACGCGGGCGGAGGGGGCGCGCGGGATCGGGCGTTGGGAGCTCCAGCGGAACGGAGAGGAGGGGCTGGGGTGGGAGTGTCCTGGCCTCGTGTGGGCGCGGGACGCGGATGCGGAAGCGCTGCGAGGCCTGGGGGTGATGTGTGTGCTCATGGCAAGTCCTGGGGAATGGTGAGGTGCTGCCCGGGATAGATGAGGGAGGGGTTGGGGATCGCCTGGGCGTTGGCGGCGTGAATCGCCTGCCAGACGCGGGTGATGTGGGCGTCGTCGGCTCCGGGGCGCATGGCCTCGGCAATCGACCAGAGGGTGTCGCCCGGGGCGACCGTGTGGGTCTGGGGCGGATCGCTCGCGCCGCGCGAGGCCGCGTCGGGCGCTGCCGAATCGGGGGCGGGTGCGACCGTCGGCGACGAGGCGGGGGTTGCGTCGGTCGCGTCCTGCGGGCTTGGCCCTGGGCTGGGGGAGGCGTCGGGCGTGTCCGCCCACGTCAGGGACATGTCGGGCGCGTCCGCGTCGCGGGGCGAGGCCAGGGCGGCACCGATCGGTGCCGCCGTGAGCATGGCCGACCCGATGAGGGCGCTGGCGCTGGCGCGGGCAAGGAGGGAGCGCGACAGGCTTGTCCCGAATCGAGTGACGAGGAATCTGGTGGCCCTGCGCAGGCCAGCGGGGGCCAGCCGCAGGGTTGCCAGGTGTGCCAGGGCGGAGGATAGAAGGCCCCAGGCCAACAGCGCGAGGCCGACGAGGGCGAGGACCCATACGACGAGTGTCTCGGGGGCGCTCGGGGTGATCGGCGGAGCTGCGTAGGCCAGGTAGGCGGCGTCGAGGAGTGCAAGCGGCGCGCCCGCAATCCACAGGAGTGCGTCGGTCAGGTATGCCTTACCCGTTCGAGAATCGGAATCGTAGGTCATGAGGAACTCTTCATCGAGTGGACGGATTCGATAGCCACTACTATCCGCTTCGTACGAATAGATGTCAATCGATATCAATCAATGTGATTAAAATGTGATGTGCGACGCACGTATGTGTGGCATTGTAAAGGTATGGATATGCACGCGTTCATGGATGAGTTGGAGGCTCGCTTCGACGAGGTGCGCAGTCGCGAGTTGGAAGAGCTTATCGACGAGCTCACCGATGCGGAGCGCGCCTCGGTCACCCTATCCGCGAGGCTCGCCGGTGCTGACGGCCTCGTCAATCTGGCGCTGCGCGGCGGAAGCGTCCTCGTTGGTCAGGTGCTTGACTCCACCCGCTCGTGGGTGCTGGTGCGCGAGGCGAGCGGTGACAGTCTGGTCATGCTCTCGGCGCTCGTCGGCGCATGGCCGCTCGGGCGCAGCGTCGCGCGCGAGTCGTCCGTTCGTGGCGGCGTCGGCGTTGGGCACGTGCTGCGTGAGCTGTGTGCCCGCGGGGTCGACGTCGCCATTGACTCGGACTGTGGTGACCACCGGGGGATCATCGACGCGGTCTATGCGGACCACGTCGATGTCGCCCTCAGCGGTGCGGTCGTCGGCTATGACGGCCGCGATGATCAGGAGGGGCAGACCGTGTCGCTGGCTCTCGCGGGGCTTCGTCGACTCCGCGTGCTGGGCCAGCGCTGGTATGCCGACTACTGAGCGTGCTCAGCCTTCTGACGCTCGCGCGTCGCGGCGTACTGGTCCTGGATGAACTGCTCCAGGACGGACTCTTCGATCCTCCAGACGTGCTTGCCGCCCACCTGGATGGCGGGCAGTTCACCGGAGGAAACGAGGGCGCGGGTGGCTGACATCGTGAGGTTCAGGGTCTCGGCGACGTCAGCGAGAGTGAGGAATCGTGTTGCCATGGCAACATGATATCAGTTGAGATCGTTTCGTTTAAATCGTTTGAGTCAGCAATTTTTCCGCATCTCGATCGGCTGATCGGGTCGGTTGATCTCGATGAATATCCGACAACCTACCGTTTTCGCTCGAAAGCGTGCATCATGGAAGGGTGAAACGCGTCTCAGCTTCAACGTCGATTCCTGCGCGCTCCCCCGGCAAGATGGACCGTCGATTCATCATCGGCGTCGTCCTCATCATCGCGTCAGTGATCGCCTTTAGTGTCCTTGGCGGCTTCCTCCGGGGAGGAACCCGCGTCTACTCGGTGACGACGAGCATCGCCCCCGGCGAGGAACTGACGTCCGACAACGTCCGAGAGGTCTGGCTCTCCGTCGATACCTCCGTCTACGCTCCGACGACGGAGGCGCCCCTGGGTAGCCGCGCCGCGCGCGTGCTCACCCCGGGTCAGCTCGTCATGCGCGCGGACCTGGCCACGGGCGACCAGGCGGGCGCCGATCCCGACGGGATGGTTCGCGTCGCCCTGACCGTGAACGCGGGACTGCCCGACGGGGTTGCTGACGGCACGCCGATCCGGCTGTGGTCCGTGCCCGCTCGCTCGCCCGCGGGCGGCGAGACGAAGGCCCGAGAGATCGACGGCACCTTCACCTTCGTTCGCTCCGTCGACGCCTCGAGCGCCGGAGCCCGGCGCGGCACGCGCATCGAAATCATGGCCAACGCGCAGTCGCTGCCCGCCCTCCTGGCCTCGCAGACCTCGACTGACCAGCTCGCCGCCGTCCCCGTGGGGGCCTCGTGAGCGCCGTCCACGGAGTCGTGATCCTGGCCGATCAGCGCTGGGAAGCGCCGATCATCCAGGCGATCCAGTCCCGCGCCGACGCCCTGGCCATCGTGCGACGCTGCGCCGATCTCGCCGAGGTGATCGCCGCGGCCAGGGCCGGCGTCGCGGACCTGGCGGTCATCGACGGGGCCGACCCGGACCTGACCGCCGAGGCCGTGGCCTCCCTCCAGTCGGTCGGCATGTCGGTCGTGGCGCTGGCCCCGCACGCGGACCGCGCACGCTTGCGCAGCCTGGGCGTGGCCTCGGTCGCCGCGCCCGCAAGCCCCGAGCAGGTCGTCAACTCCCTCATCGCCGCGACTCGCGCGCGCAGGCCTATCCCGGCCACGGCCTCGGCCCCGCCGCCCCCGCCGATGCCCACCGACCCGGGAACCGTGCTCGCAGTCTGGGGAACCTCGGGGGCACCCGGGCGCACGACCCTGGCAGCCGGAATCGCGACGGCGTTGGCCAAGGTGGGGCCGAGCCTGCTCATCGACGCCGATATTGCCAACCCGACCATCGCCCACCTGCTCGGCCTGCCCGTGCACGCCTCCGGGCTGTCGATCCTGGCGCGCACGGCCTCGCGCGGGCCCTTGGCCCCCGAGGACGTTGCGGGGGCGAGCGTGCGGCGAGCCGACAACCTCGCCGTCGTTACCGGCTTGGTCACCCCGCACCGCTGGCGCGAGGTGAGCCGCACGAGCATCGAAGCCATCGTCGGGGCAGCCCGCCTGTGCGCCCGCTACAGCGTCATCGATATCGCGGCCACCTCCCTGGAGAAAGCGACGCGCGGGGTCAATCGCGACGACGTGGCCCTGGGAGTCCTGGAGAGGGCTGACCGCCTTGTCATCGTGGCGCGCGGCGACATCGTCGGCATCAACCGGCTGTCCTTCCTGGCGCGCTGGTGGTCTGAGCAGGGGCGCGATATCCCCGTTGACGTCATCGTCAACCGCGTGAGCTCGGACGCGATCGGGGCGCGCCCGGTGGCCGCCCTCCAGGCCGCCATCGGAGCGTTCATGCCCGGGCGCATCTTCCACACCGTCAACGAGGATCCCGGCGTCGCCCGGGCCGCGCTGCGCGCCCAGGCCCTGGGTGAAAAGGGCACCCGTTGCCAGGCAACCGACGCGTTGGAAGCGATTGTGGCCCAGTGGGTGCCTACACTGTGACCATGCGCGTCTACGTTCCCGCCGTCCTGTCCGACCTGTCCGTCCCCCTGCCGCCCGTGCGTGGCGGCGTGGTTGCCGTGCCCGACGCGGCGATGAGCGCAGAGGACGTCGAGGTCCTCGAAGACGACGCGATCACCGAGGCGGCCCTGGCCTCCCTGGAGCAGGTTCGCGAGGAAGGGGCACAACCCGCGCGCATCGTCCTGGCAGTCGACACACCCACCTCGACGACGCTGAGCCCCGGCGAGGCCATCGAAGCCAACATTTTCACCGCTCCTGCCTTCGAGTACACGTGGTCGGACGTGGCAGCCATCCTCGCGGACCTGCCTGACGCCGGGCCCGCCGTCGCCGCCGTTGTAGCCGCCGAGACGCAGGAGGAGGCCGACGAGGCCGTGGCCGCCCTGTGGGAGTCCTCCCTGGCGTGGTTCGACCGCTCCGAGCGCCCCGACGTGCTTGCACTGCACCGCGGATAGTTACCTGCGCGGGTGCGCGGTCATGTGCACGCATGCCAGCGTGCGGCCCGGGTAATCACGCATGCCATCGCGTCGGCGCGCACGGAATCCACGCGAGGTGTGGCATCGGGCTGCGCACCGATGCCCGCCCGCTTCGGATTCCTAGGCGCGCACGCGCAGCGTTGAGCCGCCGTCTTCGAGCGGACGCACCTGGATCTGGTCGGCGATCTGTGTCGCCATCTCCTCCACGTGCGAGATGACGCCGACCGTCCGGCCCGCGCAGCGCAGGGCCTGGAGCTGCTCCATGACGAGCGAGAGCGTGTGCGAGTCCAGCGAGCCGAAGCCCTCGTCGATGAACATGGTGCGCAGCTCGACCCCGCCGGCCTCCGCTGAGACGACGTCGGCCAGGCCGAGCGCCAGGGCGAGGGACGTGTAGAAGGTTTCCCCGCCCGACAGCGTGCGCGGGCTGCGCGTCGCATCCGTGTCGTGGTCGATGATCGCCAGGCCCAGGCCCGACTTGCGCGATGCCGTGCCGTCGTCGGGGACTGCCACCAGCTCGTAGCGCCCCGAGGAGATGCGCTCCAGGCGCGGGTTCGCGGCCGCCAGTACCTCCTCCAGGCGGGCGATGAGCACCCAGGCGGACAGGGGAGTGGCGGCCAGGTTGTCCGGTCCGGAGGCTGACGCGATGTCGGCCAGGCGACGGATCGGCCCGGCCTGGGCGCGGGCCCGTGCGAGCTCAGCCAGCGCGTCGTGCAGCGACGTGCGGGCAGCGTCGAGCTGTGCGCAGTGTTGCTCCAGCATGCCCGCCGCCCTCGCCATGGTAGCGGCCTCCTCGTCCGCGCGGCGCGAGGCCTGCGCGAGTGCCTCGACGTCGGGCGCTGGGGTAGCCGCGGCGCGGCTCAAGCGTTCGGACGCGAGAGCCTCGCGCACTGCGAACAGCTCCTTATCGTGCGTGGCAACCCGATCCTCCACGGCCTCCACCTGGGAGAGGGGACGCAGAGCCTCGCGCCACGAGTGGGCCTCCAGGCCCTGCGCGTCGAGGGCATCGGCGAGGGAGCCACGAGCCTGAGCGTGGGCATCACGCGCGTTCGCCCAGTCTGCGCAGGCACCGGCGAGTGCGGCCATGCGCTGCGCGCGCCGATCAAGGTCTGCCGCCCGAGCGTCCAGAGACTCAAAACCCGCGCGCTCGGCCTTCACACGATCGGTGGCGCTGGCCAGCGCGGACTCGCGCTCACGCAGCGTCGATGCGAGAGAAGCAGCGCTCTCGCGCGCGGCGGCCAGGGTGTCCGTCAGGCCGTCGAGGCGTGCGCGCTCCTGGGACAGGGCAGCCTCGACCTGGGCGATCTGCGGGCCGAGAGCCTCCAGCTTGTCAACGCGAGCAGCGGCTTCGTCCCGCTGGGACTCCAGCATGGGCGTGGGCGCGCCCGCGACCTCGTTGAGCTGAGCGATGCGGCGCACGAGGTCCTGGTGGCGTACCTGCGCGTCGCGCAGCGCGCTCTCGGCACGGTCGCGCTCCTGGTCAAGCTGTGCGACCTGCTCGCGGGTGATCTGCCCGTCGGCAGCCGGCGCCGGGTTGGGGTGCTCGGTGGACCCGCACACCGGGCAGGGTGAGTCCTCCTCAAGCTCGGCCGCCAGGGCCGAGGCGCTCTGGGCGATCCACAGGTCGTGGCCGTCCGCGGACGCCGCATTCGCGAGCTTCGCCGCGACCGTCGCATCGCGCAGTTCGTCGGACGCCCCCAGGAGAGCCGAACGCAGGAGGTCGGCTTGCAAGGACGCGTCCAGGCGCTCGTGGAGGGCTCGCAAGGTGGACGCGGCCTCGGGCAGGGTGTCCGCGTCCGCGCGCATGAGCGACAGCGCCGCGCCCGCCTGCTCGATGGCCTGCGGGAGAGACTCCCGCTCGGCCTCGATCGAGGCAACGCGCTCGGTTGCCTGCTCGTGGCTCGCACGCAGGGAATCAATCTGCGCGCGCAGATCGGGCAGGGAGCGCTCCGTCGACAGTGCCTCCTGGAGGCCGCCCCGCACGCGCGTTGCTTCGTCGCGCCGGCCCTGGGCGCGCTCGCCAAGAGCGGCCACGGCCTCGGCGGACAGGGAAGACGGATCGAGGTCCGACCCGTCTTCGAGCGCGGGAGACAGGGCAACGACCTGATCGCCGGCCGCCTCCAGGCGCGCCCGCGCCGAGGCCTCGGCCTGGTCGTAGGGGAGGACCGCAAGCGCCCGGCGTGCCAGGCGCGCACATTCCCGGTCTGCGTCGATGGCCTCCTGCGCAGCCGTCAGCTCGGCGAGCGTTGCCGCCGCACGCGCGTGTTCGGCCTGGTCGGCGGCCAGGGAACGCCCCTGCGCCAGCGCCTCGGCGGCCTCGCGCGCAGCCAACGCGGACGCCTGAGCGACGCGCTGGGTCTGTGCATGAGCCTCGCGCGCGCGATCGCACGCCGTGCGCGCCCATGCCGTCACCGCGCTGGAATCCTCCGCGCCGGCATCGAGCAGGGCGGCCTCATCGGCCCGAGAGATACGCTCCCCGGCACTGCCATTGTGGAACACATCGTCATCGCCGAAGGCCCCATCCAGGGAACGCACGCGTTCGAAGGCACTGACGGCACCCACGCGCCGCTCCTCGATGCCGCGCTTAGACGACGCGGCGGCCTCGGCCAGCGCCTTCGTGAAATCCGCGTAGATCTGCGTGTCGAAAATGTCGCGCAGGATCTGCTCGCGCGCCTCGGAGGTGGCCGTGAGGAACTGGGAGAACTTGCCCTGGGGGAGCACGATGGTCTGGAGGAACTGGTCCTTATCCAAGCCGACGATCGTCGGGATTTCGTAGCCCACGTCGCGCGGCCCCGACGCGATGGCCTCGACCGTGCGCCAGCCGTCGGGAGCGTCCGGATCCTCCACGACGCGCGTGAGCGTCGACTTCGAGTTGCGCTGCGATTTCTTACCCGCCGGGGTGTACGCGGGGGTGCGGCTCACGCGGTAGATGCCCGTGGCCACCTCGAAAACCAGGTCCACCTCCGAGGGGTCCGAGTCCGAAATGTGGTTGGAACGCAGCCGATCCTTGGAGGCGTCCTTCGTGCGTGCGACATCCCCGTACAAGGCGAAGGTGATCGCGTCGATGATCGTGGACTTGCCCGCGCCCGTGGGCCCCTCCAGCAGGAAGAGCCCCGAGTCCTCGAAAGCCGTGAAATCGATCGTGTGCGCCCCGGCGAAGGGCCCGATACCCCGAATACGCATCCAACGAATCTTCACTGCATGTCCTTTCCTCGAAGCTGTGCCCACACGTCCTGGGCGAGGAGGCGCTCCTGATCCGATAGCGGCCGCCCGCCCACGGCCTCGTAAAACTCCTCGGTGACCTCGCGTGGGTCCCGGGAAGGGCGCACCTGGCGCGCGGGCGCGAGCGCGGGGGCCTGGGCGGGGCGGTGCACGACCACCAGCGCGTCAGGGTAGAGCGCGCGGATGCGCGGCACCATGCGCTCGGGGCGGGCGTCATCCGTGACCGTGATCGACACGTACGAGGCCCGGGCCTCCTGATCGGGGTTCGCCAGCAGCTCGTCCATGGTGCCCTCGAGCACGCAGATCCCGTGCAGCGTCGGAATGGGAACCACCTCGATGTCGGTGACCGAGGTGGCGTCCGTGGTCACGAGGGTGACGGACTTGGTGGCCCCGGCCTCGGAGAACGAGTAGGCGATTGGCGATCCCGCGTAGCGGATCGGCACCGACGCTCCCGCGATGTCCTGCGGGCGGTGCAGGTGCCCGGCGGCCACGTAGTCCAGGCCGTGTATCAGGGGATCTGCGCCCCCGAGCGTATCGAAGAGGTCCGCGGACACGGATGGCACGCCGCCGACCTGAATGTCGCGTTCGGAGTCCGAGGCCTGGGCGCCCGTCACGAATGCGTGCGGCATCGCGATGGCCGGGCGCTGGTCGCCATCCTCCCGCCGGGCCTCCAGATCCGCGCGCACCCGGCGAAGGGCCGCCGCCAGCACTGCCTGGTGGGAACGCGGCAGGGGAGCGGGCAGGCCGCCCTGCCCCTCCGGGGGCAGATCCGACAGCGACTGGCGCACGAGGTCCGGCTCCAGGTATGGCATCGGGTAGATGAGGGCGTCGGCGGCCTCGACCGGCACACCGATCGCCTCCGGATCCGTCACCACGTGCAGGGAAGGGGTGAGCATGTCGGCGAACAGGCCCAGACGCGCCGCCCCGTCGTGATTCCCCGACGTCAAGACGACCGTCGTGAGCGCGGTCAGCTCGCGCAGGGCGCGTCGCATCCGCGCCAGCGCATCCACGGGCGGCACCGCGCGGTCGAACACGTCGCCTGACACGAGCACGGCGTCCACGCCGCGCTCCCGGACCAGATCGACGAGCCAGTCGATGAAGGCATCCGCGGAATCCGTCAGGGACTGCCCGTGCAGCGTGCGCCCCAGGTGCCAGTCGGAAGTATGCAGAATCAACATGCCACCAGTGTGGCAGAGGGCGCCCACATCTGCGTCCGTCACACACGCTTGGAACGCGGACACGCGCTGCGCCGCTGCTCCCAGCCGATAGCATGGTGGGCATGACAAAGCCCTTCCTCATGCTGACCTCGCGCGACGACGGCCCCGTGCTGGCCTCGGAAAGCGCCGACCTGCCGCGTTTCTCGGGACTGACCGCCGACCAGGTTCACCAGGTGCGCATCGAGAGAGAGCTGCCCGACCTCGACCTGTCTAATTACTCGGGTGCGTTCGTGTGCGGGTCCCCGTGGGACGCGAACGCGGACGACCACGTGAAGGAAGAGCGCCAGGTGCGCGCCGAGGCCTGGCTGCGTTCCTTCTACGACCGGGCGCTGGGCGAATCCTTCCCGATCCTGGGCCTGTGCTACGGGCTGGGCACCCTCACCCTGCACCTGGGCGGCGTCATTGACACCCACCACGGCGAGGAAATTAGTGGCATCGCGCTCACGAAGACCGACGCCGGCCGCGACGACCCGCTCCTGGAGGGCACGCCCGACCGCTTCCACTCCTACGTCGGCCACCACGAGGCCGTGCGCGAGCTGGCCCCCGGCATGCAGGTCCTCCTGGCAGGCGACGACACTCCAATCCAGATGGTGCGCGTGGGCGAGGCGGCGTGGGCGACCCAGTTCCACCCCGAGATGGACCTCGAGGGCGTCAACGTGCGCATCGACCAGTACGCGGGCCGCTACTACCCGGTCGAGAAGGCCGAGGCAATCCGCGCCCAGGTCGCGACCGTGGACACGGATCCCTCGCGCCTCGTGCTCCAAAACTTCGTGCGCCGCTTCCAGCGCTGACCCCCGCCCGACGGTCGAGGCCGCGTGCCCAGGCCCCCGCTCTACCGGGCCGGGGGAATCAGCCCGCGTCGGCGCGCCCGCTCCTTAGCGATGGAATGTATGAGCGGGAAGGTGGCCGCCAACTCGGCACCCATGACGTCGAGTTGGCGGCCACCACCGTGGATGGGCTACATCATCTCTGATGTTGGTTTTTGTTTCCCATGGCGACAGAATGCTCGAGCAAGCATTGTTGGAACACGATGAATGAGAATCAATGCCATGCCGCCGTAGAAGCACCATTTTATCGGCGCGTTGCCTGTTATCAGCGAATACACGACAGAAAAGACCAGCAAAGCATAGGCGATCATCATGAGTGTCGAAGACGCGACGCGAGCACAGTCGGTGCAGTTTGTGGGTGCGCGTCTCGGCGCGGAAGGAATGGCGGAGCTCATTGTGTCCTCACTTGTTGTAGCAGTAGGAGTGCTGACGGCATTCGCCCTTGAAGCCATTGCTCCATCCGAGGTATCCGATGGCGAGGGCTGGTGATGCGGTGGCGGCTGCCTGGAGTGCGTGACCGAACGAACCGTTCCACATGCTCCAGGTCACTTCGCCCGACTTTGCGCGTGACACGCCGTCGTCGAAAGCTACTTTGTAGCCAAAAGCAAGTATCGAGACGATGTCTCTGACTATTTGCTTACCCTCAGCTGATTCGCTTCCTTCAACAGATGTGAGCGACGTATCGCTCACTGTTGAGAGCGTACGTGTAGGTGATGCGTGTGTGGGTGCCATCGCAATCAATGGTATAAGTGCGGTGCAGGCACAAGCAGCGATAGACCGAACAAAAGTTTTCATGGAATTCACTCCCTTGTGATGTTCTGCGGCATATAGCCACCGCAACTTTATGTTATCACGGTCTCTATCAATATGTCAAGTTACTTTGTAGATGTTATACCCTCGGTTACCAGCTTTCCTTCGGGCTCTGCACCTGTAGTGGTTTAAAGTGATCGGTATTATGTGAGGTTCATCCTCTGTGTGTGCCTGCTTCTCGATCTGATCTGAGGCCTGTCAATCGTCAAAGGTTTGCTGGGCTATCTGATCATGTTTTGTGTCGGATAGTATTGTGCGCCGGTTGTGATGATGGGGTGGACTGGGATATACCCGACCAGCTCAGTGTAGTAACGGGGAGACTGTGGACCCAGTGTCTGAGTATGCGTGGTGCCGTTAGCGGGCCTTGCGGTGCAGGTAGAACAAAATTGCTACGGTGTCGGCGGCCAGGATACAGGTCGTGATCATCGAGTGACGGAAGGCTGTCATCGCAGGCGTGAGCGGCGAGAAGGGGCTCGCCATCGCCGTGATGGCGAGCATGCTCACACACACGAGGCCGAGGCGATCCGCGCCCAGGTCGCGACCGTGGACACGGATCCCTCGCGCGTCATCCTGCGCAACTTCGTGCGCCGCTTCCAGCACTGAGTGCCGTCAGACGGGCGGGGCCGCGCTGCGCGGTGCCGTCAATGGGCGGGGGGAAGAAGCCCGCGGCGGCGCGCCCGCTCCCTGGAGACCAGGAGAATAGTAAAGAAACAGAGGGCCACAAGCCCCGCGCCCATGGCGACGTTCCATGGCATGTTGTAGGGATCGGGGCGGACTCCGTGGTCCGTGACGTCACCGACGATGACAGCGGCGGTACTTACGAGGGAACAAGCCATCACCACCCACTCGCAGGCCCGAAGTGCCCGGTGTGCGCCAGGAATGTGACGCGAATAGCCAGGGATGCAGACAGCGAGGAGCAACGCAGCGTCGGCGAGTCCGTAGTCATTCAGGCGGTTGTCCCTCCCGAAGAAGGTCCCGCCGATCGAATAGACGATCGTGCCGATCAACAGCGCGAAGAAGAAGTAGCGGAGGGCCTTGTCGACACGTGAAAGCCTCGCAGTGTTGCCGATAAAGAGAGACTCAATGGTGGACATAGCGATCACGACCTTGTGAACCAGAGATAGCGACCATCGCTATATCCTCATTGTCCACGCAGGGGGAGCGCTGTCAAGGCCTTTCGGCACACATTTTTGCTTACCGAGCCGCCTTGCTGGCGGCCTCCGCCGTCGCCACGGCCTCGAGGAGCCTGCGCACCGACGCCACACGGGAAGCGCGCTCGGAGCGCACCTGATCCGCATCCTCATCCCCGGCCTCGTCGATGGTGAAGGGGCCGGTGGCGCGCGCGTAAGTGTCAAGTGCGCACGAGGGCTCCTCCTCGCCGTGCGAGCACAGCGGCAGGCACCAGGCGGCCGCCTCCGCGACGTCCGGGAAGAC
>ERZ772972.602-NODE-602-length-13192-cov-2.939256_pt1 | contig 13192 bp, 9 predicted proteins | sample MGYA00580673_ERZ772972 | MGnify/ENA primary metagenome ERZ772972 (study PRJEB29015, sample SAMEA2738051) | human oral metagenome | biome: human oral; feature: human-associated habitat; material: saliva | place: China | collected 2229 ... | reverse complement strand
AGGTAATTTGCGTATAGAGAGCTAGCAGCTCTCTATACCCGCCATTGACCTTTAGTATGTATCCGTAGAAATGTATTTATAGTTATAATTTGAGGGAAATAATGTCAGACAATATACCTGAAACCTTGTATACCTCCCAGCCTGCCCTCCATGCTCGAGAGGGAGAACAAAATACTGAGGATAAAGCGGCAAACACCGATTATCCTCACACTGCGGATGGCTCTACCGCAACCGCTCAGCCTGTCCCCCAAGAGAACATCCATAGCCAGAGTGTGACTGTTTCAGCGTTCGTTACTCCAGGATTTGAAGAACGTGTGCTTGGAGAACTAGAAGAGTTACGTAACCGTTTTACCCATAAGATTGCTGAGGACCGTGCGAAGAATCAGCTGATTGTTTCGGTCCAACAGAGTTTACGTGAGCGTGATGAGACAGCTAGGGGAGAAGCATACCGCTCTATATTCAAGGAGATCCTCGTCGCCTTGGACCGATTGATCTCTCAAGAACCCTCAGCAGCTCTTACAGAATCAGTGCGGGAAGAAATCCTTGACATTATTGAGGCAAAAGGCCTCTACAACCCCGCAATTCATGAAGTTGCTGGTGTGGTACCTGCTGATGAGACGCATCCAGCGGGGAGTATCGTATCTGAGGTGAAGGAAGGTTTTATGCTTGCTGACCGAGTGCTCCGCCCTGCTTTGGTAACTGTGGCGCGTGCTGCTCAAGTTTCTAACGGCGTTCAACCTGAGACTACTTATACCGAACCTTCAGAGAACACCGTCGAAGCATCCGGAACATTGCAGCCACATAACCCAACAGCTGTTCCCCAGGCAGAGCCTAACGAAACGCATCTGTCATAACTTTTCCTGATATTGTCTCAGGGGTGCCTAGGCACTAGCCTAGACACCCCTGATATACGGTAGGTCGCAAATTTAAAGTTTATGCGGTGGGCACGTCCTCATCCACCCAGTCGAGAGTGCGTGCCACAGCCTTCTTCCAGAGGCGGTACTGGCGGTCTACTTCGGACTGCTCCATGGCAGGTAGCCACCGCTTATCCTCAGCCCAGTTTTCGACGACGTCTTTCTCGCCGTCCCAGAAACCGACCGCAATACCGGCTGCGTAGGCGGCACCCAACGCAGTAGTCTCAATAACCTTCGGACGGATCACCGGAACCCCCAGAATATCTGCCTGGAACTGCATCAGGAACTCGTTTGCGGTCATTCCGCCATCCACACGCAGCTCGGAAAGCTTCACACCGGAATCGGCGTTCATCGCATCCAGCACCTCGCGGGTCTGGAATGCGGTTGCTTCCAGTGCCGCGCGCACAATGTGCGCCTTGTTTACATAGCGGGTCAAGCCCACGATCACGCCGCGCGCATCGGAACGCCAATGCGGGGCAAACAGGCCCGAGAATGCAGGAACCACATAGCAGCCACCCGAATCCTCAACCGAAGTTGCTAGTGCTTCGGAATCGGAGGCGTTGGTGAGCATGCCCAGGTTATCGCGGAGCCACTGAATCAGCGAACCGCTCATCGCAACCGAGCCCTCTAGCGCGTAGACGGGGTCGGCGTCACCAATCTTGTATGCCACGGTCGTCAGAAGGCCGTTATCTGAGAACACTGGCTCATTTCCGGTGTTCATCAGCATGAAGTTACCGGTACCGTAGGTGTTCTTCGCCATGCCCTTCTCGAAACAAGCCTGCCCGAAGGTTGCCGCCTGCTGATCGCCCAGGATACCGGCAATGGGTGTGCCGCGCATCAGGCCGGTCGGGCGCCCATAACCGTAGATCTCAGAAGAGGACTTAATCTCGGGGAGCATGCTCATGGGAATACCCATATCGGCAGCGATCTGCGGATCCCACTCAAGAGTACGAATGTTCATGAGCAGAGTGCGGGATGCATTCGTCACGTCGGTCACGTGCACGCCGCCATTAACACCGCCGGTCAGGTTCCACACCACCCAGCTGTCGGTGTTGCCGAAAAGCAGATCACCGCGTTCGGCACGCTCACGGGCGCCGGGAACATTATCGAGAATCCACTTAATCTTGGGTCCTGAGAAGTAGGTTGAAAGATTCAGGCCCACAACATCGTGGTACTTGCCCACACCGTCATCGCCAGCGAGCTCATCAACAATTTCTTGGGTGCGGGTGTCCTGCCAAACAATTGCGTTATAGACCGGCTCACCAGTGTTCTTATCCCACACCACCGTGGTCTCACGCTGATTGGTGATGCCCACTGCGGCAATCTCGTGATGGTTTACCTCACCGTTTGCCATCGCCATTGCAGTGGCTTTACGCACGTTATCCCAAATCTCAACGGGGTTGTGTTCAACCCAACCTGCCTTGGGGAAAATCTGCTCGTGCTCAAGCTGACCCACAGAAACGATCTTGCCCGCCTTATCGAAAAGGATAGCCCGGGAGCTGGTGGTGCCCTGGTCGATAGACATAATGTACTTGCGCTCAACATTCAGGGTTGCGCTGTGTAAGGGGTTAGTCATAGTGATTTCCTCACTTTTGTGGGAGACAGGCGGCCCGAAATACGCCAAACCTGTTATCTGACACGGAATAAAACTTTTAGGAGTAGAAACGGCAGAGGATACGCCGCCCGCCTCTTACATAACGGTACCGGGCGGCGTATCACGCCTTAACATTTAGAGCGCCAACAGCGCCGGAACAATCAGGCCAGCGAGCACACCACCGATGATGGGGCCAAGCACCGGCACCCAGGAGTACGACCAGTTAGCGGATCGGAAGCACAAAGTGAGCGAAACGCGGGGCCAAGTCACGTGCCGGGTTAATGGCATACCCGGTTGCACCACCAAGGCTCATACCAATCACAACCACCACTAGGGCCACACCCAGCGGGCCAATCTCTGCAGGGTTCTTGCGCGAAGCAATAATCCAACCTACCAGCACGAACGTACCGAGGATCTCCGTCACCAGGTTCCAGCCGTACGACTTAATAGCGGGGCCGGTCGCGAAGATACCTAGGCGGTCGCCTTCCTCCTCATCAAAATGTTTTTTGTACGCGAGGAAAGCCGCCACAGCACCGCAGAACCCGCCGAGCATCTGCCCGGCAATATAGATCGCAATATTAGCAGCCGAAGCGGGTACATTCTCGGCAAGGTCACGCCCGGCTGAGGCCAGCCCGAGAGTCACAGCGGGGTTGAGATGGGCGCCCGAAGGGAAAGACAGGTACACGGCGGTGAACACTGCAAGACCCCAGCCGAAGGTAATAACAACCCAGCCAGCGTTCTTAGCATATGACTTGGGCAGGTTGACTGCGGCGCACACACCAGCACCGAGCAGAATCAGGATGAATGTCCCGAAAAATTCAGAGACAAACAGGCCTAACGTGTTGGCCTTACCGGCGGTATCCGCAAGGGCGCTACCGCCATCTGCGAGAAGCGTGCCGACGGCGGCAGCTAGAGGAATTGACATAATCGTCCTTTCAGCACTGCATTGTGAACTTCACATAACTATACGGGCAGCTAAAAACCTGCGGCAGTTAGCTGTGGTGCACATTGAGCGTGCGGCGGGGAGCCACAGGCTCAACGGCCTCAATCTTAGCGGATGCTTCGGCGTCGGTCGAGGCTGTCTCTGCCTGACGAATAGCCGCTACACGGGCCGCGTAGAGATCGAATTCTTTTTGGGCTTGTTCCGGCGACCAACCGAGTTCGGAACGCATAATCTCAAGGATCTCGGGGGCTGCAGCCAACCCGCGGTCACGCTGTTCAAGGTCAAGACGCACGCGGCGAACCAGTACATCCTCCAGGTGCAGGGCACCTTCGTAGCGAACAGCGAATACAACGTCGGCCCGCAGGAACTGCGGTGCGTGTTTAAGAGGCGCACCAAGGTCCGGATCAGCATCAATAAGCGCCCCTAGATCCTCAATCTGCGCGCCGTAGCGTTCCAGCAGATGGGTAATACGGTCTTCATCCCAACCATAGCGTTGTGCGTAACGGCCACGGCCCGCCTCAATAGCGCGATACCCATCAGCACCCACCAGTGCGATTGTCTCCGTTACCGATGGACGTTCCTGCGCATGATCACCGAGTGCAAAATCAACCGCATCCGCCGCCATTACGCGGTAGGTAGTCAGCTTGCCGCCAGCAATGGCGCTCATGCCGGGGGCAACCTCTGTGACAGTGTGTTCACGAGACACCTTGGTGGACTGGGCACCATCACCCTTAACCTTCGGCTGCAAGAGGGGACGCAGCCCCGAGTAGGTGCCGATGATGTCATCATGGGTCAACGGGTCAGCAATCAGCTTGTTCGCCTGCTCCAGCACGTAATCAATATCTTGACGTGTTGCCACAGGACGCTCGCGATCCTCGGTATACGGGGTATCGGTCGTACCAATAATCCAGTAACGCTGCCACGGGATAATGAAAAGTACCGATTTTTCGGTCTTCGTAAAAATACCGCTAGTAGCCTGAATGCGATCACGCGGCACGACAATGTGAATACCCTTAGACGCGAGTACCTCAAGGCCAGCATCCGGGTTCGCCAGAGATTCAGACTCTTCGGTCCAGACTCCGGTGGCGTTAATAATGTGCTTGGCTTTGACCGTGAGTTCCTGTCCGCTTTCAAGATCGGCCAGTCGCGCACCTACCACCTTGCCAGAGGTGTCTTTATCAATACCCACCACCTGGGTACGTGAAGCAGCCAGGGCACCATAACCGCTGGCGGTGCGAACAACATCAACAACTAGGCGGGCATCATCTACGCGTGCATCGTAAAACTGAATAGCGCCGGTAAATGCAGAATCTTTGATATCGGGGAAAACCGTTTTAGTGCCCTTCTTCGTGAAGTGACGCTGCGAAGGAACTCCCTTTTTGCCGCGCGAACCGATGTACGCGAGGGCATCGTACATGCCAATGCCGATAGCGGAATAGGAGCGCTCAATAACCGGAGTCTTCAGTGGCCACAAAAAGGGCTGCGCGTGCACGAGGTGAGGGGCAATTTTCTCGAGCAGCAGACCGCGTTCCTTGAGGGCCTCAGCTACGAGTTTGAAATCCAGGTTGTAGAGGTAGCGTAGGCCGCCGTGAATAAGTTTTGAGGACCAGGCGCTGGTACCTGCTGCCCAGTCTCCCGCTTCCACAATCCCTGTACGCAGGCCGCGAGTCGCCGCGTCGAGGGCGATACCGGCACCGGTAATACCGCCGCCAATGACAAGAACGTCGAGTTCGGGTCCTTCCGCCATATCAGCCAGTGCGCGTGCACGAGAGGAAGCGGTGAGGTGAGAAAGTTTATTGAACTGCTGAGAGCCCATTTGTGTTCTAATCCTTTTCTTCAGGGGCGTCTTTGTCGTCTGTGGTTGGGGAGGGAATAGGCCCACCTGTGCCGGGTGGGAACCGGCGCCAAAGCCAGCAAACTGTGTGCTTACACCGTTTTGAGGTTGCACTCAGTAAAACCTGGTGGTGAAATATTTACCAAGTATTATGAACGGATTTTCATGCGGGGGAGGGTGCATGTGAACGGACGAATCAATCAAGCCTATGAGGCCGCACAACTGTATTACGTACAAGATATGACTATGGACGGTATCGCTAATCGGCTTGGGGTTTCCCGCGCTACCGTCTCACGACTTCTCAAAAGCGCTCGCGAAACTGGCATGGTGCAGATTCGTCTGGATGATTCTTTCCGGGTTCGCAGCGAACTTGAGCGGCGCATTAGCGAACGATATAAGACCCGTGTAAGCCTAGTAAACACTCGGGCAGATGCTACACCTATCGCGGTGATGGGACAGGTGGCCCGTACTGCCGCCCAGCTTCTAGACTCTTTGATTGACGACGGAACAAGTGTTGGGGTGGCATGGGGTGCGACCGTCACTGAGGTGTCTCGGCATCTACCGCGCCGCCCCCTCAATGGGGTAAAAATAGTGCAGCTCAACGGAGCGGGAAACGCCCACCACACCGGAATACCGTACCTGGACACCCTGCTAGGACGACTTGTTACAGCCTATGACGCACACATAGTGCACTTCCTCGTCCCAGCGTTTTTTGACTATGCCGACACGAAAGACGCTATGTGGCGGGAAAGGAGCGTGCAGGCAACTCTGCGGGCCCAACGCAAGGTTGACGTGGCGCTCTTTGGTATTGGTGCTTTCGGTGGGGCAATCCCATCGCATGTGTACTCTGGAGGGTATTTCGATGCCGCCGCGCAACGTACACTGCGTGAGCAGGGGGTGGTGGGGGATATATGTACTATCCTGTTGCGAGAAGACGGCTCGTGGAAGGACCTGGAGATGAACCGCCGGGCCTCTGGCCCCACCCCGGCAGAGCTAACCCATATTCCACGAAGGTTGTGTGTGGCATCTGGGGTGCATCGGGTAGCTGTGCTGCGGGCAGCATTGCGCACGGGGGCCATCACTGACCTGGTGCTGGATGAGCAGTTGGGGCGGGCCCTCATTGAGAAGTAAGAGCGAGGGCGTTTCGGTGTGGAGGGCAGCTGCTAAGAGTCGAACGCTTCACTCACCGCATACCGCATGGCTTCACGTACCATGGCAAGGGCGGGGGTTGTGACCGCATCGGCGCGTACCGCGGTAAAAATACTGCGGTAGGGGGCTCCTGGCAGATCCACTACCCGTAACCCTTCAGAGTTGGAGAGTGAAGCGAGAATAAAGCCGGGCACAATACTGGCGGCAAAACCGGCACGTACCAAGTTCACGTTAGTGATCATGTCGTTGGCGCTGTATCGGATCTCGGGTTCGAACCCGGCGGCCCGGCATTGGTTGATGGCCCACCGGCGGGAGGTATTTTCTTCCCTTTCAAGAACCCACGGGATGTGTCGTGCCTCGTGTAGGGAGCGGATGGGGGAGTCCGTTGGAACGATGAGGCTCAGAGGGTCTTCAACCAGCAGCTCGGAGTGAAGTTCGGGGTATTCAGGGATGTAATGGTGTGGGTAGGATTCGGCGATTACCATGTCGTATTCGCGGCTTCTGGTCATTGAGATGCCGGTTTCCGGGTCGATCTGAAGAACCTGCAGCACTAGACGTGGGGCGTGGTCGTGAAGGTAGGCGAGGGTGCGTGGCAATAAGGCGAATGATGCGGACTGGAAAATTGCTAGACGTACAGTTCCGGCTGGCTCTCCGGCGAGGGTAGCTACGCTGGTTTGCATGCGGTCTACTTCCCGCAGAATACGTCGGGCTGTTTCGATGACTACTAGCCCGGCGCTGGTAAGCTGCACACGCCTGCCTACGCGTTGGAGCAGGGCGGTTCCTGCTTCTTTTTCGAGGTTAGTGATCTGCTGGGAGACAGCTGATGGGGTGAGATTAAGTGCATGAGCGGCAGAGATAATGGTGCCTCGCTCGTGGATTTCAAGGAGCATCTGCATGCGGCGGATGTCGTACATGGCTGTCTTTCTGCTGGGTGAGGTGGGGCTGCGGCGTCTCTACTATGATTTCAAGATTAGTATATAGAGATTAGCCTCACATCTACTCTGGGGTGATGAGTCCCACTATTTTGGGGTGTTTGGGGGAGTAAAGTAAGCGGCTGAAACCTCCTGCACTCCTGAGATGTGGCGGATTTTCGGGGGAAAACGATGCCACAGCAATTATTTAGAAATTTTAAACAATATATGGCACAAACATTTATTTTTTCTAATGAGGTATTTCCCACCCTTTTGTGGTGAAATAGAGACATCATTAAGCTTCGTGCGCATCGCGCGCACCGTAGTTAGTTAGGAGTCAAGGATGACCCATCCTTTCGCATCTGAGCACTACCAGAACATGGCGAACGAGGCTCGTAAGCTCGTCCGTCAGTGGGTCACTGAGGCGCAGAACGAGAAATCAACCTTTGCCGCTGAGCAACTCGCTGGGGTGCTCAAGGATCCGAATGGCCTGCCTTTTACTGTCGGTTTTGTCGACGGCGTGATCCGCCCCGAAGACGATAATGTCTCGGGTCGTAACCTCTCCCATATTGCATCTCTTGTTCCTTCCTTCCTGCCGTGGTACATGAAGTCCGCTGTTGGTATCGGCGGTAAGATGGCGGGTAAGCTCGCCTGGCCGACCGTTCCCGTAGCACGCCGAGTGCTCCGCGAGATGGTTGGGCACCTGATCGTTGATGCCTCCGATGAGAAGCTTGGTGGCGCAATTGCAGAGCTCACTAAGACTGGCAACCGCCTAAACGTGAACCTTCTGGGTGAGGCTGTGCTGGGTGATAACGAAGCAGAGCACCGCCTTTCCGAGACCAAGCGACTGTTGGCACGTGACGACGTTGATTATGTCTCCATTAAGGTATCGGCTGTCTCCGGCCCGCACCAGCACTGGGCGTTTGACGAAGTTGTTAATGAATCAGTCCGCCGCCTGACCCCGCTGTACGAGCTGGCTGCCTCCACCAGCCCCACCAAGTTCATTAACCTGGACATGGAGGAGTACAAGGATCTGGACATGACTATTGACGTGTTCACCAAGATCCTGGATCAGCCGCAGCTGAAGAACCTCGAAGCGGGTATCGTGCTGCAGGCATACCTGCCTGACACTCTTGCCGCTATGATCCGCTTGCAGGAGTGGGCTGCACGCCGCGTTGAGAACGGTGGCGCAGGTATTAAGGTTCGCCTCGTTAAGGGCGCCAACCTCTCCATGGAGATTGTTGAAGGTGTGATGCACGGTTGGCCCGTCACCACCTGGGACACCAAGCAGGCAGCGGATACTAACTACAAGCGTATCCTTGATTACGCCCTGCGCCCCGAACATGCCAAGAACATCCGCTTGGGTGTTGCTGGCCATAACCTCTTCGATGTGGCGTTTGCACTGCTGCTGGCTGAGGACCGCGGCGTTGCCGACCGTGTCGAATTTGAGATGCTGATCGGTATGGCTGAGCAGCAAGCAAAGGTTATTCAGAAGCGTGTGGGCCACCTGCTGCTGTACACCCCCGTGGTAAACCCCAAGGAATTCGATGTTGCTATCGCCTACCTGATCCGTCGTCTGGAAGAAAACGCATCAAGCGAGAACTTCATGTCGGGCATCTTTGACCTGGCAACTGACGAGGCTATCTTCAAGCGTGAGGAAGAACGCTTCCTGCGCTCACTGAACTCCGTCACTGACGAGATTCCCTCCGCTAAGCGTACCCAGGACCGTTCCCACGAGAACGCTGAGAACGTCTTCGTCCCGGCAGGCCGCTTCGAGAACACCCCCGATACCGACCCCTCACTGGCAGGTAACCGTGCATGGGGTCGTGCGATCCTTGAGCGTTCCAAGAGCACCCAGTTGGGTATTGATATCCTCAAGGAGAATGAGCTGACCTCTGTTGCTGAGGCGGAGGCACTTATTGAGGAGACCGAGCAGGCTGGCAAGGCTTGGGGTCGTCTCTCCGGTGCTGAGCGGGCTAAGATTCTGCGCCACGTGGGTAAGGGTATTGCTCTGCACCGTGCAGACCTGCTGGAGGTTATGGCTGCCGAAGCTGGCAAGACTCTTGAGCAGGGTGATACCGAGGTATCTGAGGCTATCGACTTTGCGTACTACTATGCAATGCTGGCTGAGGACCTCGATAAGATGGACGGTGCTCGGGCCAAGTCTGTAGACCTGACCCTGGTCGTTCCGCCGTGGAACTTCCCGACTGCTATTCCCGCCGGTGGTGTGCTTGCCGGTTTGGCCGCAGGTTCTGCTGTTATCTTCAAGCCCGCGACCATTACCGCCCGCACCGGTGCTCTGATTGCAGATATTATGTGGGACGCTGGCGTGCCGAAGGAAGTTCTGAAGCTTGTCAAGGTTGTTGACCGTGAGGCAGGTAAGGTACTCATTTCCCACCCCGAGGTGGATCGTCTGATTCTTACCGGCGGCTACGAGACCGCTGAGCTGTTCCGCTCCTGGCGCGATGATTTGCCGCTGTTCGGTGAAACCTCAGGTAAGAACTCCATTATTGTTACCCCGAACGCTGACATCGACTTGGCTGTGAAGGACGTCGTATACTCGGCGTTCGGTCACGCAGGTCAGAAGTGCTCTGCCGGTTCAACTGTTATCCTGGTTGGTTCCGTGGCTCAGTCTGAGCGGTTCCGTCGTCAGCTGCTTGACTCCGTGAACTCCCTGCACGTGGCGCACCCGCAGGACATTGAGTCTCAGATGGGTCCGGTGGCGCAGAAGCCTGAGGAGAAGCTACTCCGCGGTCTGACCACCCTTGGTCCGGGTGAGCGTTGGCTGATTCAGCCCAAGGAACTGGACGAGACCGGCCGCCTGTGGAGCCCCGGCGTTCGTGAAGGCGTCAAGCCTGGCTCTGAGTACCATATGACCGAGTACTTCGGTCCGATCCTGGGTATTATGACTGCTGACACCCTTGAAGAGGCTATTGAGCTGCAGAACGCTCCCGACTACGGCCTGACTGCTGGTCTGCACTCGCTTGATGCTGATGACCTTGAGCTGTGGCTCTCCAAGGTGCAGGCGGGTAACGTATACGTGAACCGTGGTATCACCGGTGCAATTGTTCGCCGCCAGCCCTTCGGTGGCTGGAAGAAGTCTACCGTCGGTTCCGGTACCAAAGCTGGTGGCCCCAACTACCTGGTCGCACTTACCGACTGGGAGCCGGATCACGCAACCGCTACTACCGTTCCGCAGTCTGTGGCGGTACGCGAGGTATTGGCCACTGCTGAGGGCGCTAGCCTGTGCGGCGCAAAGGACTTCGAGTTCATTAAGCGCTCGGCATCCTCCGACGCTCACGCTTGGGAGACTGAGTTTGGTTACGGCCACGATCCCTCGAAGCTGGGTGTTGAGCGTAATATTCTGCGCTATCTACCCACTCAGGTGCTGGTGCGTGCCGATGAGTCGGCACCTGCGGCAGAGGTCGTACGTGTTGTACTGGCTGGTTTGGCAGCCGGTGCCCCGATCGCTCTGTCAACTGCACGGGATCTGCCGGTCGCCGTCCGCGGTGTGCTGGAGAACAAGGGCGTGAAGTACTCGATCGAGTCTGATGAGGCATGGCGTAACTGGCTCAAGTCCAACGCTAAGACCCCGGTTCGTGCCCTGGCTGGCACCCCTCTGGAAGGTACTCGTATCCGCTACATTGGTAGCGATGTAAAGTCCGTGTACACCGCTCTGGGTGGCCGCCCGGACGTGGCTGTGTACTTCCAGCCGGTGACCGAAGCCGGGCGTATCGAGATGCTGCCGTTCCTGCGTGAGCAGGCCGTCTCGATTACCGCACACCGTTTCGGTAACCCGAACCCCTTCTCTGAGAAGGTCATTGCTTCTCGCTAGAAGCTGTAAGTAACTCATAGGATGCGCCTTGCCTCCTTCGTGGAGGTGGGGCGCATCCGCCTTTAAAACAGCCTCGTCATACTGGTAATCAACGTGCTCTCGGTTACGTTATATGCGATAATCTAAGGTATACCGTGCGCGTTCCCCACGGCGCGAACGTGGCTCGCGTGGCTCACGCGGCTTGCAAGGAACACAGTGAAAGGAAACCACCGTTATGAGCAATGTTCCCGCAGAACTTTTGTACACCTCCGACCACGAGTGGGTTTCGGCTCTCACCGATGAGGGCACCGTTCGTATTGGCATTACCGACCACGCACAGGATGCTCTGGGCGACGTCGTGTATGTTGATCTTCCCTCGGAAGGCGATACTGTCGAAGCTAACGATTCTTTCGGCGAGATTGAATCCACTAAGTCCGTTTCGGATGTGCTTGCCCCGGTTGCTGGCGAGGTTGTGGCCGTTAACGAGGCTGTGAACGACGATTCGTCCTTGGTTAACAGCGACCCTTACGGGGAGGGCTGGCTCGTTGAGCTGCGCCCTGCAAATGCTGATGATCTCTCTGGTTTGCTCTCTGCTGAGGCATACAAAGCAGAGTTGGACTAGGGTGAGTACGATGTTTTAAGCCCTCGATTCAAAAATGAGAGCTTAATCTCGGTTGCAGCGAATTTGTAGAGGTGCTGGTGAGTTTTGAACTTGCCAGCACCTTCGTTTTTCAAGCAGGGTAGGTTCCCCTTAGTTCGGCGTTATTTCACGGGTAAAACGGCGTATTGGCTTCAACCCTGGCTTCATATTCGGGCGCTGAGGGGGCTAATTGGTATTCTTTCTCCCAGCGCTTAATAAAGTACTTTCTCCGTAAAAAATCATAAAATTTACCCAGAATCTTCGGGAGAAATGGCATTCTCTCGCTTAAAGCTATAAGATTGAACAGCAGGTTAAGTGTTTATCATTTCGTGATAATTCACGAAGGCCTGCTCTCACACTCAAACACAGGCGCTAAATAGCTGGCTACCGTGCAAGCCTCCCGGTCATGTACGTGTCAGGCGCTGGGGTACCTTGAGCGTACCCCAGCGTGTATTTAGCGAAAATCTATAAACCCGAAAGTTGTTCTCATGAGCTCACTCATTGATGAAAACCTCGCAAGGGCCGAGGCTCTCGTAGAAAGCGTCGGGCGTGGCGAAAACAGCCGCGACCCCCGCGACATTAAAAGCCGTACCATCGGTCAGGTTCTTAGTCAGCTAGACCTGGACTTCCCCGGCATTAGCGCTTCGAAGATTCGTTTCCTCGAAGAACGCGGACTGGTGTACCCCAAGCGTACTGACACTGGGTACCGCAAGTACTCCCAGACCGATATTGAACGCCTGCGGTACATCCTCACCATGCAGCGTGACTACTATATGCCCCTGAAGGTCATCCGCCAGCACCTTGACGACCTTGAAGCCGGACGCGCTATTAACGCAATCCCTGCGCCGGTCTCTGACGAGGTGCTGGACCAAGTACTCGGATCCTCCGACAACGCAAGCCGCAAGTACACCCTGCGCGAGCTGGCAGAGTACTCAGGGGCCTCAACAGAACTTATTGATGACCTGGTTGAATACGGCCTGATCGAGGCTAAGGACGGCGAATACACCGAGTATGATGTGCTGACCGCCCGCACCAGTGCTGAACTGACTCAGCACGGTATTCAGCCCCGTCACCTGCGTTCCTTCAAATCTGCTGCAGAACGCGAGATTTCTCTGGTAGAAATCGCGGTAGCTCCACTGGCTTCTCGCCGCGACCCTTCATCGCAGTCTCAGGCTCAGGAGCGTGCGGATAAGATCCGCAAGCTGTGCCTGCAGCTGCATGCGACTCTGGTCGAATCGGCAATGCCCAGTTACGAATAATTTGGCATTATCGAAAACACTCTGTTATTCCGGCACCGGGACCGGGACGGGGCGTTTTCCCCAGAATCCGAGACACAATCAATAACCCCGCCGATGGGTTTATAGTGGATTCACTCACTCAGCATGAGGATGCG
>ERZ772972.595-NODE-595-length-13256-cov-16.953867_pt1 | contig 13256 bp, 12 predicted proteins | sample MGYA00580673_ERZ772972 | MGnify/ENA primary metagenome ERZ772972 (study PRJEB29015, sample SAMEA2738051) | human oral metagenome | biome: human oral; feature: human-associated habitat; material: saliva | place: China | collected 2229 ... | reverse complement strand
AAGCGGATAAAGATGCCGAATACGCCGCCGTGATTGAAATCAACATGGACGACATTAAAGAGCCGATTATTGCTTGCCCGAACGACCCTGACGACGTGTGCTTCATGTCTGAACGCTCCGGCACCAAAATCGACGAAGTGTTCATCGGTTCTTGTATGACCAATATCGGTCACTTCCGTGCCGCCTCCAAACTCTTGGAAGGCAAGAGCGACATCCCGGTACGTCTGTGGATGGCACCGCCGACCAAAATGGATGCGAAAGAGTTGTCTGACGAAGGTCACTACGGTGTACTCGGCCGTGCAGGCGCGCGTATGGAAATGCCGGGTTGCTCATTGTGTATGGGTAACCAAGCACAAGTACACGAAGGCGCGACTGTAATGTCCACTTCTACCCGTAACTTCCCGAACCGCTTGGGTAAAAACACCTTTGTTTACCTCGGCTCGGCTGAGTTGGCGGCAATCTGCTCCAAACTGGGTAAAATCCCGACTGTTGAAGAATACCAAGCCAATATCGGTATCATCAACGAGCAGGGTGACCAAATCTACCGCTACATGAACTTCAATGAAATCGACAGCTACAACGAAGTAGCCGAGAAAGTGAATGTTTAATATAGCAAGGTAAACCGATTTTCAGACGGCCTTAAATAATAAAGGCCGTCTGAAACGGAAAAATAAAGGGCGTGTTCATCACGTCCTTTTTATTTTTAGTTTAATAAAAGGCCGTCTGAAAGATAAGTTTCAGACGGCCTTTGCTTAGGATAAATAATCAGAAAACCGATTAATCAGCGTTGTTTACTTTACGCCAAAACCAGGTTGGAGCAGGGCGCAAGGCTGACGCTCGTGACGGCTGCGGCGTGTTCTGCCGGCAATTTTACCGCAGACAATACCCGGATCGTTTTTCTCTTCTGCTTTTTTCGAGTTTTTGTCTGATTTATTCGCGTATTCGTTGCGTTTGTTTCTATCATCGCGACGAGAGCGGCTGTCGTTGTGCTGAACTGGTTGCGCTTCGGCTTCATCTTGATTGTCGTTGCCCCACCAATGCGGCTCAAAGCCTTCGATGCGTTCCACATTCAAATCGCTGCCGATCAGCTCTTTAATGGATTCAAACATTTTCTGTTCGGTTTTATCCATCAAGGAAATGGCAACGCCGTCGGCACCGGCCCGGCCGGTACGTCCGATGCGGTGGACGTAGTCTTCAGGTTGGGTTGGCAGCTCGTAGTTGATGACGAAAGGCAACTCGGCAATATCCAGACCGCGCGCGGCAACGTCGGTGGCAACCAAAACGCGTAATGTACCTTCTTTAAAGGCGTTGAGGGTTTCCAGTCGGCTTTGTTGGGATTTGTCGCCGTGGATGGATTGCGCGGCAATGTTGCGGCGGACGAGGTCGCGGGTAACTTGATCGACGCTTTGTTTGGTTTTGCAGAATACAATGACTTGATTCATATGCAAATCAACAATCAGACGTTCGAGCAGGTTGCGTTTTTTGAGTGCATCAACGGCAATGATGTGTTGCTCGACATTGGCGTTGGTGGTGTTTTGCGCAGCCACTTCAACCATTTCAGGCGTGTGCATAAAATCTTGCGCAAGCTTACGGATAGGCGGTGAGAAAGTGGCGGAGAAAAGCAGGGTCTGTCGCTGTTTGGGCAGCATCTGCATGATTTTGCGGATATCGTCGATGAAACCCATATCAAGCATACGGTCGGCTTCGTCGAGTACGACGATTTCAACTTTGTTTAAATTGATGTTTTTTTGTTTAACGTGGTCGAGCAGTCGGCCAACTGTGGCAACAACGATTTCACAACCGGCGCGCAAGTCGGCAGTTTGTTTGTCCATATTGACGCCGCCGAAGAGGACGGTGTGGCGCAAAGGAAGATTTTTAATGTATGCCTGTACGTTTTGATCGATTTGATCAGCCAGTTCGCGGGTCGGGGTCAATACCAACATGCGGACAGGGTGCATGGCAGGGGAGGTACTGGATGTGGCGTAGCGTTTCAGGCGTTCGAGGCTGGGCAGCATAAAGGCGGCGGTTTTACCTGTGCCGGTTTGTGCTGCGGCCAAAAGGTCGTGTCCTGCCAAGGCTTTGGGAATCGCTGCTGCTTGGATAGGCGTCGGGTTTTCATAACCCTGATCGGTCAGGGCAGAGACTAATTCGCTGCCTAAACCGAGTGAAGAGAAAGGATTCATGATGGTGGCTTTCTGTTCAGACGGCCTTTTGAATGATAGGCCGTCTGAAAAATCTGATTCTGAAATGGACAAACCGCAGTATGATGTTGATTCTGCGGTTTGAAAAAAATGGGGAGCGGAATAATCCGTCAAGTAGTCCATTATGCCATAAAAAGAGGGACTCCCCAAATGATGGTTGCGGCTAGGAACAGCCATGTTTTGATATTTTTACAGTTCAAAAGCAGAAAAATTTACTGGCCTGCAAGGTTTTGAGTTTATTGAGGATTAAGCATTTGTCTTAACTTCAATAGAATTAATTTATCAAAAACTTACAGGATGAAATGAAACTAAATTGTACTCATGTACTCAATATTGGGGTGCAGAGCTTGTTTTGTAGCCTGTATCTCCCGTTTAACGGTAAACCATAAAATCAAAATTTAGGAATATACAATTATGAAAACTTTATTAATCGCTCTTGCAACCGGTAGCCTGATGTTGGCAGCTTGTTCTTCTTCCAAACCTGAAGAAGCGGCAGCGCCACGCATCACTGTTGAAGAAGCAATGACTCAATGCCAACAAGCATCTGGTGAAAATGCTGACCGCGCCGTATTTGATGCCTGCATGAAAGACAAAGGCTATCAACGTACCGCTGAATCAGCTGCCTCCGAGCCTGCTGCATCTGAGCCTGCTGCATCTGAGCCTGTAGCTGCTCCTGAAACTGCTGCTTCTGAAGCTGCGGTTTCTGAACCAGCCGCCAAAGCTGCCCCTGCTAAAAAAGCTGTTAAGAAAGCAAAAAAATAAGCTTCATAAAATTCAAGGAAGTCACTCTCATCAATACTCCGGATGAAGGCAGACTTAGAGCAACTTGAAAATAAAGGCCGTCTAAATATATATTTCAGACGGCCTTTGTTTTTTATGTATAAGACCATTATTCAAAGATATGCTTTTGGTTTTATTGAGAAAATAAAAAAGACGTGTAACGGGTACACGTCTTTTTAGGGAATGAGCCTTATTGCTTATATTCGCTGCCGTCTTCGCGGAAAAGTTTTGGCTGTTCGCCTTTTTCCACGACCTCTTTATTGATGACGACTTTTGCTACGTCTTTCAAATCTGGCAAGGTGTACATGGTGTCCAAGAGGCAACGTTCGACGATAGAGCGCAGGCCGCGCGCACCGGTTTTGCGTTCCATCGCCAGTTTGGCGATGCTGCGCAAGGCATCTTCTTCAAACTCAAGACCGACATCTTCCATTGCAAACAAGGTTTGATATTGTTTGACCAAGGCATTTTTCGGTTCGGTCAAAATGTTGACCAAAGCATCTTCGTCCAATTCTGCCAATGTGGCAATCACGGGTAGACGGCCGATAAGCTCGGGAATCAGACCGAATTTAATCAAGTCTTCAGGCTCGACTGTTTCAAACAGGGCTGAAATATCGGCGTTTTCATCTTTGCTGTGTACCGCTGCACCAAAGCCGATACCGCCTTTTTCAGTACGTTGTCGGATGACTTTTTCCAAGCCGGCAAATGCGCCGCCGCAGATAAAGAGGATGTTGGTGGTATCAACGTTGATGAATTCTTGGTTCGGATGTTTGCGGCCGCCTTGCGGAGGAACGCTCGCTACCGTACCTTCAATCAGTTTCAGCAAGGCTTGTTGCACGCCTTCGCCGGATACGTCGCGCGTGATGGACGGATTGTCGCTTTTGCGTGAAATTTTATCGATTTCATCGATATAAACGATGCCGCGCTGGGCTTTTTCAACGTCAAAATCACATTTGCCCAAAAGTTTGGTGATGATTTGTTCGACGTCTTCACCGACATAACCGGCTTCGGTCAAAGTTGTGGCATCCGCCATGACAAAAGGTACATCCAGTTTGCGCGCCAAAGATTGCGCCAACAGGGTTTTACCTGAGCCGGTAGGGCCGATGAGCAGGATATTGGATTTGGACAATTCAACTTTGCCCTCTGCTTTCGGGTGGCGCAGGCGTTTGTAGTGGTTGTAAACCGATACTGCCAACGCTTTTTTTGCGTGTTCCTGACCGATAACGTGGTCGTTGAGGTTGGCAACGATTTCGGCCGGGGTAGGCAGTTTTTTCTCGGCGTTTTCTTCTTTCGCTTTGGCAAGCTCGTTTTCAATCTCGCCGGATTCGTTGTCTTGCAGCATCATGCCGCAAGTTTCTACACATTCGTTGCAGATGAAGGCGTGTTCGCCTTCGATCAGATTTTTAACGTCGTTTTCGGACTTCCCGCAGAATGAACAGGTGCGTTTTTCTTCAGACATAATAATTTCTTCGTATGGTTGTATGGAGGCTGTGTTGTAAAGGGGGAACAGATATTTCGGGCGTATTGCCGGATTGAGGGAATGCCTCTGACAAAGGAGCCTAAGTATAATGACTATCTTGTGTTTTTTCAAATCAGAGCAGGCATTGCGCCGTATCGTCTAAGAAACAGATGCGGGCGCTGGATTTGAATATCTCGCAAACAAACGCAAAGTTTTCTCAACTCGCTTTACAATTAGCGAAAAATTTAACAGAATGTTGAATTAAATGTATTTTTTTGAATTGGCAGATATGAAATTCTATAAAACTTTAGGAATGGTATGGACAGGTGTGGCATTGGCCTTTGCTTCTGCGCCTGCCGTTGCCGATGATATGGATGTATTGGGACAATTTTTGGAACAAAATTTCCCAGTGCAAAATGACCCGATGGAAGCTTTTGCGTTGAGTCATGCCGACCAAGTCGAAGCTCAAGCCGCTTTGGCAGGTCCTCTGCTGTCTTCGCAATCTGCTTTGATTTTCAATAATAAAACCGGTGAAGTGCTGTATCAGAAAAACCCTGATCGTGTCATGCCGATTGCCTCTATTTCCAAATTGATGAGCGCGATGGTGGTGTTGGATGCGCATCTGGATATGAACGAGCCTATCACGATTACCGAGGCTGAAATCGACCGTTTGAAAGGTACAGGCAGCCGTTTGAGCATCGGCACGACGCTGACACGCGGCGAATTGTTGCACCTGAGCCTGATGAGCAGTGAAAACCGTGCTACTCATGCGTTGGGCCGTACCTATCCGGGCGGTATGAGCGCGTTTGTTGCTGCAATGAATGCCAAAGCACAAAGCCTGGGCATGACCAGCAGCCGTTTCTATGAGCCTACCGGTCTGAATTTCCAAAACGTTTCCACTGCACGCGATTTGAACCGCATGGTTGCGGCAGCCAGCAAGTATCCGCTGATCCGCAAAAATTCGACTTCAAATTACGGCTCGGTTTGGACGGTAAACGGCCGTCAAAATTACAAAAACTCCAATGCCTTGGTGCGTGAGGGCAGCTGGAATATCGAATTGCAGAAAACCGGCTATATCCGCGAGGCAGGACGTTCTATGGTGGTTAAGGCCAATGTACAGAATCAGCCGATTACCATTGTATTGCTCAACTCTCCGTCTTCCACAACCCGCGTGAACGATGCGCGTAAGATTGAGTCTTGGATGTTGCAGCGCCGTTCTTAAAATATGACGCTTAAAGGCCGTCTGAAACCGTTCAGACGGCCTTTTGTGTAAAGTGTATTAAATTTGGGTACAATATCGTTACATTAACTTAAAAATACAGAGAGAAAACATGTTGGGAAAATTAAATAAAAAACATATATTTAGCATTTTTTCGATTTTGACTTTGGCTGGTTGTAGTTCAGTAGCAAATATGGTTGGCTATGACAGTGCAACAATGAATGAAAGTGCGGCACAGAATTACTCACAAGTCATTCAACAAGCACATGATCAAAAAGCTTTGGATGTTTCATCACCAACCGCACAACGAGTTCACCGTGTATTCTCACAACTACTTCCTTATGCTGATAGTGCCAACAAAACCGGTATACCTTTTAATTGGCAGATGAATGTTATCCGTAGTGATGAGATGAATGCGTGGGCAATGCCGGGCGGTAAAATGGCCGTGTACACCGGTATGGTGGAAAAATTGAAGCTGACTGATGCTGAAATTGCAGCTGTTATCAGTCATGAAATGACCCATGCTTTGTTGGAACACGGTAAAAAAGCCTTGGGTGGGCAAGTGTTGACTGATTTTGGTGGGATAGCTTTAATCAAAGTAATGGGTATGAATAGAAATTTAGTTGGTGTTGGTGCAGAATTATTATCAATCAAACCGTTTTCACGTCGTCAAGAAAGTGAAGCGGACGCCGGTGGTGTACGTTTGATGGCTGCAGCTGGATACAATCCTGAGGCTGCGATAAGTGTCTGGGAAAAAATGAATAAATTAGAAAGCAGTAGTCAAATGTCTATTTTGTCAACCCACCCAACCAATCAGGCGCGTATCAATGCAATCCGCAAAATGTTGCCTGAAGTAATGCCGATTTATCAGAAAAACAAACGTTAATTTGACGTGTTGATGATTTTGCCGGTTTGAACAGATGATTCAAACCGGCAAAATTTTATGGTTTCAGTCTGACAGTTTGGCAAATTTATCCCAATTTGCCTGAACGTACGCTGCTGCGGTTTCCAAGTCTTCATCGACAACATCATAATAATCGCCGTCGAGTTCTTCAAAATCAGGGAAGTTTTTACGGATTTCGTCAAAATCTCGTTGTTCGTCTGCCATTTTTTCAATGGCTTCGCCGTGTTTTTCGTACAGGGCTTTGGCTTTGTCTAAGATTTTCGGTATCGGCTTGATGCGCCAGCGGCGCAGGCTGTCGGCAACCGGATTGCCGAAGATGTATTCTCCGTATCCTGAAGCGATAAGCTGTACGAAGCCGCCTTCTTGAACTTGGCTGTCGAGGTAGCAAAGGGCGGTCAATGTATGCTGTTCGTCGTTGAGGCCGGACATTTCCTCGTCGCCTGTCTGTTCGGTGTGGTCCAAATAGGCTGCGCTGAGTGTATAAAGAAATGAAGCGGAATCGGAAGTATCGAAATCTTGAAGGCGGAGCAGGGTGGTCATAATCATCAAAGGCCGTCTGAAAAAAGTGATTATATAATGTTTTCAGTCTGAACCTGGCGGCCGTTTTGCTTTACAATATCGGAAGATAAGAAAACATAGTGAGGAACCAAACCATGAGTACACAGTCTGAAAAAAACGTTGTAGTCATCAAGCCGCAGGATTTGCCGCTGCATTGCTCCGGCCCTAATCATGAAACATGGAACGGACATCCGCGTGTGTTCTTGCCGATTCAGTCCAACAGTGAGATTGAATGCCCGTATTGCGGCACTTATTACCGTCTTGATGGCGAGATTCCGCATCACCATTACTGATCTATGCCTATGTTGAATAAAATCATCTGCGCTTTGTGCGTGAGTTTGTGCGCTGCGTGCGGCTCGTATAAGGCCGTGCGCCCTGATGCGCCGTTACCGGTCATTGCACAGGCGCAGACGTATTCTGTCCGTTATCAATCCGCACAAGGTCGGACGATTACTGCAATTTATATCAACAGCCACAGCCCGATGATGGTTGAGCTGCGTGAAGGCAATACGGTTGAGAAACTGGTGCAAGTCCGCTTGCGGAGTCAAGGTGTCGAGTACGCCAATCCAAGCTCGCGTTGGCAAATTGGCGATGGGTTTGCCGTGCTGATTCGCGGTGGGAAAGAAGTTGTATTTAAAGAGATTGTGGAATAGGGCGGTTTATCCATTAGCCAAATATTTGATTAAAGGTTTGGGCAAACCATAATCCGCCAAATGTTCCAATGATACCCAAAGGCCGTCTGAAAGATGTTCAGACGGCCTTTGTTGCGTCTGAAAAGGGGTAATCATCAATAAGCGGTGGGTCAGGCGGTGGGTAAACGTGGTTTGTTCTTCAAGGCCGTCTGAAACAATGCCGAAGTGTTCGGCGTAAGCATACAAATCGTCTAATTTTTCAAAACAGGGTACGCAATACAGACCGCCCCAAATGCCTTTGGCAGGGCGTTTTTCAAGCAATAATGCGCCGTCAGTGTGATGAATAATCAGCCAATAAAGCGGTAGGGTTTGCACTTCGGGAGCAGTTTTTTTGCGGGGCAGCTCGTCAATGCGGTTTTGTTTTTTTGCTTCGCAGATGTCTGCCATCGGGCATTGATGACACAAAGGTTTTGTCCGTTTGCAGACGGTTGCACCCAAGTCCATCAGCCCTTGTGTATAGGCAGGCATATCGGCGTTTTCAGACGGCATCAGGCTTTCGGCAAGCGTCCAAAGCGAGTTTTCAAATTTTTTGTCTTGCGGATTGCCATCTTGGGCAAAGACACGGCAGAGAACGCGTTTGACGTTGCCGTCCAAGATGGTTTCGCGTCGGTTGAAAGCAAAGGCAGAAATGGCGGCGGCGGTGCTTCTGCCTACGCCGCAGAGCGTTTCTAAGTCTTTGCGCTCGGATGGAAAGATACCGCCGAATTGTCCGACGACTTGTTGCGCGGCTTTGTGCAGGTTGCGTGCTCGGCTGTAATAGCCCAAGCCTGCCCACAAGGATAAAACCTCGTCTTGCGGCGCAGCGGCAAGCGATTGCACGGTTGGGAATTTGGCTAAGAAACGCGGATAGTAGTCCAATACGGTAGCAACCTGCGTTTGTTGGAGCATGATCTCTGAAAGCCAGACGGAATAAGGGTCTTTGACCTGCCAAGGCAGGTTGTGACGGCCGTGTTGGCGCTGCCAATTGATGAGTCGTTGAGAGAAGGATGCGGGTGTGTTCATTAATATTTACTTTTTAATTATTTATTTTTAAAACAGTATGTTACAATATAGTATACAAAATAATAATCAGAATTGACTTATCTGGTGGAGGGGTATATAAATATAGTTAACGTGGATTTACGCTGTATTGTTAAAGTTTATTAACTGCTCAAGGAGATTCACATGAAAGCAATGGTTTATCATGGCGCAAACGACATTCGTTTCGAAGAAAAACCCCGCCCTCAAATTATCGATCCGACCGATGCAGTCGTCAAAATCGTTAAAACCACGATTTGCGGTACTGACTTGGGTATTTGGAAGGGTAAAAACCCTGAAGTTGCCGACGGTCGTATTCTCGGTCATGAGGGCATCGGTATTGTAGAAGAAGTCGGCGATGCTGTAAAAAACATCAAAGTCGGTGATAAAGTCATTATTTCATGTGTCAGCAAATGCTGTACTTGCGACAACTGTAAAATCCAACTTTATTCACACTGCCGCAACGGCGGTTGGATCTTGGGCTATATGATTGACGGTACTCAGGCCGAATACGTCCGTACGCCTTATGCAGACAACAGCTTGGTTCCGCTGCCTGACAACGTCAACGAAGAAGTTGCCCTGCTGTTGAGTGATGCCTTGCCGACCGCCCACGAAATCGGCGTGCAATATGGTGATGTGAAACCTGGCGATACCGTATTCATCGCCGGTGCCGGCCCTGTCGGTATGTCTGCCTTGCTGACTGCGCAACTGTATAGCCCTGCCGCCATCATCGTTTGCGATATGGACGAAAACCGCTTGAAACTGGCGAAAGAATTGGGCGCGACCCATACCATCAACCCTGCTTCCGGCGATGTGAGCAAGCAAGTTGCCGATATCGTTGGCGAAGACGGCGTAGATTGCGCCATCGAAGCGGTCGGTATCCCTGCAACTTGGAATATGTGCCAAGATATCGTGAAACCCGGCGGCCATATCGCTGTGGTTGGTGTACATGGTCAATCCGTTGATTTCAAACTGGAAAAACTGTGGATTAAAAACCTTGCCATTACTACCGGCCTAGTTAACGCCAATACCACCGAAATGCTGATGAAAGCCATTTCCAGCAGCTCAGTGGATTACACCAAAATGATGACCCACCATTTCAAATTCAGCGAATTGGAAAAAGCTTACGATGTATTCAAACACGCTGCTGAAAACCAAGCCATGAAAGTGGTTTTGGAAGCGGATTGATTTGAAAATCGCTTAATATGCCGTTAATTAAAGGCCGTCTGAACATTCAGACGGCCTTTTTGTATGGTTTTATTTCTTCTTCAACCAAACGCCGCTTTCGATATGGTGGGTAAATGGGAATTGGTCGAATAGGGCGGCGCGTTCAATGGTATGGGTTTGACAGAGCGTGTCGAGGTTGGCGCGCAGGGTCTCAGGGTTGCAGGAAATATAGAGGACGTTGTCGAATCGGGCAACCAATTTGAGCGTCTCATCATCAACACCGGCGCGTGGAGGATCAACGAAAATAGTTGAAAAATCATAGTTTTTTAAGTCGATGCCTTGTTCTTGCAGGCGGCGGAATTCACGGTTTTGCGTGTAGGCCTCAGTAAATTCTTCAGCAGACAGGCGGGCGATTTTGAGATTGGTAATTTGGTTGGCTTCAATATTCCATTGGGCGGCATTGACGGAAGTTTTGGAGACTTCGGTCGCCAACACTTGATTGAAATGTTGCGAAAGCGGCAGGGTGAAATTGCCGTTGCCGCAGTACAACTCAAGCATGTCTTTACCTAAGTTTTGCGCAGCATCACACGCCCAAGTCAGCATTTTTTGGCACACTTGGGCATTGGGTTGGGTAAAGCTGCCTTCGATTTGACGATAGCGGAAGGTTTTGCCGTTGACTTCCAACGCTTCGGTCACAAAATCTTGGCTCAATACGATTTTTTGTCCGCGGCTGCGGCCGATGATGTGGATGCCCAAATTGTGCGCCAGCTCTTGCGCGGCTTGTTGCCATGCTTCGTTCAGCTTCTTGTGGTAAATCATGGTAACCAGCATTTCGCCGCTTAAAGTGGATAAAAATTCGACGGCGTACCAGCGGTTTTTCAGCTCGGGATGATTGGACGCGGCTTCAATCAGTTTCGGCATCAAGGCATTGATGGATTCGGATGCGGCAGGAAATTGGTCGCAACGGATCAGACTTGTCCCACTTGCCTTTTGCCCGCGTTCAAACATGGCGTAAAACATTTCGCCGCCCTCATGCCAGATACGGAACTCGGCGCGCATTCTGTAATGCTGTTCCGGAGATTCAAAGACTTCGATTTCAGGAAAATCCAGTCCTTGGAAAAGTTGCTGAAGATATTGCTTTTTGTCGGCTAGTTGTTGCTGGTAGGCAGTCATTGGGGCAGTCTTTCAGAAAATAATGGCGAATTATAATATAGTTGGCGCAAAGATACGAAAGGCCGTCTGAAACATCGGTTTCAGACGGCCTTTGATTTCAAAGCATCAGCTTGTCAATCAGCCTTGCATTTGTTTGGCTTGAACGGCAGTCAGGGCGATGGTGAAGACGATGTCTTCAATCAATGCGCCGCGGGACAAGTCGTTAACCGGTTTACGCAAACCTTGCAACAATGGGCCTACGCTCAGGACGTTGGCACTGCGTTGTACGGCTTTGTAAGTACAGTTGCCGGTATTGAGGTCTGGGAAAATCAGGACAGTTGCCTGACCAGCGACAGCGCTGCCCGGAGCTTTGGATTGGCCGATAGATGGAACGGTAGCCGCATCGTATTGCAACGGACCTTCGATGGCCAAATCAGGGCGTTTTTCATTAGCCAGTTTGGTTGCTTCGATCACTGCATCGACATCAGGGCCGCTGCCTGAGTTGATGGTAGAGTAGGAAATCATGGCCACTTTTGGATCGATACCGAAGGCTTTGGCGCTGTCGGCAGATTGGATGGCGATGTCGGCCAGTTGTTCAGGCGTTGGGTTCGGGTTAACCGCGCAGTCGCCGAACGCCAAAACTTGGTTAGGCAGCAACATGAAGAATACGCTGGATACAAGGCTTGCACCCGGAGCGGTTTTAATCAGTTGCAGGGCAGGGCGGATGGTGTTGGCAGTAGTGTGGACTGCACCGGAAACCAAACCGTCTACGTCGTTTTGAGCCATCATCATGGTGCCGAGTACGACGGTGTCTTGCAGCTGTTTGCGTGCGTCTTCAGGAGTCAGGCCTTTGGATTTGCGCAATTCGCACATTGGCTCGACGTATTGCTCAACCAAAGAAGCAGGATCGATGATTTCCAAAGAATCAGGCAGGTTGATGCCGCGTTCTTTGGCAACGGCTTCAACTTCTTCGCGGGTCGCCAACAGTACGCAACGGGCGATGCCTTTTTCGTGACAGATAGCGGCAGCGGCGACGGTGCGCGGTTCTGCGCCTTCAGGCAGAACGATGCGCATATCGGCTTTGCGGGCAAAATCGATCAGGTTGTAACGGAATTGGGCTGGAGACAGGCGTTTGGCTTCGCGTTTGGCCAAAGCGGATACGTCTTGCAGTTTGTCGCTGGAGCCGAAGAAAGTCAGGCCGGTTTGCTCGGCAACTTGTGCGCCTAAAGCTGCGGCTGCGCCGTCAATGATGAAACCTTCCAATAAGCCTGGAGAGTTGGTGTAGAGCTGTTTAGCAAGGTTTAATTGTTGGGCGACGGCGGCTGCATCGGTGTTATCGGATTTCAGCGCCAATACAACACCAGCATCCAAAGACAGCGCCAATTCGACGTTTTTGCCTGCCAAGAACAATTTGTCTGCATCAGGAGTGATGCCTTCGATAACGAGGTTATCTGCATTCAATGCTGCAACTTTACCGACAAGCGCGTCAAACCAGTCGTCGCTCTTGCCTTGAGCCAACAGGGCTTCTGTAGTGGAGTCAACGGCTTGGAAAACTTGCGCATTCAATGCCGCTGCAAATGCTTTTGCCGCTGCATCGGCGCTCAGGCCGGTAGATACCGGTGCGATCAGGATTTTTGCCATTTTGTGTCCTCTCTTTCGTTAATTGTAGAAGGGTGTTGCTGTGGCGCAGCTGGTGCTGCATTTTAATACTTCAGGATTGAAGTTTCTTTAATGTATTCACGGTCATATTGACATATGTCATCAGGCCGTCTGAAAAGTATAAACGCAATGGACCAAATTCATCAATCCCCCATTGCTGCCAAAAGCTCGGCTTGATGCTCGGCAATCAGGGCATTGGTGATTTCTTCTAAATCGCCGTCCATCACAAAATCCAGTTTGTGCAGGGTAAGGTTGATGCGGTGGTCGGTCACGCGGCCTTGTGGGTAGTTGTAGGTGCGGATGCGCTCGCTGCGGTCGCCGCTGCCGATCAGGGATTTGCGTTCGGCGGCTTCTTTGGCTTGGGCTTCGCGTTTTTGTGCATCGTTTAAGCGGGCAGCGAGGACTTTCATCGCCTGCGCTTTGTTGGCGTGTTGGCTGCGGCCGTCTTGGC